>Ga0247778_1001109_pt1 | contig 14764 bp, 7 predicted proteins | sample UWRJL049202B5_FD_179939 | JGI IMG/M metagenome (GOLD analysis project Ga0247778, IMG submission 179939) | Plant litter microbial communities from Arlington Agricultural Research Station in Wisconsin, United States - UWRJ-L049-202B-5 | ecosystem: Environmental > Terrestrial > Plant litter >... | reverse complement strand
CGGCTGACTCCGTCGCCGAGCCGCGCGCCGTCAGATAGTACCGTCGCTTGTCTGGCTTCGAGTGCTTGCCCGCTCCCTCGGCGAGGTTCAGCACGATCGATAGCGACGCCCTGGATAACTGATCCGGGAGGTGGCTTCGGCCGCGAGGCGACCCTTCGATGATCTCACTGGCGAGAACCAGAAAATCTAACGCGAGGTGGTAAACATCCAAACGCTCGTGAGCCAGATCCATCCCACCCTATCGGCCATCCGCCGCGCCCGTTGCCTCTCTCGGGCACGGGCACGGGCACGGGCACGTTTACGGGTGCCTGAACAATCAGGGACAGACCTAGTACGAAACGAGCATTTCGCCGGACGAGCCAGCGCCCCACGGACGAGCTGCTGGTCACAATCAGCAATAGTGAATGCCCATCAGTGCCAATTCTCGAGCCGGATCGCCGCGTGACACTCAAGGCCGAGCGCACCGGCGCGTTGCGTGAGCAGCGACGAAAATTCAATTTAGTCTTGCGCCACGCGCGTTCGCGCCACGCTGAGCGTCGCATTCGAGAAGCAACGCTAACAGGAGTGTGAGCGGCTGAGCGAAGCGACAGCGCGCTCTGGCTGAAACGAATTGCCAGCTTTGGCGTATTGGGTGATCGTTCGGGCGCGTCGCTGTTTGGGCACAGCGATAGCAACTGACTGCCATGAGCAGCACTCGCTCGAAATCGAGTCGCTGCGCGTAGCAGCGCTTCCCTTCGATTAGGAGCAAGTAGCATGTTCATTATCAATTGGTGCAAGCGGTCCACTCTTCAGGGAGGGCCCGATCATGTCTAAGCGAACGTGGGTGCTGGGTTTGGTGGTCGCGCTCGGCGTGCTCGGCGCCGAAGCCTGCAGCGATAGCGACGCCATCTCGAATCCACCGGCGAGCGCTGGTAGTGCTGGAACCACAGCCGGCGCTGGCGGCCACTCAGGCAGCGCAGGTCATGCGGGAACGGCGCCCATCGCCGGTGCCACCAGCGATGCCGGCCAAGCCGGCGAGAGCACGGGCGACGCGGGTGCGGCTGGCTCAGAGGCGGGAGGAGGCGCGGGCACCGCGGGCACGGCGACCGGCGGCACCGCGGGCACGGCGACCGGCGGCACCGCGGGCACGGCGACCGGCGGCACCGCGGGCACGGCGACCGGCGGCATCGCGGGCACGGCGACCGGCGGCACGGCAGGCACCGCCGGCACGGCGACCGGCGGCACGGCGGGCACCGCTGGCACCGCGACCGGCGGCACGGCAGGCACCGCGACCGGCGGCACGGCAGGCACCGGCGGCACGGCGGGCACGGCTGGAGCAGGCGGCGCCGGCACCACGTTCACCTTGCAAACGAAGGCGCTGGGTCAAATCATCAGCACCTCGGCTGGCTTCAGTCTGTACGTGTTCAAGACCGATACGCCCGCTACGTCCAGCGCGCCTCCGGTGACCACCTGTACGGCGGCTTGTCTCAACACGTGGCCTATCTACTACGGGGATCCAGTGAGCGTGCCAGTCGGTTTGCTGGCGTCGGACTTCGGGAGCTATGACCGCGGCGGCGGAGTGATGCAGAGCACGTACAAAGGCTGGCCGCTCTACACGTATGCATCGGACCTCGCCGTCAGTGATGTGAAGGGCGAGGGCGTCGGCAACAAGTGGTACTCCGCGAGGTTGCCGTTCCCCGCCTTCAGCTTGCAAACGACCACGCTTGGCCAGGTGATTGCGACCGCGGGCGGCCTGAGCTTGTACGTTCTCAAAACCGATACGGTCGCGACGTCAACGACGCCGCCGGTGAGCACCTGCACAGGGGGCTGCCTGGCGGTGTGGCCGGTGTACTACGGCGCTCCCCTCAACGTGCCAGCCGGCTTGCTGGCGTCGGACTTCGGCACCTTCGACCGCGGTGGCGGCGTGCTGCAGAGCACGTACAAGGGCTGGCCACTCTACCGGTATACACCCGACACGGTCGTCGGCGATGTGTTGGGTGAGGCCAGTGGGCTCGTCTGGTACACGGCGAAATCGCCGTTCGTCCCGCCGCCCTGACAGCGAGCGTGTACGGCTGCGGCCGAGAGCGCAGTGGGTTCACCACTGCGCTCTCGGTTTGGATCACACCGTCACGGACGTGTCCTTGCCCCGCCCGAGCAGGCGTTGCAACGCGGCGAAGTCCACCGGCTTCACGAGGTGCTCGTCGAACCCGGCCGCCAACGCCAACCGCCGATCCCCCTCCTGCCCATAGCCGGTGAGAGCAATCAAAAAGATCTCGCGATGCTCCGAACTCTTTCGGATCCGGCGCGCGAGCTCGAGCCCGTCGATTTCCGGCAGCCCGATGTCGATGATCGCGACGACCGGTTTGACTTCGTCGATCAGCGCCAGGCCAGCGGCGCCATTGTCGGACGACTGGCAATCGAACCCCGCGTGAGTCAGCAGCGTGCACAGCACTTCTCGGCTGTCGGCGTTGTCCTCGACCACGACCACCTTCGCGCCTCGGGGCAGCTCCACACCGACCGGTCGGGGTGCGGGCTCCTGGACGGGCGGAGTGGCCACGAGCGGCAGGCGGACCTCAAACTCGCTGCCTTTACCCTCGCCGTCACTTCGAGCGTGCACGAACCCACCGTGTTTCGTCACGAGGCCACGCACCAAGGTCAAGCCCACACCGAGGCCCCCTTCCGCGCGGTCCAACGTGCGCCGTGACTGGACGAACAGCTCGAATGCGCTCTCGAGCATTTCTTTCGGAATGCCCAAGCCGTCATCGGAGACGAGGATCGTCGCTTCGTTTTCTTGACGCCTAGCGCGCACCGCCACGTGCCCTCCTCGGGGCGTGTACTTGGCGGCATTGCTCAGGAGGTTCACGCTGACTTGCTGCAATCTCGCGGCGTCGCCATCCACGTAGAGTGGCTCTGAATCCAACTCCACCGAGAACGAGAGGCCGCGCGCTTCCATCAGCCCGCGCACGGCGTCCGCGGCGTCTCTAACCACGGATCTGAGATCCATCACACTTCGGCGCAGCTCGATCTTGTCCTGCGTGATGCGGCTTGCCTCGAGTAGGTCATCGAGCAGCCGCGCCATCTGCTGCGCTTGGCGCTCCACGATTTGTAGCACTCTCACCTGCTGCTGCGGCTCGGTGGACTGATCTTTGAGCAAAGTGGTGGCCGAGACGATCGCACCGAGCGGGTTTCTCAGCTCGTGCGAAAGCATGGCCAAGAACTCGTCGCGACGGCGGACCGCATCGTTGATTTTTTCTTCGGCCCGCTTCTGCTCGGTAACGCTTCGAAAGATGCCAATCACCCCCACGATCTGCGCGGAGCTGTCTGTCAAAGGCAGGCGCGAGACCAGATCCCACTCTGGCGCACCATCGACTAGTTCTCGCTTTTCGAGCTGGTAGCGTTGCGCGACGCCGGTACGCAGCACCTCCTCGTCTTGGCGGTGCACGGCGAGGGCGGCTTCGTGTCGCGGCAGCTCGAAGCCGGTTTTGCCCACCGCTTGCCGCGGGTCGTCCAGCCCCAAGCGTTCGGCCATGGCCGGGTTGGCGCGAATGAAGCGACCGCGCGCGTCTTTGAAATAAATCGCGTCGGGGACGCTGTAGAGCAGGCTATTGAGCAAGTAACGCTCGTGAAACAGCGCGTCTTCGGCCGCCTTCAGGCCGCTCACGTCGATCAGCGTGATCACGACTCCGGCCACGGCCCCCTTCGCGCGATACGGCAGAATGCGTAGAAAGAACGAACGATTATGGCGGTCACGCAGCTCACGCTCCACGCGTTCTCCGGTCGCCAGCACGCGCTTCAGATCCTCGTTCAGCTCCGGGTGCTCCACCGCATACGTGAACGTCTCGATCGGTCGACCGACATCGCCGGGCAGCAGATTGAAGGTCTCCGCGATCTGCGGCGTGAATTTTCGGATCTTCAGCTCACGATCCAGAAATATCGTCCCGATATCCGTGCTCGACAGCAGATTGTCCATGTCGTTGGCGAGCTCGGTCAGATCAGCAATCTTTCGCTGATACTCGGCGTTGACGGAGTAAAGCTCCTCGTTCACGCTTTGTAGCTCTTCGTTCGTACTCTGCAGCTCCTCGTTCGAGGCCAACAGCTCTTCATTCGCGGCTTGCAGCTCTTCGTTGCTGCTCTCGAGCTCCTCGGTCGCCGCCTGTAGGTTCTCCTTCGTGCGGCTGAGCTCGGCTTCCAGCGCGCCGAGTTGCTCACGCGGAACGTGACGTAGATCGATCTCGGTCTCGATCTGCTCCAGGGGTGGTGCCGCGTCGAGCAATTCGAACGAAATCAGCACGTGCGAGCCTTGGAACTTCTTGTTCTGCACGCGCCGAACGGTGACCTTGTAGGGTTGATCGTCGATGTGCACGCCGCGAAATACGATCGCGGTATCGCTCTGCAGCGCGCGTTGCAACCCGCCAATCAGCACCATGCGCAGCTCCGGATCGACCATCTCGAAGGCATCCAGCCCGTGTCGGCCGTCACGCAGTTTCAAGAACTGCGTCGCGCCGCCGAACGAGTGCAAGAGCTCGCCGCGGTCGTCGACCAGCAGGCTGGGCGGCATCAACTCGTCGAGCAGCGCATCGTAAGTCCCGAGTAGTTGGGTGACCGAGTAGCGCGCCGTGCCGCGCTGGCCGGGCGTTTCCGCGCCCGCCGCGCCCGCCGCGCCCAGACGCGTCGAGTTAGGTTTCGAGCCGTGCGAACCGTACGGACCGTGCGGCGCCTTGCGATCGAAGGGCACGCGTGTGTCGCTGAATTTGCGGTAAATACGCCACTGTTTGTGAATGGTTTCGAAGTCGTGATCGAGGTGACCGAGGCTCTCGCTCGGACCCAAGAACATGATGCCGCCCCGGTTGAGCGCGAAGTGAAAGCGGCTCAGCACCTTTTCTTGCGCGGGTTGCTGCAGGTAAATCAGCATGTTCCTGCAGCTCACCAGATCGACGCGCGTGAACGGAGCGTCTTTGACCACGTTGTGGTGCGCGAAGACGATTGCCTGACGGATCTCGGGCACGACCTGATAGCTCCTGCCCCGCAGCAAGAAGTAGCGCTTCAGACGCTCGGGGGAGACGTTGACGATGGCTTCCTCGTCGTAGAGCGCGCGCGTCGCCTGCTCCAGCGAGCCCTGGTGCACGTCCGTCGCGAAGATCTTGAATGGACGTCCCGTTTCGGCGGTCAGCTCGTTCAGGAGAATGGCGAGCGAATAGACCTCCTCACCCGTTGCGCAGCCTGCGACCCAAACCCGAAACGGTGTCTCGTTCGAGCCGGCGTTCAGCAGATCAGCCAGGACCTCTTTGCCCAGCACCTCGAAGGCTTCTTCGTTTCGAAAGAAGCGCGTGACCCCAATCAGCAAGTCTCGATACAAGACGTCGAGTTCTTTGTGCTCGCCGCGCAGCTTCTCCACGTACTGCTCGATGTCGTCCACCCGCGCAAGTTGCAACCGCCTCTCGATGCGCCGCGTGATCGTGCTCGGCTTGTAGTGAGTGAAGTCGATCCCGAATTCTTGCTCCAGCATCTGATACACGGCGCTCATGCCGTGTTCGACTTCGCTGGTCTTTGGCGGCCGAATGCCGGCTCGGCTCGAGTGCTCGATCAACACGCCCGGCATGTCCTGGGGCGGCAACACGTAATCCGCCACACCGGCTTCGCGAGCCGTTTTCGGCATGCCGTCGAACTGCGCGCTCTCCACGTCCTGAATCACCACCAGGCCGCCCGCCTCGTGGACAGCCCGGATGCCGCGCGAGCCGTCGCTACCGCCGCCAGACAAAACCACCGCGATCGCGCGGCCCGCGCAATCTTGCGCGAGCGAGCGGAAAAACACGTCGATCGGTAGCGTCAACTCTTGGTCGCGATCCCTTTCGCTCAAGAGCAGCCGCCCGCCCGAGATGATCATCTCCTTCTTCGGCGGAATCAGATAAATGTGATCCTTCTCGACCACCATCGCGTCCTCGACCAAGCTGATGGGCAGCTTCGTGCGACGCGCCAGGATTTCGTCCATCAAACTTTTGAAGTCCGGAGACAGGTGCTGAATGACCACGAAAGCCATGCCTGTTTGCGTCGGTACGTTGTCGAAGAAGTGCTCGAGTGCTTCCAGGCCTCCCGCGGAAGCACCGATACCGACCACATACAGGGGAGCGGGTTCAATCGAACGAACGCCCGACCCGTTTTCGACAGCAGCTAGCGTGGCACCATGCGGCATGGCCCAGCGGTTAGCAGCAAACGTGCCACGCAAAATCCGCCTGCCAGGCGATATTTTCCAGGGGAGGGAACGTCCCAGGTGGGCGCGTTTGCGTCGCGAAATTGCCCCAGCCCTCAGGGCGCCCGTGACGGAAATGCACAAACCCCTGTACAGGGATTTCCGAGCCGAAAGCTGGACTCGATCGCCGTGCACCGTAGCAACGGGACGCGTCTGCCGCTTGTGTTTGAGATCAGCGAGGGCAGAGGCACGACAGTCGACCCGCGAGCGCGTCGATCCAGCGAGCGATGTCACGTCGACTTTTGGCGGACAAGGCCTACGATTCGGACTCATTTCGCGCGTGTCTGAATGGCCGAAGCTGCGACGCTGTCATCCCCTCGGATGGCAGCCGAGCCCAGAAGCTTCCGCTGGACAAGGAACTGTACCAGCCGCGCTCCGAGATCGAGTGTCCCTTCAGTCTGCTCAAGCAGGCTCGACGTTTCGCTACCGCTACGACAAGACTCTCTGCAACGGCCCTGGAAAACTGATCCGAGAGGTGGCTTCGGCCGCGAGGCAACCCTTCGATGAGCTCACTGGCGAGAACCAGAAAATCTAACGCGAGGTGGTAAACATCCAAACGCTCGTGAGCCAGATCCATCCCACCCTATCGGCCATCCGCCGCGCCCGTTGCCTCTTTCGGGCACGGGCACGGGCACGTTTACGGGTGCCTGAGCAATCAGGGACAAGACCCTAGCATGTTTGCCAAGCGAGGTTCGAGTCGAGGGCGCGGGCGATGAGCTCGAGAAGTGTTGCGATGGCCGCTACCAGTTGGCCTGCCGAGAGATTTTCAATGGTCACGAGTCATCCCGCGGTCGTCATCGACCTCGGCGTGGCGGGCCAGGGACACCGTGCGACTCGGAGTTGCGACGCTGGATCGCGAGCGCCCCCTCTTCCTCCCGATCCTTTCGCCGCTGTCACGCGAGCTCCGCTCGAACGTCCGATTGCTCGGACCTCGCTCGCATGGCATCCTGTCACGACTTTCGATGAGCACGGGGCTCGACACGACACGAGAGGTGATCGGTTTTCGCCGGTCGAATTCGACTCCTGGCTTCCACATGATGGATGCCGCGAATTCGGCTCGCGAGTGGCGCGTTGTTTCGCACTTGTTTTATGTGGTCGTGTTCCAGACTTGGCGGGGCCCGGTCGGCATGGCGGGCCGGACGCAGCACGGGGCGCCGGGTCTCGTGCTTTGTCAGAAGCCGAACGAGCTGACTGTTGGACGGCCCGAGGGCGGTTTGCCGGGCTCGTTCAAGGTGTTGGAGTTCACTCCCCAATTGCTCGAAGAATGGCTCGCCGAGCAACCCGGCGCGACCGCGCGTCCCGAATGGTCGAGCGCCATCCAAGCGCTCAGCCCGGCGTTGAGCGCCGAATTTTCCCGTTTTTTCGACGCGTTCGAGCCCGCCGCGTCGGCCCTGCAGTTGCAATCCGAGCTATTGCACCTCTCCGAGGTGATGGTGCACGGCCTGATTGCCGGCATGCCCGAACGCGCCGTGCGCGCCGAAGGCCCGCCGATTCGCGGCACCGCTCGCATGCGCGAGTGCCTGCACGAGGAAGGCTTCAGTATCGATCTCGAAACCTTGGCCCAAAAGGTCGGCCTGAGTCGCTTCCAAGCGCTGCGCGCGTTCAAGCGCCGCTACGGGCTGCCGCCCCACGCGTATCAAATGGCAGTGCGCCTCGGCCAAGCTCGCCGGCTGCTGAGTGAAGGCAGCCTTCCATCTGATGTCGCCCTACGCTGTGGTTTCGCCGATCAGAGCCATTTCAATCGCCATTTCAAGCGCAGCTATGGGATCACGCCGCTGCACTATGCGCGTGGACAGCAGCGTTCGAGTGGCGTGTCCTTGCCCAGCCCCGAGGCGCTCGTCTCGCGCTCCGACCGTTGACCGGTCCCTGCTCAGGCGAGCACGACGGGTAACTGCCCGGTCGGGCCCGACCCAAAGTTCTCCATCGTTTCGCCCGTGTCCTGAATGGCAGCGCTGATCAGCGAGTTGAGCAGTGGGCCGTTGGTCGTATTGCCCGCGTCCACGTACGCGGCTTGTTTGAGGTGACCCCCGCCGTTACCCCAGATGATGCTGGGCACGTTCTTGAATGAATCCGAAGGGCAATCCGCGATCGCGTTGGTCCAAAGCACGAATGAATTGTCTTCGAGACCGCGCGCTTTGAAATGGTCGAGCCCAGAGGCGAGCGTTTGCATGCGGAGCGCGTCGATCTCGCTGTGGGCCTGCGCCGCCAATGGGTTATTGCCCGTCGCGGCGTCGCTCTGCGTACGATGACAGATCCAATGTAGCGGCCACGAACCGAGCTCGAGATTCGCCGGCACCTGGTAGACGGTGTGATCCGTGCCGCCGCCCCACTGCAGGGTCGCCGTTCGGTTGTAGTTGCAGGCAAACGCCAGGGCAACCAGGCTCATCTGTAGCCGAACGACGTCCTCGATCATGCCCTGATTGGTGAACTTGAAGTCCTGCAGCGCGTCGAGCTTGCTGATTTCGACACCGCCCCAAGCGCAACCTTTGACCATCTCGTTCCCCATGCCACCCATGGTGATTTCGACGTCGCGGATGGAGTCGAAGTGTTCCTGCAACCGTTGCCGATCGGCCGAGCTCATGCGGGAGTTGGCCATCAGTGCGCGCAGGTCGTCGCGCACGAGGTCGTGAATGCTCTTGCGGCTCTCGAGCAGGAGCTGCTGCGCTTCGGCCGCGCCCGGCGCGGGCGTGCCGTTCGCGGACACGATGCCGATCAGCTTTTGATAGAGCTCATAGGGGTTGTTGCTCGCGGTCGTGACCGTGCCGGCCTCGCTGAACGACAAGCGCTCGTTGATGTAGCCGTTCTTCACGCCCGCATACAGCGTGAGCGGCGCCAAATCTGCCTGCACCTTGCGCGCGATCACCCAATCCGCCGAAGGTCCCCCGGCCATGGCCGTGCTCCCCGAATTTTTGGGCGGGACAGCGGTGAGCGCCATGCACAGCGACTCGGCGTGCGGCTCGGCAATGGGTGCTTGGGGCCAGTTGATGCCGCGCACGAACAGCAGGTTCTCGGCATGAGCCGAAAGCCGGCTGGTCGCTTTGCCTGCCGCAGCGAGGTCATTGCTCGTCAACGGCCCGACGGCGCTGGGAAAGAAGCTATCAGGCACGACGCCGTCGACCGCGCAAATGAACAGGCTGAAGACCGGCGCTTTGCCCGCGGCCCAGGCGGACCGCTCGGGCAGGCTCTCCAGGAAGGGCAAGCCCAGGGCCACGCCGGCCGCGCCACGCAAAAAGGCGCGGCGATTCACGCGCGTTCGCGCTGGATCGAGCGAACTGCGACTCACGGCAGACCTGCCTTTCGGGTGCCGAAGCTTGGGTCCTTCACGAGCGCGAGGATGACATCCTTCAACGAGTGCGAGCGACTGACCTCGGCCAGCGATTCGAGCAGCGGGCGATCGCCCTCCACGAGGTCACGGCCGAGCGCGTAGCTCGTCACGTGCTTCGAGTAACAGGTGTGCGCTTGCGGACTACTCGCGAGGATTCTCATCAGATCGTTCCCGTCGGCGAATGCGGTGAGACCTTCGGCGAGTGGATAGCTCCCCGTGGTGTCGATGAGCTGGCCGCGATCCAGTTCGCGCTCTCGCCCCAAGCCGTCGAAGTTCTCGAGCGCGAAACCGAGTTGATCGGTGTAGTGGTGGCAGGTTCCGCCGCAACTTTCGGTCAGCTCAATCACGCGCTGACGAGTGGTCTGGTTTGGCCGCGCGGGAGTGATGACCGGCAGCTGGATATCGGCCGGGGGCGGGCGCTGCGGCGCGCACAACAGCGCCCGCTCCAGCTTCAACCCGCGTTGAATCGGATTGGGCTCGGCGGTACTACTCCCCAACATCAGAAACGGCACCTGCATGAAGTAGCCGCTGCGCGCAGGACCGACGTCGCGCGGCTCGAGGGCGGCCGGCGCGGCAACGCCATAAAAAGGCGCTAGCGCAGGGTTCACGTACGCCTGCGGCGAAGTCAGGAGCTCGCGCAAGCCGAGATTGCCCGTAAAAATGAAATCGAAAAAAGCGTTCGCGGCCAGCGCCAGTTGTGGATTGCTGGCTGCGTCGTACTCGTCATTCTTCACGAGGCTTTGAAAGGTCGCTACGTTCAGCAGCTGGCCGTGAAAGTCGCGCATCACCGGTACGGCGCGTGGATCTTCCAGCATTTGGCGCGCGACGGCCACGAGCTGATCGGTGCTCGCGAGTTTTCCTGCCGCGGCCGCGTCGAGCAGCGCGTCACTCGGCGTGGTTCCGAGGAGCCAAAACGAAAGCTTGGCCGCAAGCTCGTAGGGGCTGAGCGGATCGCCCGCGGGACCGAGCTCCGTACGGTAGAGAAAATGAGGAGACTGAAGCAGGGCGCGGATCACGAGGGCCGCACCGTTCGCAAAGCCCGCGCCATAGAGACGCTCGCCGAGCGCGAACACGTCTTGATACTTCGCTTCTTCTTCCGCGCTGAGCGGGCGACGAAACGCGCGCCGCCCGAGTGTGCGAACGAAGCCGGCCGGATCATCCCCCGCGTAGAGCGCTGCCAGCGCTTGCGGCGAGCCCGTGGCGATGGCGGCCGCCGCTTCTGCTCCGGATTCGAACTCGCCGAACCGCCGTGGCTCTACGAACAGAACGAGCTCGTTGTTGTCGAAGGCCGTAACGCCCAAGAGGGGAGAAGCAAAATCAGCAGACAGCGCGCGGGGCGCCGGGAAACGCAGGATATCGGTCACCGCGCTTTCCCACTGGCTATTGGTCAAGCGCTGGACTCGCGTGTAGATAGGGGCGCCGCTGAGCTCGACGGAGCTCAGCTCCGATACTCCCGCGGAGCCACCGAGACCGCTGCCGGCCGCGCCGATACGCCCTGCGCTACCCCCTGGCGTCGATCCGCCGCCCGCGGCGTTGCTCGCGGTGTCGTGCTGGTCGCCCGTGGCTTCGGAAATCTTCCCGCAGCCGAGACCCAAGCAGGTAAGCAGCACGACGGCTGACGCGCTGCGCATCATTTCGATCCCTTGGCTGTCACAGATCCCCGCCGCGCTTTTCGCGCACGTCGTCATCCGACCGATTTCAACCCACCTGAACGACACACAGAGCGCAATGCCCGGAGCTCGACCTTTCCGTCGCTGAAATTTCGGCGTCCCGCTCGACGCGGAAAGTTGAACTCGCTAACGCTCGCGGTTGCCGGCGAGAACTACGGACCCGCGCTGCCCGTGACGAGCAGGAGAACCGAGTCATTGGCGGCGACACTCGCGGAATAGCTCGTGTCTTTCGTGCCCAAGTCGCTGCCGGCCCAGACGTCGCGCACGGCGGCGCTGGCTCCGAGACCGATGTCGGCAAAGCGCACACTGAGCGTCGCCGTGGCGGCGCTGCGGTTGAGGAGCAGGACGGCGCGTCGAGCCGTCCCCGTGAGCACCTTGCTATAAACTTGCAGCCCACCGCTATCCGAGACTTTCGTGCCTTGTTTGGCGAGTGGATCTTGATTGATGGCGATCACTTCACCGTTGGTGAGGACACCCTTGACCTCGGCACTCATGGCATCGAGCTTGTTGCCCGCCAACAGCGGCGCACTCGAGATCGCCCAGAGGGCCATGTGCGTGCGGTTCTGGGCCAACGTAAAGGCGGACATGCCGACGATCAGCATGTCGGGATCGTTGTAATGTCCGGGGCTTTGGGCAGAAGCGTGTTGGGCCGAATCGAAGTTCGACAGCACCCGCTTCATGTCCGCTTTTTCGCCGTAGTAGATGATGTCTTGACTCGTGCGCCACATCGCGGACAGCGCGGGTGCCCAGTTCCAGGGGCTTTGCTCGCCCCAGTTGCACGCGGACAGGACCAGCGCGCGACCGGTCTGCGCCGTGGCCTTCTTGATCGCATCGGCGATGCCTTGATAGGCGGTCTTGGCGTCGAGGCCTTCTTTCGAGCCGCCGCACCAATCCACCTTTACGAAATCGAAACCCCACTTCGAGAACTGCAGGAAATCCTGCTCGTAGTGGCCTTCACTGCCCGACCCAGGCGCCGCGGGGCGCCCGGTGGGGTAGTAGTAGCCGCAGCCGTCCTTGCCCGCGTCCGTGTAGATCCCTGCTTTGAGGCCGAGCGAGTGGATGTAGTCCGCGGCCGCCTGCATGCCTCCTGGCCACTCGGTGGTGTCGACCGTGATGTTGCCGGAACCGTCGCGCGTGCCTTGCCACCAACCCTCGTCGATATTGACGTATTGATAGCCCGCGCCCTTCAGGCCGCTCGAAACCATGGCGTCGGCTTGCGCTTTGATCACGCTCAAGTCGATCTTGGCGGCAAAGCTGTTCCACGAAGCCCAGCCCATCGGTGGCCCCGGCTGACCGCTGACCGCACCACCGCTGCCGCCCGCGCCACCCCTGCCACTCGTGCCCCCACCCCCACCTGCCGAAGGGCTGCCTGCGCCGCCGTTTGCCGAGCTGCCACCCGCGCCGGAGGGCGCAGCACCGCTGCTCCCGCCCGTGCTGTCACTCGTGCCACCGATCCCGCCAGCGTTGCCCGCGCCAGCCACGCTCGGCCCGGCTCCCGCCGAGCTCGTCATTCCACTCGCCCCCGAAAGACCCGCGCTGGGGCCACCCGCGGCACCCGGCGAGCCGCCCGCTGCTGTCGAGCCGCCTTTGCTGCCGACAGACACGTCCGAAACGCCGTTCGAACAGCCTGCGATCAGCACTGCGCCGATTGCGGCGAACTGCAGCGCCAAGCTGGGCCTCGAAGAGCTCGAATAAAAGGGCATGAATCTCTGGCCGTTCCCCATGTACTGACTGGAACCGCTCAGACTTGTGAAAAATTCAACCACGCGCGCGTTCCTTCGAAAAGCCCGGCCGTCACGATTGAGGCAGGCGCCCGAAGAACGCGACCGACCAAGCGATCATCAGCAGCGCCAGAGCCAGGCCCGCGAAATGCGCGAGCTTGGAAGAGCGCCGGAGGCGAGTCACGACGGCCGCGTAACCCAAACAAAAGGGCGCCAACGCGGCGAAGATGTGTCGAAAATCTTCGTGAAATTCGTTCGGCGCTCGGATCCGAAAGGCCAACAGAAACAGGCCCATGATCGCGACAGCAGCGAGATAAACGCGCTGCTTGCGCAGTGACGCCTTGCCCAACCAAGGCAGGCCCAGCAGCCCGACGGCCAGCATGCCCAGTAGCCCCGCGCTGAGCCAGTGCGCCAATCGTTCGTGGAAAGCGTCGCCGAAGGCCTCTCCCAGAGGAGCCACGCCAAACAGGGTCGACTTGGCGAATCGATTGAGGATCGGGTCTTCGGGCACCGTCGCCACGCGACTCACGAAGTCGCGCAAGTGGAAGGACAGGAAGCGCCCCGGGGAATCCGGAAGCGGAGGCACGTATCGCCCGTTGCAGGCGGAGCCGAGGACCAGCTGGCAGGCAGTTCTCGGATTTCGCGCGCTGCGGAGGAGCGTTGTCAGTAGCCCGGTCGCGCCGAGCACGACGAGGGCGCTGAGGAACTGGATGAGGCTGCGGAAGCGCCGTTCGCTCGCGCGAAGGCGCAACGCGCTGAAGAGCAGCAGTGTGGTTGCTACGGCGTAGCCCGACGCCTTCGTCGAGATCGCCAGCGCCGAGATCAGCAGCGCCGCCATAAAGTCCTGGTTGCGGTCGCGTTTGTCCCACTCGGCGGTGAAGTAGAGCGCAGCCAGCATCAATGGCGAGGCCAGCGCATCATTGTGCACGCGGACGGAATTGATGATGCTGGAAGGCCAGAACACGACCAGCGCCGTGGCCAGACGCAAAGTCGTCGCGTGCTGCGTACTGCTGCGAAAAATCAGCAGCGAGACCACGATGAACGCGAAAAATAGCAGCAGCGAGAACCACTGCAGCCCAAGCTCGATGGGCAACCAGCTGCCGAGCTGCAAGCTCTTGGACCAGAGCGCGGCGCACGCATAGTAGAGCGGCGGGTGGCCGCAAGCAGCGCAGGAAAACACGTCCGGCAAGCGCCAGCTCGAGGCCAGTGACTGGATGTATTCGATGTGAGCGGCCGCGTCGTAGTTGCGTTCGCCAACCGAGGTGTAGCTGAGGTAATTTACATCCAAGACCGTGCCCGCGAGCACGAGCGCGACGACGACCGCATCGAAGCGCAGACGCCAGAGCACGAACAGTTCGAATCCGACCGTGCAAGCGAGAAGGATCCCGACGCTGTTCATGCCGCTCGGACCATACCTAGGTTGCCGGCGGGATGGTTTGGTTCACGCGCCCGCCCCGGTCCGACTCAGGGAGAAATCCACCTTGGGAGCCAGTCTTAGACCGCGACGGGAGGGGTTTAGGACTAGGGTCTGCCCCTGATTGCTCAGGCACCCGTAAACGTGCCCGTGCCCGTGCCCGTGCCCGAAAGAGGCAACGGGCGCGGCGGATGGTCGATAGGGTGGGATGGTGGATCTGGATCACGAGCGTTTGGATGTTTACCACCTCGCCTTAGATTTTCTGGTTCTCGCCAGTGAGATCATCGAAGGGTTGCCTCGCGGCCGAAGCCACCTCTCGGATCAGTTTTCCAGGGCGTCGCTATCGATGGTGCTGAACCTCGCCGAGGGAGCGGGCAAGCACTCGAAGCCAGACAAGCGACGGTACTA
>Ga0247778_1001108_pt1 | contig 14774 bp, 5 predicted proteins | sample UWRJL049202B5_FD_179939 | JGI IMG/M metagenome (GOLD analysis project Ga0247778, IMG submission 179939) | Plant litter microbial communities from Arlington Agricultural Research Station in Wisconsin, United States - UWRJ-L049-202B-5 | ecosystem: Environmental > Terrestrial > Plant litter >... | reverse complement strand
TTTAAATATTATTTAAAAAATTAAAAAAAATTTTAAAAAAAAAAAATAAAAATTTTTTTTTTTAATAAAATAATATAAAAAAAAAAAAATAAAATTATAAAAAAAATATATTAATAAAATATTAAAAAAAAAATAGATTTAAAAATCATATTTCTCGGTTGGAGCAGCAACCTTGTTTGTAAAAAAAAAAAAAAATTATTAAGATTTTATATCGATTATTAAAAATTAAATAAAATTATAATTAAAAACCAATATTTGTTTCTGAAAATAAACAATCTGTAAAAATAACTAAAATTAATAATTATATTTATATAATTGGATTTATAAAATATATATTATTTTATTCGGATTATTAAAAATAAAAAATAAAAACCGGTTTTCAAAATTTATTATAACTATTATAAATACCAAATTATATTGTTCGGATTAATTAATATCTCAACAATATATCAAGAAATTAATTATAATATTTTGAAAAAAATTTTAGATAAATTCTATATTTATTATTTAAACAATATCTTGATATATTCAAATAAGGAATTAAAATACAAAAAATATATTAAATAAATATTAGATATATTAATATAAAAAAAGTTTTGATTAAAATTATCGAAATATAATTTTTATATATAAAAAATTATTTTTTTAGGTTATATTATTATATTAGAGAAAATCGCTATAGATCCCAAAAAAATTAAAATAATTATTAATTAGGAAATATTAAATATAATAAAATAAATATAATTATTTTTAAAATTTATAAATTTTTATTGAAAATTCATTAAAAAATATTTAAAATTAACTTTGTTATTAATAAATATAATCTGAAAAAAACAAATTTTTAAATAAACAAATAAATTTAAAAAAATATTCTAAAACTTAAAATAAATTTTTATAAAAAATTTATTAAATAAAATTATTAATTAAAATTTAAATCAAAAATCGAATCAGATATATTAAATAAAACTATAAACAAGATTTTTAATCAATTATATATAAATAAAAATTGATATTTTATAATTTATTATTTGCAAAAAATAATATTTATAAAATTCAATTATAATATATATAATAAAAAATTATTAACTATAATTGAATATTTGAAAAAATAAAAATATTATTTTTAGAAAGTTAGTTTCCCGGTTATTATTTTTATTAATTATAAAAATTTAATTTATTTTATTATAACGAAAAATTTGAATTAATAATAAATACAATAAATAAAAATTTTTATTATATATAATCTAAGAATAGAAAATTTTATTATTTTTTATATAAATAAAAATAATTTTATTTTAAATAAATAAAAGGTTTTTGCAATTATTAAACTAAAACAGGATTTGTTTATAAATAAAATCAAAATAATATATAACAAAAATAAAATAATTAAAAATATCCTCGGATATTTTCAAAAGAATATAAATAAATTATTTATTTTTAAAAAACAAATTTATATTCCGAAATAAATTTGCGAAAAATTTATAAAAAAATAATATAAATTATTTATTCACGAATATTAAAAAATTGCAAAAATCTAGGAAAAAATAACACAATATTATTATTTTTTAGAAATATAAAAACTAATAAAGGAAATCATCGAGAAATATAATATATATATTAGAAATAAATTATTATAATATAATATAATTATTAGATATATCGAAAATATTTTGGATTTTTATTATATAAGATTTTATAATTAAATTATTATTATTATAAGATTCTATAATAAAAATAAATTATAATTCTATTTTAATTATTATTAATAAATTAACAAAATATATTTATATAATATTATATTTAGAAAATAATATAACTAAGGATCTAGTTTATATCTTTTTCAAAATAATAATAATAAATTATAGAATACCGGAAGAAATTATATCAAATAAAAATAAATTTTTTATATTAAAATTTTAAATAATATTTATAATATTATTAAAAATTAAAAGGAAATTATTAATTAATTTTTATATATAAATAAATAAGCAGATTGAATAAATAAATCAGACTATAGAAATATACTTTTATTATTATATAAACTACAAATAGATAAATTGGGTATTATTCCTACTATTAGTCCAATTTGTATATAACATATCTACAATAAAAAAAATAAAAATCTCACCAATATATATTATATATAGATATAATCTAAAAATATATTGGTCAATAATAATCTCAAGATTAAATAATTAAATAATAAATATATAAATAAATAATTTAAAAATATTATATAAAAAATTAACCGAGGATCTGGTATTTTTTAATTTATAAACAATGTTATATTATAATATATATTATAATATAAAATCTATACTAAAAAAGGGAAATAAAATCTATTTTTTATAAAAAATATTAAAATAAAAAAATTAAATATAAAATTAGATTATAAAAAATTAAAATTATTTAAAATCAAAAAAATTAAAAAATTTATTAATTATAAATTAATATTATTTAAGATTATAAATATTTATTTAATATTTTATATATTATTTCTCGAATTAGTATTATTAAAAATATTATTAACTCTTATTATAAAAATATAATTAATTAATTCTAATACTAAATATAAAATCGAAATAATATTAGATTATAAAATTGTTAAAAAAAAAATTAAATATTTAATTAAATAAAAAAAGTATTTATATTCGGAAAATATTTAAGAATCAATTAAATAAATTAATTATTTAGAAATATTTAAATTATATTAAAATAATTTAAAAAATTAAATAAAATTAAATCGATAAAAAAAAAATTTAAATCGAAAATAAAAAACCAAACCTCAAATTGGGATTCTAAGAATTCGAAAGTAGAAAACGGAAGATTTTTTGGAATTATTATCTTTTTATAAATAAAATGATAAATAAAATTGCAAATTATATAATAATTAGAATTATTATATTTATATTTTGTATAAATGTATTTGGAATATTGTTTCGAAAAAATAATATCGATAAAATAAATATAAAAAAAAATATAAAAAAAAAAATAAAATTATATTAGATGTACAATATTTTCGATTTGTAGGATAAAAATAATATATTATTTTTTTTTTTTCTGGGTAATCCTAAAAGAACGAAAATAGAGTGATTATAAAAATATAATTATAGAAAAAAAAAATTAAAAATCAATATTCTAGGAAATTGGGTTGTTATTTTGAAATATAAAAATATATTAAAATAAAAATAAAAATATTATTATAAATAGAATTTTAAAAAAAAAAAATTTTTAATATAAATAATATGGCCTTAAGATTTGGCAATAAAAATATTGTATAAAAAAGTTAATACCTAGGAAATCATATGACGGGACGTTATATAAGGGATTTTTTAAATTTTTAAATCCTTTTTAAACGAGAAAAATCCAAAAAATCCAAAATCCCTATTAAGAAAAAATTTATGGAAATATGAAAATTCTATATAAAATAAAATTTTCATTTATTAAATAAAAGTTTCGTACTCAATTCAAATAATATTTCAATATATTAATATTTTTATACTTATAATAACTATATTGATATAATAATAACTCCCTTCGAAGAACCTCAGACACAAACCCAACGCACGCGCTGAGTCAGCAACCAGAGCAATCGTTACAGTCTCTAGTAATAAGAGTCGATTGTTTTTACCAGCACTATTTGTCACGGCGCCCACGTGACTCGTATTACACATGTGATTCACCTCCACCTAGTAGCGCTAGTCCTGTATTTAAGGAGGCCTCCTCCCACCCTTAGCTAGCTCTGCATTTAATATTTTAAGTTACCACATATATTGTGTACCTTATAATATTATATTGAGTCCTTAACTGGATCCCTGATTGAATATTTTGAATTATCACCCTAGGAATTAGCAGATTATACAATATTGTACAATATCCCTGTAGTAACTGGACAATCTCAATTATATTTCTAATTTTGCAATTTAAAAATATTTACAAATATACTCCAAATTTATATTATAAAAACTATTTGAATTTTAAGAATCTTCCGAATTCAACATCTATTAATTATTTTGTGAGTACTTCAATTATTTATATATAAGAATCAATTTCGATTTATTTTACATTTATATAGTTCCGTTATCTACTATATTTTTACAATATTCTAAATATTTGTTCTATATAGTAAATATATTACCAATTTGCAGATCCTGACAATCTTTATTATATATAATATACAATTTTTATTTATATCAATATTTCGCAATATCTTAGCTATTTATGCCCCTACAACAAAATAGATCTTATACAACTATAAAATATTATTCAAAGTCTCCAGAAGCAAGTCGCCAGCCTTATTCTAGCCTATATTTCGATTGTAAAAGCCCAGTTTCCTGATCCTAGCAAATTCAACGATATAATACAAAAGTTCGATACCTGGTTGCTAGTTATTAAAACCAAGCTTTATATCGATAGCTCCTCAATTAATAATATGCTAGTTCAGTTTTATTATATCTACCTTAATCTCGAGTCCAATATACAAGCCCTTATCCTGCCCCAATTACAGCAATATATGGAGAATAAGACGGCAAATAATACCTACGATTATAATATTATTCTCGACCAGTTAATATATATTTACAATAACTCTAATAAAATTAAAAAAATAGAGAATAGATTGTATAAATTAAAATAAAATACAGACTCTCTTATTATCTATATTATTTAATTCGAACGCCTCCTTTATGAAACTAAAAATGGAGCTTGGCTAGACATTAATAAAATCTTTTTCTTCTGTAAGGGATTATATTAAACAATTAAAAACCAACTAATTTAGTAGTTTAATTTCCCAGAAAATTATATTAATTTCCTTAAAATCGTATAATAACTCGCCAGTTATACTTTCTCATTTACTCTAAGTATGACAGGTCAGAACAACTCGAAATCCCTTATTTTATTCAATTATCGACAAATATATCCTTCACGCACTAATCTAATAAAAATTGATATCTTGGTACTTATAGTTGTTTTCAAATATCCACCCCTGCATTCGACCAAATAACAAAAATGTTTTTATTATAAAGAAATAGCTGCAATTAATAAAAGTTGGAAAAAAGTAGAAAAATAATATTAAATTGATTTGAATAAGATTTATAAGAATCAATTTTAGAAACCTAGAGATCGGCTTCCTGGAGGGGGGGGTAGTGTCACAGCGCCCACGTGACTTGTATTATATATATGATTCACTTCCACCTAATAGCACTAGTTCTGTATTTAAGGAGGCCTCCTCCCACCCTTAGCTAGCTCTGCACTCAATATTCTAAGTTACCACGCATATTGTGTGCCTTGTGACACTATTTATATTATATATTATAAATATAGATATATTATTTGATTATAGAAATTTTAATTATTTATCTGAAATTATTTAGTCGATATTAATTGAAATTATATTTTATTTTAATTAAATCTTTATTTTTTTATAATAATAATCTAGGTCAATTATAATAAATTAGAATTTTTTTTTAGCTGTTTTATTAGATTTATCAAAAATATAAATTATATTAAGGAGATAAATATTTAATAATTTTAATTAATAATAAATATTATTAAATTTTTAGAATTCTAATTTTTTTATTTTATTCAACCTAATATTTAGTAACAAATTTGAATCAAATAAACAAAAAAAAAGTATGCACGCTAGGACATATATATAGAGATCAGTAACGAAATCTACTATCTTATAAATATCGATGATACCTGCGATACAGGCAACGATGGTCCACGGCCTACAAACCGACGAAGGCCGCGCTCAACACCTTCCGTCGTTGTTGCACTTCTCTACCTTCGACGGTCTCCCTCCCCCTTTTGCTTCGCCTTCGACCATCCGTCTCGAGATTAATAACGCGCAGCCGCAAGCTGATCATAGATGCCCTCGACCTTATTCGATAACGAGCGCCACTATACTCCACGTTCGTAAACATTTGAAGTTCCCTAGCTTCCGCAGAATCGGCACTAATTGCTGAATATTAAAAATAACTATTCCAAAATCTTTTCAAATATACCCAAATCAGGGATAATATAATATATAATTTTAAATTTAAATTATTATTAATCTTGGAATATTTTTATTTATTAATCCTAAATTATTTAATATCTATTCTAATAAAGAAACATTAACAACAATTGATTTTTTTTAGAAATAATATATATTAATATATATAAATTATAAATAAAATTATAAAATTAATAGAGAAATTGCAAATCAAAATATATTTTAATAAAAGTTTGTATAAATTTTTTTGTTTGATTTCTAATAATATATTTAAATATATTTTTGAATTATTTTTGTTAAAATTTAAATATAAATTAAAATAACGAAATATTTCTTATTAGACTTTTTATAAAAATTACAATAAAACAATAAGACCACAATAGTTAATAATATTATAATAGTAGAATAGCAAATATTGTAATAATTAGAATTAATAGAATAACAATATTATTTATTAAATATAAATATTTTTTTATATTTTTTTATAATATCTTTTTATTTTTTACAAAAATATTATTATGATATTCTTGCGAAAATATAATTAAATTTTTAATTATTTTATTTAAAGATTAAAAATTCTTTTTATATTAAATTGATAATGTTTTTTAAAAACTCTTGAAATATAATATTTGCCATTTTAATTAATAGAATAATAAGTTAAAATGGACTTAGGATAATATATAAAATCGTGGAAATATAAAATATATCAAAAATATATTATTAGCTAGAATCAAAATACGAATTATAAATTATAAAAGAAATAATATTTTCAGGATATCGAATTAAACTTTTATTTATACCTAGAAAATAAAATTAAATATATTATTTTTAGTCTTAGGAGATAAAATTTATTCCTTTAAAAGGAATTATATTTGGTATTTTATTTTTAATTATATTTATATCTTAGTTTATATATTTTTTTATATTATATTTGATATATAATATATTATAATTATTAATTCAAAATATCGCAAATACGAAAATAAATAAAAATAAGAGTTTTATTAAATATTTTTTTTTCGCTATTATTTATTGTACAATATTAGGAATTTATATATTAGCTGAGGACAATATTATAAAAATAGATATTGCAACTTTAATAATATATACTTGCGTTTCTTGCCTTGTTTTTATTTTTATTTTATTTTATTTTTTGTTTTATATTGCATGTAGTGCAGGTTGCTGCCTCGGTGCCTCAGGCACCTACTGTGAATAACCTCACCTCCTACCCCTATAGCATCTACATCTTTATATATATTACATACACAGCATTTACTGCATTATTTTATTAATAAATCATCAATATAATTCAATTTCAATTTTATATATATTTATTTATTAAATCCTTTGGCCAAGTTATATACCATTCTAATAAATAATTTTCTCTAATTATTTCAAAGCGAAATTCAAATTATAATAAATTTTATTAATATAATTATTTTGAATATTATTATTATTATTAATTTTGATATTATTATTATTGAAATAAAAATTTTAAAAAATTATTTATTTGGTATTAAATAATTTTATATTAAATTTAAAAATAAAATAAATTGTATTGATTTTTTATTTAATTTTTCTAATATAATATTTAAAAATTGTTATAAAATTTATTAGTAATAAGATTTAATTTTTTTAATTTTTCGAGGGGATTTTAATGAAAATTATATTTATAAATATTTAAAATAATTTAATTTTAGGATTAATATTTATATTTATTTATTTATTTTTTAACTTTATTTTTATTATTATTTATTTATTGAAACTAGGGATATATTTAATAGTCGTATTTTATTATATTATTTTTTCTATATTTTATTTTTATTTTGTATTATATATAATCAAAGATCTAAAATTTCAAATCAATTATTAAAATAAAAAAAGGAAATATAAATAATTAGATTTTAGAAGTTATTATTTGCGCCGGGACTATGATATTGTTAATAATAATTATATCTAGATTTATATAAAAAAGATATAACAAATAGATAGTAGCAACTGGTTTTGCTTATATCGGTTTAATAATTAACGTCTATCCCTATATACCGGAAAACCCTATATATCGGAATGACTCTATGATTTTAAGGTCTCAAATCTCTACCATATAAATATATAAACTTACAATTAATTTATTATTACTCTTTAGTTGTTTTCCTATAAGGCTTCGGTTTGCAGCAAAAAAATATTATAGTTATAACTATATTATTAATTGTCCCGTTGATAGTGTTAAAATCCCTTTCAGCTATCCCTCTTATTCTATTATAACTATTGGCCTATCTCCAAATTTAGGGACCATAGCACGAAGCTCCTATTAAGAAAGAATATAACTGCAAAATTTAATGGCACAAAGTGAAAAACAACCTTTATGCCGGATTTATCCAGATAGAGTGGAGGTGGTAACTATTACACCAAGTATCTTAATAAGCGAATAAGGTGCTTATTTAACGTCATATGTAAAGTTACGCTAAATTAATCGTATTATGAGTTATTACAAAAGTAACGTGCTTACATATTGTTATATTTACCGCCACGCTAGATATATCGTAAAAAATGCTACACTTAACTCATTTAAAGTGTATTGTTTTTTAGAAGGGTCTATAGCAACTACGTGTTTGTTTTTGCGTTCATTCTCACGCAGGTATCGCAACCTGTTAGTGTTCTCGGCGCAATGGAAAAAGACTGGGTAAGTTATAATTTACTTACGAGTAGATGTACTACATATACATAATAAATTTAGTCCCCTACTTCTCTAATTGTTATCAATATGATCAATGAATAAGTTAGTTACGACATTCTACCATTTGCACAAGCGGTCAAAAGGGAGATATCCGGAACCCCCACAACAAGGTCATGTCAGTGCACCCCGATCGACCGTGCTAAGGAATCTGGCGCATGGCATGGGTTTATATACGCAATCGCGAGGGCTCTCCGCGCTGGTTGAAATGGCTGAAGATTTTTCTAACAGCGGAGATTGGGGCGGTCCGAACCCTACTAAAGACATCACTGCCCTTGGATTTGACCTGTTCTGCGGTCGGACTAACGATAATAACCTTGCAGATGATAGAGATTCGTGGGGCAGGAAAGGTCATTGGTGGTTTGAGTGCGGAGGTCAAAAGTTATATTCTTCATATTACGGAGGCACCTGTAGGGAGGACTTAGCCTCCGGCATTGCACTTTACAGTTGGACACGTTTGACTGCCTTTAATGTGCCTTTATCAACGCTACGACTCATACGCGACGGCACAAATCTCTTCAGGGATCTTGAACGGCGCATGCTCACATGCGTCGACTACTACGCCGGGAATTCGTGCCAGGAACCAAGAGACAAAGTTTATGGTCTCCTATCTCTTGCAAATGATTCTAATCTCCTATCGGTCGATTATGGAAAGTCAGTTCAAGAAGTCTTTCTCGATGTTGCGAAGTTAATTCTCAACACACCGAGAGACATACGAAGGACAATGTGAACTATACATCATGAAGCCTCCCCTTCCTGTTTCAGTTGCTGCAGCTGCAGCTCAATATCCATTTTCATGGATGCTCATAGAATGTGCAAAGACGTATGATTTTTTAGGAAGTCCCTGCTTTCTTCCTTGTGCTAACGGTTTATAGCTACTCAATGCTCTCAAATACCTAGCCAGCCACAAATTACTCCGCGGTGACTTCGACGCGAACCATGTCATTGTGACTCGAGAAGGATTCAAGCTTGGTATGCACCCGAAGTTGAGGCTCTGAAGATTAGCTAATTTAATAGCGAATATCCATCTTTGCGAGGACGCTTCGCTGCATAGTGAGGTGAAGGATCTCCAATCAGTCGGGAAAATTTTGCGGGATACTCTAGTAGGGAGGCGTCAGGTTCCGAAGACAGCAGAATGGAGTGACTTCTACCATAGTGCTATGGAGGAGCTGATATTTGCAGCATATACTGATACGTTGTCAAGAATGCTTCTGCTGCCTTGGCATTACGAGCACGGACAGTACGAGGAGCAATCTCAGCAGGATCGACTCGGTGGGGTTGCTTATGAAGTTCACCAGAAACAGCGCAACACTTTTCAATGGTAGTAGTGCCTCTATGCTTTTTCTGTTATAATTTTAGTACAAGATGAGGCTGTTAGATTTCCTTAGTTCAAAAATAATTCCATGGGGCTAGTTATTGAGTTTATATGCGTTTTTACTTTCGGTAATGTAGGTTGGTATAGACTAAAGTTGAGTTTATACTAGGTGTAGCATACGATCACATGATCGAATTTCGGTACAGACGAGGATTTGGTGTGGGCTAGACTATGGTATGGACCAAAGTTGAGTCTGTGGATTGACTTTCCTAGCTAGTCTATCTCACTTCATTTCACAACGTCAGGCGCAACTAATTCTTATTCATTAAGCTCTATTACTACATGGAGCTGCTACAGGTCTCTCATATCATTCAAGTAGAAGTGAAGTCTCTGGAAACGGGCTTCACCAACCAGCTTCGTTTGTCTCCATAAAGCGTCCAAGGGACTGGCCAGCGGTATGGTACAAAGCATTTATGTCATCCTTAAGAAATGCTATGAAGTGTCAGTGATGATCAACTACTCATACAAAAACCCGTCGGCTGTCAGCTGTGTTTAGACTATGTGCGAGAAGTCATCCGACTTCACGTCAGCAGGTTGAAAGTCCTCTATTTCTATTTTATTCTCCTCGAGAAGTAAGTCAGCTTCTACTGTTTCTATTTGAGATGCCTGCCTCAATTAATTGTTACGAATATTTGCCCGAAATAGCGTCGGCATGAGTGCTATAGATAGAATAAGCCATCAAGGATAAAATATTCATGCCACCTCGATGGTTACAGTGGCTAGCGAAAACAGTTTCACACCTGAACACTGTCTGACTTTATGTTTGACTCACGCACTAGCACCCTTGTGGCTAGCGGGTAATTAAGTCGCTATATCCACACCCCCGGACCTCCTTACATACCTAATATAGTCACATGTCAAAGATGGAGATTTGCTTGAGGATAACGCTGAAATCGGCCACTATCGGCGCTGGTTAACTGCAAGATGACCGCGACCGAATTCAGCCACTAATACAGATTTTGGCTTTCGACTTGTGTCATCCAATATTACTGCTGTATTGCTACAGCGCTGTACAGTACATGATTTTGACTCTGATTTTGATAATCATTGGATGTTAAAGGTCTTCTCAGAAACTTCTCTGTGCTCCATAAGATCCATGGCTTCTCCATCCATTAGTCCGTGGACATAACATTCGCCAATCAAAAGATATTGGCTGCCTTGTTTTCTTAAACAAAAAGGCGTCTTGCCCCCAAAAAATACAGCAACAATATCCCCCTTCTTCATAAGCTTCGGCCCAAGGATATAGTAGCCATAGCTAGTACTGCCAAACTTCCGGGTGTAAGCTGAAGAAACAGAACGAATCCAGTGATAATAGTCTCCATCATTTGCAAGTGCTCGTAGTTCTTCACTTATGTCCACTTTGCTATAGTCTCGAAGTGCTCGAACTATATAAGAAAGTCCGTTTGCCAAACTTGTTTTGTGATCTTGTCCGTAGGTTGTCCTCTCCCGACACACAGTTAGGGTATCTAAGAATGCTGCAATTGCTGATCCGCCACTAACGTAGTCCTTCGCTGCGTTGAAGCTTACGTTTTCACATATGTTGCGCCACAGGTCAGCAACGATTACAGACGATGGTTCATCGACTTGAAAGTCGGAAGGGTAAAAAACACGAGATGTCTTTTGTATACTATCGAGCTGTAAACCGTTAATTATAAGAAGCTTTCTGTCTTGCGAAAACTTCAATTTAGGAGCTGATTTTCCAGCAGCTTTAAATATTGAATGAGGGTGCCCAATCATGTGTGCCCATGAAACGTGGTCCCAGTCAGAGACCCAGGAGGGGGGTCCGTTTGGACTAACTACATCAGTATTAGCTGTGAAATGAATAATTACTATAATGCACATTACCAGTGGGATTCCGGTCGTGTTGAACGACATTCAGTGCCTCAAGCGTAGGAACGTGCGTGAGTGACCGAATAGCTACTTCCCGATAGATTTGTTCAGCAGATTGGCTGTAATCTGCCACTATATCTGACAAATCTCCGGGACCACTTTGAAGAGAGTAATGGCCCAGCAAAGCAAAAACTCGGTCTCGAGGATCTGTCGCGTCAAGATGTCTAGCACGATGCTGCTCCCACAAAAAGCTTGTCGGCTCAGAATCAGATCTAGAAGAATCGTTCACAAATCGCCGGTGCAGGTAAGTCACACGCTCCGGCCGCAGCTTCATTCGCTTGCTGAATGAATGGTACTGCTCCTTGAGGATATTAGAAACATGGTAAAGCTGTGCCCATCGAATCTCTTCGTCGCCCCAAAAAAGGATCGCAGCAGCCTCTGTTCCGATCTCCTGCAAGATCCACATGCGACGGAACTGGAACTCTACTTAGTCCAAAGTGCTAGGAGCATTTCGTTTTTCTAGAGCTCACCCAAGAAAGACTGTAAAGTGTAGCCAATTGTCGCCACAAATCATCCGAAAACCAATGTAGCTGCTGCTCCTGCTGGTCAGCTGTCAACTGACCACAGCGTTCATTATCTCGGAATCTGGCTTCCAAAGATTCTAATAGAGCAACGACGTCCTTTGCGCATCTGTGCTCATCGCAGCCGAGCCAAACAAGTACTTGCTGTGCGTTTTTGTAAATTTCGTTCATAGCCATGACCTGCCTGTTGCGTTCATGCAAATCATCTTGGTTAATGCAAACCTGGTCAGCCCAGATCAATCTTCCCCGTGATTCGCAGCGAACCCGTTGCAGGGCGTCATGTAGGCTCTCGGTAAGCGGAAGACTACAACCATCGCAGATAATTTCCGCCGAGCGCGATGTAGTACCCCATACATATGATATGGCCTCATATTTGGGCGCATTACTAAGAGCGAAAAACTCCAATTCGCCGATCAGCGGTTCATTTGCTTTGCCAGGATACAGCCGTAAGATTCTGATGACGTGTGGGAACGGCTGATACTGGTATGGCTTCTTCGTCGGCTTTGAACCTCGTATACTAATATTTTTCGTGACAGGATCATCCATTTGTACGGAGAACAAGATAATAAAATGAAAGTAGCTAAGTAGTAAACTGGTTCAGAGCTGCAAACGGATAGTTTCAGGAATACGCATGCCCCGACAAAGGCTTGATCAGCTCATATATATGTAGTGCACATGTTGTTGCTGCTTAAAGCTGAAAGATGCGCTTCTGCTTCTGCACCACACCCACACGTCTCGGTGAGCGCTTTAGGAAATTGACTGCGACAGGGAGCTATCGCAGTGTGGAGATTGAAAGCTGAAGGAAGCTGAAGGAAGCTGAAGGAAGCTGAACGCGCTAAAGGCGCCACTTTCGCCCCTGTTCCTTCCTTGAAGGATCCGGTGCGGCTCTTGCCTTTAATCGAATGCCCCGTCCCGCAGGCCCACCAATCCGGGAGACGGTCACATCGCCTGTCTTGCATACTGCGTGGTGGTTGGCGAGGGGGGATGTTTGTTTTCCCTTGACGGGTGGTGCAAGGTGAGGTTGTTTTAAGGCTGAGCAGCACGCTGTCGGTGATCGACCTCAGTGGACCGTCTCGCTAAATATAGGCTAAAATAAGATGCATCTCGGCACTCTCGGCACTAGACGAGGTGGAATGACCCTAAAACTAGGCAAGCACGTGAGGAGGGGCGATCAATATCAAGGTTCGAGACACACACCGCCAGGCATCCTTCAGATCCTTCAGGAAGAGTGCAAGCAGAGTTTTGAAATCGTAGCCGGTGTCCAGCAACAAAAGCTCAATTTAATAAAAGAACATCATCCAAATTCGTGACTCAGCTAAGGTTTGACATAAAGAGTGGAAGGCCAATAGAAGTATCATTTTGAAAATTCAGCTAACAATAAGAACAATTAAAGATCTCAAGGATGCCGCAGATCATTTCTCCTGCCATATATAGGACGGATAATATAAAAGCAATTATATAAAAGCGGAAATGTATCATGGATACTGAGGCTAGGAACAGCGACCCGAGGGATAGCAGGGGAGATAACCGTGTGCCAGGACACATCTTTTAGACTTTCGGTAAAAGGTACGCATTAGCAATACAGTCGTTGCAATAATACGGTCAATTATACAAAAAGAAACCCCGACCCATAATAGCTTTTGAACGTAGCCTATTAAACTTTTCATTTTCCTAACCAAAATTTGTAGCTCAAAATAAAGCGTTTTTAATTTAATACCATTTTTTGAATTATATTTTATAAAAAAAATTTATAAAAAAAAAGACCATATCACCAATACACAGCTTTTATCGAAGAACTAAAGGGTGCGCCTTAGTAGATTACGGCGCTGGATATTGTTGTATAGTATAACTATGTATAGCATAGTCCTAGCTATTAATACTTGATATTAGCCAATAAAATAATCGTATTCTCGCGCGGCTCGTCGGCCTCAGGCCTCAACCGGCCTTCGGCCGATTCACCTGCGCGGATATTAAACATAATAAATAATAAATAATAAACAAAATAAATAATATAATATAAAATATAAAATTTAAATAAGTTTATTACAAATTATAATTTATTTACTTATTAAATTATAATATAATTAATAAATTATAATTATTAATTATTTAATAATTTAATTGTTTTATAATAATAAAATAAAATATAAATTATTAATAACTATTTTTATATTTGTTTTTATAAACTTTAATATAATTATAAAATAATTTATATAATAATTTATATTATTTTTAAAATTTTTAAATAAATAAATAAAT
>Ga0247778_1001107_pt1 | contig 14779 bp, 7 predicted proteins | sample UWRJL049202B5_FD_179939 | JGI IMG/M metagenome (GOLD analysis project Ga0247778, IMG submission 179939) | Plant litter microbial communities from Arlington Agricultural Research Station in Wisconsin, United States - UWRJ-L049-202B-5 | ecosystem: Environmental > Terrestrial > Plant litter >... | reverse complement strand
ATTATATAATATTTTTGTAATAATTAAATAATTTTAATAATATTTTTTGATTTTAAAATTTAAAAAATTTTCGAATTTAATATTTATTAATTATTTATATATAAAAATTAATTTCGATTTATTTTATATTTTATAAAAAAATAAATATTATATAATTATAAAATATTATTTAAAATTTTTATTATAATTTATATTATAATTACAAAAATTAAATTTTTTAATTTAATAAATTTAATAATACAATATAAAAATTCGATATTTAATTTTTAATTATTAAAATTAAATTTTATATCGATAATATTTTAATTAATAATATTTTTATTTTACTTTATTTTAATTATAATATTATTTTTGATCAATTAATTTAAATTTATAATAATTTTATAAATTCAAATAAAATATAAATTGTTTTATAATTTATATTATTTAATTTAAATATTTTTTTTATAAAATTATTAAAAATTGATTTTTTTAATAATTTAATTATATTTTTTTCAAATATTAACTTTAATATTAATTAAATAAATTAAAATAATTTGAAATTATTATATATATAAAATATTTTTTGTAATAATATTAAATTTATTAAATTTTAAAAATAAATAATATAATTTTAATATAATTTTTTTATTATAATATATTTTAATTATAAAAATTTCAAATAATTTTATAATAATATAAAATAAATTAAAATTAAAAATATATTATGTATTATTTATTATTTATTAAATTATATTTAATATCCGCGCAGTTCGTCGGCCTGAGGCCGACGAACTGCGCGAGAATACAATTATTTTATTGGTCAATAAAGTATTAATGGCCAGAACCGTGCCACGCACGGTCATGCTATTTGTAAGAGTAGGGGCCACCACACACGGCCCACCTAAGCGAGACGTGTCTTCGCGTCAATTTTACCATTTTTCTTCTTAGAATATTAATTAATAAACAATCATTATCTCAATTGTTTTATAATTCAAAATAAATAATAATTTTATATTAAATTCTCCATTCTAAAAAAAGAATAACGAATGACCTACTCCTATATATATTATAATATATAATTTAGAATATAATAGATTATTTCTAAAACTACCCTTTTTCAACGTATTATTCGATATATTTTTTATTAAAAAAAAAACCGCTATATATACAAAAAAAAACCTGAAACCCTATTTGATATTTATTAAATAAATCTATTAATATATTTATTATATTTCTAAAAATTAATTAATATATCGGTTAATTTTTGCCTAAATTAGGGTCTAATTAAAAATCTAATTATTTTTATATATTATTCGCCAAGAATTATATTGTATAAACTATTAATATTATATATTATACCCGAGATTTTATATATTATATAAATAAATTAAAAAAAAAATAGATTTTATTTTGAAACATCGATAATAGGGAATATTAAATTATATAATTTATAAAAAAATTAAAGAAAGATTATATAATTTGATAAAATTATATTTAAAATTAAGAAATATAATAAAATCTAAATAATATGCTGGGTAAACAAAAAATATTATATAAATTATATATAATCTATTTATAAATTAAAAAATTTCTTAATTATAATTTGGGGGATAATAAATTTAGATTATAAATCAAAATTAATTTTTATAAAAAAGTTTCTTAATTACAAAAATATTTATTTTAAAATTTATTTTCAATAAATTTTATAATTTATAATTTTCCTATTATTTGATAATTTAGATCCGGAGTATATTTTTATAAAAAATAATAATAAAATTTATATTGGGAGTGCCTAATTACCCCGGCTAAAATATAAAATATATAAATTCAATTAATTTTTTTTTTCGCCAAATTTGAATTTAATAAAAAAAGGTTGATATTGGATAAAAAAAAAATTAAAAAAATTATTATATATATCCAAAAATAAAGAAGACATATATAAAAAATTCTAAAAATTTTAGAATTAAATAAATTTATATAATTTCAAATATTATATAAAATAATTGATTTACAAAATTGAAAATATAATTGTAATATATAAATTAATTATTATTAATTAATTTACAATCTTAATTTGGTGGTAAAATAATTGTAATTGTATTTATCTGGCGCTACGAAGTTTCTCATTCGTACCAAGAAATCATATATGGGAAGACCCTCCTCGAACTGGTCTTCGCTAGCGATCGTCCGCCATGATAGATAGAGTTCGCAGGGCACGCCGAGGAGCGAGGAATTGGTAGACGGTGGAATAGAACGGGTCCAGTTCCCGTTGTTATTGAACGTAAGTCCGATTCGGAGTTACAGCGCCCACACCCATCTAAATGGAAAGGCATCGAGGCGCTCTGGCTGTATAATAAGAAGCATGCTAATGACCGTCTAATCGAGCTGCGTATGTTTCGTTTTATTTATTTCTTGCATTTAAATGCTTTGCGCATTGCGATGCAGCTCGATTTACAGTACGGGTTGTGGCATTCGGGGTGGCTGCGCTAGAGTCTTGGCGCACCCCCCTATTCTACTCGTGCTGTTGCTGTCGAAGTCTCTCTACCTACTGTAATAAAGGAAGACGATGATTTATTCCGATCGGAATTGGGTGGCGTCCAAGTCTCATACGCCTAAGCTTCACCTCAATCCCCGGACCAAAAAGTATCTTACCTAGGTACCGTCAGAACCATACTTCGCCGGATCCCAACCAGTCAACCCTCCGACATATCTCTTTAAAGCAGAAAGATCCCTCTAGCATGCCTTGTTCTCCAATCGAAATTTGTATTTCAACATTCAAATTGGTAGAATTCCTACGATTTTCCATCATCCCCTGCTGCGTGTTAATTGGCGATATAGCCCTACCTAGGAACTTTGGTTGGATTGGTAGCTACGTCTTGGGGTCTGCGCAGTTTCGCTGCCTACCTAGGTACGTTCATAACTGAGTACCATTAGATTGTACCTAGGTAGCTACATGCAGAATATATGTACTGTTGAAGTGATCCGCGCTAAGGGATCACGTGCAAGACCAACTAGTCATTGCCTTCATGTATATATAGAGGCTCCTGCCCCCTTCATAGAGAATCAAGGACTTACTTTCTACCTTACGCACATATCCTGTTCAACATGTACGTGCCTAGGTAGGTATGTAGCCGAGCAACTTGTAATACAGGCCAAAATATCTCAGCTGGTGATAGAATTCTGAACATCACTGTTTCCAGCCATATCGTTTGAGTGACTGGGCCTCACATTTTTCGTCCGCAATCTTATTGGCTTTGGCAATCTCAGCTTCAGTTGCCATCAAACGTGGTTTATGGCCATGGAGTTTCTGTCGGCGCCCCCCCTGTATTTATCTTTTCCCTAGGTAGATACATAGGTACTTATATTTGGCAAATAAAAGTTATGAAATGCGCCAAAATTTACCAAAAATTATCAAACTTATTAAATTCGCCAAATCCTACCAAAACTCTCAAATAAGCAATATGTGAAAGCCCCGACGTTAAAAAATATTAAAAAGATATGTAGATGTTGCAATGTTTCATAGGTAGCGGATATCATGGAAGGTAGGGAGTATTGTTGTAATTGTCCTTATTGTACTTATGAAATTGTGGAGAAAGGGCACGTGAGGATTGCCGGATCGGTACTAGCGTCAATTGATTAAGTAAACAAAGCTTGGATTCGGAAGAAGCCTAATTACAGGGTAAGCTCAGGGTATTTGTACCCTAGACTCTTATTTTAGAATTTTTGATTAATTTTTGTATTATATATTATATTATATATTATATTATATATTTATATATATAAACTAATGAAACTTATTACTTATTTAAGACTAATTCTTGCGGTGATTACGTGTTATAAAATCCTATGAAATTACATGGAAATTACCTTATAAACTAATTCAGTTTCCCTCGGGTAACCTCGGGGAACCTTCTAGAATATTCTAGGTTATTCCTAATTAGGTTTAAATCATATTTAGGATTACGTAAATTATTATTACTAATAATAATTTAATATACCCCTATAATAATAACTCTTAATACAGGTTTTATAAAAATAATAATATAAGTCCATTATTATATTAATATAGACTATTATAACCTAATATTTTTATATTAATTTTTAGAACCAATTTTATAAGGAAAATCTTTAATATAATTTAGTTATTCTAGAATTTTTATTTTTATAGAATAAATTATAAATATTATAATTTTATAGGGTAAGTTACAAATATTAATATTATTAAATTATTTTGGAGATATTTTTATAAAATAAATCATATGTATTATTACAATTTACAAAATAATCCACATGTATTACAAGATAATCTAATTGTACTATAGATTTTCCGAATAATTTAATAATATTAGACTTATTTTAAACCTAATCTAACAATAAAGATTTTATATTTTATATTAGAAAATAATTTAATAAACCTATTTGTTTTTTATTTCTTAATAAAAACAAAAATAAGATCTATAATATTATTTATTAATTGTTTTATATAATAATATTTAATTTTAATATATTTAATATATTTATAAAATATAAATTTTTAGCTAATAGGATTATATTATTATTATCGTAATATAAAGATAATTTGGATTGCCTAAAAAAACCTAGTTCCATTAATAATATCTTAATAAAAACTAGTTTTTTTCTATATACATTTATAGTAACTATTTCGGCCTCTATAATATTCCAGGTTATTATAAATTGTAGTTTAAATTTTTATATAAATATGTTCCCGGTTATAAATAATAAATACCCGATAATATTTTTAATTTCTAATTGGTCGCCTGTATAGTCAATATCTGTATATCCTTGAATATAACTAGGATTATCCTTGCTATAAATAATATTTAAATAGGTTGTACCTTTTAAATACCTAAATATTTGTTTAATAACTAAAAAATAAATTTAGTTAGTTTAATAACAACAAAATAAATATCTATCCTTATTATTAGTGCTAAAAATAATAAAAAACTTATTAATTGTTAATAATAATTAATATTTTTAGTACTAATTTGTTTAAGATTAGATTTCAATTTAATTTTAATTTCTATAGGTATAAATACAAGATTTAAATTATTAAATTTAAATTTATTTAATAATTTATTAATATATTTAATTATATATAATTTTATATACCCCTTTTCTGGTTTATAATCAATTTCTATATTTAGATAATCTTTAATTAAACCTAATTCTTTAAATTTAAAATATTTTTTAATATTTTTAATAAAAGAATTATATACTTCCTTAGTGTGACGGTTCGGTTCTTGGAGCGTCATGGTCACATGATTTATCATGTGACGCCCGACCGTCACCTGTATATTAGTTTCACTTCTTCTCTCTTTCTTAGTTCTTCACCTTTAGATTCTAAGGAGTATCGAGTATTCTGGCTTCACGGTCTACCACGCTCACACTTAGTAGGATTAATTATAGCTAGGTCGTTTACATATATATATATTATAATACCTATAGATTTATTAATAAATAAACTAGTTTCAAAGATTAGGGTTTTAAAATCTAATTTATTAATTAAAACCTTTTTTAACATATTAATCCATATTCTAGCGGATTGTTTTAGCCTATATAAAACCTTTAATAACTTTAATACATGGGTAGGATATTACTTATTAATATAGCTTTTTGATTGGTTAATATATAAATTTACATTTATATTATTTTAGGTAAAAATTGAAATCATATCTATTTTATAAATTAACCAATTATTTATTATTATTAATATATAAATTAGACACTAAATTAATTATTAAATAATCCCTACAAAAATTTCAATATAATTTAAATTATATAATTATATAAAACTTTTAATTACAAATTTGTTTTTAAATTTATAATAATCATTTTAGTCTTTAATTTTATAGGCCCAACAATTAGTTAAAATTTTAATATTATTAGGTTTAGATGTTAATTCTCATATTTTATTATTTAAAATATTTAATTGATGCAGTAAATGCTGTGTGTGTATGTGTATTAAGAGATGATGGCGCCGTAGGGGCAGGAGGTGAGGTTATTTACATGTGGGTGCCTGAGGCACCGAGGCAGCCACGTCAGTACGTGCAACATTAATTCTATTAATTCGGATTTAGTCTAATATGAATTATATTTAAAATTATGGATTTTTTTATAATTTTTAAATTCAATTATATTTTTAGCATCGTTTTTATAAATTATAATTTTATTATTATTATTATTATCTTGAATTAAATCTTTATTTTTGGTAATAATATAAATCTTAGAAGTTAATAAATAAAAAATTTATTATTTTTTAAAAGATTTATTATAGTTTAGGTTTAATTTATTTAAATTGTTTTTAATATCTGGTATTTCAATATCCAAATTGGGACTATTAAACAAATTATTAATAAGATTATTAAAAAATAATGAATTTTCATCAAATCTCCCGGGTAAATCTTTAGTATTAGATGAATTACTCCCGGGTAAGCCACTGGTATTACAGGGTAAGTCCTCTGTATTACAGGGTAGGTCCTCTGTATTACAGGGTAAGTCCCCGCTATTACAGGGTAACCCGTTGGTATTATAGGGTAAGTAGTTTATAATAGATGAATTATTACAAAATAAATTATTTATATTAATATTTCCCCCAGATTGATGGTTTTTTAATATATTTAGATTATTATATAATAATTCTAATTCTTTTAAATTAATATAATTATTATTTATTAAATTATAATTATTTAAATATATTAAATTAGTTTTAATTAAACAATTTTTAATATTAATTATTTTATTTTGATTAAAAAAATAAAATAAATAATTATTATTAAATTTATATTTAATAAATATATTTTTATTAATTTTAATAAATAGTTTATTATTATTTTTTATTTTTTTAAAGATTAATATATAAATTAAAAAATTTAATATTCTAAAATAAATAATATAAAATTTTTTATTTAATAATATTTTATAGGGAATTTTATTTATAATATTATTATAAATTCGATTTTTAATATAAATTATAGTCTATATTAGATTAGATTATAATTTAAGGGGTATATTTTTGTCTTGGCAAAAAATAATTAGTTTTTTAATAATATATTTATTTAATATTTTGATTATCCTATTTTAGCTAGTTGAATAAAGATTAATATATATATATATAATATTCTTGTTTTTAATAAATAAAATCTATTTATTAGATTTAAATTCAATTGTATTATTTAATTTAATTATTTATATTATTATTTAAATCGAATTAAATATTTATTAATTTAAAAAAATTTAATAATATAATATATATATTATTTTTACTTTTAATATTATATACCTAAGTAACATAATTGTTTCTATCAACAATAATTATAAAATAACATTTCCTATTTAGGCCTAATGGTTTAATAGGTTTATAAATATTTATATCAAATATAATTAAATTTTTAACTTTTAATATTGGAATTTTATTATTAATATAATAAAATTTATCTAATATACAAGATTTATATATATATAATTTATTAAACTTTTATATATTTAATTTTAATCTTAATATAGATTAAATTGTTTTATTAATATAATCCTTATTTAAATAATTTAATCTTTTATAAATTAGATCTATTTTAATAATTTTTATATTATTAATCCTTTTTTAGATTTTATAAATTATTTTTTCTAATTTATTATAATTTATAAAAATATCTAAATAAAAATATTTTTATATTAATATAAAAATATAATAATATTAGTTTTAATATGAATTAATTTATTATTGTTTAAATCATTTATATAACGCCATCTTTTTAGGAATAGTTTATATTCACTAATTAGAATATTTTTTAATTTAAATATATAATAAATATAAATAATAAAAATTTTATTATTATCTACTAATATAAATAGGTCTCTATAGCCTAATATTTGGCAGGGTTCCCCTATAGTTATATTAATAGAGGTTATATTGTCTAAAATTTTATAATTAATAAACCAATTTTTATTAAAGTAATAATAATCAATAGCACCAAAATTAAATATTATATTATTAAATGTCTTATTAATTATTTTTTAAAAAAATTTAATTAAGGTTTTTTTATATTATTTATATTATTAATATTATTAATATTAGATTTATATATTATAATTATAGATTTCATTGATTTTACTTTTATAATTACTTTAGTAGACTCATTTTTATATTTATTATTATTATTTTTAATAGATTTAAACTTTTTATTCTTAGTTTTATTAATTATATTATTTTATTTTTATTATTATTAAATTTTAATTTAAAATATTTAAAAAAATAATTTTTTTTTTAATAATTTTTGTTGTTAAAATTTTTATTTTTATAATATATATAATATTTAAATTTTTTATTATTAATTTTATTAATTGAATTATTAATATTAAATCTTAGCCTAATGGATTTATTAATAATATCCGAAATAAATTTATTAATATTAATATTTTTTATATTTCGATTAATATTTTTATATTTTCTAGAACAAAAACTATTATAAAAATTAAATAAATCTTTAAATAATATTAAACTTATATAAAACTTAGGGATTATATATTTTAATTCAGATAAATATAAAACCGAAAATTGAATATAATTAATATATTTATTAGTATTATTAAAAAAATCTAAATTACAATCGATTATTTTATTAAAATGTCGATTAATTATTTTTATATTAGATTCGTTAAATATATTTTTATATATTTATTATAATTGGTTAATATTAATTTTATCCTTAAAACGATCCCTATTATTATTTAATATAATTATTTTAATAGCTCCTAAAACTTTTTTAATATTATATTTAAAATCGGTTTCTTGTTTTATATATTTAATAACTAATTCTGGATTTCGAGTTATATTAATATTATTATAATATAAAAACTTAAAATTCATTAAGTTTGGCTCAAAACTATCTATATATAATATATACCCCTTTATTTCAAAGAATGTATTAATTTTTTTTAACTATTTTATATAATTAAAACACCCCACTAGTTTAGGGTCTCTATATTCAGAACTATTAGGTATTTTGAGGTCTTAAACGAGGATTTATAATGTATAAAATTTTTAAATATATACCCAACTTACAGGGTAACCCCAAAGTATAGTTAAAAATGTCTAGATAAGTGGTAGATTCACTTAAAAACTATAGAGTAATCCTAAAGTATTAGAATTTTATAATACCAGCTACTTACCCTGGAATACTAGTGGCTTACCCTGTATTTAAACTACAGGGTAACTCAAATGTATTACAGGGTAACCTCTGTGTATTTACAGGGTAACCTGAATGTATTACAACTTACAGGGTAGGCTGACGGTATTACGGGATAACCTATCGGTATTGTAATATACCTAGGTGGCCTATATACGTAGGTAGGTTTCTAAACCTACAGGGTAACCTTCAAGTATTTACAGGGTAACTTGAAGGTATTATAACTTTACAGGGTAACTTTGATATATTTACAAGATAACCTGCAAGTATTTACAGGGTAACCTATAAATATTATAACTTTATAAGGTAACCTCTGTATATTGTTTTTTTATTAGTACTAGATAAGTCTGCCTATTCAACCAATAATATTACATGGACTTTAGATCCACTTGCTGAGGGGTTCGCTTCTTAATTTAATTAAAAGCCTTATAACTAGCCTTAACTTAGCTGATACTAATAAATAAAAAGAGCTACTAGACTAGCTTATTTTGACCAGAATTAATCAGCCTAAAATAATGTTTTTCCTCTCCGAAGATAGTTTTTTAAAAATACTAACTAAAGAGCTAAAAATCCAGTTAATCTAAACCTAATAGGGCTAGATTGCTACGCCGTCTAGCTGTTAATTATAAAGCCGCTACGGTCTCTTATATTAGCGCACCTAGGTGTATAGGCACCCTGGTTTGAGATAATATTAGATATATCCACTATAGATCGCGTATCGCTTCTACCTATTTTTAGAAATTAATACTTATTCGCTTATACTAATTTAGTTTCAGGGACGCGGGTCACGGGTCTAGGTCTCCTATTGGTCAATCCGAATTAGGCAGGGGTCTATATTTATCTTTGCAAATTAACGTATTTGCAACGGAAGCTCTTGATAGCGCTAATATAGGGCCAGGATCGCTAGGTAGGCCCCTTGGGTCTCCTAAGTATCTTAGTATAAAATAACATAATTCTATTTACAACGCTCTAGTCTCATTTTTAATCTTCTCTAATTCCTACCTGTGTGACGAACTCAATCTGCTAACCCCCTGGTGGTTACACTTACCTGTAGCATGCACAGGTGTAGCGGATAATCAGGAGAGTAAGAAGCACTTCTATTGAAGATTTAAAGCTAAGGAGGAAAGGCGAAGAGGAGCACTTGACGCTGTGAGGGCGGGGTCATAACTATGTTCCCAAGTTTTGATTTACTGTTTCCAGGCGCAAGGACATTTCTACTGCCGTGCCATATGGCAAAACCTTAATCTTTGTTTGGGGTACTTGCCACAGCATCTTATGTAGTCTGCTTCCTCAGAAGGCATGTTGAGCGGATGGGATCATGTGACGGCTCGGTGGCTGATAATCCCTGAAGAGCTTCCAGGCGGTCCTCCGAATCAGGCTAGGCGTGAAAAGGACCACCCTCCATCTCATCAACAAGCCACAAGGCTGCACCTCCGACGTTATATTCTCACTGTCCCCCTTTCACATCAACCAGGGATCCTTACTTACACAGGTGATTCCAGAGCTTATATGGCATTGATAGTCACCCTCGGAAAGCTCGCCAGGTCGGCCGTGGCAGCCTAGGTAATTCGTCGACATGGCGTTCCATATCGCCTTTGCGGGGATTGGCAAGTCTTTTACCAAACCCAAGCACTACAACGGCTAACTTGGTAAACACAGATATGAATGACCCCGCAAGTCTCTTAGTCTACACCGAGCTTGTTCGTTTCCAGGTGGAAGTCGCCACGCCGGAAGCTCGATTTAGCTACCCCGGTAATGAAACGCAACGACTGCTCCAGTCCTTTGCACATGGCTTGGGACTTGAGTACGAGTACTCCCTCGATTCTCGGGAGGCCAGAATTACCAGAGCCCTCATTTCCGGTTCGACTGACGCTGGAACGCCTGCTTTCGGTTCAGTCCCATCAGAAGCAGAGAGGCAAGGCTGTGAGAACATTTTCGGCGATACAGCCAATATTTTAGCCAATGATACGCCAGTTAAGCAGTCCGTATCTATGCATGGAAAAGCGGACCCCTTGACATCCTCTTTCGAGTTTGGCAGCTTGGATTTCAACGTTGATGGGCTGTCGGACGCGATCCCCAACGCTGACTGGGGCTCGGTTGATGTCCATTCGCGGATTCAAGAACCCGACCTTGAAGTTTCGCTAGAGGCTACCAATGTGCTTCCTGTCACTCCAGGCGGGACAGATTTCCTTGAGTCTTCCGACATCTTCCCCGAATTTCAAGCTCAGGGGCCTATTGATCAAATTCCGCTCCTTCCTCAGTCACAAATGAGTGATGAGATTCACAATTCCGACTTCTCATGGCATGGAAGTTACAACGAACATTCTTTTTCTTCCGAAATGCAGAATGATCAGCTCAGCTTCCCCGCCTTTTCCGTGGCTTTATCTTCAATAAACCGGGACGAAGAGCTGACCTCCAATTTCTCGGATGCCTCAATATTCAGCTCTCGAAAAGCTGGCAGCAGATCAAGCTCTATTAGCAGTATTCAAAGTGGTAGTACACGAGGCAGAATAACGAAGATACCGAGCAGAAAACCAAGTGTTCATCGTCAAGATAACCTTCCAGGATTCCAAGAAATTACATTCAACTCGCGTCCTCCAAGACCTTCGACCTCATCAAGGAGACAGGGTCCTTTAAATGCAATTGCCCTGGCGGCAATGAACGCCGTCACGGCAGCCGGAGCATGTTGGAGATGTAAATTCTTACGAAAATCGGTCAGAAGTCTTGGGACGATATCAACTTTGAAGTGTGTACTAATTGCGAGTAGTGCGATACCGAAGATCCTTGCAAAGCGTGTCCGAAGCCTTCCTCACAGTCCCCTTGGAGAGCTGTCGGCTGCAAGCGCGGTACAATCAAGACTGTGATGCTGCCAATTCCACTGTGTCAACAAGCCAATTCTGGGACTTCAGCAAATCCTACCTCTAGAGAGACCGCGAAGAGCGAAGTTCTCTGCGCACGTGCAAATGGCTTCTCCTACCAAGCCATCAAGAGACGCCCGGAACACACACCTTCGAATGCCAGCTCTAGTCACCACAGCCATTCTGGACTTGACACGTTCTTGGAAGGTCTTGTGGGTCGCTGGCCGGTGCTAGAAAGTTGCTTCGACAAAAGGATCTCATCTCTCGATCATAAATCCCAGGAAATGCTCATCCCCCTTGACGAATGCATTCTAGCTATCATATGGGAGGCATTCGATTGCCCTTTGTCCAAAAACATCATCGGCAACATCGGAGACACCTTAATTCTGATGAGAGCCGCAGCACTCTACCAAGCGAAATATAACAATGTAAGTTCTCCACTGGCTTCTCTCATTTCACGTCAACTAAAATTTCTGCAGGACAAGTTAATCTCTCAATCCCTCATCTGCCTTCGCAGTGCTCTCGAAGCTCTACGTTTGAAATATTCAGGCTTCCTCGACATTGTCTCGCACCGCACTTGTGACGCGGCGGCCTGCAAGGTCAATTGCATCGCACAGCTCTCCTCTGCCTTATCGAAATACCTGGCCGAGCTCTCCTGCATTTTCTTCAAGAAGGAGAATATGCGTAGCAAGTCGTGGCGGCTTTCCATCTTCTACAGCTTATGTATTCAGAGCATTGTCCGCAGGGCACTCGTTAGCCTCGTAAGCAATAAGGGGTCTATCAATGCCTGTCTTGGAGCGAAGAAATACTTGCATCTTGGGGTTCGTCTCTTTATTGCTAGTTCGGGCACTTACGACCCTTTGTTTTCGGCTGGTTCTAAAGCGCTGGTGGATGGTGATGTTCCCCGGGTTGATGATTACATTCTAGCTCGCTGCGCCTTGCGACTGGAGACATTAGCACCAGTTAGAATAACAAGTAGCGCAGACTACCTGAAGTATGTTTTTGAAGACGACGGGAAGGATGTTGATTCGGAACTTGATGCCGGGGACAAGTCGTTGGATGATCGAGATGATGACGAGAGTGCAACGTCGGAGTATAAGAATTCGGCTTTGGAGCGCATAATTAATATCAAGGTGTAGGATATCTTACGAATAATCGGAGTATTTGAGGTAACGTTGATGTATCACGGGCTTGTATAATTAATAATGATGATAATGACCTTGGGAAGACTTAGATGAAATAGATTTCCTTGATTTGTTGAAGATGTATAGCCAACTCATTTTCGTGAGATTAGATGTCCCAGAATTCTCACGATTTCTCACACTACCCAACCACCACGTTCCTAGCGCTTCTGAACGAACGTATCTAGAGATAGAATAGAAGGAAGGGGGAGACTTATCTTGAAGTAGAGGAAGGGGCCAGGACGGGAAACTCGCCTTGGGATAAGACAAAATGGAATTGGAATGCAGGTATTTGCATACTTAAATAGACAGAATTCAGTGTTACTGCAAATTTTACACTTTTAAGAGAAAGAATTTTAGGCCTAATCTGACCCAGATTTACATTTTAATCCCTACATAAGTATTATAATCGTACATCCTACTATTATAATATATCAGTTGCTACCGTAAGGTGTCCATGGTCGCGAATAAGATAAAACTAATAGGTTGATAATATGCAGGACGGTTTTCAAGGAGAATTCAATTTGTGTGCAGCCTAGGAATGAATAAATCTGTGAGCAATAGTAGTGGTGCAAAAGAGACTTGTGCTATGTAGGCCCAGAAGATGGTCCAGCTGGCACAAAGGATCATTGTGTGGATTATAGCATGACCGTGCGCAGCACGGTTCTGGCCATTAATATTTTATATATATAATAATTTAAAATATTAAATTAAAATAAATTATATAAATATTATAATATTATTATTTTTCAATTTTTATTATTTAATCGAATATAGAAATAAATTAAAAAATTTCAAATTATTTTAATTTATTTAATTAATATTAAAATTAATATTTGGAATAAATAAAAAAGTATAATTAATTAATTATTATATAATTTTTAATAATTTAATATAAATTATAAAAAAGTTTATAAAATTTTATTAAAATTATTATAAATTTAAATTAATTAATTAAAAATAATATTATAATTATAAATATTATTAATTATTTTATTTTTTATATATTATTATAATTAAAATAAAACAAAAATTTAATTTTAATAATTAAAAATTAAATATCGAATTTTCATATTATATTATTAAAATTATTAAAATTAAAAAATTTAATTTTTGTAATTATAATATAAATTATAATATAAATAATTAAAATATTATAAAATATTATTAGGAAAATATAAATAAATAATAAAATTATATAAATATAAAATAAATCGAAATTAATTTTTGTATATAAATAATTTATAAATATTTTTGAATTATAAAATTAAAAAATAAAAATAAAAATATTTAAGTATTATATAATTTATAAGTTTTTAAAATAATAATTTAAAATATTTAATTAAAAATTTAATATAATGTTACAAAAAATATTTTATATATATAATAATTTAAAATATTAAAAATAATTTTTTTTAAATGTAAAATTAATATTATTAAATCGAAATAAATTGTATATATAATATAAAAATCATATAAATATTATAATAAATATATTTAATATTTTTTAAATTTTTGAAAGATTATAATTTAATAATAAATATTTTTATTTTTT
>Ga0247778_1001106_pt1 | contig 14792 bp, 8 predicted proteins | sample UWRJL049202B5_FD_179939 | JGI IMG/M metagenome (GOLD analysis project Ga0247778, IMG submission 179939) | Plant litter microbial communities from Arlington Agricultural Research Station in Wisconsin, United States - UWRJ-L049-202B-5 | ecosystem: Environmental > Terrestrial > Plant litter >... | reverse complement strand
TGGGCTGGAAGACCTTATTGGCGAAATTAATGTTGGAGCTCAGATAGTCTTTTTCTTCGGGCAGATCATATAGCTTTTTGCAGCCGCCGGAAAGAAACCCGGAGATCAGGAAGAAGATGGTTGCTGTTTTTATTACACGATGCATTATCAAAAGATTTAAAGGTTTTTTGGTGCCTTATTTTGCTTTGTTGATGGTCCATTCGGCCAACTGGAAAGCCCCGGAGCCATTCAATTCTGAAATATCGATCCGATAGAATTTATACGCCTTCGTGTTGGCGAAGGAGAATATTTTCAACTGATAGCGCTGTTCGAAAAAGAAATTGAATCGTCTGTCCAACTCCTCCCAGTTCTGGTCATCATTGGAGCCTTCGAATGTCCATGCACGGGGGTCCCGGTCCGACGCATCGTTAGCCGATGTCAGTGTATATACGGAAGACACTGCGGGCGTTTTGAGCTCGAACTTCATCCATACCCGGCCCTGGAACTCACAGAGAAATTTGGTATGATCGTCTCCGTCTATCACTTTTTTACTGCCTTCTCCATTATCAGGACCGCCATTGTTGTCCCGCAATACGGATAGCTTGCCACCGATGAGCTTGATCAGATCGGGAGGAGGAGGAACAAAGGTCAACCGCTTCACGAACTCATCGAACCCGAAGATATGATCTGGGGTCACTACATGGATAATGCCATTGGTCGTCTCTATATTATTCGATCCGGTGGTGGTGCTGGACCAGAATCTGAGGAATTTGCTGCCCTTGGTATTACTGAAGTTGATCACTTCGGGTCCGCCCTTTTCGAACCCGGAGGCGGATGCCCTCGTACTTGTTGCATGCATGGGATAGCCGAACCTCACGCTGAACAGATCCAGCCCATCCTGCAATTGCAGGGAATCGGACAGGTATATGCCCCTGATGATATAGTAGGATACCATGGTATCCAGTTGCTGGCGGTCGACAGATTCCAGGTACAGCGGGTCTTTATCCGTTTGTCTGCGCAGCGCATTCAGGTTAGTGATGGCCAGCTGGAAGCTCTGATTGGTCACGGCAAACAGGGTGATACTGCTGTCGGTCAGGGTCTCCTTCAGGCCCAGCCTGTCGATGACGGCGACCAGGGAGTCGAATACGCCGGGCTTACTCTTCAAATAATCATAGGTATTTAAAGGAATTTTTTTATTGGCGTCACCGGTGTCGTGATCGCCGCCATCCTTCTTACAGGTCAGCTGCGCCAGGGACAGGATCAGCAAAAAATAGATGGCTCGCATATTCGTTGTCATTTTTTTCATATTGGGATCTCTTATTGCCAGTAAGGATTTTGCGTTAATAAATTGTTCTGGCCCATGAGCTTGCGGGATATGGGCCAGAAGATGCCCTGGTTATTGATGAGACTGGTGAAGGCTGGATTGTTTTGTTTGATCTTGTTATAGCGGACCAGGTCATACCACCTGTGCCCTTCACCCAGCAATTCCCGGTTCCGCTCCTCGAAGATCAGGTCTATCAGTTCTTTATTGCTCAGATCGATGAGGGTGATGCCCCTTCTGACCATGACAATGGCTAAATAATTTAAAGCCCCATTCATGTCGCCCAGTACCGCCAGCGCCTCGGCACGCAACAACATGATATCTTCCAACCTGGTGAAGATCAGGGCGCTCGTAAAATATCTGAAGTTGGGATCGACGATGCCGCCTTCCATGACCTTGATCTTGCTGAAGATGGGGTACTTGCCATTGAAATTCGTAAAGTAGCGGTCAGAACCCGGCGTTCCCACAGTGTCCAGGTTGAACCGTTCGTCACCCGCCATATCGAATAACTTGATGATCGTGTCTTTTGGCATATAGATGTCGGGGACGGTTTTGTTGATCACAGGTTGCGCGAGGGTCAGTTCTTCCAGATGACCCGTGGCCGAACCTTCTATATGCCCATAGTCTGAATTGAAGCCAAACATCTGGCTGAAATTCTTGTTGTAGAAGAATCCGTTGGAATTCGTCAGGTCTGAGGTGGATTGTAATTGGATGTTGCTGCGGAAAGAATTGTCTACGACGAAGCCGGAATATTTTGCCACATTGGAGTAGTTACCAACCCATGCCGCCACATGTGCCAGGACTGCATAGGCAGAGATCTTGGTTGCCAGGGCGCCGTTCCATCTGCCGGAGCTCTCATTGTAATAATTGCCGGGCTGCTGGATGTCGCCGATGCTGTATCCATAGGGCAGGTCCTGCGCCGCGGCCAGCAGCTCCATCTCCACCCAGCTCAGGATCTTCGCCTGTTCTTCGCGGGGCTTATTCTCAAATTTGCCGTCATGGGAAGTGATGATAAAAGGTACGTCACCCCAGATCCTTACCATATAGAAATAGGCAAAGGCCCGCAGGAGCCTGGCCTGCGCCACATCCACGATCATATTATTCGTGGAATAGCGTTTGTCCTTGGCCTTGACATCACCCACCCGTTCGATGAACAGGCAGGAAGCATTGACGATCGCGTAAAATCTTGTCCAGTCGGAGAGGGCTTCGACCACGGGATAGGAAGCATTCAGATTATTGTTGATGACCGCCCGTAGATCCTGGCGCTGGGGGCTGTAGAACTGGCCGGACCGGACATCTCCATAGATCCAATGCCCATCGTTGTCGGAGAGTGCCGCACGGGTCAGCGCATAGATCCCCATGAGCCCGGCACGTGCATCCTCCAGGGTATTCCACATGTTCTGCTCAGCCACGACCCGCACAGAATCTTTTTCCAGGACTTTATTACAGCTGAACACGGCAGGTAATAGCAGCAGAACGGCGAAGAATGAGATTTTCATTTTTTAATCTTGCGTTTTAGATAATAGATCCATTGTTATAATTCGGTCTTGATACCGACTGTGTAGATCCTGGGTATTGGCTGGCCATAACCCGCATCGAAACCGTCATAGCCCACCAGTTCGGGGTCGTGACCGGTATAGGGCGTTATGGTGAAGACATTGCTGACGGATGCGTATACGAATAGCCTGCTGGTTTTAAAGGCTTTTTTTGCGAAGTATTTACTGAAATCATACCCCAGGACGATGGACCTCAATTTCAAAAACGATGCATTTTCCAGGAAGAGGTCCTGGTCGATACGATAGGGGATGACCGTGCTCCAGGGATTATATAAAGGGTATTTGCGGAAATCTCCCCGGTCCTCCCAAAAAGTGATCTCCTTGACTGAACTGATACCCTGGTTCGTTTCCCTGTTGACGAAGTTGAACTTGTCGGCCATCTCCTGGTGCATGACCTTTCTGCCGAGGGAATAGTAAAAATCGAGGGATAAAGTCCAGTTGCCATATTTGAAAGTATGGTCCGTCCCACCCGAGAGAACGGGCAGGGAATGGCCCTTCGATACCTTGTCGTTGTTGTCGAGAATATTATCCCCATTCATATCTTTCCACCGGGGGTCGCCGGCGCGCAGGACGATGCCGTTGTATTTCAGCGGCTGGCCTCCTTTCAGGGGCACCTGGTTGTCTGCCGTATAGATGCCCTCGTTTACGAATAACCAGTACTGATCCACCGGTTTGCCGACCTGCAGCAGCCGGTTGCCGATGACGAGCTCCCGGAGACCCCGTGGCAAAGCGCGCAGGCGATTGCGGTTATAGTTCAGATTGATGCCGGCCGACCAGGAAAAGTCTTTTTTTGCGATCACCGACGCACGCGCAGTAAGATCCAGCCCCCTGTTGCTGACGGACATACCGCGTTCGATGGATTGCTTGTATCCATACTCGGCAAAGGCCGGTATGCCGATCAGCATATCTTTCTCGATTTTTTCATAGGCTTCTAAGGAAATATGCAACCGGTTGCCCAAAAAGGCGGCATCGATCCCGATATTGACCTGGTCCGAATAAGCCCAGGGGATGCCATAGCCCACCCATCCGAAAGAATAAGGCCTGGTCAGAACGCTAAATGCGTTGTATCCGGGTACAGTCGGATTCCCGGTATAACCCGTAGAGGCGGTATACTGAGGACCCTGTGCATAATTATCGTAGGCATGCAGCCGTCCCAGCCTGCCCGCACTGGCACGGAAGATCAGGTCGTTGAGCCCCTTTGTCTCCTCAAAGAATTCATTCTTAAGGTTCCAGGCGGCCGCGATCACCGGAGAATAGAACCAGCGGCTGGTGGGTTGGGCATTGGAAGAACCATCGGCACGCACGGAGGCCGAGAGGGTATATTTTTTTCCGAAAGTATAGTCGGTAGCGCCATAAAAAGAGGCGAGCACATCACCCGTCTTATCAAGAAACTTAAATGTCAGTTCCCTTGGAAAGGCAAGGGGGTTGAGGTAATTGTCATTGTCCGAGCCATTCAACTTTTTCGGATCGGAATCCAGGAGATTGATCTTGATATAGTCATTGGTGCCCTTGTATGCATAGGCATTGTTGTATTTGTAGGTATCCCATTGCACCGACTGGTTGAATTCAACATGCAGTTTGTGCATCCTGCGCAATGCAAGATCATAGGTCGCCCTGTTGATGAATTGTATCCGCTGATTGAAGCCGTAGTAGTTCGAGGCATAGCTGGTCCCCTGTAAAAGGGTGCGCGCATAGAATATGTCCCGGTAGCCTTCATTGTAATCGATGTTGAAAGTACTGCTGAAGTTGAACTTTCCCAGCTCCAGGGCAAGCCTGGCATAGCCCTGGATAAGATTCGTTTTGTTCTTGTCAAAACCTTTTTCAAACTGAGCAAGGTATTCGCCGTAATATTTCTTATTGGGCGCCAGCGGGGCGCTGAGATCGGGGAAGTAATTTATCTGGGCGAACCGGTCCCGCAGGGATTTGTTCCTTTTACGGTCCACCATATTGCCATTGATCATGGCAGAAAAGAGCAGCCATTTGACAGGTCTCATATTGATGTTGAACATGACGCTATACCGGTCCACGGCAGTCTGATCGGCTACGCCCTTGCTCTTGAGGTCCCCCAAAGAAAACCTGAAATTCGCCCGGTCGGTCCCGCCTGAAATACCAAGGTTGATTCCATACATTATCGCATTCCGGTAGTAAAGATCGGACCAGTTGGATTTTCCGCTGTAGACATTGTTCAGGGAATCACTCAGATAGAGAGGGTATTGTTCATCGCTCGAATATCGGCCATTCGTCGTGTACAGATCATAGAACCTTTGCCGGAAGGCGTTCTCGTATTTGCCATTGGTCGTCGCCACATGGGGTCTTTCGGAGACACCGACATAGGAGTTGAGGCTGATGCTCTTCTCTTTGATGGTGGATTTTGATGTAAGAAGGATCACCCCGTTGACGGCCCTGGGACCGTAGACCATGGTAGCGGAGAGGTCTTTAAGAATCTCTATCGAGGCGATATTGTCCATATCGATGGAACTATAGATATTCGTGGCAGGGCCGATCCGGTTGAAATCATATTGCTGGATGTCAAAGACAAAGGGATGTTCGTCGATGAGAGGGATACCATCCAGCACGACAAGAGGCTGCGACTGATAGACTTCCCTGCGTGTGAGCAGAGGCATCGGTGCGCCGCGGATGAACATGTTCTGTATGGTACCCGGCTCTCCGGAAGGTTCCTGCACGTAGAGGCCGGCGAACTGCCCCTTTACCGACTGTTGCAGAGATACAGCGGGAAACAGCGCGAGGGCTTCAGGCCTTTTGCCGACACTGTCTGCCAGCCTGTTATAGATCGTAACGCTCTTATTCAGGATGATGGCGTCATCTGCAAGATTTTTATTAACAGGGGCGGTTGTATCGCGAAAGAAGACGGAAGGAGTTACGGATGCATAGAGTTCCGGAGCCTTCAGCAATGATAATATCAAAATACTGAGGGGAAGAAAGTTGGCATTCTTCATAAAGCAGTTGGTTAATGAATCGTTAATTGAAGATAAAGCTACACACAAATCGATTTAGCATCGATTTAGCTTTTCAGCTTTTTTTTATTGGCTGATTTTTTGACGCGAAAATGAAGAGTGATTATTTAACGTAGATGTATATTCGCTAATGAATAGACCTTTCTAACAAATGGAATAGCAATTCCTTTTTTTATTACTGAACATGCGAGATATTACATATAATAAATTATTTTAATATTATGTAGCAACCGCAGGCCTTTATCTGGCTTAAGATAGCGAGGCCGGTCGTTGGAAAATGACGACCGGCCTCTCAAAAAAAAGTTTCAAAAAAAATTCGATTTTTTAATGGTTTTTTAACGGATACGTGTATCCACTTATTTGTATTTAAGGATATTATTTGAAGAGACTTGGGGGTTCTCATTTATATCCACAGTATTCCCATTTACTGTGGCCGAAACCACGAAATCCAGGACCGCGCATTCGAGGCGAGGACCATATCATAACTCTGCGGCCCGGTCTGAACAAGATAAAAACCGGCCGGATTGTATAGTACAGCATCGGAATTGTCTACAGCACCGCCCGGTGGAATGGTGCCAACAGTGCCCAGCTCGTTGAACACGATCCTTCCACCCGCCGTATAAGTGGGAGGGGAGGAGGCCGCCGAAAAATAATCATTGATGGTAAGATGATCTACATTAACCATGATAGGTATGAAAGCATCCGCCGGGTTAGTGAAAAAACGGGGAAAGTATGCCAGGTGATAAAAATAGCCCGAGTCGGTTACAAGGTTTCTGATCCCAAACGCATCGTCTTTCCCATTGACATGAAATCCCGACAAAGACGCCCAATACAGACGATTGTCATTGGCATAGTTCCACCATCTTCTGGGCGCGTTGATATCGACACTCAGGGGGGCCGTGGCGCCAACCACCGTTCCATGTTGCCCATTGACGCTGACCGAAAGGATCGATCCGACAGCATCCCAGCTGAGATTATCAAGGCCCGTTATAGTCAGCGCTCCATTGGTAATAGGAGTTGTAAAGACGATACCGGTACCCGTGGCATAATAGTACACGGTCTGAGAAGTAGTCTGTCCGGCCGTTGTCCAGGTAAAGGTGATGGTTTTGTCTGCATTGATCCTCATTTCATAAATAATACCGCCAATAGACAACCGCTTGAAATATTCCAGGATACTGACCAATCCTGTCATCTGCCCCCTCAATGCGCCGCTGAGATAGGCATCCCGTTGTTGTTGCGTAGCCTTGATAAGGACCCCGCTGGCATTGTTCAGGTTGCCCGTCAGCCGGATGGTATCGCCCGCATCGGTGGGTACGGTGCTGTCCGAAAATGAATATTCAAAATCCGTACCCCAGCCATAACCGGTGCCAAACGGGCTTTTGGAGATACTGGGGTCAGGGTCGCAAGGAACATGGAGATAGTTGTAGGTGTCGAAGATCAGTGCCGGTCTCGTCAGCTCTTTGATACGGTAGCTGGAGGTCTTTGCCGTGGTAGCCATTGATGTATCGAAGTCGGACAGCATGAGAACCTTATTGCTGTCAACAAATTGCATGAAATAGCCGAATACGGTCTTAGGCCCCGCCTGGCTTACGCCCTGGTTGAAGGCCGTGCCTGTCGTGCTTTCCACGAAGATCCAGCCATAGGGAGCAGTCATGAGCTTCTTCTGATAGGCAGCCAGGGCCGCAGCAATACGCTGGTCCGGGGTTTGTCCCCCGATCGTGTCATTGACCGTTTTCCGGCAGCCCGCACCAATCGTCATCGCTGCGAGTATATAGATAAGAATTCTTTTCATGATGATCTCGTTTTGGGCTTTTTATTGCAGGTAATTCACAAAGGCGACACGGCATTTAGACCGCAGTGCATAAAAATCGATGTTCCATACCCGTTGGAAATAGTCGACAACGACGGCTTCCTTGGTCTTGATCGTCTCATAGCCTGTGGATCCCGGACCGCCGGCCTGGGCCAGTAATTTTTCATATTCATCATAGCCGCCGGAAGGGCCGTTCGGGCCTCCGGATAGCATACTGCTCACCATTTCCACGAAATCTTCATCCGGCGCAGCCTGGGCATAGCTTGTGATAAAACCCATCTGTCTCGCCTCGGCATCCGATATATTATACCAGTTGCCCGTATAGCCCGTGGAGATAGTCTTGAAGGATACGGGATAGAGTACATTCTGGTGCAGGATATGACCGAATTCATGATGCATGGTGTGCATCGTTTGCTTGAAGGTATTCGAGTCGGCCTTGAGCCGGCTGAAACTGTTGACCTCGTAAAGGAGCATGGATGTCCCGCCCTCCGCCTGCCCCAGGAACCTCGCCCCATTTGGCAGATATTCTGCGCTGCCTGCCAGCTCCAGCGCCTTGGGCAGATAACGCCGCAGGAATTCGATGGTCCCCGTTTGCTGGTTGTAGGGGGCATACGCCACATTCAGCAGGGCCTTCAGGATGGGTATGACCTTGGCCGCATCGGGCGGGGTGATATCGCTGGGGAAGTCGAGTTGACCGGGCAGCCATTTATAATACACGGCCACGTTATAAGGAACGGTAAGGCTGTCATGGATAAATATATCAATGGAATCCTTTTGCCAGCTATCGCCGCCCAATCCCACCGGTGGGGTGGTCAGCGGTGTGAACTTCTCTTTTTTACAGGATGTCAGTCCTGCCAGCGTGCCCATGCACAATAGCGCAATTATCTTTGTGATCAGTCTCATAGTATCTGGTTTTACTGATGTCATATTTTATTTTGGATTGGGTTCCAGCCCGGCGGCGATGGCCTCCGGCGGCAGCTGCAATATTCTCCGCGGATCACCGGCGGGGATGGTCTCGACCACGGTTGAAAAATCGTCGCCTGCATAGTGGACGATCGGCATGCCTAACCTAATATTGTCCAGCCACCGGATACCCTCTTGCATATACGTGATCCTTTTGAAATCCAGGGCCGTTTCAATCAGGGCGATATTGGCCGCCACACCATAAAAGGAGGACGCCCTGGCAGCCGTTACGTTATGCGTCGCAGGATTATAACCGTCAATATTTTTGCTGACCCAGGTATTGAGATCTGCCAGGGCGGCAGTATTATTTTGCAGACGGGCATAGGCCTCCGCCCGGTTCATCAGCACTTCCTCCATGCTGAAGAGGGGGATCAGCCCATACCGGATATTATTTACAGAGGAACCGACATTATAGGGGCTCCATTTGGGGAAATTGAATACCTGCGGCGTGGCGCCATACGTGATGATCGCCACATCGCCACCGGTGACATTGGGAGCTGTAAAGAAATTGAAGTTCAGCCCCTGACCATAACCATACCGGTACTCGGCATAGCTGTCAAAATAGGCGCTCTGCGCTTCCTGCAGCAGAATATTGGCGTTCTGCGAGGAAGAGACATAATTGTTTGCCAGCTGGCCATACTGCAGCGTATTATAAAGGGTTACCTGGTCCCTGATCAGCGTTGCGATATTGTTGCCGCCGAATACAGCCGAGGCATGACTCACCACCTGCGCATAGTCCTGTTTAAAAAGATAGAACCTTGCAGCAAAGGCATGGGCCGCCTGCAGGGTAAAATGGAACTTGGGCGCCGTACCGTAGATCTTATCCTGGATCAGGGAAAGACCCCGGGTCAGATCGTTCTCTATACTATTGAACACCGACTGGACGGTGCCCCGCTGGTATTTTTGAAAAACCGACTGCTGGGGTTGGGTGACATAAGGGATCCCCGGGTCGCTGGCGCTGGTCGCCGGATCATACGGCTTTGCAAAGAGACAGGCCAGCATAAAATGCGCATAGGCCCGGCAGACGAGCGCCTCGCCTTTTTGAGCGGCAAAATTCGCGGAGTCAGGCCCGTTACAATAGCTCAGCGCCAGGTTGGCGGTGGCGATGGCCTTGTAACAGGAATCCCAATAGGCAATAGGGCTGTCATATCTTACGCTGGTGACATCCTGGAATTTATACGATTGCGAATTGATCTGATACGACTCCGGATCGGCCGATGCCGGCGCAGTCCCCTTGTCTTCCGCATTATCACTCATCGGCTCCATAAAGGGGATATAGCTGGCATGCGGATAGGCCGATACCAGCAGCTGCGTTACCTGGTCCACATTGGTAATGATGGTCCTGTTGTCCGGCAGCTTGTCCAGCTGTTTGCCGCAGCTTACGAGAAACAACAGCAGACACCAAAGGAACGGATGGAAAAATATTTTTTTCATGCTAAAAGTATTTTTGATCAGATCCCGAGTTTTAATGAAAAAGTGATCTGTTTATTCACGGGCAAGGCTACACCACCGGTGCCAAAGAATTCAGGATCCTGTCCATGCAGCCGGCTGTCCGAATAGATCAGCCATAGATTATTTCCTGTCACAGAGACCGATCCGCTCTTCATCCCGGCCTTATTCACCAGGGAAGAAGGTATCTGATAGGAGAAGGTCACCGCCTTCAACCGCACAAAGCCGCCGTCCGCTACACGATCGCTGGAATAATTATAATTGTTATAGGGAAACGCCGATTTTTGCTGTAATAGATAACCGGCCTGGGTGAACATGGCGATCGATGGGATATTTGTCAGCTTCTCGTCCCCGGGCAATTCGTACCTCCTCTTAAACTCGTTCGGCAACGCATAGAGATCAGAATAATACACGCCATAGACCGGTCGCAGCCTTACCTTACTGCCTGCCTGGAAGGTCACCAGCGCATTCAGACTAAAATCCCTGTACCGGACAGAATTGGACCAGCCGCCGGTGATGGTCGGATCCGCGGGGCCCTCATATTTCAGATGGGAAACATTAACGCTCTGCAGGTTGACCTGCGCGCTGACCTGGCCGCTGTCATTGACGTACAGGGGGTAACCCAGATCGGGATCCAGAACTTTGTTGTCCAGGGAGAAAAGGCCCCGCACAGGGAAACCTTGCTGGGCGCCGCCGCCTTCCGCCACCAGCTGCCAGATATTGGGCGTGCTTCGCAGGTTGGTGATCCTGGTGATATTCCATCCGACATTCAGCGTGCTGGTAATGTTCCAGTCTCTGTTCGCAAGGATCTTTCCCGTCAGCGAGACATCGAGCCCATGGGATTTCATGTTGGCGTAATTTGCATACTGGTATACCTCCCCACCGATGCCCGAAGTCCGTATCAACCCGATCAGGTCGAAACTCCTGCGATGATAAAAGTCGACGGTCAGTCCCAGCCGCTCGTTCAGGAAGCCCGCATCCACACCCACATTCAGCTCGTACTTCTTTTCCCAGGTCAAACCTTTATTCTGCTGGTCCTGGATGGTGATGGCCGTCTGCTGATCCTGCGGGTACTGCCTGTTCGTGATCTGTGATCGCAGGATGGTGGTCGTGTTGGTAGCGTTTCCGATGCTGGCATTCAATCCATAGCTGGATTTCAGCATAAGGTGGCTCATCAGGGGTTTCGTTTGTTCCATGAACTTTTCCTGGTCCATGTTCCAGACGCCCGCAATCGTCCAGGTCGGCAGCCAGCGCGCCTGGGACGACTTGCCCATCCTGTTCGACCCGTCAGTCCGGGCCGTACCCATGATCGTATATTTGTTGTCGTAGGTATACTGCGCATTGGCAAAAAATGCCGCGGCGCGATCATACTCATTGTACATGCCATAATAGGTGTCATTGGTCTCCACCATCTTTTTGAAGAAAAGATAATTGACGAAGGGTGTGCCGCCCGTGTTATATTGATAGCCCACGCCTACATCGTTGGCCGTTTGCCTGTCCACCGACCGGTATTCCTGCCCGATCAGGGCAGAGACCGCATGTCGTCTATCGTCGAAATTCTGATTATAGCTGATCACGTTCCGGAAGGTATAATTGGACAAGGTCCTGTCCGTTCGCTTGTAAAACCCGCCATAGGGCAGTACGGAGACCGCCTGGTTAAAGGGTAGGGTAGGGTCCTGGTAAAGGAACCTGTTGCTTGCATTGATGATACTGTTATAACCGGGTTGATTGGGATCGCCCGCACGATAGGCATTTGCCTCGTTGGAATTATCCAGTACATCATGTTCCTCCGTGGTCTTTACATACCGAAGGGATCCCGTGAAGTCATAACTGATGTGATCGGTGAGCTTGTACGACAGCCTGCCCTGCAGCTTCCCATCAAGTACATTCAATTTTGTATAATTATTCTTCAACTCATGCAGGATATTGAAGGGGGCAAAATTCTGGGTAGCGAAATTATAGGACCCGTCGTCGTTATAGGCGGGGAGGGTCCGGGAGATATTCAGTGCATAGCTGAAGGGATTGATATCGAAGTCCCTGGAATAAGAACCCACCAGCGGATCGGAATTCCTGTTCTCCGTTCCGGCGGTCTGTTGCTGTCTTACATTGCCATTGACCAGGAAGCCAAAGGACAACCGGTTGCTCAGGTTATAATCCTGACGGAAATTCAATGTGTAGCTCTTCACCCGGTCGGCAACGGACCAACCCGGGTCGTTGTAGAAGCTGGTGGAGATATAGGACTGCGACTTCTCACTGCCGGAACTGATGCTCAGCGTGTGCTGCTGGTTCACGGAATTGCGGAAAAGTAATTTGAACCAATCTGTATTGGCGTTAGCGTATTTCATCAGCCAGGCCTGTTTTGCCTCCGGCGTATTGGCAACGGCGAAATTGCCGGAGGCATCGGGATATTGCACCAGCCTGGCCAGTTCACCATAGATACCCGAGCTGGCGGCATTCACCAGCTGCGGGTAGAAGAGGACCATCTTGCGCTCCAATTCTGCATTGACCGACATCTGATCCGCGGAATTCATGATGTCATAGCTCGTGTAGGAGGGTCTTAGCTGCAACCCGAAATTCCCGGTATAGGAGATCACAGGGGCGCCCGTCTTTCCCCGTTTAGTGGTGATGACAATGACGCCATTCATCGCACGTGCCCCGTAAAGAGCAGCCGCAGATGCATCCTTGAGAATATCGAAAGTCTCAATATCATTGATGTTGAGACCGGCAACCGACGAACCCAGTAAGGTACTGGCATCCCCGCTGGTCAGCTGTTCATTGGAAACATTGACGATGTCTTCCAGTACAACCCCATCCACGACCCATAGAGGCTTGTTCTCCCCGTTGATGGAAGTCGCGCCGCGGATACGCACCTTGGGCGCCGCGCCGAAAGTGCCCGAAACATTCTGCACGGAAACACCGGCCGCACGGCCTTCCAGCATCCTGCTGATATCCGTGACCCCATCGATCTTGATGCTGTCGGCCTTAACGGTCACGGCCGATCCCGTGAATTTTTTGCGATCGATCCGTTGAAACCCGGTGACGACGACATCCTCCAGCGCAGCCACCTTCCGCTTCAGACGGGCCGTCAGTTCTGTCCTCCCGTCAACGGCCAGTTCGATGGTTTCGACACTGACCCCGGAGAAAATCAGGATGGCCCCAGCCGGAATATTGCTGAGGGTCAGATCTCCCGAGGGATTGGTCACATATTTTCTCGGCGTACCCTTCACCTGCACCGTAATACCAGCCAGCGCCTGCCCGGCCTCATCGGCAACATGCACGACCAGACTCTGACCCCCTGGTTGCCCGGCCGCATGCAGGCCGAACAGCAATAAAACAAGTACCACTTTGCATTTGAATTGCCGGATAGAACCTCGCATGCTCGGTTTCATAAGTTGACAGCAGTTTTGATACATAAAAGAATGCTCAGGCACAGATATGCACAAAGAAAGGACGACCGTGGGTTACGGGCATCCTTTCTTTGTATGTAACAACATTTTTATGGCAGGTTATAATATTTCTTCACTTCGAGATAATTCTTAAAGTCGATGTCCGGTAGCCCTCTCCTGGCGGGGGTGCTGCCATTGCGGGGCGTGCTGTTGAAGATGACGCCACTGCCGATAAGGATCCGCACGATCCGAAAACCATCATAGATCTCGCCGGGGCCTGAGACCCGGTCTACTTCAAAGGCGGACGAATCCAGCGGCAGGACCTGATCTATAATCCCAAACGCATAGCTATAGTTGCTGGCATTACCCTGACCACTGCCGGGAATGGCATACCAGATTCCGTTCTTGTTCAGATAGCTGAACCAGACACACCTTTCAATGGTGTCGCCAAGATTTTTTAAAATAATTCCGATCCCGTTATTCGGCGAAGGGAGGCTAAGATCTACACCTGCATAATTATTATTGGCATCAAGGGGGAAAAAGTCATATACCATGACATTCGCATCGCCTGACTGGCCGGTGGGACCCTGTGCGCCTGCTGCTCCTGGGGCTCCGGCCGGTCCTGTTGGTCCTGTAGGACCCGCTGGCCCCGCGGGACCCGTATCGCCTTTTTTGCAGGAATCGAAACATACAATCGCTAGAACAATGGCAAAAACAGCCAACAGCCTGGAAAAACTTTTCATCTTGATACTCATTTAAGCAGTGAATAAATTGTTTATGTTTAATGGATAGATACGGACCTACAGGCGGTCTTACGGATATTGGAGATGTTTAGATCAATTCTGGTAAATTGAATTTAAGATATTTTATTTAAATAGCGCCTTAATAGGATATTTTCATCATATTTAATTGATTTTTAATATTTTGTAGTCAGGAATCTAGTTGGATCGCTTTAGCAGCCGTTGTTCAACCCAATTCATAATAAGATCCCTGTAGTTACGGCTTATAGGTAACAGTTTATTGTTAATTTTAATATGATTGCCTTCTATACAATTTATCCCGGAAAAACTGACCAGGAATGATTGGTGTATTTTGACGAATTCGTTGGAAGGCAACTGGCTCTCCAGATTTTTTAGGGTGAGGTAGGCGGTGAGGGTCCTGTCTTTAAGATAGATATTGACGTAATTGCCCACGCTCTCGACATATAAAATATCACCTAACTCAATTTTTTCAATACGTCTTTCGCATCGAACGAACAGGTAGGATGATAAATGGACTGGCATCCCCGTACCCTTTAATGCATGATATTCTTTTGCCTTTTGTACCGCCTTGGCAAACCTCTTATCAGCAATG
>Ga0247778_1001105_pt1 | contig 14804 bp, 7 predicted proteins | sample UWRJL049202B5_FD_179939 | JGI IMG/M metagenome (GOLD analysis project Ga0247778, IMG submission 179939) | Plant litter microbial communities from Arlington Agricultural Research Station in Wisconsin, United States - UWRJ-L049-202B-5 | ecosystem: Environmental > Terrestrial > Plant litter >... | reverse complement strand
GGTGAAGACTGTTGAATGGCCTGCCGGAAAGGCTGTTGTCGGCCGGATGGTGTTGGACATGGAGCCGGGAAAACCTTTGTTCAGGAGCGTGGGACTGGTGGAGGGTGGGAAAAGGTATGAATCTTTCCGGGCGGCGGATGTTGCCTTCCGGTTATCCGTCGGTACGCGGGACCTGGTGTCGCAGAACGGCTGGAATATTTTTTTTGATAGGGTGCCGTTGAAGCCGTATAAGTCTTTTACCCTGCAGATGGTGAAGGATAGTATTGCGGTCCGCCGGTATGGATCCAGGACCCTGGTGAGGGTTGGGGCGCTGCGTGCGGGGGAATTCAGGGGTTGGCTGGAGATCACTCTTTTTCATGGTTCGCCTCTTTTTAATATCGCGGCTGTGATGATGACGGAGCGGGATTCCACGGCGATCCTTTATGATGCGGGGCTGGTCAGCCGGGAAAGGATCTGGGATTCGGTTGGTTTTTATGATGTGGACCAGGTGTTGGCCAAACGTGTGGTTGGGATGGATGATACGATGGTGAGGCAAGCGGTGAAATACCGGGCGATCGCGGGTGAAGGTGGGAATGGTTCGGTGGTTGTTTTTCCGCCGCCGCATCAATATTTTTATCCTTTGGATGAGGCTTTCAATTTACAATTCACCTGGTTTGGGCGATATACGGATGATACGGCGCGGTGGCCGTATGGGATTGGGATCCGGCAGGATCCGCTGGGTGATCACCGGTATGTACCCTGGTTCAATTCGCCGCCGGGAAGCCGGCAGCGACTGAACTTTTTTTGTCTGTTGGGTAAGGGTCGCGGGAGGAGCGCCCTGGACGGTGTCAGGAAGTATACGCATGATGATCGCTATTTGCCGCTGGATGGATACAAGACGATGTCCAGCCATTATCATAATGAATTTATTACGAAGGAAGTATTAACCGGGAAAGATAAGGGCGGGACGCCATCTTTTGTAAAGGTGTTCGAAAGGGCTGGGGTGGATATTGTCCACCTGGCCGAGTTTCATGGTGTGGGGCATCCCAGGGGACCGGATACAATCCGGTTGAAGGAGTTGGATGCCCTGTTCAAGACCTGCCGGCGGCTTTCTACGGATCGATTTCTTTTGTTGCCGGGTGAGGAGCCCAATGAGTTTTTTGGAGGACACTGGCTGGCATTTTTCCCCAGGCCGGTGTATTGGATCATGTCGAGGAAGAAGGATGCATCTTTTGAAACCAACGATCCTATTTATGGAAAGGTATACCGGGTTGGTGATGCCCGGGAGATGTTAGCGTTGTTGGAAAAAGAGCGGGGTCTGGCCTGGACGGCGCATCCCCGGACGAAGGGTTCTACGGGTTATCCTGATAAATATAAGGATGCCGGGTACTTTTTGTCGGACCGTTTTCTTGGTGGGGCCTGGAAGGCGATGCCGGCCGATCTTTCGCAAGACCGGCTGGGGTTGCGGGTACTGGACCTGATGGACGATATGAATAACTGGGGTTTGCCTAAGAGGGTGTTGGCAGAGGCCGATCTTTTTAGTATCGAGCCGGCCAATGAGATGTATGCGCATATGAATGTGAATTATTTGCGGATGGGAAAACTGCCCGTGTTCGGTGAGGGCTGGGGGGAGATCCTGGATACCCTGCAAAGGGGAAGGTTCTTTTCGACGACGGGGGAGGTGTTGATTCCTGATTTTTCTATGAATGGGAAAGGTAAAATAGCATTTACCGTGCAATGGACTTTTCCTTTAGCCTTTGCGGAGGTTATTTCCGGGGATGGTCAGCATGTTTTCCGGCACCGGATCGATATGACGGATACGAGGGCCTTTGGGCGTCGGCATTTTCAGGCGGATGTGGACCTCAGGGGGCGGAAATGGGTAAGGCTGGAGGTTTGGGATGCTGCGGTGAATGGCGCGTGGACGCAGACGGTTTGGATGAAGTGAGATAGGGACCAGGCAAAACAAGCGCCGCCGGCTGTTGCCAGGGGCACTTGTTGACATCAAGGCTACCCAGACTCGTGAATCTTAAAGATCTCGCTGGATACAAGATAAAGTTTGATCACCTGGCAATCATCGATAGCGTTTGGGTGGTATGGGCGCTAAAATATCCCAGTGTCGCGGGATTGATGTTCGTTGGCGGATCAGACGGTGCCACGCCGCCGCCTGCGCCATTATCCTGTTGCTGTGCCAGCGTCAGCCAATACTTATAAACGGTCTTATCGATACATTGCATTTCCACCCTTATGTTGTCTCCGGAATGAATATCGATATCATCTTGCTGAATATCTGTATGTACATATTTACCGTCGTTAAAATCATCGTTCATCGCCAATACGCTCTTAATCTGAATATCGTTGACAAACATGACCAACCTATATTGATTGGGTATTCCGCCCGGGTCCTGATAATGGATAGTAATAATGCGATTTTTTTTGTCAAGTTCGGCGATTTTTGAAGTTATAGAGTCCAGCTTTACAAGTGCTGGCATGGTCGAGGATGCCTTATAATTTTTTCCGGTTACAGTTACATCCATTGTATAAGTCCTGCCTGAAATGCCAGTCAACGATTCTATGCTGTAGGCGCCTGGCGACGTTTCCGATAACGCAAAGGAGTTGCCTGTATTATCGGTGATAAGCACTGTGGCGCCCCTGACCGGCGGATATTCGTTGGTATTGGTAAATGGCACATTGGTGGTCAGTTTAACAGATTGTCGGCCATTGACATTACTGATATCGCCCTCAATGACGATCTGACCGCTTTTATTACCCAGATGCAGGTCAATGACTTTTTCACACGATGACAATACAAACATTGCCAATAAAGAGAGAAACTGGTATTTTATATTTTTCATATAATTCATTTTAAAATTTGAAGTTCCAGGTAATGGACGGGACAGGGGCTGCAAAAATGCTCGTCTTCACTGCTTCGGTTGTATTGGGGATTTTTTTGCTGTCTCTGAAGGTAATTGTGTAAGGGTTGCGATAGCCATAAACATTATAGATACCAAATGTCCAACTGGAATGGTACCTTCCTTTTTTCTTGCCTTCCAGCGTCGCACCGACATCCATGCGATGCGTAGCAGGCGTGCGATAACCGTTGCGCTCCGAATATGAATAGGTCGTCAGCCCGCCGATATTGTATTTGCCGGTTGGAAAGCTGACAGCGTTACCGGTACTATAGATAAATGCGCTGGAAAATGTCCAGCGTTCATTGAGCTTATAAATACCAACTATAGAGATATCGTGGGTGCGGTCTTGCCGGGCTGGGTAGTAAGTGCCGTTATTGATGGCATTAAATTTTCTTTCGGTCTTCGATAAGGTGTAACCGATCCATCCGTTAAAGCGCCCGTATTTTTTTTTCAGGAATAATTCCAGGCCGTATGCCCGTCCCGAACCAAAAGTGAGCTGAGATTCAACATCCTGGTTGACGAGCAGTTGTGCACCATCTTTGTAATCGATCTGATTCTGCAGCAGTTTATAATACAGTTCCGCAGAAAATTCGAACACGTTCTCTTTAAAATTCCGGAAATAGCCGACGGAGAACTGATCGGCGATCTCGGGCTTGATATTATTGCTGCTCATCACGTATAGATCCGTAGGACTGCTGCTGGTAGAATTGGTCAGCAGGTGTATATTTTGCACGGTCCGGTTATAGGAAGCTTTTACCGAGTTTGCTTCATTTATGGTATAGCTGGCTGCTATGCGCGGCTCGGGATCGAGATAGTTCTTTACGTTTCGGCCGGAAGTGTAAGTGTTCGTTGTCAGGATGTTTCCTACCGCATCGTAGGTTTTAAAGGTCCCGGGCCCAAGCAGTGATAGTTGGGTCAGGCGAATACCATACAACAAGGTCAACTTATCATTCAATTTCCATTCGTCACTGGCATAAACCGCGTTTTCGAGGCCGTATCTTCGTTCGGTACTTTTGCTATTAAAGCTGGAGGAGGCTGTAGTTGTAAGATCACCCGGTGCAATGGTATGATGAAGAACATTCAGTCCAAACTTAAAAGAATGATGGTCACCGGCTGAATATTGCAAGTCTTCTTTAAAGTTAAGGTCAGTGATCTTAGAAGTTGCCTTGAAATTATCATAGCTCTGAAATCCCTGGATGGTATAATTGTAATTGCTATATATGATCGACGTATTGGAAAAAAGTTTGTTGCTGAACAGGTGATTGAACCGAATGGTACCGGTCGCATTTCCCCAGTTGGTTCCGAAAATATTTTTCACTCCGAGTACGTCCTTGCCGAAATACCCGGATACATAGATCGTATTTTTGTCATTGAAATGGTAGTTTGCCTTGGCATTAATATCGTAAAAATAAAGAGTGCTGCCTTTAATGACGGAATCGGATGATGCTTTCAGAAATAAATCGAAATAGGTACGCCGGGCACTCACCATGAACGACCCTTTATTTTTGACAAGCGGACCTTCGATTTTCAGCCTGGAAGAAATAAGTCCCAATCCGCCCTGTGCGGTAAAGTTCTTGCTGTTGCCATCCTTCATTTTGATATCCAGCACAGATGATAAACGTCCACCATACTGTGCGGGCATGCCTCCCTTATAAAGGGTTACATCTTTGATCGCGTCGGAGTTAAATGTCGAGAAGAAGCCGAGTAAATGGGAAGCATTATAGACTGTAGCTTCATCCAGCTGGATGAGGTTCTGATCCGAAGCGCCCCCGCGAATATAAAATCCGGTATTGCCTTCTCCCCCGGATTTTACTCCAGGCATCAGGGATATGGTCTTGAGAACATCTTTCTCACCCATCAGCACGGGCACGTTATTGATCTGCGCCATGTTTAACTTTTCCAGCCCCATCTGGGGCGATGTGATGTTGCTATTATTCGGTCTGTTCGAACTGATCACTACTGCGCTTAGTTCACTTTTGGATGACAAAGCCATGTTAATGGTCTGGCTTTGTCGAAGCGATACAGTTCTGCTGATGGTCTCATAACCGATATAAGTAAAGAGCAGGGTATACTCACCCTCAGGGGCTGAGAGGGAATAGAAACCGTAGCTGTTGGATGCTGTCCCCCCCTGAGGGATCTCTTTGATCTTCACTGTTGCACCTATCAGGGTTTCCCCGGTAAGTGCATCTTTCATCGTTCCGCTGATGATAAATCGTTTCTGTGCGTACGCCGATGCGTTAAATATGATGACCAGTAATATACCGGTCAGGGCCTGTTTTCTACTCGTTCGTGTTTGCATTATTTTACTCGATTTTTACTTTACTTTGTTTGATTCGCCGCCATGATATTCAGGTATAGCGATAGGAGTCCCTCAGGAGCGATCATCAAGATTTAATCCTATTGATGGCGTTCCCTATTTTCGGGAATACGGTGTATGTCCGTTTGATTTTAAAATAAGGAGCGATGAACAGGCAAGCAATAGGGAAATTTCATCGCAGAAAAAAGTTCACAGGTACTGACGCAAAGCTGCTGGCAGAGGACCGCCGATATAATTATTTCAAGCTTTTTTCAACTCTGTTCAACGGTGGTATCTATCTTTGTTCAGGCAATTGTTCCTGTTTTTTACCGATTGCTCCCAAATGTGTATTGTTAAAACCATCATTGTATTTCAAGCCATATCCCAGCGATCGGTCGAATGAAATGTGGGCGAACAGAATGATCCCTGCGAATTGCCAATATGCATTCCCATAAGTAAGTGCGTACATTGTAACAAGCGATGCTACTAAGCGATGATGTAACAGGTTATAGGTAAGCGCGCCAGTTTTAGGATCAATCAGATAGCCGACCATGCCGATATCCGGCAAAAATAGAAATGCAGGAAACCACCACCATGCAAAATCGAGTTTGCTGAACAAAAAAATGCAGAGTAAGAATATGGCAACCTCCTCTAATTTTAATATATTTTTCATTCAATTTTGAATTGATTTTTAAGAATGCAAAGATGGAATTGCAAAAAGATATTCGGCTTGATAAAAATCAAGAATTTACTGGAGTTGTTTTTTTCGAATCCTACTAAATGTTTCTGGCGTCATTCCAAGCATCGAGGCAATATGTTGTAAGGGTACCTGGTTGAATAATTCGCTGTTGCTTTCAAATAGGGCCTTATATCTTTCTTCGGCTGACATTGATAAATGGCTAAAAATTCTGTTTTCCAATATTGTAACACATTTTATAATAAAGAATTTCTCAAGTAGGTTCCACTCTGTCACTATATCACTTATTTTATCATAATCGCTTTTGGTAATGGTATAAATTTCTGTATCTGTCAATGCCTGAATTGTCCAGGGGGAAGGCGTGTGAAAGAAAAAGCTGGACAGATCAGTTCCAAAATATCCTTTTGTTGAGATCCATTGTGTTACTTCTTTACCGTCAGCGATTGCAAAAACTCTCAGAATTCCATTTTGAATAAAGCAGAACTTGTCGCAACGGGTTCCTGTTTTTAAAAGGTAGTCGCCCTTTTTTAGCGTTGTCAATTTAAAAAGGTCGCTGATTTTAGTCAAGTCGTCCAGCTGGATAACTTTAAAATAGGATTTAATATATTGTTCAAGCGCTGTCATAATATGGTGGTCTGTACCATTATCCGTGGCCTGGCGATATGCCGGCCAACTGCGGAATGGATACATTTTTGATAAAAATAAAAAGGCCCATGGGTATCTACAAATTGTGTAGTGATAAAAAAAGTTCCCAATGAAAAGTTTGGGCTGCCCTTAGTGCAAAATTATATTTAATCTTGCGATCAAAATAGTCGAGATCGTAGATATAATAGTCGTAAAATATCCATGACCGGACCGAATATTATGTTTGAGTTTATTCGGGCCATGGGTGCTACCGTATGCGGGCGATATATATATCCCTGAAAATAATTTAGGCAGGCTTTAGGAAAGGGCATTTTTGAATATTATCAATCGGCAAGAATGCTGGAAGCGGCAGCGCTGTTGAGGGACAAGCGGTTAGTAGGCGATGGTTTCCAATTTCACTGGACCCAGGAGGCCGGAAGACTGGTATGGGCTATCTGCCTTCACCACATTATGGGCAGTCCATGTTTTCCTTTTCTCAGTTGGCAGTTTTGCGTCCCCGATAAGTCTGTTGACCCAGTTGTTGACGACCTCAATCTCCAGGGTGTTGGTACCGCGGTGGACTGCCCTTGTGATATCCAGGCGGTAAGGTGGTGTCCAGACGCCACCCAGGTAGGCGCCGTTGACTTTTACTTTTGCCATGACCATGACCTGTCCCAGGTCGATAAAGATATGTTGACTTCCGTGGGGCAGGTCCTGGCTGCCGATGGTGAAGGTTTTGTGGTAGATGGCCGTGCCGGAATAGTTGCGGATGTCCTCTTCGGGGCGATCGGTCCAGCTGGTCAGGCTATCGAATTTTATGATCCGGGCGGGGCCGCGCATGGTTGTGTCGAAGTTGACGGTCCAGGGGCCTTTGATCGTTATTGTTTTTTCGGGCTGTGGAAAATTGATCTTGCGGATGGTGGTGGATTGCCGATTGCCGGGAGCGGTGGTGTTAAAGACGATGAAGAAGCTCTGATAGGCTTCGAATTTTATGGGTACGGTAGTGGTGGCGTCCTGGATCCGATATTCGGCGAGATCGCGGATGGAGCCTGTAACGGGGTCCCAGAGCTGGGGTTGTTTGCCTTGCACGAGGAAGGCTGCGTCTGCCGAGACCTGGCGGTTGGTCTGGTTGCTGAGGAAATAAATCTCCCTATCGGGGGTTCTGCGGTGTATGAAGAGCAGCGGGCTGTTTGCGCCGGTGTTGCAATCGGGGGTCATTTTCAGGATGGTGAATGCCTGCTGCATGTCCATGCTGTCCAGGACCATGCCTTTTCCGTAGGGATGAACGCCGTCTTCGAGGCGGGGGGAAGAAGAACCTGGGGCCGGGGAGGTTGCAGGTGATGCCCAGAGTTGACCGGCGATCTGCCGTATTTCCTCGTCGGCTTTGCCGTAGTTCGAGAGACTGGGTGAGCGTTGAGGGGGAGGGCCCAGCAGGATGCCGCCGGCCTGCACGAGTTCCTGTAATTTGCGTAGCAGGGAAGGGCGCATGGTCGTCAGTTTGGGGAGGATCAGGAGGCGATAGGAGAGCCCATCGGGCAGTGTCCACCTGCCATCCTTTATTGTCAGCCGGTGTTCGATCACTTCTGCATTGATATAATCGAATGAATAACCTTTTGGTAGTGCGGGGTCGCAGATGCCGGTCATCTTGGGTGCGTCTTCTCCGATGAAGTAGGCGACATCGGCCACATATCGGCCTTGCTGCAACGTGTTGTTGCAGCGTTTGAGGTAGGACGTGAACAGGTCCATCTGGTTAAACCAGGTGTTGTGCCTGTTGAATTCAGTTCCGAACCAGGTGTTGACACCCGGTTGTCTTTCATCGGGCTGGTGGATGTAGACATGGAGGAGGGTGTTGTTGATGCCTTCTGTAAAGAAGCGGTCGCCCCGTTGTTTCAACAAGGCAGGGTAGCGGGCATAACCATTTCCGCCGGCGGTGAAGGATTCGGCGGAGACCTTGGTCTTGCCATAGATATGTGCGCTGGAAGATGCGGCGCGGTTCTCGATATTACCCAGTTCGCCTTCGCTCCAGAATTCACCTCCAACCTCATCGGACTGGCCGCCGTATTGGAGGAATTCTCCGGGGAAGCCCCAGTGTCCGTAGTTCTCCAGCCAGGTGGTGAGGCCATTTTTGTGGCTGATATCCCGGAGGCCTCCCACGTAGTCATAGGCTACTCTATCGGCTATGAAGCGGCGAAGGTCCCAGAGAAATCTATCGGAGATATCTTCGCTGCCCACGACTTTGCCTGCAAAGACCGGCAGGTAGGGGACGGGATCGTATCCAAAAGCGGCTGTGAACTTTTTTATAAAGTCATCGGTCCAGTTCTGGCCTCCCGTTTCGTAGCTGTCTTCCACCACTACTTTCCAGGATCTGCGGTCTGCGGCCGGGATGCGGCGCAGGATCTCTCCGCAGAAGGCGTCGAAATGTGCGGCTACGTGCGTTGCACTCATTTTATCTACTTCGAGTCCGCGTCCCTGGGGAGATGCCGGTGCATTGGTCACCCCGGTTGGGGTCATTCCCCATCGCATGATTACCCAATTGCCGGGAGGGGCTGTCCAGTGCAGGGTTCCGTCTGGCGAGAGGTTCGCGGTAAGGTCCAGGATGCTATTGGGATCGATCAGGAGTGTTTTGTCGTCGACGACCGGTTGTACGGGCCATTGGTATTCCTTCCAGTACGGAAGTGGGGTGGGGTACATTTTTGCGAGGGTCTTTTCTGCGTAATTTTCGACTGCCGGAACTGCCCTGATGGCCAGTTCGGTGATGCTGTTGCCTTCCTGTGGATTTTGAAAGACGATACGAAATGTCTTTCCCGTGGTGGCGGGTATGGAGAGGGCGGCAGGGGCGTAGGGGAGGAAGCCTGTGTTCAGGGCATCGTTGGTGCGGTCTATGCGGAAGGTCCTGATAGTGCGGTATTGATCTCCTTCTTTTACCTGGATCTCTCCTTGCAGCAGCATGTTCCTGCGGCCGGGGGTGATGACGATACTACGGGCGATGAAGGTCTCTTTCCCTTCTATGATCAGGGCAAGGGTGGGACCGGCGGGCAGCAGGACGCCGGTCGTATCGATGCTGTCCATGATGCGGTGCAGGTCGGGGATGGCGGGGACCGAGGTCAGCAGGGGGGCGGTGGCGCTGAGATCTTTTGTATTGTTGCCGGGAGCTGGAAAGGCGATGACACGGGTGTCCTGGAATTCTCCGGTGGGTTTGTTCAATTTGATGTGGATGTCGCCTGGGCCCGTGATCAGTTGTTCGGTGGACCGGAGATAGCGCATGGACTGGCCGGGTTTTATCCAGGGACCTCCGGACTGGCTCCAGCCGGGGCCATTGAACATGCCTATATCGATATGGAGGTCGGTTGCTGTTTTCAAGGTTGTATGCAGGATGTCCCACCATTTTTCGGAGAGGAGCCTGGTATTACCATAGGGCATGTCATCCAGACCGATATTGCCGATAAAGGCGCGGTTGATGCCTGCCTTCTTCATCGCCTGCAGGTCTTTTATAACTCCTTCTTTGGAGATATTGTCTGAAAGCCAATACCAATAGATGCTGGTCTGTATCGTATCGGGAGGTGTGCGGAATTGCCGGGGGAGGTCCTGGGCATGTGCCAGGATCGTGAAAACGCACAGGATGGCATGGACGGGGGCGTGGAGCAGCAATCGACGGGTTATCAAGACTTTCATTTGTGTTAGGTTACCATAAATGTAGTCGCAATAATCCGGTCGGGCGTCCTGTCCTATCCTGCAAGGTGGAATGGGTTAGGTCCCGCAGGTGGAATGGGTTAGATCCCGTAGGGTGGTCAGGGGGTAAGTCCTGCAGGGTGGTAAGGATTAAGGGCGTCCATTAATGTATTCAGGTTGTCTTCGGTGGTGGCGTAATTGGTGATACAGGCTCTGAGGGTGTTGACGGATCCTATTTTGTATACGGAGACCCAGACTTTTCCGTCCTGTAGGATCTGCTGGCTTTCTTCCATGGCCTCGTTGGGATCCTGTGCGTAAGTTTCTTTCCCGAAACAAATGACCGGGAGCGTTGTGTGGTTGAATATTTTCCAGCCGGCGGCTGTCAATTTTACCTTTAGCTGTTGTCCGATATCAATGGAATGGTCGATGGCTTCTTCATAGCCTTTCCAGCCGAAGACCAAAAGAGATAAATATAATTTCAGGCCGATGAATCTTCTCGACCATTGGATGGAATGGGTGAAGGGGTCTGTGATGTGCAGGCTGCCGGCTTCTTTTGGCATATAATCGGCGGTGACGCGGAAGGTTTTATTGAGTATCTCTTTATGCCGGGTCAGGAAGAGGCTGCATGACATGGTCACGGAGAGCCATTTGTGGGCGTCGAAGGTGATGCTGTCTGCTGCGGCGATACCCTTGAGTAAGTGGCGGTATCGTCCGGACAGGGCGACGGCGCCGCCATATGCGGCATCTGCGTGAAGCCATGCGCGGTGTTGTCTGGCGACAGCTGTTATTTCGACGATCGGATCTATCGATCCTGCGCCGGTAGTGCCCATGGTCGCGACGATCATCAGGGGGTAGTTGCCCTGTGTTTTATCTTTTTCTATGGCGGCGGTCAATTCCGGGATGGAGAGTTGGAGTTGGGGGGTGACGGGAATCTCTCTGACGGCATTCAGACCGAGGCCGGCTATCCGGGCGGCCTTGACGATCGAATGATGGCTCTCGTGGCTGCAGTAAATGATGGGTTGCCGGGGCAGGGTGCGGAGGCCGTTGTTGGCATAATCCGGGAAGTGATGATTGAGTGCGGCAAGCACGGCTGTGAGGTTTGCCTCGGCGCCGCCTGTCGTGAATACCCCGTCGCATTCTTCTTCTGCATAGCCCATTTTTTTCCCGAATTCCAGGAGTAGTTTTTGTTCGATCTCGGCCGCAAAGGGGGCGTGGCTCCAGGCTGCCAGCTGGGGATTGAAGTAGGCGATGATGGTGTCGGCCAGGATGGACGGGAAATTGGCGCGTGGGTTGAAAAGGCCGTAATAATTTGGATGGGGGGTGTGTACAGTATATTGTTCCATGCCCTGCAGGATCTGTTCCACGGCCTGTTGTATTTCCAGGGGCTGGTCGAAGTCGCCCGCGACGGCATTCTTTATGTCGGCGATGTCGAGTGCCGGTGCGACCCTATAGTCTGTTGTATGGGTGTAGAATTTCTCCAGGGACTGCAGCAGGATTTTCCAGACTGCCTCTCTTTGTTCCGGGGTGAGATCGAAATTTGTCATGATATATTTTTTATCTGGCTGAAAGGTACATTGTTAGATATATAAACTGGCACAGTTGAAAATCATAGTGTAAATTTAGGCTATTAAAAAGTCTGCCTTATTCATATAAGAATCTGCTGTATACTGTATCTTTTCGGCGTCGTACTCTATCAACCCGTTTTCGGACAAACAAGGATCGTCATGGGGGTTGTATTGGATTCGGCGACGCGCACCCCATTGCAGAATGTAAGCGTCAGTCTGATAAACAGCGGACAGGGCAGCCTGACCGGTTCGGAGGGGAAATTCAGGATCCGGGTGACTTCCGGGATGCAAAAGATCCTTTTTACCGCCATGGGATATCGTCCTTTGACCGTCACTGTCGAAGATAGTTCCGGACGGGGGGTGATGGTCTACCTTGCCAGGTCTTACATGGAATTGGAAGATTTTGTCATCAGCAAGCGGAAAAAATACAGGAACAAGAATAACCCTGCGGTGGAGCTTATCCGTAAGGTTATCGCCAATAAATCGAAGAATGGCCCCGGGGCCTATCCGTATCTTTCTTATCTCCAATATGAGAAGATCCGGGGATTGACCGATAAGCGCATGGCGGCGCCCACCAGGATGGGGCCTTTGAAAAAATACCGGTTCTTCTTTGAGAATATGGACACCACTCTTGTTCCCGGTAAGGCCTTGAGCTCGGTTTATTTGTCGGAAATGGTGTCGAAATATTACTACAGGCGTCAGCCGGAAAAGAGCAAGCAGGTGATCCTGAGCAGGAAGAGCGTGGATTTCGGAGAATTTATCGATACGAGGGGCATCAATGGGGTGTTGAAAAGGATGTACGAGGATATTGATATTTATGATAATACTATCCAGGCTTTTACGATCGATTTTCTCAGCCCGGTAGCCGATGGAGGCCCTTTATTCTATATGTATTTTATCCGGGATACGGTGGTGGAAGCCGGGGTGAAACTGGTGAACCTGGATTTTGCGCCCAGGAATCCCGAAGACCTCCTGTTCCGGGGAGTATTGCAGATAACCCTGGATGGGAATTATGCCATCCGGAAGGCGGAGTTGGGCATCAGCAAAGGGACGAACCTCAATTATGTAAGGGATTTTCATATCCGTCAGTATTTTCAGCAAGGCCCTGGGGAGCGTTATCATCTGGCAACCTCGGATATGATCGCTCATTTCAGTCCTTTTCCCCGATCGCCAAGTATCTATGCGGAGCGTCAGGTGACGATTTCCCGGTTGAGCGATAGTGTGCTGAGTGATTCTGTTCTCAGGGGATTTTCCCCGGACACCTCTTACCTGGTCATCCATGGGCATGACCCATTCCCCACGGAGGTGCGGCGCGGTCCTCTCAGCGGGCCTGAGGAGAAGACCTATGCCAATACGGACAGTCTGTTGAAAATGAGATCTTACAGGAGGCTGATGGATTGGGTGACGGTGTTGAGTGTAGGTTATAAATCCGCCGGGAAGTTCGATATCGGTCCTGTAGGAAATTTTTATTCCTTCAATCCGGTGGAGGGATCGAAGTTCCAGTTTGGGGGAAGAAGCAACACCAAATTGAGCACCCGATATTTCACAGAAGCCTATATTGCCTATGGGGTGAAGGATCAGCGATGGAAGTATTTTGTCAGCGGGACCTATTCCATTAATAATAAATCCATCTATACCTATCCCTTCCATTATCTGCAGATGAGTTTCCAGCATGATACCAGGTATCCGGGGCAGGCCGGAATCTTTGGTCAGGGAGGGAATGCATTTCTCTCATCTTTTAGCAGGAGCAAAAATGATAAGTTGTTGTATAACGATATTTTAAGAATCTCCAATGTCCATGAATTCGGAGATCATTTTTCCTACCTGGTGGGTATGAAATACTGGAACCAGCAACCGGCAGGGTCACTGACCTATGTATACGAAAACGTACCGGGTAAACCGGATACGGTCAGGCATCTCCGGAGTTCGGAGCTGTCCGCTACCCTGCGTTGGGCGCCGCATGAGCAGTTCCTGCAGAATAAGGTCGGGCGGACAGGGATCACCAATAAGTATCCGGTCATCTCGCTGCAATATGCAAGGGGCATCGACGGGTTATTTGGGGGGCAGTTCCCATACAACGCATTGCATCTCAATGTGCTCAAGCGCTGGTATCTGGCGCCGCTTGGTTATTCGGATATTACTTTTGACGCGGAATATCTCGGGGGAAACCTGCCTTTTCCCCTGTTGGTGATCCATCCTTCCAACAACAGCTACTTCTATAGTTTTTACACTTATAACCTGATGAATACCGAGGAGTTCGTCAGCGATCATTATGCCAGCCTGAATATCGATCATTATTTCAATGGGTTCTTTTTCAATAAGATTCCATTGCTGAAGAAGCTAAGGTTGCGTGAGGTCATTGCGGCGAAGGTCCTTTACGGTGGGTTGCGCAGAGAGAATAATCCTGTCTTCAATCCCCGGCAGATGCATTTTCCCCTGGACAATGGGGTTACGGCCACTTATGAGTTAGGCGATGCGCCGTATGTGGAGGCGAGTGTCGGGATCTATAATATTTTCTCCTTTATCAGGCTGGATCTGATAAAAAGATTCACCTATCTGGACCATCCTGGTATTTCGCAACTGGGATTGCGTGTCAGTACGGATTTTCATTTTTAGCAAGGTCACCTAGCTGTTCATTCAAACGGCCGGTCACGATTCCTGGCTGTCCGTTGCCTATAGGTTTGCCATCCAGCTGCAGGACGGGAACCAGGTGCCGGGTCGTGCTGGTGATGAAGGCTTCTTTTGCAGCCCTGATCTCTTCCAGGGTGATGTCCCGCTGTTCTGTTTTGTATTGGGCGGCCGAGCATTCCAGGGTCTTCATCCGGATGACGCCCCGCAGGATGTTGCGGGAGGGTGTGACGACGGTATTATTAGGGGTAACGATAAAGATGTTGGATCGCGGGCATTCGGTAATGATATTGTCATTGTAGTAGAGGACGTCATCGGCGTCTTGTTCTTTTATCAGGGGCTGGAGCCAGATGGCCATGAGGTAGTCGATGGTTTTTGTGTCGGGCATTTGTCGTTGATGGGGATAGGTCAGCAGCCGGATGCCTTTTTGAAATGTT
>Ga0247778_1001104_pt1 | contig 14804 bp, 4 predicted proteins | sample UWRJL049202B5_FD_179939 | JGI IMG/M metagenome (GOLD analysis project Ga0247778, IMG submission 179939) | Plant litter microbial communities from Arlington Agricultural Research Station in Wisconsin, United States - UWRJ-L049-202B-5 | ecosystem: Environmental > Terrestrial > Plant litter >... | reverse complement strand
AAAAATCGATAAATAAAATATTACCCAAAAAAAAAAAGAAATAGTTATTGAAAAAAATGGAAATAAAAAAATTTATTAATTAAATCGATTTTATTGATTGAATAACTTTTGTTTATAATTTATAATAATTAGACAATTATTGAATTCGATTTAAAAATTATAATTTATTTTTAGTTATTATTTTAATTTTATATTTATTTATTATTTATAAAATAAAAAATTTGTTGAGGAATAATTTTAAATTTTTTTGAAAAAATTATAAAATAGAAATAAAATTAAAAAGACCTATTTATAAATAAAATTTAATATTTGAAAAAATAAAAATGATTTATTTTTTATTTATATTTTTGATAGAAATATAAATTATACCTTTATTTTCGAATTTGATCAAACTGTTTACATTATTATACGTCCCGAAATCCTTATATTCGATAATAGCGAAATAAAAAAAAATATCAATAATATAATTTATATAATCTATATCAAAAATCTAATTATTTTATAAAATATAAATCGGGGCCAAAAAAGTTTATTATTTTATTATAGTAATAATTTGGCCGACTAATAATTGGTCAATAATCGATAAATATATTATTATTATAATATTTTTTCCAATTTCTTTTAAATCAAGTATAATAAATATAATCTTAGATTTTTTAGATTTTCTTTAATCGTTCTTATTTTTTTCATTGATATTATTATATCGATATTTGTAATTATTATCTTTTTTATATTTTTTCTTAAAATGAAGGAACTTTTTCCAATATTTCTCTATTATATAATAGGGTTTTTTATAATAAATATAATAATTATAAGTTTTATGATTATATTTTTGTAGTACAAATATTATATTAGAAGTAGCTTGTGTTGAAACTTGGCGGGACTCCTTGTTATAAGCTTTTTGTATAAATATTATGAGAATAACCATTATAAAACCCGTAATATAATATTATTGGAAAAAATTAATAATAAATATTATATATATTAAGCCTAATTCTTTTAAAAAAAAAAAATAAAATTATAAATTGGATAAAATCCTAATAAAATCTATTTTAATAAATTTTATATTTAGGTCTAGGAATTTAATATAATATTTTATAATATTTTTGCAATTTGACAATACTAGATTAAATATCTACTCAATAATTTATATAATTTTTCCATTATTTTTAAAATATAAAACTTTCAATATATCTATTATAATCCAAATATAATCCAGATTTTGAACTATTTGGTATCTATTATGGCCCGATTTATTTTTGATTATTCTATATATTTGTTTTTATATCTTGAGTTATAATCATAATTATTTGTTATAATAAATTTTAGTAATATTGTATTTATTAATAATAACAATATGGATATCCAGGACAGATTAGTTTTCCAAAAAATTAAATATTGATTTAAAATATTTAAATTTTATAATTTATTTAAAAATTTTATTAAGATCTGAGATCTCAAAATATTTATTAATATAATATTCGAAATTGAATTAATTGGAACTATTATTTTTGAATATTGGAATAATAAATATATTAATAAAAAAATAGATTTTTTTTTCGGATATTTTGATTAATTAGAATTATTGAGAATAATAATTATATAATTTATAATATTAATTTTTATTTTGTTTCAACGGATTTAATAATAGTGGAGTTGGTATATAGGATATTATAATTCTAATAACAATTTTTAAAAATAAATAGATAAAGAACAAAATTTTTTTCGGATTGGAAAAAATCAAGATATTTTAGAATTGAATAACCAAAATTATTTTTAAAAAAATGAATAGTTTGAAGTTTCAATTTCTAAATTTTTTATTATATATAATATTTATAGATATTGAGTAGGGAATATTGGCCGAATTGAAAAAATTAGTATAACCAGTCGAGCTGAAGGTGCTGGTATAGCCGACCAAACTGAAGATGCTGGTGTAATTGGTTAAACTGAAAATGTTAATATAATAATAAATATAAAAATGACCACTTGAAGTTATAATAGAAAACAGACAGACCAATTGAAATAATCTCGGGAATTAATAGAAAAATAAGAATCTTAAAAATTAATTTGAGATAAAAAAATTTCGCTAAAAATATTCAAATAAAATAAATTTACGGGGATATAATTATAGTTTGGGATACCAATGTTAATATTAAAAGTGTCTTAGATAGTACTTTATATATAATAAAACTAGTAATTAATATTATATTAAATTTCCTAATACCAAGAATGAGAAAATTTTAATTAATAAAAGGATTCTTTAATAAATAATTCCCCGATAATATTTATATTATTATAATTTTTTCTCCATAATTGTCTTCAAGGAGCACTCGTCTCCGCTTCCATGTCAATATTGATATTTGTATTTATAGCAACCGCATTCTTATCATCGCTTTGTTCAGTGCTCGGGCTCGTACTCGGTTTGTAAGGCATTTTCGTGATCTGCGAGGGTACCGTGGTACAAAGTGAGGAGACCGAGTCTAAATAAGGTTTACCCGCAGCTTGAGCCGCACGGCAGTGACCAATAGGGACGTGGCGCCCTTAACGGTGCCCCACTCACTTCACTAGTTCTATATCCTAATATTTTTCCCATACTATTAAAAACATAGATTTAAACTTGGATTTTCGGCTAGAAATATTCAATTTTTATATTGAGCTTCGTTTAGAAATAATAAAATAAAAGATCTATTTGGAGATTTAGTTTAGGAAATTTTCCCTTAATTTAATATATCTTGATAATTTAGCAGACTTTCTCCTAGCTTCTAATTCCCGAAATATTTAAATATTTTTTCTATATAAAAAAATTTATTATAAAATATGGTATAGAAGTTTTAATAAGAAATATAACTGAGGGGCTGGAAAACCAAAAGGTGGGAAATTTAGGAAATTGGGATCTTATTTAATACTAAATCTGATAATTGATAAAAATATATATATCAATTATAATAGAATTAAATAAAATTTATAATAATTAGGCGTCAAATTTGATATAAAATATATTTATTAGATCCAAATTTTTATATTATTTAATATTATATCGGTTAAAATATTTAAATAAATAGAATTATTGAGAGGAATAATATTATTTAATAATAAAATTGTGGAGAATATATAGTTATTGAATATAATTTTCATTATAGAATTATATAACCAAGGCGGAATTTCTATTTCTTTCCATTATAATAATAATAATTTAATATTAATTTATGGAAGGAAAGATATATAAATAATTACTTAAATAATTGATAAGTAAATATTCTGAAAAAATGAGGAAACTTAATTATAATAATATCATATAGTAATATAGATTATAATTTCTATAGAATGAAGGCCTTATAATTTATTAAAAAAGCATTAGATTAACCATTATATATGGGGGCTGCGCCCCCATTATGTAGTGGGGAATGAGGGTGGCTGGGCCCGTAGGGCCCCAGCCACCCGACTAGCTAGTTACATACTGACAAAAATTATAAAATAAATTAAATTATAATAAATATTATATTTTGGTATAAATTTTGAAATTTATTATTGATTTAAAAAAAAAATTTAAAAAAATTAATAATATTTTTATAATTAATTAAAATAAATTTATAAAATTATATAATTAATTTAATTAATTTATTAATTTTGATAAATTAATTATTATAAAAAATAATTAATATTTTATAAATTTATTTTTTGATTTTAATTTTTTAGAAATTATTATAATTATATTTCGATTAAATCGTTATATAAATTTTATTTTATTTCTTTTTTTATATTTAAATTATTTTATTATATATATTTTTAAATTTAATATAATAAATTATAATTTATTAATAATTATTTATAAATATTTTAGAGATTTTATTAACTAAATTAAAAATTAATATAAAATATAATAATTTATAAATAGATTTTATAATAAAAATAAAACTATATATAATAAAATATTTTTTTATATAATATTTAAAATTGAATTAATTAAATCTATTATTTTATAAATTGAAAATAATATTTAAATTAATATTATTTATATAAAATTTTTTATTAAATATTATAAAAAATTTAAATAAATAATTTAGATTTCCGGCAATAATTATTATTTTTATTATTTTATACGATTGTAATATTAAAGTTTTTGATTAAATATAATAAATATAAATATTATTTCTAATTTTAAAATAAATTTAAATAATAATAATAATAATAATAATAATAAATATATAATTAAAATTTTGTTATTTTCAATATCCAAATTATATTATAAATTATTGAATAAAAACAAAATATTAGAAATTAAAACTAAAATAATATTAATATTTAACGGAAAATTTTATAAATATTATAAAATCAAATTATTAAATAAAAATTAAAATAAAAATTCGATAAAAATTTAAATAAAAAAAATTCGAATAAATAAAAAAAATAATAGGGATTGTTATAACAAAATTAACGGAAATTGTAATAAAAATAGAAATAATATTAATAAAATTTTAATATAAAAATAATTTATAAATAAATTTAATAAAAATAAATCTAATAAAATTTCTAATATTAATAATTTTGATAAAAAAGTTATTTATAAATAAAATTAAAAAATTATTTAAAATTATAATAAAAATAAACGAGATATTAAATTAAATAAATTTATAAAATTAATAAAAATATAATAAATTTCCTAAATATTTATTTAAAAAAGAAACAAAATATTATTATAATCTAAAATAAAATAATAATTTAGATTTATAAATTTTGTAATAATATCAAATAAATTTTAAATAATATTTTAGATATAAAAAAATTAATATAATAAATTATATTAAAAAAAATAATAATTGAATTATAAATATTTAAATTAAAAAAATAATTTTTTAATTAAAGGAGGATTTATAAAATTTATATAACATTTTTTTATTGATTTTCCTTTATTTTTTGACCTTTTTATTTTTATAGATTTAATAATAATATTAATATTTATAATAATTATAAACTTTATATTATTAAAATTAAAAAAATTTGTATTAAGGGATATCTCAATGATTTATTAAGGTATTATAATAAAAATTGATAATAATATTAAAGTGAAATAATAGAGAGGGTCAAAATATATATAGAAATTATTTAATCAAATTTAAATAAAATTTATCTACAATTTGAGCCACATAAAATTGATTAATAAAAAAATTGTATCCCTAAATAATACTTTATTAGTTTTATTTGTGAAATTGTGGGGAGTGGGCACGTGATTATTGTCGGATCGGTACTAGCGTCAATTGATTAAGTAAACAAAGCTTGGATTCAGAAGAAGCTTAATTATAAAATAAATTTAAAATATTTATACCCTAAGTTCTTATTCTAGAATCTTCTACTAGCTTTCGTATTACATATTATATTATATATTGTATTATGTATTATATACGTAAGCTAATGAAGCTTATTATCTATTTTAAAACTAATTCCTGTAGTAATTACGTATTATAGAATCTTATGGAACTATATAAAAATTATTTTGTAAATTAGTTCAATTTCTCTCGGATAATCTCGGGGAATTTTCTAGAATATTTTAAACTATTTTTAATTAGGTTTAAATTATATTTAAAATTACGTAAATTATTATTATTAATAATAATTTAATATATTCCCGTAATAATAACTCTAAATATAAATTTTATAGAAATAATAATATAAATCTAATATTATGTTAATATAAACTATTATAACCTAATATTTTTATGTTAATTTTTTAAAACCAATTTTATAAAAAAAATCTTTAATACAATTTAGTTATTTTGGAGGTTTAAATTAACTAAATAACTAACTAGGTATTTTTATTTTTACAGGATAAATTATAAATATTATAATTTTACAAAATAAATTGCAAATATTAATATTATTAAATTATTCTAGAAATATTTTTTTAAAATAAATCATATATATTATTACAATTTATAGGATAATCTATATATATTATAAGATAAACTAATTATATTATAGATTTCCTAGATAATTTAATAATATTAGACTTATTTTAAACCTAATCCAGCTATAAAGGCCTTATGCCCCACATTAGGAAGTAGCTTAATAAGCCTATTTGTTTTTTGTTTTTTAATAAGGACAAAAATAAGATTTATAATATTTTTATTTATTAATTATTTTATATAATAATATTTAATTTTAATATACTTAATATGTTCATGGAATATAAAATTTTTAACCAATAGAATTGCGTTATTATTGTCGCAATATAAGAATAATTTGGACTGCCTAAAAAGGTTTAGTTCCATTAATAATATTTTAATAAAAATTAATTCCTTTCTATATACATTTATAGTAATTGTTTCAATTTCTATAATATTCTAGACTATTATAGATTATAATTTAGATTTTTATATAAATACACTCCTGGTTATAAATAATAGATATCCAATAATATTTTTGGCTTCTAATTGGTCGCTTGTATAATCAGTGTCTATATATTCTTGAATATAACTAGGATTATTTTTATTATAAATAATATTTAAATAAACTATACTTTTTAAATATCTAAATATTTGTTTAATAACTAAAAAATAAATATCACTAAAATTGGAAGCAAATTTAGTTAATTTAATTACAATAAAACAAATATCTACCCTTATTACTAATATTAAAAATAATAAAAAACTTATTAATTGCTAATAATAATTAATATTTTTAGTATTAGTTTGTTTAGGATTAGACTTCAATTTAATTTTAGCTTCCATAAATGTAGATGTAAGATTTAAATTATTAAATTTAAATTTATTTAATAATTTATTAATATATTTAACTATATATAGTTTTATATACCGCTTTTCTGGTTTATAATCAATTTCTATATTTAGGTAGTTTTTAATTAAATTTAATTTTTTTAATTTAAAATATTTTTTAATATTTTTAATAAAAGAATTATATATTTTTTTAGTAGAACTAATTATAACTAGGTCATTTATATATATATATATTATAATACTTATAGATTTATTAATAAATAAATTAATTTTAGAAACTAAGATTTTAAAATCTAATTTATTAATTAAGATCTTTTTTAATATATTAATCCATATTCTAGTGGATTGTTTTAGTTTATATAAAACTTTTAATAATTTTAATATATAAATAGAATATTGTTTATTAATATAACCTTCTGATTGATTGATATATAGATCTATATTTATATTATTTTAGATAAAAACTAAAATTATATCTATTTTATAAATTAGTTAATTATTTATTATTATTAATACAAAAATTAAACGCCAAATTAATTATTTAATAATTTTTATAAAAATTTCAATATAATCTAAACTATATAATTATATAAAACCCTTAGTTATAAATTTACTTTTAAATTTATAATAATCATTTTGGTCTTTAATTTTATAAATCTAATAGCTAGTTAAAACCTTAGTATTATTAGGTTTAGATACTAATTCCTATATTTTATTATTATTTAAAATATTTAATTCTATTAATTCAGATTTAGTCCAATATAAATTATATTTAAAATTATAGGTTTTCTTATAATTTTTAGGCTTAATTATATCTTTAGTATCGTTTTTATAGATTATAATTTTATTATTATTATTATTATTATCTTGAATTAAATTTTTATTTTTGGTAATAATATAAGTTTTAGAAATTAATAAATAAAAGATTTATTATTTTTTAAAAAATTTATTATAATTTAAACTTAATTTGTCTAAATTGTTTTCAATATCTAGTATTTTAATGTCCGAATCGGAACTATTAAACAAATTATTAATAAAATTATTAAAAAGTAATAAATTTTTATCAAATTTTCCAAATAAATTTCTAATATTAGATAAATTATTTCCAGATAAGCCACTGGTATTATAGGGTAAGTCCTCTATATTACAGGGTAGGTCCCCAGTATTACAGGGTAAGCCGTTGGTATTACAGGGTAAATGGTTTGTAGTAGGTGAATTATTATAAGATAGATTATTTATATTAATATTTCCCCCAAATTGATAGTTTTCTAATATATCTAGATTATTATATAATAATTCTAGTTTTTCTAAGCTAGTGTAATTATTATTTACTAAATTATAATCATTTGAATATATTAGATTTTCTTTAATTAAACAATTTTTAATACTAATTATTTTATTTTGATTAGAAAGATAGATTAAATAATTATTATTAAATTTATATTTAATAAATATATTTTTATTAGTTTTAATAAACAATTTACTGTTTTTTTTAGTCTTTTTAGGGACTAGCATATAAACTAAAAAGTTTAATACTTTAAAATAAACAATATAAGATTTTTTATCTAATAATATTTTATAGGGAGTCTTATTTATAACACTATTATAAATTCGATTTTTAATATAAACTATAATTTATATTAAATTAGGCTATAATTTAAAAAAAATATCTTTATTTTGGCAAAAAACAATTAATTTTTCAATAATATATTTATTTAATATTTCGGTTATCCTGTTTTGGCTAACTGAATAAGGACTAGTGTATTAGTATATAATATCCTTGTTTTTAATAAATAAAATCTATTTATTAAATTTAAATTCAATTGTATTATCTAATTTAATTATTTTAATTTTATTAGATAAATTATTTATATTATTATTTAAATCGAATTAAATATTTATTAATTTAAAAAAATCTAATAATATATTATATATGTCCCCTTTATTTTTAATATTATATACCCAGGCGGCGCGGCTGCCCCTGTCAGTAATAGTTATAAAATAACGTTCCCTGTTTAGGCCTAGCGGCTTAATAGGCCCACAAATGTCTACGTCAAATATAGTTAAATTTTTAGCTTTTGATATTGGGGTTTTATTATTAATATAGTGAAATTTGCCTAATATATAAAGTTCACAAATATATAATTCACCAGACTTCTGTATATTTAATTTTAATCTTAATATAGATTGGATTATTTTATTAATATAATTTTTATTTAGATAATTTAATTCTTTATAGATTAGATCTATTTTAATAGTTTTTATATTATTAATTTTTTTTTAGATTTTATAAATTATTTTTTCTAATTTATTATAATTTATAAATACGTTTAAATAAAATATATTTTTATATTAATATAAAAATACAATAATATTAGTTTCAATATAGACTAATTTATTATTATTTAAATCATTTATATAATATTATCTTTTTAAAAATAATTCATGTTCGTTAATTAAAATATCTTTTAATTTAAATATATAATAAATATAAATAATAAAAATTTTATTATTATTTATTAATATAAATAGGTCCCTATAATTTAATATTTAACAAGATTTTTTTATAGTTATATTAATAAAGATTTTATTTTCTAAAATTTTATAATTAATAAATTAATTCTTATTAAAATAATAATAATCAATAACGCCAAAATTAAATACTATATTATTAAATATTTTATTAAATATTTTTTTAAAAAATTTAATTAAGATTTTTTTATTTTTATTTTTATTAATATTATTAATATTATTAATATTAGATTTATATATCATAATTATAAATTTTATTAATTTTACCCTTATAATTACCTTAGTAGATTTATTTTTATATTTATTATTATTATTTTTAATAGATTTAAGTTTTTTATTTTTAATTTTATTAACTATATTAGTTTTATTTTTATTATTATTAGACCTTAATTCAAAATATTTGAAAAAATAATCTTTTTTTTGATAATTTTTGCCACTAAAATTTTTATTTTTGCAATATATATAATATTTAAATTTTTTATTATTAATTTTATTAATTGAATTATTAATATTAGATCTTAGTTTAGTAAATTTATTAATAATATCCGAAATAAATTTATTAATATTAATATCTTTTATATTTCGATTAATATTTTTATATTTTTTAAAATAAAAATTATTATAAAAACTAGGTAGGTTTTTAAATAATATTAGGGCTATATAAGGTTTAAAAATTATATATTCTAATTGAAATAAATATAAAACTGAAAATTAAATATAACTAATATATTTATTAATATTATCGAAAAAATCTAAATTATAATCGATTATTTTATTAAAATATCGATTAATTATTTTTATATTAAATTTACCAAATATATTTTTATATATTTGCTATAATTGATTAATATCGGTTTTATTTTTAAAATAATTTTTATTATTATTTAATATAATTGTTTTAATAACTCCTAAAATCTTTTTAATATTATATTTAAAATCGGTTTTTTATTTTATATATTTAATAATTAATTTTGAGTTTCGAACTATATTAATATTATTATAATATAAAAATTTAAAATTTATTAGATTTGGTTTAGAATTGTTTATATATAATATATATTCTTTTATTTCGAAAAATATATTAGTTTTTTTTAATTATTTTATATAATTAAAATATTCTATTAATTTAGGACCTTTATATTTAGAATTATTAAATATTTTGAAATTTTAAATAAAGATTTATAATATATAAAAACTTTAAATATATATCTAATTTATAGGGTAACTTCTAAATATAGTCAAAAATATCTAAATAAATGATAGATTCACTTAAAAATTACAAAATAACCTTAAAGTATTATAATTTTATAATATTAGCTACTTACTCTGGAATATTAGTAACTTATTTTATATTTAAATTACAGGATAACTTAAATATATTATAAAATAATTTATATATATTTATAAAATAATTTCTGTATATGTACAAAATAACCTAAATATATTAAGATTTATAGGATAGGTTGATAGTATTACAGGATAACCTATTGGTATTATAATATACCTAGGTAGTTTATATACATAAATAGGTTTCTAAATCTACAGGGTAATCTTCAAATATTTACAAGATAACTTGAAGGTATTATAATTTTATAGGATAATCTCAATATATTTACAGGGTAACCTGCAAGTATTTACAAAGTAACCTATAAATATTATAACTTTATAGAATATTTTTTATATATTGCATTTTTATTAATACTAGATAAGTCTACCTATTTAATTAATAATATTATATAGATTTTAGATCTACTTATTAGGGGGTTCGTTTTTTAATTTAATTAAAAATTTTATAACTAGTCTTAGCTTAGTTAATACTAATAAATAAAAAGAGTTACTAGACTAGTTTATCTTGACCAGGATTTTTAGCTTATAGTAGAGTTTTCCTTCTCCGAGAATGGCTTTTTAAAACATTAATTAAAAAGCTAAAAATAATCCAATTAATCTAAATCTAATAAAATTAGACTGCCATATTGTCTAACTACTAACTATAAAGTTGTTATGGTTTCTTATATTAGCGTACCTAGGTATTTAAATACTCTAGTTTGAGATAATATTAAATATATTTACTATAAATCGTATATTGTTTCTACCTATTTTTAGAAGCTAATATTTATTCGCTTGTATTAACTTAGCTTCAGGGACGCGGGTCATAGGTCTAGGTCTCCTATTGGTCAATCCGAATTAGGCAGGGGTCTATATTTATTTTTACAAATTAATATATTTGCAACAGAAATTTTTATAAATAGCACTAATATAAAACCAAGATTATTGTTATTATATAAAATTGTGGAAAATAGGCATATGATTATTATTAGATCAATATTAATATTAATTGATTAAATAAATAAAATTTGAATTTAAAAGAAGTTTAATTACAAAGTAAATTTAAAATATTTATATCCTAAGTTTTTATTTTAGAATCTTTTATTAGTTTTTATATTATATATTATATTATATATTGTATTATATATTGTACACATAAGTTAATGAAATTTATTACCTATTTTAGGGCTAGTTCCCGCAGTGATTACGCGTTGTAGAACCCTATGGAACTACACGGAAACTACCCTGTAAACTAGTTCGGTTTCTCTCGGGTAACCTCGGGGAACCTTCTAGAATGTTCTAGGCTGTTCCTAATTAGGTTTAAACCATATTTAGGATTACGTAAGTTATTATTACTAATAATAATTTAACATTATTCGCCAATATTTCAATATTTTGATTATAAAATTATAATATATTATTTATAAATTTAAATTTATATAAATCTTGTTTAGAAATAATAAAAAAAAGAATTTATTCGGGAATTTAATTCGGGGAATTTTTTTAATCCAATATATTTTTTTAAATTAATAAAAATTTTTTTATATTTAATTCCCGAAATATTTAAATATTTCTTTTATAAAAAAAAATTTAAAATATCGATCTAAAAATTTAAAATAAAAATTATAACCGAGAATTGATAATTAAGAAATAAAAAAATCCGGGAGATTAAAATTTTATTTAATATTAAATCCGATAATTAATAAAAATATATATATTAATTGTAATAAAAATAAATAAAATTTATAATAATTAGATATTAAATTTTATATAAAATATATTTATTAGGTCCAAATTTTCATATTATTTAATATTATAATAATCAAAATATTTAAATAAAAAATAAATAAGTAAAAAAATATTATTCAATAATAAAATTATAGAATATATATAATTATTAAATATAATTTTTATTATAGAAATATATAATTGAAATAAAATTTATATATTGTATTATTATAACAACAATAAATATATAAATAATATTTAAAAAATAATAAATAAATATTTAAAACAAAAAATTTTTTTTTTTTAAATAATATTATATAATAATATAAATTATAATTTTTATAGAATTCGGGTTTATAATTTATTGAAAAAGTATTAGATTGACCACTATAAATGGGGCCGCAGGCCCTATATGTAGTAGGGAATGCAGGTGGCTGGGCCCTAGGGCCCCAGCCACCCGACTAGCTAGCTACATACTGACAGGCGAAGCCCCCATATGTAGTGGTCAATCTAATGCTCTTTCAACAATCATCACGCGCCTTTCCCCCACATTTTCACAAATTATATTAAAATTTTTGTTTTATTAAAATTAATTTTAAAAATTAATATAATAATATTGGACTATAATAAATTATATTAATATTATATTAGACTTATATAAATTTTTTTTTAAATAAATTTATATTAAATTTACTTTATAAATTATTATTATGAGGAAATATAAAGTTATTATAATTAATAATAATTTATATAATTTTAAATTTAATTTAAATTTAATTAAAAATGATTAAAATTTTTATAAAATTTTTAAAATTTTTTTACAAAAAATCGGATTAATTTATAAAATAATTTTTATATAATTTTATAATATATAATTGTAGTAAAAATTAATTTTAAATAAATAATAAATTTTATCAATTTATATATATAATATATAATATAAAAATTAATAAAAAACTTTAAAATAAAAATCTAAAATTATATATACTCTAAGTTTATTTTATAATTAAAACTTTTTAAACTAATTTTTGTTTATCTAATCATTGGACGTACCGATTCAGCAATCATCACGTGCCTTTTCCCCACACTTTCACACCATTATGTCCCCCTAAGGTACCTAGGTAGTATATATTGGACGACTCACAAAAGAAATCAAAAATTCTCATATTACGGCTTTTATATTCACCGATTGACAATCAAATATTCATTAGAAGCAAGTATATTATTAATATTACCAAACGTAATTAATTATTTATAATAATTGTTTAATACTATATACATTAAACAAATATTACCTACGTATTCATATTAATCGTTTGGAAATTTGATTTACTAATACAATTAAAATTTTGTTAAAAAACTCCAGGGTTTATTATTTTATTTTAAATATTATAATAATCTAATAAATTTTCATACTAAGGTAATATACCTAGGTAGGTACATAATATTAGGTATATTAATATATAAAAAATACTCTTAAATCAAAATTTTAAAAATAATATAATATTAATCTGCAGGGTGTAGAGGCAATATAAATAAATATAAACGAAATGTTTAATATTACTTCTACAAGTTCTAATATAATTAAAAAAATAATCCGGTCGGAACAATTAATAATTAAGTTAAGTTAATTCTTATGAATTATATTTATTAAAAGTAATTTCTTTGTATCAAATTTGTTTTTATATTTTTTATATTTTTTGTAATTATATTTTAATATATTATATTTCAATAATCGGAAAAATTATAACTCACGACAATTTTAATTGAATTCATTAATTAATTATTAATTTTTATATTGTGTTATATATTATATTATAAATATATTAAATATTAAATTTTATATAAATATAATTAAACTAAAATTTGATAAAATATAATTTTATTAAATTATTAACAATAATTTATATTAAATGAAATAAAATGGTTATATCAGACCACTCAGAGTGCAATTTTAATTGCATTCACCCCAGATTGATGTAATATATTAAATTTATTTTAGACTAACGTAAGAATTGATACCTAGGTATTGTTAAAACCTAAACGAGATTTTGTTAATCAATTTTATTTATAAAAATTCTTTTAATTAAAAATTTGTCATTAAAAATCTTTTCATAATTTTATTAGATTTAATACAGATAAAATTTATTTACTAAATATATTGAATAATCGATTTTGATATTTTCATTATTTTAATTATTATAAGTAAAATCTATTTAATAATTCTTTGGCCTAGTGCGAAAGTCCTGATGTAGGAGAAAATCTCAGATTTTTAAACAACCTCAATTTATAAAATATTATCTAGACCTCGGGAGAAATTAAATTTTATTAGTTTAGTTTTAAATATTCAAATCAAAAAATAATATACCTGGAAATATATTAAGATAAAAAAAAAAAAGAAATTGAATATTAAATTCCAAACTTAAATAAAAATAGTAAAAATAAAACCATTTGATTTTTCGAAAAATAAAATGTTACTTAGGTATA
>Ga0247778_1001103_pt1 | contig 14811 bp, 10 predicted proteins | sample UWRJL049202B5_FD_179939 | JGI IMG/M metagenome (GOLD analysis project Ga0247778, IMG submission 179939) | Plant litter microbial communities from Arlington Agricultural Research Station in Wisconsin, United States - UWRJ-L049-202B-5 | ecosystem: Environmental > Terrestrial > Plant litter >... | reverse complement strand
GCAGCCGGGAATGCCCGGTGTAGAAGGCTGGAAAGTGCTGGAGTTAAAAGTGCTGGCCGATGTGGGGCTCGTGGGATTTCCCAATGCCGGCAAGTCTACTTTGTTATCGGTGATGACTGCGGCAAGACCCAAGATCGCCGACTATGCATTTACCACGCTGACGCCTCAGCTGGGCATGGTGGAATACCGGGATGGCCGGTCATTCTGTATTGCGGACCTGCCTGGGATCATCGAGGGCGCTGCAGAAGGCAAGGGCCTGGGTTATCGCTTCCTCCGGCATATCGAGAGAAATCCGGTACTCCTTTTTCTCATTCCTGCGGACAGCAATGATCACCGGGAAGAGTTCAATGTTCTTACAAAAGAGCTGGAAAAATACAATCCTGAACTGCTGCACAAACAATTTATCATCGCCATCAGCAAGAGCGATATGCTGGACGATGAGCTGAAGGATGCGATCTCGAATGAGCTCCCCGCGAATATTCCTCATCTCTTTATTTCTTCGATTACCCAACAGGGTCTCACGCCATTAAAGGATCTGTTGTGGGAGGTCCTGAATACACAGGAGTCCGGGACAGGTATCCCCGGGTCGAATTAAGGAAGTCAAATATTCCAGGTTCCCCGTTTTTTCAAGATATTGCATCCGAAAAAACAGGAACCATATGAATCCCAAAAAGATCTTCCTAACGATTGCCTTCTTTACTATCCTGGTTCGCGGTTTTGCCGACGAAGGCATGTGGCTGCCCCTTTTGCTGGGCGAGCAGGTCTATAACGATATGGTGAAGAAAGGCCTGAAACTCACCAAAGAACAATTATACAGTATCAACAAGGCCTCCCTGAAAGATGCCGTGATCATTTTCGGCCGTGGCTGCACGGGTGAGATCGTCAGCAATGAAGGTCTCATCTTTACCAATCATCATTGCGGTTATGAGGCGATCGCTGCGGGCAGTTCCATCGAACACAATTATCTCCGGGACGGATTCTATGCCAAAAGCAAGCAGGAGGAGATCCCGGCGAGGGGTCTCTATGCGGACTTCCTCCTGAAGGTGGAGGATGTGACAAAGGAAATGGAGGATTCGGCCAGAGGGATGAGCGGTGCCGAAAGGGCGGCTATTGTCCAGCGCGTTACGACCCTTATCAACAAACGTTATTCCGACAGCACGAAGAGCATTACAGGACGGATAAGTCCTCTTTTTAAGAACAATCAATTCTTAGTATTTGTCTATCAGCGATACAGTGATATCCGGCTGGTGGGCGCCCCTCCTGAAAGCGTGGGCAAATTCGGGGGGGATACGGATAATTGGGAATGGCCCCGGCATACCGGTGATTTCTCCGTCTTCCGGGTTTATACAAACAAGAGCGGCCAGCCCTGTGAATATTCCCCGGAGGATATTCCACTAAAGCCAAAGGCCTTTTTACCCGTTTCCCTAAAGGGACTGAAGGATGGGGATTATGCCATGATCTATGGTTATCCCGGCGGCACCAATCGTTATGAGACCTCGTATGGCGTCAAACAAAAGATCGACATCGACAATCCCTCCCTTGTAAAGCTCCGGGAGGTTCGCCTGAGATATATGTTCGAGGAAATGAAAAAGGATCCTGCCGTTAAGCTCCAGCTGGGTTCCAATTATGCCAGCATTGCCAACTATTGGAAATTCTTCGATGGAGAGTCCAAACAATTGGTAAAGTATGGCATCTATGCTCAAAAAAAGGCGGCCGAAGATCTCTTTCAGCAGTGGGCGGAGGGCAAGCCGGAATTCGAAAAGGTCCTTCCGGACTGGGGCAAGGCCTATGATAGCTGGCGTCCTTACTCGCGGTACCGGGTCTATCTGAACGAAGGGATTATGGGCAGCCCCCTGATGGCCTTCGCCGGCAGCCTGATGCTGCTGGAGAATGCCCTGGTAAGACCCGGAGGCGGCGACATCAAAAAAGCGCTGGCAGCGGCCAGTGAAGCGCGGAAGAACTTCCTGAAAGATGAGAATAAGCCATCCGACCAGCGTATCCTCGCGGCCGTTACGCAATTATTCTATACCGATATCGATAAGAGCCAACACCCTATCGGTTTTTATGAATCGCTGAAGAGCAGCTATGGCGATTTGAATGACGAGAATAGCTATGCCAAATATGCCGCTGCGGTAATGAAGACAACTATTATTTTTGATGATGCCCGGTGGAATAAATTCACGGCCAACCCGGACGCCACGGTATTACAAGAGGATCCAGCCTATCGCCAGGCCAGCGCATTTGTAAAGAACTGGCAGGGCAAATATGCATCGTTTTATCAGGAGTTCGTCAATGCCGGCAATGAGCTGGGCAGGCTGTATCTCAAAGCTATCCTGCTGATGGATCCTAAGAGCGTTCGTTACCCGGATGCCAATTTCACCATGCGGGTATCTTATGGGAATGTCAAATCCTATACTCCCCGCGAGGGTGTGCATTACGACTATGTGACCACTTTGAAAGGGGCCCTGGAGAAATATGTACCCGGAGATTATGAATTCGACCTGCCGGCCCGTCTCGTGGAACTGGCCAGGAAGAAAGATTTCGGGCAGTATATGGACAAGCAAAGGAATGATCTCGTCGTGGATTTTGTCACGACCAACGATATCACGGGCGGCAATTCCGGTTCCCCGGTCCTGAATGCCAATGGTGAGCTGATCGGTCTGGCCTTTGACGGCAACTACGAGGCTCTCAGTCATAAGATTGCCTTCGATGCCCAATACAACCGGACTATCTGTGTGGATATCCGTTATGTATTGTGGTGCATCGATAAGTTAGGAGGGGCTCCTAATATCGTCAGGGAACTGAAATTGGTCTATCCTGCAGCTGCTAAATAAGAGGCCAGTCTAATTCACTTTCAGGGAACTGCCAGTGGCCGGGATCTGTAAGGCTTTACTTAGCGCAATACCCGGATAAATGGTTGCTCAGGCGAAAGAATAGCTGATGCCGCCGTCTTTTTCATCCTTCAGCACGATCCCCAGTTGCAATAGCTGGTTGCGTATTTTATCTGAAGTGGCATAGTCTTTCCGGGTGCGGGCGTCGCGACGGATATCGATCAGCAACTCCACCACGCCGGTGAGCTGGCGGTCATCTCCGGCTGACTCTCCTTTCAGGCCCAGGATATTTTCCAGGTAATCGGTGAATTGCTTCTTCACATAGGCAAAGCATTCTGCTGAAAGGGTAGACTTCTCGAGGGCTCCCATTTTCAGGGAGTTGATATGATTCACGAGGGTGAACATATTGGCCAGGACCTTTGCGGTATTAAAGTCGTCGTTCATGAACTCATCGAATTCACCGCAATATTTATAGAAGTGTTTTTCTATTTCCTCATCGCGCTGCCTGGCCGGATCGTAATCCATTTTGAGTAGTTCCTGGTAGGCTTCCCACAATCTTTTCAATCCTTTTTCTGCGGCCTGGAGCGCCTCGTTGCCAAAATCCAGGGTGCTGCGGTAATGGGTTTGCAGGATGAAGAACCGGATGGTCATTGGGGAATATCCCTGTTGCAGCAAGGGGTGGTCTCCGGAGAACATCTGGGTAAGCATGATCTGATTGCCATAACTCTTCCCCATTTTCTTTCCGTTGAGGGTGATCATGTTGTTATGCAGCCAGTAGCGTGCCGGGATATGTTTGTTGCAGATCGTGCTCTGTGCAATTTCGCTCTCATGATGGGGGAATTGCAGGTCCATGCCGCCGCCATGGATATCGAACTGTTCACCAAGATATTTGGTGCTCATGGCAGAGCATTCGATATGCCAGCCGGGAAATCCTTCTCCCCAGGGGCTGATCCAGCGCATGATATGGCCGGCGGGCGCCGCCTTCCACAAGGCGAAGTCCTGGCGATTGTGCTTCTCCTCTTGCCCATCCAGTTCGCGGGTCGTTTCCAGGAGATCATCCAGGATCCTTCCGCTGAGTTTGCCATATGGGTATTTGGACGCATACTTTTTTACATCGAAATAGACGGAACCATTTACCTCATAGGCATATCCTTCTTCGATGATCTTTTCGATCATACTTATCTGTTCGACGATATGACCCGTAGCTGTCGGTTCGATGCTGGGATCCAGGTTATTGAACTGATGCATAGCCCAATGGAAGAGGTTTGTATATTTCTGCACCAGTTCCATTGGCTCAAGCTTCTCGATCAGGGCTTTTTTTGCGATCTTATCTTCTGCCTCTCTGCCTTCTTCTTCGAAATGGCCTGCGTCTGTGATATTCCGGACATAGCGTACTTTATAGCCCAGGTGCACGAGGTAACGGTAAATAAAATCAAAGGTTATAAAGGGGCGCGCATGTCCCAGGTGACTTTCCCCGCTAACGGTTGGTCCACAGACATACATGCCGACATGGCCGGGAGTCAGTGGTTCAAAAACTTCTTTTTGTCTGCTATACGAATTGTGAACTTTTAATACGCTCATACGGGTGTTATATTCGAACCCCCGAAGATACAATTTTTACGGGAGCTGAAAGTCGGCGATAACGGGATTATGATCCGACCAGGGCAGCGAAAATTTACGGCATTGCAGGACCTTCAGGCGAGGGTCGGCGAGAATGTAGTCAATCCGCAGTGTGGGAGAGATATGTACGTAAGTGCGGCCGATACCAAGGCCTTTTGCAATAAAGGCGTCCTGCCAGTCCCCACGGATAGTGAAATAGGTATAGGAATTCGGGACATCGTTAAAATCGCCGCAGATGAGGCCCGGATATGGACTTTTGTCCAGTTGAGCGCGGGCCTCCCCTGCCTGGTCTCCCCTGTGACGAAAAGCATAACGCAGTTTCCTGGCGATCGACCGGGAAGCGTCCAGGATGCTGTCTTCTACATTTTTAATGATCTCGATGTCATGAAAGTCCTTACTGCGGAAAAGGACGGATTGCAGGTGCGTAGTAAAGATCCGCAGGGTATCCTTTTCTATTCTTATATCAGCCGAGATAAGGCTCTCGGTGGCCTTAACCTCGTCTGTTTTGGAATAGGGCATGATGGATGAGTCGGTGATGGGGAACCTTGAAAAGATGATCACGCCCGATTCGTAACCGTCACTGCGGCCATAATCGCGCGAGAAAACGTAGTATGGGTAATGAAACCGGTTCTGAATGAACGCGATATTGGAGGCCTGATCTTTCGGACGGCGGGATTCGTAGAATTCCTGCAGGCATACTACATCGGCATCCTGCTGTCCGATAAACTCCATCATTTTAGGCCAGTGCCCGGCAGCCCCTCTTTTTTTTGTAATGAATTCATCAAAGCTCCGGATATTCCAGGTTAATACGCGCAGTGCATGGGGCGGCTTGTCCGCAACAAATCCTTTGCCGGCATGAAAGGCGAGAAAACTATGAATATTTGACCATCCCAGGATCAGCGCGATGAAGGATACCAGGGACCACGTGCGACAGGAGGGGAAAAAGAGGCCGGCTATCAGAAAACACAATACAGCCAGGAGCAAGAGGGGGAAGACCAACCCCAACAGGGAAATGAACCACCACCGGCCGGGATGCAGAAATGCATTGGCGCAGGCCAGCAGGAAAAAAATGACCGCGACAAGGTTCGAAAAAATGAACAGGCGGCGGGTGAATTTTCGGAAAGTCGGCATGGATGGCCCTAAGTTACAAATCTTCTTCGTCAGCAGCCCTTTTGAGGATCTCTTTTTCCTCGTCTGTGAGGAAGCGGTAGCCTTGCTGGTTGATCTTGTCCAGGATCTCGTCGATGCGCTGCTGTGTCACATTGGGGATCTTCTTATAGGGCATGGTACCGGATACCTTATAGTAGAATTCATCTTTGGGGGACCGGGTCTTTTTACGTTTGTTGGGGTTGAAAAGATCATTGCACCAGTCGAAAAGCTGGTTCAGCCAGATACTGCCGTCATGGCCTCTGCGCAGGCGATAGATAAACAGGAATCCTGTACCGGCGCCGGCAAGATTGGCGACATAGTTTCCGGAATCACCGTAGGGGATACTGGAAAAATTGACCAGCAGGTAGACCACGGTCAGGATCCAGAGAGGAATTCCTCCATTGATCATGGGGAAGATGCGGTAATCGGGGGCGACGGTGGTCACCGCGATGGCAACGGCAATGACAGCCGGGTTGGCGCCTACCAGCATGGCGAGAGGAACTCCAGCCTGCAGCCGGGGGATAAAGGTATAGGCCAGCAGGAACATCGCTGCACCGGCCACCCCTCCATAGAGATAAATGGGGATCAGCTTGCGGTTGCCCATCAGGTCCTGAAGAATATAGCCGAATCCCCAGAGCCAGAACATATTGCCGATGAAACGGAATAGATGCTGATCGGCAAACATATAGGTCAGGACTGTCCAGGGACGGCCGGAAAGTTTGTCCAGGCTGGCCGGCAGGACGGCCCAGTTGAAAACATTGGCATAATAGGCCTTTATATCCAGGGCATCGAGGACATAAATGACATAGACGAACTTGAGTATCACGAATATTACGGCGTTGATGACCACCAATTGAACCAGCGCATTACCATCCTGCCCCAGTGTCATTTTTTTGCGATAGCTATCTTCCATTACGCGCATAAAGTTAATTGTGAAGTTTACCGTCTATTTGTTTAACATTTTGATCCTATAAAGAGTTTAATAAAATGTCTTTCGGTTATTCCGGTTCCAGTAGATCACCAGCAGGAGGCCTACCAGGCCGCCCCCCAGATGTGCCCAGTGGGCCACGTTGTCGCCGGCGGATCCTCGTACTCCCGAGAACAGTTCCAGTGCCGCATAGCCCAGGACTACCCATTTGGCCTTGAGGGGAAAAGGGATCGGAATAATGATCATTTCGCTGTTGGGGAATAGATAGCCGAAAGCAGCCAGGCAGCCGAATACGGCGCCGGAAGCACCTACGGTAGTTCCGTTGAATGCAAGATTTGGGTCTAACAAATATTGCTGTTGCGCCTCTATCGGGAGGGCATGGATCTGGTCCATGATCGGTGCAAATTCAAAATACAGCACTGCCAGATGTGCGATGCCGGCGCCGATGCCTGAGACCATGTAAAAGATCAGGAATCTTTTGGCGCCCCAATAATTTTCAAGTTGTGCGCCGAACATCCACAAGGCCAGCATATTAAAGAAGATATGCTGCCATCCGCCATGCATAAACAGATAAGTTACCAGCTGATGAGGACGAAAAAAGGCTGATTGAACGTTATGGAGCGCAAGGATGTTCGTCATGGTGGCCTCTATCACAGGTCCAAAGGTCTGCGTCGCTAAAAACACCAACACGTTGATAATGATCAGATTCTTAATAACGGGGGGAAGTATCTGAAAACCGCCCGGACGAAATTGTGCCATACGCTATTCCAATTATATGTTGCAAATTACTGCTTTTGAAGTAATCCCGGGAGGGTAAAGCCTACCGGTTATCCCTTAATTTCAGTTGTACGATGTTCTCAATATGATGGGTATGCGGGAACATGTCCACGGGCTGGACCCGGGTGACCTGATATTTTTCATCGAGCAGGCGGAGGTCCCTCGCCTGGGTTGCCGGATTGCAGCTGACGTATACGACGATTGGGGCAGCGATCTCCAGGATCTTTTTGACAAGATCTTCATGCATGCCTGCCCGCGGGGGGTCGGTGATGATCACATCCGGCCTGCCCTCTGCGGCAAAGAATGCGTCATTGCAAATACGGGTGACATCACCCGCGAAAAACCGGGCGTGTGCGATGCCATTCAGCGCTGCGTTCTCCCGGGCATCGTCAATAGCTTCGCTGATCACCTCGACGCCAACGATCCTGGCGGCCTGACGGCTGACGAAGATACCGATGCTGCCGGTCCCGCAATAGAGGTCATAGACCGTCTCTCTACCGGTGAGTTCCGCAAATTCACGGGTAACCTGGTACAGCCGTTCACCCTGGCGGGTATTTGTTTGAAAAAAGGACTTCGGGCCGACCTTGAACTGAAAATCCTCCAGTTTTTCAATGACATAACCCTTCCCGTGGACAGCCACCGGGTTGAGATCATTCATGCTGTCATTCCATTTGGTGTTGATGGTATATAGCAGGGTAGTCAGGTCGGGGAATCTCAAAAGGACCTCTTGTTCCAGAACCGACCAGGCGGCGGGGTCGTCGTAGCCGACGACGATATTGGCCATCACTTCTCCGGTGGTGCAGATCCGCAGCTGCATGGTTCGCAGCCAGCCTTCATGCGATTTGATATCATAAAAAGTGAAGCCATTGGCGATGGCGATATCCCGGACGGCAATTCGTAAAAGATTGGTAGGCTCTTCCTGCAGATAACAGGTGTCTATATTCACCACTTTGTCGAAAATGCCTTTGGCGTGGAAGCCTGCCACATTCTGTATGGGTGAGGCATCGGGGTTGTTCAGCTCTTCCGGCAGCAGGAAACGTTTGGGTGAAAAAGTATATTCCATCTTGTTCCGGTACTGGGTGGAGCGTTCGGCCCCCAGGATGGATGGGATGGGCGGCAGGGCAACCTTCCCGATCCGTTGCAGGACATCCGCTACCTGTTGTTGTTTGTATTCCAGCTGTTTGGGATAGGGTAGCATTTGCCAGCGGCAGCCGCCGCAAACCCCAAAATGGGAACAAAAGGGCGTAACCCGGTCCGGGGAATATTTGTGGAACAGGGTGGCAAAGCCTTCGGCCCAGTCCTTCTTGTTCTTGCCCAGTTTGACATCTACGATATCCCCGGGTACGGCATTGTCGATGAAAATGACCTTGCCGTCGAGCCGGGCGATGGATTTGCCTTCTGCCGCATAATCTTCTACCAGGAGCTGCGAAAGCACAATATTTTTATTTTTTTTACGCACGGGGCAAAGGTACTGATCGAAATTTCTAATTTAGCGGCGTATGAGTAAAATCCTTTTGTCCCTGACGACCTGTTTGTGCCTTTTACAATTGTCCGTTGCCGCAGCTGCGAGCCCCCGCCCCTCCCCGGACGTTCCCGAAAGCGGTTATCAGATACGGGTGACTTTGAAACCCTATCAGAACAGTAAGATATATCTGGGATACTACTACGGAAAGATCAGGGCCCTGGCGGATTCCGCCACCCTGGACGCGGGTGGTACGGGCGTATTCAGGGGTAAAGAACGGCTGACCGGCGGGGTTTATTTCCTTGTCTCCCCCTCCAAGGCGGTCCTTTTTGAACTGCTGATAGACAGTCAGCAGCATTTCTCCCTGTCCGCCGATACGACCAATCTTCCTGGCAGTGTGACCTTCACCGGCTCGCCCGATAACACTGTATTCCAGGAATATACCGTATTTACCAATGGGAAAGGGAAGGAGATCCAGGCGGGTCAGCAATCGCTGGCCAAGGCCCGGAGCAAGGCCGATTCCGCCCGGATCAGGGATACCATGAAAAAGCTGAATACCGATATCCAGCAGTACCGTGAAAACATATTGCTGAAATACCCTAACTCGTTGTTATCTACCCTGTTCCATACTTTAAAGGAACCGGTCGTCCCGCCCGCGGCCCAGCAACCGGGGGGAAAGTATGACAGCCTTTTTGCCTACCGTTACTTCAAAGCCCACTATTGGGATGGCATCTCATTTACGGACGAACGGCTGACCCGCACCCCCGTCTTCGAGCCCCGGCTGGACAAGTATTTCCGGGACCTGGTGCCCCCTGCAGCCGATTCGATCGAAAGAGAGGCTGACATGATGTTATTACAGGCGCGGGTTAGCAAGCCCCTTTTTCAGTTCCTCATGGTCTATTTTGTGCAGAAATATGTGAATCCCGAGTATATGGGCCAGGACGCGGTATTCGTGCATCTTTTCGAAAAGTATATCAATACGGGGGAAACCGAATTCTTTACAGAGAAATACCGGACCTTTTTGAATAACCGGGCCTATAGTCTGATGGCCAATCTCATCGGGCAACCGGCCGCCAACCTGACCATGGTAGATACTGCCGGCAAACCCAGGCCGCTGTATGATCTGCAGGGCCCCTTCATCGTCATCTGTTTCTGGGATGCCACCTGCGGGCATTGTAAGGAAATTGTTCCGAAGGTAGACTCCATTTTCCAGGCCAAATGGAAGCAAGAGGGTGTAAAGTTGTATGGCGTGATGGTAGACGGCGGACAGGAAGCCTGGTTGCAATTCATTAAGGATCACAATTTAAAGGATTGGATTCACGTTTATGAGACCAAGGCCCAGCAGGAATCCGTTGAGGCCGCCGGTAAGCCCAGCTACAAACAATTATACGATGTGTACCAAACCCCGATCCTCTATCTTTTGGACAAAGACAAAAGGATCGTTGCCAAGAAGCTGTCTTACCAGCAACTGGATGAAGTTATTAATCTGAAACTGCAGCATACAAAATAGTACTGATATGAATCACCCTGTCAGAAAGCTGTTCCTTATCCCTGTCTTTTTTTTATTGCTGGCGTCCGCCGTGCATGCGCAGTCCATCTTCACGATCAATGGGACGGGCACGAGCAAACAAGATTTTCTCAAAGCCTATAGTAAGAACAACAATAGCGGGAAGCCCACTGAAAAGTCTTACCGGGAATACCTGGAACTTTATGTCCGGTATAAGCTGAAGGTAAGGGCTGCCTATGAGCAGCAACTGGATACCTTACCGGGTCAGCGGATCGAATTGCAGAATTTCCGGACCCAGGTCGCGGAGAATTATCTGAAAGACGAGGCAAGCCTGGACAGGATGACGAGTGAGGCTTTTGCGCGGGGTCAGCGGGACCTTCACCTGGCCCATATATTCATAGGCGTCCCCACAAATGCCACTCCGTCCGATACCTTAAAAGCCTTTGAAAAGGCAATGAACGCCTATAATGCGCTGAAAAAGGGGAAGAAATTCGGGGAGACGGCCCTGGTCTCCTCGGAGGATCCGGCGGTCCGGACCAATGGAGGGGATATTGGCTACATCACGGTCTTTACCTTGCCATATGAATTGGAAAACCTGGCCTATGGGCTGGCTGTGGGGCAGTTCTCGAGGCCCTATCGCAGTAAGGCCGGGTATCATATTTTCAAGAACCTGGGAGAACGCAAATCGCTGGGCAGGGTCCGGGTTGCCCAGATTCTCATAGCCTTTCCACCTGTAGCCACTGCGGGCGGGCTGGCCGCGGCCCGGCTCAGGGCCGATTCCATTTATAACCAGCTGCGAAAAGGTGCTGATTTTGCCCAACTGGCGCGGTCTTTCAGCGGGGACAACCTGACCTATCAGACGGGTGGCGAAATGCCCGAGTTCGGCATCGGGAGATATGATTCGGCCTTTGAGGCCGCGGCATTCGCCCTGGAGAAGGACGGTGCTGTCAGCATGCCAGTCGCCAGTTCTTACGGCTATCATATCATCCGGCGTATCGGTCGGAAACCTTTTCCCAGGGAAATGGGCCCGGAGGTGACGGCGGAACTGAGAACACAGGTATTGGCCGATCCCAGGGCGGAGATCTCCAGAAGGGCCCTCTTTTCCAAGATCTTTCAGCAGGCGGATCTGCAACGGCGGGATCTGAACCTACCGGATCTCTGGGCTTTTACGGATAGCGCCCAGGTCAATAACGGTCTTGCCTCCTTCCGCAATCTCAACTATTCCACCATACTCTTCTCATTCACCCGGCAGCAGTATACGGTAAAGGAATGGCTGGACTATGTTCGGACGGTCCGGCCCGGAAGGGCAGGAAAGTCGAGCGATGCAGCATTGTACGAGCAATATATCGACAAATGCGCCCTGGAATACTACCGCAATCACCTGGAAGAATATAATAAGGAATTCGCCTTCCAGCTGGCGGAGTTCAAGGAGGGGAACCTCCTCTTCGAGGTCATGCAAAGGAAGATCTGGGACAAGGCATCTACCGACAGCGCTGGTCTGCATCGTTATTTTGAATCCCATAAGGACAAATACTGGTGGGAGGCAAGCGCCGATGCGCTACTGTTCACCTGTAACAATGAGGAGACGGCGCAGAAGATGCGTTATGGCATTGTCCGCGATCCCAGCGGTTGGAGGAACCTGGGAGACAGTGCCGGGGCCGCTGTACAGGCCGATTCCGGCCGTTATGAGCTGGTACAGATACCTGCCCTGGGGAGTTTGAGCCCGAGCCCACGTCTCCTTACACCCATTGTTGCCAACAAAGCCGATAATACGGTGAGTTTTGCCTATATCCTGCAGGTCTACCACGACCGGTCTCCCCGAAACTACCAGGATGCGCGGGGATTCGTCATCAATGATTATCAGGCCTACCTGGAGGATCAGTGGATCGCGGAGCTGAAAAAGAAGTATCCGGTCCGGATCGACGAAGCGACTGTTGCGGCGTTGCCGAAGTGAGTGCTGAGTGGTGAGTTGTCAGTGGTGAGTTGTGAGTGGTGAGATAGATGATTAAAAGATTTGCCGGACGACGTTCTCTACCAGCCTGGGTTTACCAAGGGTATAGTAATGGAGTACGGGCACGCCGGCCTTTTTCAATTCCTTACTCTGGAACAGCAGCCATTCCTCTCCTACTTTTTCTACTTCCGCATCTGTCTTGCATTTCAGGAGTGCGTCGGTGAGGTCGGTGGGCAGATCCACGTGGAATACTTTTGGCAGCATGCTGAGCTGCTTGCGGTTGGTGATGGGTTTTAGTCCCGGGATAACGGGCACATTGATACCCGTCTCGCGGCAGGCTTTTACAAAGTCAAAATATTTCTGGTTATCGAAGAACATCTGGGTGGTAATATATTCGGCGCCGGCCTCGACTTTCGCTTTGAGGTACTTAAGGTCCGTATCCAGGTTCGGGGCCTCGAAGTGTTTCTCCGGGTAACCGGCCACCCCGATGCAGAAGTTGGTCTTGCCGCCGTTCTTGATATCTTCTTCGATATAAACGCCATGATTCAGGGACACCACTTGTTTTAACAGGTCGATAGCATAGCGGTGACCATCCGGTTCGGGTTCGAAGGAACTTTCATTCTTGGCAGCATCTCCCCGCAGTACCAGTACATTGTCGATGCCCAGGAAATGCAGATCGATCAGGGCATCTTCCGTCTCCCTTTTGGCAAACCCGCCGCAGATGAGGTGAGGGACCGCATCCACCTGGTAATGGTTCATGATTGCCGCGCAAATACCAACCGTTCCGGGTCTTTTACGGATGTCCACCTTCTCAAAAGTCCCATCGACCTTCTTTTTGAACATGGTCTCGCTACGGTGATAGGTGACATTGATGAACGAGGGTTTGAACTCCATCAAGGGGTCCAGGTGTTCGTAGATCGAACTGATCGTTTTTCCTTTCAGAGGGGGTAAGATCTCAAAAGAAACAAGCGTACTTTTAGCCTGTTGAATATGTTCAATAACCTTCATAGCGGGTAAATAATTCCGCAAACATAATGATTTTAGCGTCAAGCCGCAAGCTATAGGCTCTCAATCAGCTTTTTATAGGTTATAAACTCCTAAAACGCTTATAAATTTGTCCCTGCGGCTTGAACCTTCATGGCTGCAGCTTATTTTTGCCCAAAATCAGCCAATTTGAGCCTGACCATTCATTCGCAAGATCTTGTAAAGAGTTATCGTAGCCGGACCGTGGTAAATCATGTGTCCGTCAAGCTGGAGCAGGGGGAGATCGTAGGGTTATTGGGTCCCAATGGAGCCGGGAAGACCACAACCTTTTACATGGTTGTCGGGCTGATCAAGCCGGATCAGGGCGACGTATTTCTGAACGATGTCAATATCACCCGTCTTCCCATGTATAAAAGGGCCCAGATGGGCATCGGATACCTGCCGCAAGAAGCCTCCGTCTTTCGCAAGTTGAGTGTGGAAGATAATATCAAGGCCGTACTGGAGATGACCAAACTCAGCCGGGCGGAGCAAAAGATCAAGTTGGAATCTCTTTTGGATGAATTCCATCTGCATCATGTCCGCAAGAACAATGGGGATTCCCTCAGCGGGGGTGAGCGCAGAAGAACGGAGATTGCCAGAGCCCTGGCGGTGGATCCCAAATTCATATTATTGGATGAGCCTTTTGCCGGCGTGGATCCTATTGCCGTTGAGGATATCCAAACAGTGGTAGCCCGGCTGAAATTCCGGAATATCGGGATCCTCATCACCGACCACAATGTGAACGAGACCCTTTCTATCTGTGACCGGGCCTACCTTTTGATCGACGGGAAGATATTCAAGCATGGTACGGCCGAGGAACTGGCGGAGGACGAACAGGTCCGGCGTCTTTACCTGGGCCGGAATTTCGAGCTGAAAAGGAAGGACTACCTGCACGAAGAAGCCAAGATGCAGGGAAGCGCCCCGCTGGCAGGTCCGGGACAGGCAGGAGTCGGGGATCCTGAACAAGAAGTCCTGTAAAGCCCGTATAAAAAACTTAAATTGCTGACTGATGAAGCTACTCAGTCCTGCCATATCAAGACTCGCCAGGTTCCGCCTTTGGAGGATCGAGCAATGGATGCATAATCCGGTCGCCACACAGCGGGAAGTCCTGCAGCACCTGGTCACGTCTGCACAATACACGGAGTTCGGCCGTAAATATAATTTTTCAAAAATTTTTTCTCTCCGCGAATTCAAGCAGGCTGTTCCCATCCATGAGTATGATGATCTTAAGCCATATATCCACCGGATCATGAACGGCGAAGAAAATATTCTCTGGAATACACCGGTGAAATGGTTTGCCAAGAGCAGCGGCACCACCAGCGATAAGAGCAAGTTTATTCCCGTCAGTGAGGAGAGTCTGCAGGACGGCCATTATAAAGGTGCCAAGGACGTGCTGACCATGTATTATAATTTCAATCCCGAATCCGACCTGCTAACGGGTAAGGGCCTGGTCATCGGAGGCAGTCATACGATCAACCAGGTCAATGACGATGTCCATTACGGTGACCTGAGTGCAGTGCTCTTACAGAACTCTCCATTCTGGGGACATTGGATCAGGACTCC
>Ga0247778_1001101_pt1 | contig 14827 bp, 16 predicted proteins | sample UWRJL049202B5_FD_179939 | JGI IMG/M metagenome (GOLD analysis project Ga0247778, IMG submission 179939) | Plant litter microbial communities from Arlington Agricultural Research Station in Wisconsin, United States - UWRJ-L049-202B-5 | ecosystem: Environmental > Terrestrial > Plant litter >... | reverse complement strand
TGTTCCATGCCGCCTCCGGTATGTCATCCTGCCCAATATTCGCGCAGAGACTCTGGTAAAGCGTGGCATGAACTTCCCCAACACCATCGAATATCGAGCTCGTATGTGCCTTCCCGCTTGCCCCAATATGAGTGATCCTCCTAATCATCCCATGCTGCGGTCCCTTCAACCTCCTAACCTCCCCACCAAACTCCAAACACAAACTCTGGAACCCCAGACATATCCCCAAAACCGGCAGCAATTCCTCCTCCCCCAACTTCCAAATCCTCCTCATAATCCCTACATCCTCCTCTCTCCCCGGATGTCCCGGACCAGGTCCGCAAACCACCGCAGCATGGCGACTCAACTCTGCCCTCAACGCGTCATCGCTCCCAAGCAGCACCTCATTATCGATTTTGACCGTGCGAACGGAGACATTGAGCGTCGTTTCGAGGAGGGAGATGATGTTGTTCGAGAAGCTGTCGTAGGCGTCGATGAAGAGTATTAGGGGTTTCCGAATTATCATTGCCACGGCGATATCATGGAGAGGAAGAAAGGGAGATATAGAATGTCGAGGGAGGGTTTTGTCATAAATTCTTACTTTGAGGCGGTGGGAGATGGCAGAAAATTCAAAAGAGGAATAGTGCGGGGTGCTTGCATTAGGGGCGATCACCAAGTTTGCGACCCCTTTTCAACTCCGGCAGGTCTTCAGGATCACCGATATATTTATTGCGTCGAAAGCCGGATAACTCAACAGCTTTCTCGGACACCGAAAGTATGCCAAGGCGTCATTCCAGATGTCTACTGCATACATGTTATCAAGTCGTTGTCTGGTTATTTCCTTTTCTCTTGAGCCAACCCGATTTATACTCAGCACTGGTGGCTCTATGCAGCAATTCGCACATCGCTGCCTCGAGTCCCTGCCAGTGCAGGAAGCGCGCATCGATAACAAAACGATACTTCGACTCTTCTTAATATAAAGAAGCCTAATACCTGACGATGCACTGTTGCTATCGGAAAGGTCATGATACATTGATGCTGGATTGGTGCTGGAACCACGGTGCTATCCGCCTCCCCTAAAGCCATTAACTTTCTTATAGGTCTGAATACGCCACATGTCTCGAATCGGCGATATCATTCCTTTTGAGGGCAGTACAGGCGCTGTTTCAACAAACGCAGTTGCACCAGCGCTACCAGGGTACACTTCATCCTGGGTTCTCAAAGTAATGCCTGACCCGCACGCGTTTCCTGATTTTCTTTCTGAAGTTGCATTCTCAGATTTGTTCGAAAGCTCTTGGAAAGTCCACTATAATAGCAACAGAGTTAGCATCCGATTAAGCGGCCCAAAGCCATTTTGGGCTAGGAATCATGGCGGAAAAACTGATTTTTATCCTTCGAATATTTATAACAATCCTTATTCGATTGGATTTATCAATTTTACGGGGGTTTAAGCCGTAATCCTTATTTACGACGGACCAAACTTGGGTAAATTTATAATTTTTGTTACTATTATTGTTGCGGATATATGGAAACTCGGGCAGATGAGGCCTGGAGATGAGATCAAATTACTTCCAATTACAACTGACGAGACAATTCTGGCTGATGTTAATCTACGGAAGTCCATCGAACATCTCACACCCCTCAGGGAAACACTTCCAGAACATAAAATCTACAACCCTATTCTAACAGATGTGGGAATAGCCAAAAAGAGGATTCTAAATAGATAAACTGGCGACAATGTAATTTTACTTGAATTCTCTAACGATTGTTTCGATATTTGAGCTAGCTTTAGCATTTATGCATTCATCTATGCCCACTTACCATTGATTTTGCTAACGTGTTAGGTTAAGAGCATAAAAAGTCATGTGACCAGAGCCTGCGCGACATGCAATGTTCAGCCTAACTTACTTGGCACCCACTCTCTAACTTCCTCCACCCTTCTATCCTACAAATCTCACTCTCAAAAGATGAGCTCCACTGTCAATCCGATAAGTTGCAAATGGTGTGGTATATGGTTCCGTGACACTAACTACCAAACCACTTTCGAAAACACACCCCTCTGCAACCCCTGCCACGCCAAAGCCGTCCACGCAGCTCAGAATCCAAAATTATGCTCACAATGCAGCAGTCTCCTCACCGAGCCAAAGATGATCAAAGATCTCTTCTCAGACTACGGTTGTGACCATTCCTCCGCAAGCTATTTGATAGCCTCGAGCGAAGATGGCTGTGGGATGTGTCGTATGATGTGGCTGCAAGACCCAAACAACGATTTGGGGAGATTGCAGTTTACGGCGGTGTTGCTTCATGCTGAGAGACCGGAGGGCGTGGAGGGAAGTGGGTTTGATGAGTCCGTAGGGGATATTAATTTGTTACATTTTAGCTCGCTGGAGGGCCAGTTTAGGTTGGATATGTCTGTGTCTGCTCTGCCCGGTTTGTTGTTCAGTATTCAAGAATTCTGTGGGTCTTGCTGATTCTGTTTTAGGTGATCCCGCTGCGGGGTTCGTAAGTCAGCGGCCGCCTGAAGATTTTCTTGGGAATGAAAGTACCAATCAGTTGCTTCGGGGTTGGCTGGATGAATGCTTGAAAACGCACCCTGAATCTTTGGCTAGTGAATTGCCTCACCTCCCAACAAGGGTTGTTGACGTTGGAGTTGGTCCAAATCCAGAAGTCAAGCTTTTTGAGACTCCCGCCGATCTTCGCGCTTATTATGTTACTCTTAGCTACTGCTGGGGAAGAACTCGTTTTTTGACAACCCTCTTAGAAAACGTTGAAGAACACAAGAAGGGCCTTAACGTTGCTAAGCTTCCTCTAACTTTCAAAGATGCGATAGCTACGACTCGGAACCTCGGTTTCCGATACGTTTGGATTGATGCTCTATGTATCATTCAAGACAGCCTCGAGGACAAAATAAAGGAAATAGGAAAAATGGGCGATGTTTATAATGATTCAACTTTGACCATTGCAGTCGTCGGCGCCACTGCTGTTGCTGAAGGGTTTTTGAAAACAAAAATAAAACAATTTGTGGATTTGCCCTACAAATGTCCTGATGGGACATTGGGATCAGTACGAGTCTCTCCACGAAAAGAGTCCGATCTCTGGGATGATTCACTCTATACTCGAGCTTGGTGTCTACAAGAGAACCTCCTATCTCCCCGGCTACTTCTATATACCGACACCGAAGTGATCTGGCAGTGTCAAACTTCTCCCATGAAGCGCCCAAAAACGAGCCATGTCTCATACGTCCGCGAGAATCCTCAGCTCGGCAGCTCACCATTCAGCCGACTGCCAGCAAACGTCTTGAAACCCGCTGCTAAGCTTGAAGATGCGGAGAAGGCTCTATCCGACGCCGAAAGGTATGGGATCTGGAGATCTTTGGTCGAAAACTACACAAGACGCAACCTCACAGTCGCAAGCGATCGACTACCAGCTCTTGGAGGAATAGCCAAGAAGTTCGAGGTCGCTTGGAAAGACAACTACCTCGCTGGAATCTGGGAGCGACAACTTCTCCCTTCTCTGTCTTGGCGACGAAGCGACAAACCAGATCAACCGCACTATCCCGCTTTGGCGGAATACCGAGCCCCATCGTGGTCATGGGCTAGTATTGATGGTCCTGTAGAGTTCGACATCAGATTTGACCTCGGAAATGCAAGGGGCATGCAAGCGAAAGTTCATTCCTGCATTTTTGACATGGACTCGAAGAATAAAGATGCTATCGTAATAGAAGGCTACATGATACCTGTAGCGCAGTCGCACAGTCCAGACGAAGATCGGATGGCACAACTATACATGGATGATCATGCTGATGACGGCAGATGGCCACTAATGGCCGACTCTATTGGAGACTTCAACGACGAGATGAAGAGGATTTGCTGGAGATTGCTTTTGGGAGAGGGGAGATATGGAGTGGGGAAGATGATGAGGACCACTGCGCTCGTGATTATGCAGGAATCGGGTGAGGATGAAGATACCTTTACTAGAATCGGACTGTGGAGATCGAGTGTGAAGGGGGCTTCGAAACACTGGGTAAGGAGGGATACTGATGAGCCGGGTGTTAAAGTTCATAATAAAAAGAGGGTGGTGAAGATTATATAGGCTCATTGGTAAATACATATATTCATTAGCAGGACAATGGGAAAAAAAAGGCTAGAATCAACAAAAGATTCAAAGCTGAGCGATTACTCTCTGCATTGCTCTCAGCTACCTTCTCGACCATTGACTATTGCCGCAATCCTGATGTCTGATTCCAAAGGAGAAAGAATTTCACGGATACTCCATCAGTTCGTGCGGTTTCTGGCGACTTATTGCGAAATAACTCTCCTTTTTGCGCAATGTACAGCACTTACTCGTACACGACGGAAATTCCAATCCTAACATTCTCGAACTATTTAATAACTTTATACCTCCAAAGTACCATTCCACCCTCAAAAACTCGTTGCTGAACTAGTATCAATCTGAACTCCTTGCTCAACACCGTAAAAGTGGGAGACCTCGACCCAGAATCACTGGAGCGGTGGTGATGGTGATTTCGTCAATTAAGCCTCTATCAAGAAATCCTCGGACCACTTTGCCGCCATCTAGCTATACATTCCCTGGTTCGCTGGCTTGAAGCATGCTTACTATGATATAAAGATCAGATCTCATTATCACACAGGTTTCAGGTGTCGGATTGCGCAAAGCAACAAGGGTTCCGAACAAAACGCTAAGATGTCTCAACAAAGAAACTTACGAGCCTCATCAATTGACCTCACTACCTTCACCTTCACATCCACTTCCTTTTGTAGAGTAGTGCTCAACACGAGCACTTGATGGTTCGAGTAAGGCTATTCTCCCATCTCAACAACCTTCTCATAAGTATCCCTTCCATGGCGATATACTTCACCGAACTCAAATTATTGGCTATGGCGTCCCCGATTGTGAGAGGGCCAGAGGAAGGGATGTGAGAATTATCCTCAGGCGGGTTGGTGAGCCATGAGATATCGCCATTTAGGAGACTGGTGAAACCGTCCAAGCTGGTAGCGATGAAGACTTTGAAGACACGATTCGTTGACATTCCGGATTTTTTTTATCTGGAATAAAGGTCAGAATATTGTTTTGAGGGCAATGTAGAAAAAGATATCTGGTTACCTGAAGAAAGGACTCTTATAGCAGTAATACTACAGACTTGGTATGTTGGATCCTAGTGACATGATTGGTTGACATTGAATATCGGGAAATATTTACACCGCCAGATCGTCACCTCTTGGTAAATCTGACAACAACATCCCGCCGACTTTCATTTCACGCTTCACCTTAAGAAGGGTAGTCTACAAACTGGGGGGTACTAGAATATGCAAACTAAATTTTGTGAGTGAGGGAATGTCTTGAAGTGTTAGATGCACTTTGGTTCTAATGTCCACAGTCTCCTTCAAACTGCCTCCAGAATGCAAATGGCACCAGCACACTAAAGATTCCGAGTACCTTCAAACTACACTTGTATCCAGGAATTGACTCCTCGCCACCGGACATACTACACCGCAACGGCGCTCGCGAGCTCCTCGCGCCGTGACACGCATCGCCAACACCCCAAATCTCACCTCACCTCTTCTCACCAACTTTCTCTTCCTTCGACCTGAGATCCGCATGCAAATATACGGATACTTAATGATTTATGATGGGATGATCCAATATGAGTTCTGTCCTCAAACTCAACAATTGGTACACCACGAGCACGTCTCACCATACCTAAGACCAAAGTGGACGAGGCACGACATCTTCCCATCGATACTCGAAACTTGCCGGACCATCCATCAAGAGGGGAGATTCATGCTCTATGGCGGGAACGGGTACGGTATCACCAACTGTAAACCCTTTTACCATAATGACTTCATGTGGTGGAAGACGTTAAGTTCGTGGAAAATCGGACGGGCTAATATGGAATGCATGACGAAACTGCAACTGCGACATGACGAGAAATCCAGTAACCACTACGAGGTAAATAACGCCCTCCAGGGCCTGGCCATGTTACCAGCATTGAAAGACCTGGATTTGTACCTATTCACCATGTATCCGGATGAATGGGACTGGTTGCTGCAGCTGTCATCTAAAATGCTCAAGAAATTGAGAAAGCTTATGATTGAGATCAATGTTCGCGATGGATGGGAAGGACGAAGTCGGGCCCATCTGTTGAAAGCGCTGGATCCGAGCAAGACGTTTGAGACTGCCGTCGTGGAGGTTTACGAAACACCGTTTTTAGCGAGAGTGGAGATTTGCAAGGGAAAGAAGGCACAGTGGGCGCTAGGACATGTTGATTGTGATGACTATGGTTCATGGTTGGAGAATATACGACTCACAATAGAGCGAATTCTGCTTCTTGTACCTGAAAAGAACGTCAGAGGCTTGTTCTAAAGGTACATGAGCAACGATTTATAAGTGGTGCGATCTGAACCTCGCAACTGCTACAAGGCTGACCAACACCAACGCCAACACTCACACCCACACCCACACCCGAGGCCCTGCCCCAAGTCACGAATCCAAACGTGCGCTCTCAACACTTTTTTCAAATTTCCAAGCATCTTGAATCATGAGTTCTATATCGACTGGATTGCCACGCACGATACTCGGGCCACTCGAAACAACTTACAGTCTTCCTTCAGCATGTGGGATAGCAGTTCAACTGTGCTCGACCTGCTCACAGGGATTTCAAGGACAGACCTGCTTTAGCTTCAGTACCGATACATTCTATGACCCCACGGGAGCCGGACTTGCGGATAATACGAACTGTTGGCCGCCGCGAGCTTCCTTCGTCAACACCCCACCAGCGCCTCTGAGGGGCTGGGGCTTCTACTCGCCTGGTCTGGCTTGTCCTGCCGGACTGACATCTGCTTGTTCAGCAACCGGTGGCGCCGGCGGCTCGTCTAGTTGGCCTGTTCAGTATGGGTTACTCGACCAAGAGACCGCTGTAGGCTGTTGTCCAAGGTGATTACTTTTTCAAAGAAGTGCAACAAAGAGTCTGGAATGCTGACCCCTGAGCAGTGGCTTTTCCTGCATCAACAATGGTATCGCGCAAACCTGCCAGCAATTAGCTACCCAAACAAGCTTTCAAACCGTGAGCTGCAATTCAGGCCAAAGCGAGAGCCTTGCCTTCCTCACCATTCCGAAGACGATTGTGCCAGCGAGCGCTGAGGCGACCACAATATCAGAATACTATGTCTACGCGCCCCTCATACAAATCAATTGGCAGGCATCCGATCGCAAGAGCACAACATCGAGTTCCACAGTATCCATTGCCTCTTCTACGTCCCCACCAACCTCCTCGTCATTACCATCTTCCAGTCTATCTTCGGGCGCAAAAGCGGGTATAGGAATCGGAGCAATTTTAGGCGTTATTTTGTTCCTGACGATAGCATTCTTCATATATAAACGGAGAAAAACTGCGTACAGACCTGCGGCGCACCACTCGCCGGTGGAGTCGCCGCATGAGCTTCAGGCGGGGAAGGTGGGGAGTTATCCTATACCCGAGCTTTCGAGTGGGACTCAATTTGCTGAGTTGCCGCCAGAAGGAGCAAGCTCCGAGACGAGGCAGGTTCATGAGATGGGGAACTGATTGGAAATATGTGGCTTGGTTCAAGAAAATGTTGACCTAATGTCTTCAGCGATAAGGGTACCGTAGAATAATAGAACCAGAAAGCCCCTCAGGGGCCGGCGAGGTAAATTATAATTCCGCTTCTTTCTGCTCTGACTCCCGGTCTGTGTCAAAGAGAAGACTTCAGAGCTGGTTCTGGGGCAAAAGGGATCATAACATCGTGAAGAACAAATCACATTATCGATGCACATGAATTTGGATACTCGCAGCTCCTGTCATAGCCATGCCAGTATTGTATTATCAATACCTAATAAAGTCATCTACCGTCGTTGATCACTTGCTAGGCCGGGGTTTCGGCTACATCAGCCCCAAGTCCAAAAAGGGGGGCAGTCCACGTGACACACCACAAAAGTGTACTTCTCCAGGGTTTTCGGGTCCTGCCTCCTTCAAACGCCTAAGTGATCCAGAGTTTCTCTAATTCTGTGAGGCACAATAGTTCTTGGCGGTGCTTGAAATTGGATGTTGGTGTTTTGTTTCAAGACCCAATTCGGATTTGTGCCTAAGCGCCAGGCCCTGGTGGCCGCAGATCCTGATGCGACTCAGGCTGCCCTGCAGTAGCGATGTTATGAACTCGTGCTTCAGCTGTTAGGTAGCTGGTTGGACATTTGTTGGCTCCCGTGTACTACCTTCCAACTGCTTACCACTAGAGTTGCTGTTTTGTGCGTGCGCTGTAATTTTTTTCAACACCTCCTCGCCCCGCACCAAACGGAAAAAGAATTTCAGAAACGCCATTCGGAATACGTTTCATTTTACAGTCAGGCTCTATTTCTCGCGGCGATTCTTACGCAAAGCTCCTCCCCGGTAAACAATCGATTTTTCTCAGCTATCGCGAAGGCTTCGAAGATTGAACACTTCAAGCCCATCTTGTCTTTGGCACCAACACATCGCCACGAATCACTTCAACTTGATGGTTAGAAAGCATATGATCCCCTTAGAGGTGTTAGTCAGGACGTCTAGCTGGTGGACAGTACTTGTGTAGCCTTGCCGAGAAGTGGGAATTGGAGCGGACACTGTGTAGATTGAAACACAATGTGGTTATATCTAGTAGCGGCTTTGCTCTTGTGCGATTTCGCATCAACAACGACATGTTATGATGGGAATGGCCTAATCGATCCACTCTTCGAAGTATGCGACACTGCAATTCCGGTCAGCGCATGTTGTCATCAAGCCGACTTCTGCATGACCAATGGCCTGTGTCAAAGTGCTGGTGGAAACAACTTGCTCGGGGTCCAAGGATGCACAGATAAGGATTGGGGAACGCCATGCAAGAAATACTGTACGGCTACAGGTATGCAAACACTGTCCTTGTTATTCCGCCCTTCTGACGCTTCTCAGATGCACAATATTCTGTCAATGTATTCCCCTGTCCTGCTACTCCTGGACACGACATCGTATGGTGTTGCGGGCCAAATTCAACGGACTGCTGTAATAAGGGAAGCGCCTTTACTATACCTGTGGGCAAGCTCTTTTTGCGCGATTCCCAGCTCCCTAATAAAACGAGCACCTCGTCTGCATCTCCCGTCTCTCCAGCCTCCACGGGAAATCTCCCTTCGACAACCCCATCGAATGGTTTGTCAACATCTACGAGCTCTTCAACGGCATCTTTGAGTCCCTCCAAAGATAAATCGCTGATCATCGGATTGGGCGTTGGGATACCTCTTGGAGTCATTGTTACGGCCTTGCTGGCATTTTTCAGCTGGGAATTGCGCCGATACAACAACACACAGGCCCAAAGAAACCCTTCCGTTCAGACTGCTCCGATGCCGCCTTCTAGTGTTCAGGTACAAGAACTGAAAATGGGCCGTCCCGTGGAGCTGCGTGCGCCACATGGCTCGGAATTGCCTGGAGAGGAGTGGAACCAGATTTACGAGCTACCCCAAACACAGCGGATGTCGCGGCATCGATAACTGGAATTGGTTGAGCTTCAAAACTAGTTTCGAAGGTGAACTTTTAACAGCCTGGCTTGATGCAAAATTCTCTCTGTTCGCTTTTACTTCAAAGACTGATCTTAGTTAACCGTTGAAGAATGACATCGCATCACAACTCTCTTTTGATCACCTTCAAGAACAAATACCAGCTTTTCGCTCACATTCTTTCCTGCCAATAGCTCTTGGCAACATGCAGAAGAAGGCTGAAACCGAGGACAAAACGACCAACATTCCATCAGAAAATACACGAAACCAACGGTGCGGGATGGAGGCATCATTAGCTTCTTCTCAACCCCAAATTTGACGCGAGGGCATGATTATGCGGCCGAGACGATAAGCGCTAGCTTGTCCATCCATACAGTCTTGACTAGTGTTAAGCGCCGTCCCTGGAAAGCGACCCGGGAGCTGAGGTCCGATTTAGCAACACCTTGGTTACTTAAGCCTAAATTTAAACCTCAAAAGCATGGTTGCAAGAAACTTGCTGATGGATTGGATTGAAAGACTCCAAGGCGGATCCGATTTGGATGGTTGGCTAAATGTGTAACGGTCGAAGCTTCCACGTGATCCCTCAGCGGCGAGGAGGCTCAAATTCGGCAGGGACCCCATTCCGGGGAACGGGATAGGGCGGAAGACAGGGTCCCATGGTGATTCTCGCAGCTGGAATCACAGTTGCAGTCTCCATTCCGAGGAGAGGGAGAAGAAGGGAGCCTGCACATGCGAATTGTTGTGCAAGCAGGCACCGTTTTCATACACCGAGTTCCAGACCGAACACAGTGTTCTTGAACTAGACCAAGGAGGACGAAGAGAGAAGCTTCTGCCGCCATATATCTGCCGTCCCTCGTAAAATGGGGTTTAACGCATTTGTGGGTTTGGTTTCGATTAGTACAGAGTTGCCGCCGCTCAGTTGGCAAGATCTGGCGTTGAATGGCTAAAACGAGTGGGCAAATAGCCTTAACAAATAATTCAATTTTGAGGAACGTTATTCGTTAGAGGCAGAACAAAGGCCTAATTGACATCGCATGCGATCTGTCAAATTTTCTGTAAAATGTCGGCAAGTATTCATTTAGACACTTTCTTCCGCGGGGGAAACAAAAAACAGGAATGGTATATTTGAGAACTGTGAACAAGAGACATTCACATGTGAGAGCTATTGAACGGGAGAAGGATGCATGAAAGTATCGCTATCGAAAGGGCATGACTTCATGCCACTGGTCCTCTTGCTGGCGCTCCGCTCTGCCCCCTGGCCTCTTCTAGATATTTTCTTTAGCAAGCGCTGGATTCAAAGCTGGAAATTCGTTCCAAGTTTACTGTAGAAAAAAGACTGTACAATTCTTTGGCTTAGAGTTCTCCTGCAATCTTCCATCTTGACCATTTTGACTTCCCTCTCTCAATAGCCTCCTCTTTCCATTTCTTCACTATCGGCTCCAGAGTTTGAAGCTCGTGGTCCAATTTGTCATTAGTGAAGTCAACAGCTTTATCAGCCGCATACTGTTTATGACCAGCCTCGATAGTAGTTTGGACCCCATTCCATAAATCAAAGGCCTCCTGGCTTTCAAAGCATATGTGATACTGCCTACACAACGCCTTGTATTCCTCGGGGCAGTCGATAGCTTTCCCAATGAACAAGTATGGCCACATGTGCTCAAACACCCTTCCCGAAACCGCATCCTCCAGCGTTGTAGTCAATATCCAATCAATCTGCTTCTGGTATACTTCTCGCGGTCGTGACTGGATGGCCTGGCGTGTCGCTGCGAATTGGGAGCAACACTGTGCACCAAAAATCTCTGGAACAGGATCGCTTGGGAAAATTTCTTTGAGAAACGGCGATAGATGTGCCTCCTCTGACTTTTGTTTTGTGTAATTCGGCGAGTCCAATGTGACGCTTGTATTTATCCACGCCGGACAACCATTTCCCCAGTCCACCCTCAGGTTCAGATATCCTCTCGTCTTAACATCGTCGAGGTCGAGATGATTGAGGGCGTAGGTCAAGGTAGATTCGGTTATGGGATCGTTGTGCCATGCGTTGTCCGTGTCGTGTACGAATATAGATATGTCGGGCAATTCGTCGTAGAAATCGTGGATATAGGTAAGATATGCCAAAGCCTCGTGGCCTTTGTTCGCTGGCGGGTGGAAGGTCGCGTTTGGATCGTCCGCCACGTAAGGAAAGATTTGTACATTGGGCACAGTGATGTTGTTATAAGCCCAATCGAAGAGTCCTGCCTTTGTTGCTGCAATGATGATATGGACTGTTCGCATATCACGCAGGTTCGCATTCAGTCCCTGCCAGAGGTAGAATGCAATCCATCCTCCAATCGCGGAAAGAAATAGAATCGAGTATCGTTGACGTGGTCGAGATGATAGGCAGGGTATCATGGTCGGAAGGGGGTTCAGGGGATTTTTCGAAAAACAAGGGCTGGAGGCCTCGGGTCGAGGCTGGTGCTTGAAATCGAGAGATTGAAGGTCATCGATAAAACCGTGCTGAATGAAGCATTCCAATATAACGACAGGATATTGTTCTTAGAAGAAAACATTTGAAATCTCTGGAAAAGGAGGCGCTGCACGATATCAAGTTCGCTCGGTGCGGCGTCAACAGCTGCAAGCTACGGCGCAGCTCTTCTGTACTAAAATTAGTCATCAATCATCGACATTTGCGCGCCCGACAACCTCATCCTCAAGAAGTTCAACATAATTGAAGTCGATGCCGTTACAACGAAACACAACGTCCCTGCACGTTAGAATCAGTACTTCGCCGTGGCGTGTACGATATAAAGTTAAAGTTGTGGAGGTTATCGGCAGTAACGAGACAGTTCTTACCAACCCGTGCCTAGGTAGGGCTGGGCCAAGCCAGCCGGAGTCGGCGGAGTTGGTGTCTCAACATTATTCGATTTTGCTCTAGAACTCCTGCTCTTATATCTCCCTGCCTTTTCTTCCCGTTCATTGGGTTTGGGTTTGTTGTGGCTTTGAGTGCAATATGTTCAGTCTGCAGAGTGCTTTTGGTCTCCCAGCCCGTATTTTGCCAGTCCCTCAACTTTTGAAGCTCAAGTATGATCGCAAGAATTACGCGTCCCCCTGCATTATTTGCAAGATAAAATACCGAATTTTTTTGCAGCATACTCGAGACTCTTCACGCTGGGGAATTTTAATTTCCGGGGGAGAAGTGCAAGTGCAGAAACCGAGTGCCTCGGAGTCAGATCATTACATTTTGAGCAGCCTTCACGGTACGAGGGGAGAGTTGGTTATGACACAAATGAATCTATACAGTATTCGTACGGTATATGAACCAAAGTTTCCAATGCTCAATATGCCCTGAATCTAAATCCCAGTTCCAAATTTCGAACCTCAACGCCGTTCCCATTATTCCGCTTACTGTTGTCCAACCCGGCTTGGGGTCGTATGTTGTTGCTACCGTCTTAAATTGCGATCTGATTCGGGGTACGGGTACAGATCAACGAAACTTCTCTGCCCTTTTAACATACCCCCAAAATTCATTTTCACACCCCATTGCGTGTTGTCCGACCTTGCGTTTTCTCTGGGATCACTCCCATGATCGTCGATGTCACTCTCGAATTCCTTCTTTCCCTTTGCTCGATAATGATTGAAAATTGGCGGTTGCGTTGTCAGACATCTGTGGTAAGGCTTTCCAGATGCACCTTCGCATGCCATCGAAAGCATGAAGTCTAGAGCTCCGTTGACTTCCGTGAGACCAAGCCAATACAGGAGACTTCGGGCACCGGCTTGTGTAACTGCGTAACCGAGAGCGCAAACACCCTCTGACGCGTGATGTGTGACTCTCGTATGGTCTGGATATTGATCTTTCAGTTCCTGTTCGGAAGCGATGAAGCCCATGCTTTCTCTCGGAGGAACGGTCGGATCCTGGGATTGTATCACACGGCCTTTGGGGATGTTTTTTGCTCCTCGCTTGGAGGCTGCAGGAAAAGCCATTCCACAATGTCCCAGCCACAAGATATCCCAATTGTCGCCATAGGGGCTGGTCTGAGGACGAAGTGTAGAGGGAAGATCATCGAAGGAAATGTGGTGATCTGGGAGCGAGGTAACGTCTTGAGGTGTTGGGAACGTCGAGTCAGCATACTCTCCGGAATTCTTGGATAGCGGCTGCGTGAGAGCATTCGATGCAAGTGCAAAGTCATGAAGTTGATCTTTGATTCTGACGTCCCAATCAACATCATCCTCCATTATCAATGCTGAAGCCAAGTCCCTTCGCACGACTCTGTTCCCGAATCAGTTAGTTATCACTGGTTACCATTGATTACCACTACTAACTCTTTCAGGGCATTTACATGGCCACGCCAGCACCCAATAGCACCATCTGGCAAGAATTTCCTCGGATCTGAGTCAGGAGGAATCTCTCGACCCGTCACCGCCTCGCCGCGAACACCGTCCACAAAATCTACTGATATCCCACTCAGAGCGGCTGCCAGGATCATTGAGTCCCTTTGATATATTCGTTCCGGCATGTTCACTACCAAAATTTGTTGAAACTGTGAGCGAGAATGAGTGAGAAGTAGTCCATCAGAGGGGCGCGTGATTCTTACCCCGAGCGTCTTGTTATTTATATCATTTTCCAGGCTAGATGAAGTTTTTTCCTTGTCGAATAAGGAATGAGACGAACTACTGAATCGCTTGGGGCCGTAGAAATTGGTGAGTAGAAATAATAACGCCAGCACTGTCGCAATGCCAACAAACCAACAACCGAATGGTCGCCGTCTACTGAACTGCGAGCGCATGTTGGTATATGCTGGAGAGTAATTTGATTCAATCATAATGTTTGCCAGATTTTGGCCGCAGAGGGTTGTTACAGGAAGCGGAAGCAAAGCTGGAATAAGAGAACAGAAATCATAAATATTCTGAAATTCCAACATGATTCCAACAAATGTACTTTACATCTGATAGGTCCGCAGTAGCTCCCTTTCTTCCCGATCCCCTGTAATACAATGCAAGCTAAAAGCAGATGCGACCCCACCTGGGCGCTACATCGTCCCCTGTCATAGGGCGGCAGGCGCAACGGCAACAGATAGCCGATCACAAAGCGCCAGCGCTTGCACCATGTTTAGACTGAAACTTAGCAGATCTGTAGGTTTATTCCATTTAAGCATAGAAAGTATGCGAAGTTGAATTTGCCTTGTCCGTAGGTTCGCGGCTGCAGCAGTGTAGGAGCACCGCCGAATTTTCTGCACACTGCAAACTCAACCTGCAGCGGGCGTGCAGCGCCAATATGGATGCATAGCGAATGAACATACTGCCCATCAAGGACCCTTGCAAAACACCACATTTCCATCTC
>Ga0247778_1001100_pt1 | contig 14829 bp, 8 predicted proteins | sample UWRJL049202B5_FD_179939 | JGI IMG/M metagenome (GOLD analysis project Ga0247778, IMG submission 179939) | Plant litter microbial communities from Arlington Agricultural Research Station in Wisconsin, United States - UWRJ-L049-202B-5 | ecosystem: Environmental > Terrestrial > Plant litter >... | reverse complement strand
AATGCTCCGTATTGGCTTGTATGGCTGAGAAAATGGCCAGGACCACGGCTCCCCACATATATTTGCGGCGAAAGAGCAATATCAACCCGGCAATCACGCCCGGGGCATAGCCGATGGCCAGCATCTTGGTATCATGACCCACCGTGACAATGATGGGGTCATAGGTCGACCAGGCATAGCCCAGGGCCGAGAGGGTGGCGATCCAGGGATTCAGTCCCATCACCAGCGCCAGGAAATAAAAAGTGATACAGGCCAGGAAGAAGAAATTGATGGGCTTGGGCAAACCCAGGGTCAGGATATAACTCAGCTGACTTACCTGCACTTTTAAAGTGGCATCCAGATAGATATTATAGGTAGGCATGCCGGAGAATGTACTCTCCGTCCACAAAGGATAATGCCCGTATTTGGCCTTATATTCCACAGATTGCTGCGCCATGCCCTTGTAACCCAGTACGTCGGACTGATGTACCACCTTTCCCTCCAAGGCAGGCTTGCAATAGACGACGGATACCACCAAAAAGACCAGGATGGCAATAACATGCGGCAGCGCTAATTTCAAGAAGGGAGCTTTCATAAATATCGAAGTGAATATTAATAACAACAGATTAATCTGGGGCAAAATAATGGTATTTTGCCCGGAAATCCAGATTTTTGGCTAAATATGCGCGTATTGAGACTCCTGAGCAGGGTTGCCTTTATTTGCAATATCTGCTTCCTTTTGGCCTCCTTCATTCAGTGGATCCCCAATCCTCCCGAAGGTGAGCTCGTCTCTGTCATCATCGTACTGGGTTACCTGCTGGCCATCTTCATCAATACCATGGTGAACGTCTGGGTCGGGCTGGCACTGCTGACCCGCCGGCTGCGCCGTGGCATGGTGCCCCTCTGGCTCCTGATCGTTAACGCCCTTTTCTTTATCTTGCAGATCACCTTATATATATTATCCAGATCATGATCCACGGAATATTAAAGGACCGGCCGACTAAGCTGTTCATCTTCTTTGCCGCCTTCTTCGTCGCCAACGCCCTCATTGCAGAATGTATCGGCGGCAAGATCTTTTCCCTGGAAAAGCTCCTGGGCCTGCACCCTGCGCAATTCACCCTCTTCGGACAAAAGGGACTCTCCTTCAACCTGACCTGCGGGGTCCTCTTATGGCCCCTGGAATTTATCATGACCGATATCGTGAATGAATACTATGGCCCCAGGGCCGTACGCCGGATATCCTATATTGCCGTAGGCCTGATCACCTACGCCTTTATCATGTTCTACGCGGCCATCCATATCCCCCCGGCCGACTTTTGGATCGGCACAAAGACAGACAGTAATATACCCAATATGCAGGACGCCTTCAACGGCATCTTCGGTCAGGGCATGTGGATCATCCTGGGCAGTATCACCGCCTTCCTCATCAGTCAAATTGTGGACGTCACCGTCTTCCACAAGATCAAAAAACATACAGGGGAGAAAAAGGTCTGGCTCCGCGCCACCGGCTCGACCGTCGTGTCACAACTGGTCGATAGTTTCGTGGTCCTTTATATCGCCTTTAAATTGGGCAACAACTGGAGCTGGCAACAGGTACTGGCCATCTGCCTGGTCAATTACGCCTACAAATTCACCATGGCCATCGTCCTCACCCCCGTGATCTATGGCGTAGAGCACCGGATAGAAAAGTATTTCGGAGCCGAAACGACCCGGAAAATGAAAAGGTCGGCGATGGGATTGGAAGATTAAATTTGCGGGTAGCTAAACGGCCGGCACGGCCGCCTCCATCACAAAGTCATTCATAAAGTAGCCATGACCGATAGGAATATCCTCTTCCCGGATCACGCGGAATCCCATTTTCTCATAAAACTCCCTGGCCCGGTTGTAACGGTTGACATTGAGTTGTAATACCTGACCGCCTCTTTCCCGTATATCCTGGTAGATAAATTGCAGCATCGCCTTCCCCAGGCCCTTGCCCTGCCTGCCATTCAGCACGTATAATTTATGCAGCTTGAACAGACCCCACTCTTCCAGCGGCGACCAGGCGGCAAAGCCTATCGGCTCATCCTCTTCTTCCACCATCAGGAAACTATGCCGGTCCTCCACCATCTGCCGCCGCAGCGCATCCGGATTATATATCAGACTTAACATATAGTCCAGTTGCTCCGGCGGGACGATCGTCCCATAAGTGACAGGCCAGATCTGCTGTGCGAGAAATCCGATGGTATTGATATCCTCTAATCCGGCAAAACGTATCGATAAACTAGGTTCCATAATTTGTGTTGACAAAAATATGATATTATTTATTTCCCCCTCCGGCCTCTTCAACTCCCCCGGGATCATCCTCCTCTTCGTCCAGGGCCGTATGCATCCTGATGGCCCGCATCGCCATCCGTACCGCGATATAGAAACTGGCAAAAGCCCCGAAGGACAGGATGCCGGCATATGGCAGGGCGGTTCGCTTCTGTTGCAGGAAAAGGAAAAAGTCGAAGCTGCCGTGGAAGAACACCGCCACCAGCAACCCCTTCCACATCAACCGGCACGACCGCTGCGGCTCGAACTTTGCCCAGCCCACATGAAAACCCATCAGCACGGCAAAAGAGGCATGGGCCGGTACCGACAAAAAGAACCGGGACACACCCGTCTCCAGACCAAACTGCAAGACATACTCGATATTTTCAACCGTGGCAAATCCCATCCCGATCATGACGGCATACAGGATCCCGTCAAATGGTTCCCGGAAAGTCGGCAAGGGATAGGCATACCAGCGCAGCAAGAGATACTTACTCCCTTCCTCGCTTAACGCAACGATGATATAGGCATACCAGGCAAAGGACAGTACCGAATGCCGCGAAGGATCATCCCGTACATCCCCCGCCAGCAGCTGGATGGCCAATGGCAGCAGGGTAGCCGCCATCCCCAGTACAAAAGACAGCACCAGCGACCGCAGAGACTCCTTCCCGTACTCACGCAGGGAATAAATAAAAAGACTGATGGCGATGCCTGGAGCAATGGCGATGGCGAGTAGTAACATAATATAATTGAAACCCTAAACTCTAAACCAGAAACCAGAAACAAGAAACCCGGAAGGTCTACTTTTTTGTAAAAAAGTAGACCTTCCCATCATCAAAGGTCAACTCCTGCGCAACATTCTTGACCTGGCGGATCGAATCGATGGACATAAGATCCGCATTGGCGCTGTCCTCAAACCAAATAATATAAAAATGATCCTCGTGCAGCATCTCGCGGATATCCTGCGGAAACTCCTTATGGGGGATCAGGTCCGAATGCACGCCCGTGAGGAACCAGATGCCCTCATAGGCATTGGAATAGACGGGCGCCCCCGGTTTGTGCATATCGGCATTGTGCCGGATATAATCCATCGTTTGGGATTGCTTCCACTGATCCTCGGTATACCCGGGGATCCCCGCATCCTTGATCCCCTCCCAATTCAATTTGAATGTCCTCCATTGCCCCGCCTGCATACAGACAAAGATCCCGGTACAGATGACGATCCCAGTCCAGGACATCCGGCCTTCCCGGAGTCGCAGCCCCCTGACCCAACCTGGGGTCCACGAACTAATGGCCCATAACCAGGGAATACAAAGAGGGCTCAGCAGCCGGCTGTCCAGCTGCTGAAACCGCGACAATGACGCCGTAGCAAGAATAAAGACCGTATATACGATAAAATAGGCGGCGCCGATATTTTCATAGGAAAAGAGATCCCGGCCCGCGAACCAACGGCGGATGAACAAGGCCGTTCCCAGTAATATGAATCCTGCGCCTACCCACGCGGCAGCCTCATAATGACCGTTAAAAAATGGCAGCCAGTCGCAGAGTACAGACCCATAATGATAAAGGTTCGTACCAAACGAGGTTAGGGCCTTTTCCCGATAACCTGTAAGGGTGCCCGTGACAAGATGATTCCGGTATAGGTTCAGCCCGAACAGGGTAGAAGAGATGAGACTGAAAATACCGCCATGCAGCAACTTTTTACTCCACGGCAGGCCACCGACGAGCAGGATCAGCCCCCCGCCCAACAGAATAAGACTCACGCCCGCATACCGTGTCACACAGGCCAGGGCCGCGATCAGGGCCGGGAGCAGGAGACGACGCAACGCCGGGGCCTGCAAATAATGCCGCATGGCCGGGATGAAAAATAAGATCAACAGCAGGAACAAGGATTCCGACCAGATCATCGAATAGATCTCCTGCAGACAGGGACTCAGGGGAATAATGGTCAGCAGGGCCCATTTATACCATTTGGAATGCACAGTAAATCTTTCCATCAGCCAGCCACTGGTAAAGATCAACGAGGCGAATAAGAGCCCGTTCAACACAGGGCCCGCGTACAGGATCTCCGTCCGGCTTAACAACTGTACCGCGGCGAGAAAAAAGGGATAGCCCGCGGGGAAATCCATCATGGGCCATCCGGAAAAATCCCTGATCGTCCCATGGTTCAGGATATTAGTGGCGGTACTCATATAGATGACCGAGTCCGGCGATACGCCGATGCCGCCATGCCGTGCAAAAACCTGGATCATGCCGAAACCCGCAAGGGCAGCGATTATGCTATCATAGTCCCTGGATAAAGTCCGGATAATTGAAACCCTCCATTGCATACACGAAAATAAGCCATTCCCACTTTTAAACATCGGATTGACGAACTTATACGTAATTTGGGACAACATATAATTGATGCTACATGAACGCCTTCCGCCTGCCTGTTGCGATCCTTTCCTTGTTCATCCACTCCGGTCTCCTCGCCCAGCAATTCGGCGGCAACCCGCCTTCGGTGAAATGGCAGCGGATCAATACCGCTCCGGCCCGGATCATCTTTCCAACAGGTCTGGACAGCCCGGCCCGCCAGATATCTGCCATCATCAACCAGCTCAGTCAGACCACTCTCCCGACCATCGGGGGACGTCAGCACAGGATCGACATCGTTCTCCAGAACCAGACCGTCATCCCCAACGGCTATGTAGGACTGGCGCCCTTTCGCAGCGAATTCTACCTCACCCCCGATCAGAACAGCCTGGAACTGGGCAGTCTTCCCTGGCAAAAGACCCTGGCCATTCATGAATACCGTCACGTACAGCAATACAATAATTTCCGGGTCGGCCTGTCCAAAGGATTTTACTACCTGTTCGGCGAAGGCGGTCAGGCCCTCGCCAATGCTCTCTCCATCCCCAATTGGTTCTGGGAAGGGGACGCCGTCTACCAGGAGACCCTGATCAGCCGCCAGGGGCGCGGCCGCCTGCCCTATTTTTTCAACGGCTACCGCTCCCTCTGGGCCGGCAATAAGACCTACTCCTGGATGAAACTCCGAAATGGCTCGCTCCGTGATTATGTGCCGGACCATTATCCCCTGGGCTATATGCTGGTTGCCTATGGCCGCCAGCGCTACGGCGAGGACTTCTGGAGAAAGGTCACCAGGGACGCAGCCTCCTTCCACGGCCTCTTCTATCCCCTGCAGAAGGCTATTCATCGTCATGCCGGCATCTCATTCCGCCAGTTCCGCAAAGAGGCCCTGGACCATTTTTCAGCCTACTCCGCAACACAAGACAAAACTACACCCACCCTTGCCGATATCTATGCCCGCAGCCACCGTCATTTTGCAGGCGACAGGGTTTTTCCCCAGTTCATCGGAGGCGACAGCCTGCTCTACCTGCACAGCAGCTACCGGCAGATCCCCGCCTTTGTCATCGAAGACAAAGAGGGTGACCACCACCTCCGCAACCGGGCTATCTCCATCGACAACTACTATTCTTATAACGGCGGCCGGATCGTCTATGCCGCCTATGAGACCGATCCCCGCTGGGGCTGGCGCGACTATAGTGTGGTCCGCATCCTGGACCCTGCAACGGGAGAGGACCGGAGACTTACCAGCCATTCAAAATATTTCGCACCGGATATCTCGGCAGATGGCCGGCAGATCGTCGCCGTGCAGGAATCCCCGGATGGTTCCTGCAGCCTCCACGTTCTGGACGCGGGCTCCGGCGCCCTACTGCAGACCCTCCCCAACAAGGATTCTCTCTTCTATACCTACCCGAAATTTATCGGACGGGACAGGATCGTCACCGCCGTACGCAACCCTAAAGGAGAGATGTCCCTCGCCCTGGTCCAACCCATCAACGGATCGGTGGACTACCTCCTGCCTTTCAGTTTCCAGACTATCGCCTTCCCATCTGTAGCTGGAGATACCATTTTCTTCACGGCCTCCCGTGGCGGAGAGGACCGGGTCTACGGAATTTCCGGCGCCAGCCTCTTCCGCATAACCTTGCCTCATGGAGAACCCACAACCGGCCAATATGGCTTCCGCGCTGCGGGCGGCCGCTACGGCTGGAATACCTTCACCGCTGCCGGTCAAATGTTGGATACCACCCGGAGACGCGAATTGAGTTATATCCCCCTGGCAAAGGAAAATTGGGTCCTGCCCCTGCCGGATCAGGGAATGGATTCTCTCAATAGCGGGCCCGCTCACCTGCTGGAAAGGATCGGCGCCGGGGACTATGCGGTAAAGAAATACCCCTCCACCTTCCACCTCTTCAATTTTCACAGCTGGAGACCCTATGTCTCCGATCCCGATTATACATTCTCCCTGGTCAGCGAGAACATCCTCAATACCCTCCAGTCGGAACTCTATGTGACCTACAACCGCAATGAGAATTATAAGCAGGTAGGGATTGACGCGACCTATGGCGCCCTCTTCCCCTGGCTCGATATCGGCGCCGATTATGTATTCGATCGCAATGCCCTCTCCCGGCGCTTCGGCAAAGTATACTGGAACGAGGTCAATGCCTACGCAGGGCTCAGCGTACCCCTCAACTGGACCCATGGCCAGCATTTTACCGGCCTCCAGTTCGGTAGCGACCTCGTCTATACCCAACAACATTTTACAGGGGCATTCAAGGACTCTTTTGTCAACAACAATTTTACCTACCTGCGGAATTTCGTCAGCTTCTCCCACCAGGTTCAGAAGGCCCAGCAGCAGATCTATCCCCGCTTTGCCCAGTCGCTCTATATGAACTACGACCGGTCGGTGACTGCCTCGACACCCGCCCATCAGTTCCTGGCCTCCGGCTATCTCTACCTGCCCGGTCTGGACTTTACCCACAGTCTCCTGCTCGGGGGCGCCTTCCAGCAAAGAGATCAGCTCAACCGCGGCGGCTTCTCCGATGGTTTCCCCTGGTCGCGTGGCTATGCGACCGCCAATTTCTACCGGATGTGGCGCGTCACCGCCAACTACCATTTTCCGCTGCTCTACCCGGACTGGGGCATCGGCAACGTCGTCTATTTCACCCGTGTCCGCGCCAATGGATTCTATGACTATATGCGGGCCCGGGACTTCTATAACACTGGCGCCATCTTCCGGGCGCCCTTCCGATCCTATGGCGCCGAAATATTCTTCGACACAAAATGGTGGAACCAACTGCCCATCAACTTCGGCGTCCGCTACAGCAGGCTGGTAGATCCCGACGTCGAAGGCAGAGGACCCAATCAATGGCAGCTGATCCTGCCCCTGAATATCCTTTCGCAGGGATACAGCACGCATGCACCGCTGCGGCCGGTCGACTAATCCGGCAACCGCTGACAGACTGATCGACCTAGCCCCGGTTAACGGACCGGCTTACTGGCTGATCGATACGCCCGATCCGACACCTGACTGAGCGCCCGATTCACGATGGGGACCACCGGATTCACAAAGGGTAGTGGACGGACGGGGCCGATCCCGATTTTTGTGGTAAATCATCCTTTTATGACACGAAAGAGTTTCCCCTGCTGGATTTATCCGTTGCCACCAGTCCCACCTGGTGAACCGGCAGTACGTAAAGAGCTGGGTAAAAGAGGATGGGGGATACCTGCTGCTGAACAATGGCACCAACTGCCGGTCTCCCGCAACAAAAAAGATGCGGTGATGAAGGCGTTGAAATAACTACGGGGCCTCCTGATCATCAGGAAGGCCCCGTAGTTAATTTTTTTATTAATTATTTCTTCGGATCCGGAAGGTACAGCTGGTGTTCTGGTAGATCGTTTTATCCGCGAAATCCAGGATCAACCCGCTGAAGCTGCCGGTAATGAAGCCGCCCACCTTGCCGTATTCGGTAATATTGACCTTCATGGGCGAGGGCGCATAACCGCGGCCGCTCTTGAAGGCCGGCGAGAAAACATCGGTAAAAAGATGTGCATTACCCAGGCTCGTTCCACCATCGAACTGGAAGGACCAGTAGTTGGTATTCGAAACGGGCCCGATAATGAGCACCTGCGTCGCTGCGGCAGCATCGGCGAAATAACCCGCAGGGGTCAGATCACCCTCCGTGATCGTAGTCGAAACCCCATTGACCGTATAGGTCAGGGTACCCACCGTGCTGGTGCCGCAGGCCTGTAAAGTACCCAGCGCATTGACACCCGACGCCAGGGTAAGGGTCTGGACATCGCCTTGCTGATGCGTCGTATTGTTGACGGCGATCACGCTGATCTCCGTATTGGTACAGGCCAGGCCCGTAAAGTTAATAGTACCGGTGGCCGAGACAGGGATCCTGTTATAGAAACCATGATCATAGGTCTGCACATAGCCATTGGTCACGGGTTGATTTTCGCAATCGACCACGTTCGCCGTAAGGGTCACCAGGCCCTGACCAAGATTGCCGGTCAGTTCACCCAGGTCGATATCACTGGCGGTTGTCGTAAAAGGATGAGAATAGGCCGACACGGAGCAGGTGGTCAGTACATCCAGTACGAGACTATGATTGGCTGGGACGGCTCCGCTGATATAGCCATTGGCATCCGTATAGCCGAACTTGCCATAGCCCGCATTCTGCGGCAGGCTGGCCTGCGTAACGCTGACAGGTACATTCGCCAGGGGCAGACCGGTGGCATTTACCACCCGGGCGCTAAAATTGACGACGGACAGCGCTTCCGCGCCTTCCCAAAAGGAAAAATGACTAACGGACGCCGTATAAGCGCTGCCGGACTTCATCGCCGTTCCTTCTGCAACCCAGAGACCCGTGGTGTCATTAAAACGCCAGAGATCGATCGTGGCGGGCGCAGCGGCCGAAAGAACCGACGGAATGGGCAGACTAATGGTGGCCTGCTTGCCCGGGGCGATCTGCAGCCGCTCCCCGGCACCACCGGTCAGTTCGACCGCCACCGCACTATAAGAACGTAATAATTTCAGGTATCCATCCTTGTCGGTACCACGGGAATCCCCGGGCGTCGACATCTGCATGCCGCCGGTATTGGAAGGATCGATCCACCGGATATTGACATGCACGGTGCCCGTATAGGCGGCCCCGCCGGTAGCTACGACCACGCCGCCGGCCGGGAGGACCACCTTGCCGCCATCGGTCGTGGTGGCCTGGCCACCTGCCGCAGCGTCAACAGTCCCGGCCTCGGTCTTTGTCAGTAACCTGATACGTATAAAGTTTTGCTTGCCTTCCTGCGGGGCAAAGGTCCTGTACCCGGCATAGAAACCATTGCGCTGCACGGTTACCAGCCCTGCCGTTTTGGGCACCGAGGCATTGGTAAAGGCAAAATACCCATATTCATCCGTCAGAGCCGTCTTGTCACCGGCAACTACCGAGGCAAATGCGACCGGCTGATCCTGCTCGTCACTGACGAAGCCAGAAACAGAGGCCGCCACCTTTACGGTGAGATCAGGCCTGATCGGATCAGGATCAGTGGGACCCTTGTTAGGATTATCTTTCCGGCATGCAATAAAACACCCAATGTAAAGGGCTGAAAATAGTAATAGGGAGTAGGAGTTTTTCATACCCTGTAAAACGCCTCCCGGGATTTCTTATTTTTCGCATATCCCACCCCGGGATAAAAATATTAAAAGAACATGTGTATCTTACTATTGTACAGTAATATACGAATTTTGATTAAAATGATTATATGTTGCCAAAATGATTAAAAATTCAACTTGTATCGTCCCGATCCAAGTTCGATGACGGTATAGCCATCCGGGCTCTCAGCAAATTGTATCCCGGCGACATTGACCGCAGGTTTCCCGTCGATGCGGATCCCGCCCTTACTGGTCACCGGTATATAGACCAGGGCCGATGAATTTTCCGGGATGGCGATATCCCAGCCGATTCCCTTCCCGTTCCTGCGCCAGCTGCTGCCGATCGTTCCATAAGGAGATTGGTGGGAAGCCTTCACATGATCCAGCCCCGGGGGGAACAAGGGCTTCATTTCGATCTTTTTAAACCCGGGTTCGATAGGCCTTATACCGGATAAATTTTCAAAATACCAGATCAGCAGATCTCCCAGCAGCATGACATGGTTCCCTGAATTCATGGCGGGATTTGCCGTATTGCCGTTCCATAATTCCCAAATGGTCGTGGCGCCATTTTCGATCATATATCCCCAACTGGGATAGGTTCTGTTCGTGGCGATCGTATAGGCAAGATCGGGATAACCGTTATATGATAAACCTCGCATCAACCATTGGTTACCCACAAGACCCGTACTGAGGTGGTTATCGAATTTGTCCTTTATCGTAACGGCAATATTTGCGGCAATGGCTGTTTTGGCCTCAGAGGGAGCCAGACCAAATGACAACGCCAGCAGGTTGGCCGTGGTCGTATTATTGGCGTAGTATGACCCGTCCTTATGAAAGAAGGTCGCATTGATCGACCGCCCGACCTTATCGGCGCTCGCCGTATACGCCGCCGCATCATCTTGCACATCGGCTATCCTGGCAAAGACAGCCATCATGGTCAGGCACTTATAATAATAAGCGGTGGCGATATAATCCCCCGGGGTCTTCCTCGTCGAATCTTTTGAAAAGATCAGCTCCTTCGATTCCGGCGGCATACACCAATCGCCATAACTATCCTTCGTCATGGTCAGATCCTTTGTTAAATAGCCGGCCATATGGGACATCCACTTTTTCATATAGGGATAGTGATCTTTTATGACATCCTCGTCGCCAAACTGCCGGTACAGCATATCGGCCACGAAAAGATAGGTGGACGGCCAGGTCATATTATCCGAGAAGAAACGCCACCAGAAGCTGGGGGCCACATCGGGGATGCTGCCATTGTCCAGCTGCGAATCCTTGATATCGTCCAGCCATTTGGCATAGATACGGGCGTTGTTGAAAAGATAGCTTTCGCCGATACAGTTGGCGGATCTGTCGCCCAGCCATCCCATGCGCTCATCCCGCTGCGGGCAATCGACAGGCATCCCCTTATAATTGCTGATAATAGTCCACCATGCGTTCTTATAGATCTGGTTCAGGGTTGTATCGGATGATTCAAAGGTCCCGGTGCTGTCCATCCTGTCATAGATGACTTTACCCAGCACATCGGAAATAGCGAGTGAATCCAGCCCCGCGATCTCCGCGTACTGAAAGCCATGATAAACAAAGGAAGGCTCCCATTTCTCACCTGCCACCGAACCCTTTAATATATACCTGTCAGTAACTTCGGCATGCCGGAGATTGGCAGTATAGAGGGCCCCGCTGTCGTTCAGTTTTTCAGCAAACCGGCATTTCACTTCCTGTCCTTTCTTCCCTTTCATTTGCAGGCTGATCCATCCTGCTATGTTTTGCCCCATATCGACAATATAATTTCCCTGGCTGTTCCTCGTAACGGATCTCGGCACCAGGACCTGCATGATCTCCATATTGGGATTCGGTTGCGCAACGATCCTGCCTTGCGGAGCCTTCGTCATATCGACCGGCAGCCACCCCGCGTCGTTGTAGGCGCTCATGTTCCAGCCCGTCATTTCTTTATTGGCATCATAGGTCTCACCGTCATATTCGTTATTTGACCGGATCGGACCGTCGGCACTCACTTTCCAGCTGCCATCGGAAATTAATGTTGCCGAAGTCCCATCCCGGTATTCCACTTCCAGTTGAAATAACAATTTGGGATAACCAAAATTCGTGATCGTCGGAATTTCCTCCTTCCACTTTCTGATCTCACCGGGCCGGGTGCTGAAGAACCTTCCATTCCCCAGTACAATACCTATCGTGTTTTTGTGCGCAGATAGTGCGGCGGTGACATCGAATGCATTGCTGTATACTCTTTTTGAAAAGTCGGTAACCGATGGAGAGAGGACCTGGCGGCCGATCCGGACGCCGTTCAGATAAAATTCATACATCCCGAGACCCACCAGATAGGCAGTTGCCCTTTTTATAGTCTTTCCCATCACCCATTCCTTCCTGAAATATCTTGCCGATAATTTGGAATGAAAGGCCGTTGGCTTATCCCAATAAAAGGATGAATCAAGACCGATCCACCTCGCCTTCCAGTCGCCGGCATTCATAAGACCCGTGGTCCACCAGGCAGGTTGGCTCTGCGCCGGATTCTTATCCCCCCGCGTCCACACATACACTTTCCAATAATAGACACGGTTGGCTGACAAAGCATTCCCGGCGTATTTTACAAGATTGGAATGGGCGGAAATGATCTTTCCCGAGTTCCACACATCGCCCCTGCCTGCATTGCAATTTTCTTCCGTGCTGGAGATAATGATCCTATAGGCGTATTGCAGACACCCCCTGCTGCCGCTGTGTAATGTCCAGCTCAGCCTGGGGGCCGTGATATCGATGCCGATAGGGTTATTGAGACCCTCGCATTGCAGATCGCCGATCGTCAGGCTCTCTGCCGCGCTACAGGTGCCGGATTCGCCAATGGAGCATACTATCAATAAGAGCAGAAAGGTCTTGATTCTACGGGTCAACATATCAATCCGGTTTAATATTTCCTGAATGGCTATCCCAAATGCGCCAGTGTTTCCTCGATGGTTTTGATCTTTTCCAGCGCATCGGCCCTCTTTTTCTGTTCGAACTCGACGACTTCCGGCTTGGCGTTCTGTACAAATTTTTCGTTGCTCAGTTTCTTGTTGACAATCTCAAGGAAGCCTTTGAGATGTACAAGTTCCTTTTCCATCTCCTCTTTCTGATTGCCCGTATCGATGGCATTTTCCGTGGCGATAAAGAATTTATCCTTACCGGTGACGACGGTGAGCGTGCCGGCAATGGCCTCCCGGGTAAAAAGGATCTCCGTCGCATTCACCTGCCGCGCGAGAATGGACTGGATATTGCGATAGACGGCGGCTGACTCCGATTGGATATACAGTTGCATCGTTTCTTTGGGCTTGATCTGCGCCTTATTACGGGCATCCCTGAGCGCAGTGATGGCTTCCTTCAGCAGGTTGCCTTGTTCCAGCAATGCGCTATCGGTCCTGCCGATGGGCGGGAATTGTTTGACACAAAGATCATCGCTCTGATCACCCAGAAGGTGATAGATCTCTTCGGTAATAAAAGGCATGAAGGGATGCAGCAGTTGCATCAGTTCTTCAAAAAAGACGACCGTTCGACGATAGACAGCGGGATCGATCGCCGTCCCGAAAGGAGGCTTGACCCATTCCAGGTACCAGCTGCAGAAATCATCCCAGATCAGCGAATACAATTGCTTCAGGGCCTCGCTCAGCCGGAATTCCCCGTAGAGCTTTTCAATGTCCGCCCTTGCCTGGGTCAGACGATTCTCAAACCAGGACAGCGCAAACGGATCGATGTCGCCGGCGCCTGCCGCAGCAGCAGGGGCCTCTTTGGCCTTTTCCTCCCACATCTTCAGGAGCTTCAGCGCATTCCACAGCTTGTTATTGAAATTCCTGCCTTGCTCCAGCGCCGCCTCATCAAATAAAAGATCATTGCCGGCAGGGGAGGAGATCATGATCCCGAACCGTACGGCATCGGCGCCATACTTGTCGATCAGTTCCAGCAGATCCGGGGAATTCCCCAGGCTCTTGCTCATCTTCCGGCCCTGTTTGTCCCGGACCATCCCGGTAAAATAGACATCCCGGAAGGGGATCCTCTTTTCGATCGGCCGATCCTCCGGGAAAAAATACAACCCGGCCATGATCATCCTGGCGACCCAAAAAAATATGATGTCCTGGCCGGTCACCAATACGGCTGTGGGATAATAATATTCAATATCCGCATTGCGGGGCGCCGTAACGCCTTTAAAGACCTCGACAGGCCAGAGCCAGGACGAGAACCAGGTGTCCAGTACATCCTCATCCTGTTTCAGATCGTCGATCGTAAAGGTGCGACCGTCCGTTCCAATTGCCGTATCTGCTTTGCCTGAAATGCTTCTTGCCGTGGTCGTAATTCCGCCCGTGGCTGCATCGAAAAATTTCCCGAACGCCTCTTCCCTTGTCGCCGCCACCCGGAAGCTGCCATCCGGCGCGTACCAGGCAGGGATCTGCTGACCCCACCACAACTGCCGCGAAATACACCAGTCCTTTACATTCTCCAGCCAATACTTATAAGTTGCAAGGAATTTGTCCCCGGGATGGATCGAGATATGCCCTTCGGTGACCGCCCTCAGGGCCGGCCCTGCCATTTCCTTCATCTTCACGAACCATTGCGTGGATATCCTTGGCTCTACGACGGCGCTGGTCCGCTGGGAGAACCCGATGCGGGTGGTATGTTCCTCCTCCTTGATCAGTTGCCCATCTTCCTGTAATTGCGCCACCACTTTCTTGCGGGCGGCAAACCGGTCCAGCCCTACAAAAACTTCAGCCGCGGCGCTCAGGGTGCCATCCGGGTTCAGGGTATCGATAATGGGCAGACCATGTTTCAACCCCAAATTATAGTCATTGATATCATGTGCGGGCGTCACTTTCAGCGCGCCCGTGCCGAACGCCGGATCTACGTATTCGTCGAATATGATGGGGATCTTCCGGTTAACCAGGGGCACGATGGCGAACTTACCCGCCAGCTCCCGGTAACGCTCATCACCCGGGTTGACACAGATGGCCGTATCACCCATGATGGTCTCCGGCCGCTGGGTGGCGATCACCAGCCCCGCCGTACCAGACGAACGATCT
>Ga0247778_1001099_pt1 | contig 14880 bp, 12 predicted proteins | sample UWRJL049202B5_FD_179939 | JGI IMG/M metagenome (GOLD analysis project Ga0247778, IMG submission 179939) | Plant litter microbial communities from Arlington Agricultural Research Station in Wisconsin, United States - UWRJ-L049-202B-5 | ecosystem: Environmental > Terrestrial > Plant litter >... | reverse complement strand
AGGCATTGCAGGGCCTCGGTACCCCCGATCTTCTGGATGTCTTCGGTAAATTCTTCTTGGGCAACCCAGAGGACATCATCGATGGTGACGATGCCCAGCAATACCTGGTGCGTATCGAGGACGGGCAGCGCCACGCGGTTATTCATTTTGAAGGCTTCGCTGGCTTTTTCCTGGTCGTCATCCACATGCAGGGCGATATATCGGTTGTCGATCACATCCTCTATCTTTTTTTCAGGGTTGGCCAGGATGATCTCGCGGATCCGGATATCGTCGATGAAGACGCCCCTGCTGTCGACCACATAAATAACGTCGATCGTTTCGCTGTCTTTGCCGACCTCGCGGATATGCTCGATCACCTCTTTGACGGTCCAGTCCTTGTAGACGGCAATGTAGTCCGGGGTCATCAGCCTGCCGACGCTGCTCTCGGGATAGCCCAGCAGGGCGAGGGTGATCTTTCTCTCCTCAGGGTCCAGGGTCTTGATCAGTTCTTTCACGACCTCACTGGGCAGCTCTTCCAGGAATGCAGTACGGTCATCCGCGGACAGGTCGTTGAGGAGTTCCGCCGTCTTGAAGGCGGGCAACTCCTGTATGATCCTTTTCTGTGTGGAGAAGTCTAATATCTTAAAGGTGCTGACGGCCCGGTGGGTGCTCATGTTGCCGATGATCTGGGTCTCGTAGTCGGGGAATTCGTCGATGAGCGCTGCTACATCGCTGATGTTCTGGTTGTTCAGAAACTCCCTGATCAGCAATACGTCCTCAGACTGGATGGTCTCCAGGAATTGGACGGTGGTGCTATCTTTTTCAAGGTCTAAAGACATAGGTCAAACCTACGTCAAAATGTTAGAACTGCCATGGACGGCGGCTGCGTTGCGTATAAAAATGGTAACTTGCCCGGTTAAACGGAGAAACCGGATGATCTTACCAAATCTAATGATCGCTCCCACCGTCAACAGAGGCCGGGGCGTTTACACGACCACGGATCTGGAACCGGAGACGGTCATCGAGATATCCCCGGTGATCGTCATGAGCGCCGAGGAGCGCAAGCTCCTCGACCAGACTTTACTGCATGACTATATTTTTGAATGGGGTCCGGGCAGTACCAGCTGCTGCATGGCCCTGGGCTATATCCCTCTCTACAATCATTCCTACCGCAGCAACTGTGAATATGAGATGGACTATGACCAGGAGTTGATTGCTGTAAAAACGGTCCGTCATATCAAGGCCGGGGAGGAGATCTTCATCAACTACAACGGTAACTGGAATAACGATTCGCCGGTATGGTTCGATACGGAGCCCTGAGGAGCCGATCGGTGAGACCGGGTCATGGGGCCGATAAAGGCCCTGGACGACCGGGGCCGTAGGAATGTTCCTATTTTCTTTTCCGGCTGATCACAGGCGCGAATTTCAATGCGAAATTGATGCCCACACTATTCATTTTGATCTCGCCAAAGCCGATGCTGCGGGCAGGCACCTTCACGTATGGCGCCACCATCAGGGACAGGCTGTTGCTGATGCCGGTCTCCACACCCAGGGACAAGTTCACGGCCGATAACAGATAGACGTTCTTTTCAGGATAGTTAAATCTCCTGGAGGCCGCCCTGTTGAAGAAGTTGAAATAGTAATCAGACCGCTGGTTGAGCATCAGATAGGAGGAGACACCGGCGCTGGCGAAGAAGAGGGTATTGCCCGTCACGCTGAAATCATATCGGAGGTTCAGGGGGATCTCCAGCATATTCATCGAGCCTTTGACAAAGTCCACCTTGGGAAGATTGTTCTGGCGGAAATAATCGTAGGGCAGATGATAATCCTGGATCCTTGCCGTATAGTTCTTTTTTGAAAAGAGGATGCCCGTGCCGAGGTAGAGCCTGTTCACGAGCTGATAATCCAGGGTGATGCCGATACTGCTGCCGGGTTTGTCGCCTGCCAGGGAATTGACAGAGGAGAAATCGGGCGCGAGCTGCAGGCCGAATTGGAGGGACCGGTTGATATGCAGGGACCGGCCGGGTGTGGCTGGGGGTGCCGGCGGCGGTGTATAGGCCCGAAGACTGGAATCGTTGATAACGGGCCGGCTGGTCAGGGACCTGGGTCCGCGGATCGTGACGGCGCCGCGTTCGGCGGCCGGGGCGGGGGCTGTCTTATCGGGTTGGTTTCCTGTGTGTGCTGCGTCGGTCAGGTCGGGGTTGGTGTTGTCATTGCTGTGACCCCTGCCGGTCCTTTTGTCCCGGGTTATGTCTGGGGTTTGGCCGACGGTCGAAGGATCCTGGCGGTCCCCGCGGCCGTGATGTCCCCCGCGACGGGCATCGCCGGTATGGGTTCCTGCGGTTTCAGCCGTGGAGGCGCCGTTGCGGGTGCGGGCGATATCGGCGCCGGAATGGTCTTTGCCGGTCCCGGTCCTGGTTCCGGTGGCAAGGCCGGATCGTCCGTTCCTGGCTGTGGTGACGATGCCGGGTCGTTCATTCCCAGCTGTGGGGACGAGGCCGGGTCGTTCGTTCCCAGCTGTGGGGATGAGGCCTGATCTTCCGTTCCCGGTTTCGGGGCGGGAGACGCTGCCGCTGGTGCGTGAACCGGCGTTGGCCGGGCTATTGGATCCGGAGGCTACCGCACTGGCGCCGGTGGGGGCTGGTGTTGCATTTCCCGCTGCAGTATTCGCGTCGCCGGACCCGCCACCCGCCCCGGCTGCGCCGGCTGTCGTTTGTGCGGGATCATTGCTGTCTGGGTACTGGGCTGTTGTGCTCTTTGAAGGGGTTGGAGTAGAATTTTTGCTATTGGCTGGGGATTTTGTTAAAGTTTCGGTGGGAGTCTGCCCGGCTGGGGCCTGGTCGGATCTGACCACGCTGAGGGGAGGGCTGCCGGAACCCTCTGTCTTTTTGGGCTTGCTAAATTGTCTGACAGCATAATAGGAGACGCCCACGATCAGCAGGATCACCGGTACATATTGAAATGGCAGTCGCCGTATTCCCCGTGAGGGATTGGGACTGGGGGTGCTGGCTCCCCCCAACTCCTTATCCAGGCGTGCCTCCAGTCTTTCCCATGCTCCGGGGCCCATTATCTGGTCCCCCGGATCATGCTGACTGGCAGCTTCCCGGCTGAGGCGGTCCAATTCTTTATCGGATAGGTTAAACATACGCTTTATAATCAGTTTTTTTGGTTAGGATCTTTCGGAGGTTTTCTCTCGCCTTTGACAGATTGGATTTTGACGATCCGATGGAAATACCCAATTGGCCGGCGATCTCTTCGTGGGTCAGGCCTTCGATGACGAAGAGGTTGAAAACGGTGCGATAGGCGGGTGATAAGAGCCGTATGGCTTCGATGATCTCCTTATAGGAAAGGATGTCGACTCCGGTCTCCTGTTTGTCCGCGATATTCTCGGTATCGTCCGACAACATTTGCCCGTTGATATACGACGCGTTTTTCCGGTAATGATCGATACAGGTATTGACCAGGATCCTTTTGAACCACCCCTTCAGGGAGGCCAGGATATCTGTATGCCGGGACTCCTCGAACTGGTGGATATTTTTAAAGAGCTTGATGAAGCCCTCGTTCATGATCTCTTCCACCTGTTCGAGATTATTCTGGTAGCGGTAGCATATTTTAATAGCATAATCCCTGAGCATGGTATATAGCTCTTTCTGGCTGGTCCGGTCATTGGACCGGCAGCCTTCAATTAAACGCTGTATTTCTGTGTTTGCGGCGATCAAATTGGTGTGCAGTATTATGATATTAGCGTAATATGTTATAAAACGCGCAAACTACTTTTACTCATCTGGTAATTACGATAATGAATTGTTAATGGTTGCTTTTACCCCTGTTTTACTTCGGTATCAGGGGCAAAAGGGTCAGATCGGCATGGATATAGACCTGGGCCCGGAGTTCCCTCTCCCCGGCCAGCAGACCGATCAGCCTTAATTCCCGGATATGTCCCCGGGTATAAAGATTGGGTGCCAGCTGCCGGTTCATCTGGGCGTCCAGGCTGGGCATATTGGCCTTCAGCAGGGCGGCCAGATCCAGGTAAGAATTGCCGCGGAGGGACTTGCGGATCTTGTTGCGGAGCAGGCTGCGGGCCATTTTGAGGGCCAGGTCCCTGCTCTCTAAGGTATAACTGATGTCGGGCACGTTCAGCGCCTGTTTGGCCGTATCCAGCACAGGAGTGCCCCGCAGATAGAGTCTGCCCTTCCGGCTGCCCGCAAAATCGATCCTGATCTCGACCTGGTGGTGCCCGATCCCCTTAAAGGCCACTTCCTTAATGATCACGGTCCGGCCCTTGAAGAGAAAGGACCGGTTGCGCAGGCTATCGTTTGCGATCTTCGTAATAAAACCATAATCATAGCTGACCGGCAGATAGATGGCCAGGCCATTGTGTACACCGGCCGCGCTTAGCGGGGGAAGGATGGGGGCGGCCATCGTTTTTTTGTTGCTGTCCGAGACCAGTTCCGGCCGGCAGGATACTCCTACGTTGATGGACAGGCTGTCCCTGCTATAGTTCAGGGTGCCGATCCTGATGGCGCTGGGGTTGACCGAGAGATAGCCATAGGGTCCGATGGGCGTCCGCTGCCAGGCCCTTGCGGCGGTCTGGTGCAGGTAGCCGGAAAAATTGAGACCGCCGATGGTCTCGTCGAAGGTTCTGCAGAAGCCATTGATCGAGGACCGTATGCTGTCAAGTATCTGCCCCGTCATATCCATGGAGAACAGGGATACCACACATTTATCCAGTGCCTTCAACTGGTCCAGGCGGGTCTGGGTGCGGATGCGGTAATCCGGCTGAAAATTCAGCGATGAGCTGATGGCGAGATCCACCCGGCGCATCGGTTCGCTGCCCATGCCGCAGTTCCCGGTGATCCAGGGGGACACGGGCTTGCCGAGCGCGCAAAGGCAGCGGCTGCCGCCCACCTGGTAGCTGCCCTTCATCTGGAGGGTCAGATGGTTGTTGATGCAGCCGAGGACAAAGCCCGAACGGACGAAGCGGTATTTGTATCTGAAATCGCAGGAGGCCTGCAGGTAGGCGGGCCAGCCTTCGGAGGTAAATTCTTTGGGGACGATGGAGTCGGCCAGGTCCAGCAGGGGTTTGCCCGCTATTTTGAGGGGCAGGTCGATCTCGGAGACGGGCAGGGTCGGTAAGGTATCGGCCACGTGGAGGGTCATGGCTGGCGTGCTGAGCTTTTTTGACGAGGAACAGGATGCCAGCCAGCAGGGTAGGATCAGGAAGAAGACTGCTGTGCGTATTTGTTTCCGGACTATTGATGGTTTGGATCCTTCAGCCATGCCTTTTTTGTATTATCGATGACGTCCAGCAGTCCGTCGGTGAACTTGTCCTCGGGCAGCTGCCAGAACATGATGCCGCCCAGGCGTTTGTCCAGGGCATATTGTGTTTTCAGCCTGACCGAGGTGCTGTCGTCATAGGAAACGAAATAATGCTGCCGGGCATTGTACAGATAGGGTGCTTGCGCCACAGGATCCCAATGAAAGACATAGCCGCTGTCCGGGCTCAGCACCCTGGCCTGGTCCCGGTAAGAGACCCCGCGGAAGAAGCGGCAGGGGCGGTAGAGCCCGTTGTTGATGCTGTCGACCCCATCGAAGATCCGGGCATACATGGCGATCCCGATTGCGACCTTGCCGAGGGGGACCCCGATGGAATCCAGGTAACGAACGGCATGGTCGGTGGACTCCACCTGTTCCGGCGTGGAATACAGGGGGGTGTGATGACCACTTACCGTATCATAACCGCTGACCAGGTCATAGCTCATGAGATTGATATAGTTGACCAGGGGAGTTACCTTCTTCCAGTCGATGGAGGTCTGCAGGTATTGGGTGAATCCGCCGGCGGCGAAGCTGATCTCGCTGGTCCGGTCCAATTTTCTGTGCAGGAGCCTGATCAGGGCCGTGAAATTATCCTTGTCGGCGGGTGAGAATGGGTATCCGGGAACGTTGCTGAGGGCCGGGTATTCCCAGTCCAGGTCGATGCCGTCGGTATGGAAAAAGGCGGTTATTTCTTTTACCGAGCGGACAAAATCCTGCCGGCCCTGTTTGGTAGCGAAGACCAGGGGGCAGGTCTGGCATCCACCCCAGCCGCCCAGGGAGATGATGACCTTCAGCCCGGGGTGCTGTGTCTTCAGCGCGACCATATGCCGGATGGTGGCGCTGTCGTTGGCATTGGCGATGTACAGCAGGTTCCCGTTCAGGTGAGCAAAGCTGAAAAGGATATGGGTGAGTTTGTTGGTGGCAAAGCTGTCGATCGCTGTGTTCCTGCCGGCATAATAGCCGATCACGGCGGGCTCCCTGGGGCCTTTATGCTGGACAGCGGGGGTCTGGGCGCGGCTGGAAAAGGCGAAAAGAACAAGGGCGACGGTCTTCAGGGTCTTCGGTAACGGGTGGCTCATCATCGAAATTTATAAATAAGTATCGAAAGTAAGGGTCTTGTAATGCCCGTCCAAGAAGAAAAGGGACAAGTATTTGTAAAAGCAACTCTCTTTGCGCAAAGTCCGTATGAGATAGATAGTAAAGTATAAAGTATGGATCCAAAAAAGATGGGGCTGCCGGGCCTGTTACTGTTCTTTCTCTTCGGTGTCCTTTTCTCCTGTCGCAAGGAGAACATCAGCGGACCGCGTACGCTGGCCGATTCCACGGCCCTGTTCTCCGCCAGTATCAACGGGACGGCCTGGCAGACGGATTCCGTATCCGGATTCCTTTCCTGCGAGTACGGGAGTCAGATCAGGGTCATGACGATCACGGGCTTTACAGCCAACCGGGTGATCAGCATCAGCCTTCGGGATACGACGACCTCCGGATCCAATGACAGTACTTTGGCGATACAGGCCTATCAGGTGGGGGACTGGGGCAATGCATCGGCCTTCGGCTACGCCTACAACCCCATCCTGCTGGGCAGGAACCTGATATGGCAGCAGCAGGGATCGGCCCGGGTCGGTCAGGCTGTGGTGACGGCCAGCGATGGGGTGAACAAAAGGATTTCGGGCAGCTTTCAATTTACGGCCAGGCTCCTCGAGGTGGATTCCGCCACCGGTGGGCTGCGGACCGATACGGTGAGTGTTTCGGGTGGGGTCTTCTCGAATATTCCGTATACTTACTTCAGACATCCCTGAGGGATTTTTGTATGTTTGGGCATGCAAAGAAAAGAATTCCTCGCAACCGCCCTGGCTGCTATTGCAGCGGGGAACGTGTTGGGCGCCGCCGGCGGCCCTGCGCAGTCCGCGGCCGCATCCGTGGAGGCACCCGCACCCGCGGCCGCCCTTACCATTCGCCAGCTCATCGACCTGATACAAAAAGATATTCCGGGGGCTCCCTTTTCAAAAACAGTGGACACGATCAAATCGGGGGATGCGGATCAGCCTGTGAAGGGGATCGTGACGACCATGTTCGCCACGGATGCCGTGATAGAAAAGACCATCAGGGCTGGCGCGAATTTTATCATCGCCCACGAGCCTACTTTTTATAACCACCTGGATGAAACGGAATGGCTGGACGGCGACCCCGTCTATGCCTATAAGAAGGCGTTGCTGGAAAAGAACGGCATTGTCGTCTGGCGATTCCATGACGGCTGGCATGAACACCGGCCGGACGGTATACTCATGGGGGTGCTGACGGCCATGGGTTGGGATAAATATTATAATGCCGGGGCCCCGGAGATGATTACGATTCCGGCCATTTCCCTGGGAGATATCGTCGACAAGGCGCGCCGGCAACTGAGTATCGGCAAGATGCAGCTGATCGGCGATCTCAGCCAGTCCTGTCAGCGGATCCTTTTGTCTCCGGGTGCGGCGGGCGGCCGGTCCCATATTGCCGACCTCCGGAAATATACACCGGACCTTTTTATCTGCGGGGAAGTAAATGAATGGGAAACCTCCGAATATATTCGCGACGCGCGCTACCAGGGGAAGCATATGTCTTTATTGGTGCTGGGACATTCGGTGAGTGAGGAGCCGGGGATGGCGGGTTTAGTGCCGTGGTTACAGCAGAAGGCGCCGGGTATCCGTATCGAACATATCCCTTCGGGCAGTCCCTTCACGACCATATAAAAAAAACGGGCCCGCTTGCGAGGGCCCGTTTTTTTATGGAGACTTTTTATTTGGCGACTTCGGCGCGGATGACATTCAGCGCTCCACCTGCCTTGAACCAGGCGATCTGCGGTTCGTTATAAGTATGGTTGAGGGTGATCTGGTCATAGCTGCCGTCCTTGTGGTTCAGCACCATGGTAACGGGTTTTCCGGCTGCGAAGCTGGTCAGTCCGTCGATATCGATGGTATCGTCTTCCAGGATCTTATCATAGTCTTCTTTGTTGGCAAAGGTGAGGGCCAGCATCCCCTGCTTCTTGAGGTTGGTTTCGTGGATACGGGCAAAGCTCCTGACCACGATGGCGCGGACGCCCAGGTGACGGGGTTCCATGGCTGCGTGCTCGCGGGAGGATCCCTCGCCATAGTTCTCGTCGCCGATCACCACCGATCCGACACCTGCCGCCTTGTAGGCGCGGGCCGTAGCGGGGACGGGGCCATATTCTCCGGTCAGTTCGTTCTTGACGCTGTCCGTCTTTTCGTTGTAGAAGTTAACGGCGCCGATCAGCATATTATTGGAGATATTGTCCAGGTGGCCGCGGAATTTCAGCCAGGGTCCGGCCATGGAAATATGGTCGGTGGTACATTTTCCCTTTGCCTTGATGAGCAATTTCAGTCCTTTGAGATCAGTACCTTCCCAGGCGGAGAAGGGCGCCAGCAGCTGGAGACGGGTGGAGTCGTCCTTGACCACGACCTGGATGCCTTTTCCGTCTTTGGCTGGGGCCTGGTAGCCGGCGTCTTCGACAGAGAAGCCCTTAGGCGGCAGTTCCACGCCCGTGGGTTCGTCCAGCATGACGTCCTCGCCTTTTTCATTCTTCAGCGTATCGGTCAGCGGGTTAAAGGTCAGGCTGCCGGCGATGGCAAAGGCTGTCACGATCTCCGGGGAGGCTACAAAGGCGTGTGTGCTGGCCAGACCGTCATTACGTTTGGCGAAATTTCTATTGAATGAGGTGATGATGGAGTTTTTGCGGTTGGGGTCGTCGATATGACGGGCCCATTGACCGATACAGGGACCGCAGGCGTTGGCCAGGACCACGCCGCCGATCTGGTCGAAGGTTTTCAGGAAGCCGTCTTTTTCGATGGTGAAACGGACCTGTTCGGAGCCGGGGGTGATGGTGAATTCAGCCTTGGTTTTCAGGTTCTTATCGATAGCTTGCTGGGCGAGGGAGGCCGAGCGGCTGATGTCCTCGTAGGAGGAGTTGGTGCAGGAGCCGATGAGGGCTACTTCCAGGCGTTCGGGCCAGTTATTGGCTTTGACGGCCTCTGCGAATTTGCTGATGGGCCAGGCCAGATCCGGTGTGAAGGGGCCGTTGACATGGGGTTCCAGCTCGCTGAGGTTGATTTCGATGACCTGGTCATAATATTTTGCGGGGTCGCTGTAGACTTCTTTGTCGGGACGGAGATAGTCGCGGATGCCGTCTGCGAGGGCTGCCACTTCTTCACGGCCGGTGGCCTTCAGATAGGCCGCCATTTTCTCGTCATAGGTGAAGATGGAGCAGGTGGCCCCGATCTCGGCGCCCATGTTACAGATCGTGCCTTTGCCGGTGGCGCTGAGGCTGTCGGCGCCGTCCCCGAAATATTCCACGATGGCGCCGGTGCCGCCCTTTACGGTGAGGATACCGGCTACTTTCAGGATCACGTCCTTGGCCGAGGTCCAGCCGCTGAGCCGGCCGGTCAGCTTGACACCGATTAATTTAGGCATTTTCAGTTCCCAGGGGAGACCGGCCATGACGTCCACGGCATCGGCGCCGCCGACCCCGATGGCGACCATGCCCAGACCACCTGCATTGGGGGTATGGGAATCGGTACCGATCATCATACCGCCGGGAAAGGCATAGTTCTCCAGAACGACCTGGTGAATGATACCTGCGCCGGGTTTCCAGAATCCGATGCCGTATTTATTGGAAATGGAGGCTAAAAAGTCATATACTTCTTTATTGACATCTATGGCGGTGGCCAGATCGGCTACGGCGCCGGTCTTGGCCTGGATCAGGTGGTCACAATGTACGGTAGAAGGGACGGCAACCTTATCGCGTCCGCAGGTCATGAACTGTAAGAGCGCCATCTGGGCGGTGGCATCCTGCATGGCCACGCGGTCCGGTGCGAAATCGACGTAGTCCTTTCCCCGCTCGTATGCACGTTTTGGGGTCTCATACAGATGGCTATACAATATTTTTTCTGCTAATGTCAGGGGCCCTCCTACAAGCTTGCGGGCTGCGTCGACCTTTGCAGGCATTGCCCCGTACAGCTTTTTAATTAGATCCAGATCAAAAACCATGATGAATTTATTTAGATGATAGATGTAAGCCATTGATATAGACCATCGGCCATGAATGATGGGACATAGCCCCCGGTAATCAGAGAACGCGAAATTACCAAAAAAATGCGTTAATGGATCAAAAAGGATGCTGGGGGTTCTGCCGTTTTTTTTTAAATTAGCAGTATGAACAGACTGAAATACTTCATCGAGTGGCAGGTATTCGGCGTATGTGCGGCTATCGGGGAGCGTATGGGGATTGCTACGTCCCGGATCCGTACCTGGTTTATTTATATTTCATTCCTCACCATGGGGTCTCCCCTGATCATTTATTTTATCCTGGCTTTCTGGATGAATATCAAGCGGTATATTTTCTCCGCGCGGCGTAATCCTCTGAAATATCTCTGAGAAAGGGACGGGCTGCCTGCATAATTTTATGTAACTTACCGGGACCTGGTGCTAAAATCTATCCGGCCATATAAATCTGCTCACTGCTGATTTAAGTGAGAGAATATTGAGAATACTTGTGCGCGTTTACCACGAATTATTCACGGATAAATCCCTGTTCCTTGTTCCAATTTGATTACTCCTACACGGATTACGAGCAGTTAATGAACGATCTCGCTCAGAAACTGAATGCGCCTGTGGTTGACCACCACCTGGTATTCCCTTCGGCTGTCGCAACCGGTAGCCTGACCTTTGTAAAGCTGCCCAATGGTATTCATGTAAATATTATGAACTGCCAGATGAACCAGGACTGGTTGATCACCCGCAGGAAAATAAAGGATGAATATTATATACTCCGGTTTCACGAGCTGATCATTCCCGATACGCTGGAGATCAGGATCGGCAAGGAGCGGCTGAAGGAGTCCAATACGACGCGGCAAGTGGCCTATCTTACCAATACTTTATCGGACTGGGCCTACCTGGGTGCAAAGGGGACGGTCTATAAAGGGATCGATGTATTGTTCGATGCCAAGTGGCTGGCGGGGTATCTCGGGATTGCGAATATCGATGATGTACTGGCGGCCTATCTGTCTCTGCAGGTGGAGAATGTTCATACCGAGCCCCTGGACAGTGAGTACCGGCGGTTGATGCATGAGATCGTGGAAGTGGATCATGACAGCCCGATGCGGCTGGCCATCATACAGAACCGGATCATGCTGCTGATCGAAAGATTCTTCATACGTATCTACGAGCGGAAGAAGAATAATCATTTTGATATTCCTTTATCCAAACAGGATATCGACCGGATGATGCAGGTGGAGACGATGCTGACCCGCGATATTTTTGAGCCGGCGCCGACGATCAGCCAGTTAGCCAGGATGGTCTCGATCAGCGAGTCGAAGCTGAAAAAGGATTTTAAGTTGATCTACGGCGTGCCGGTCTATGAATATTTTCAGAAGATCCGCATGCAGACGGCCAAGGACAAGTTGCTGTCCGGTGATGTGAGTGTCAAGGAGGTGGCGATGGAGCTGGGTTATTCCAACCTAAGTAATTTTACGATCGCTTTTAAAAAGGAGTTCGGACTTTTACCAAGTAAATTACTCGGCTCGTATTAGATATGTTTTCTTCAGCTATTTTTATCTCTTTTGCGGGTAGTAAAAGCCCGCCGCCCGTCATAGTTTTGCATGGTATTTGCGAATGTGCGGATACTTGTAAGTCCCGTTTTTAATTTCATTTTCCCAGAAGAACCCGGTCCTCAACCCTACAACACTACTACGTATACTGCGAATCCATATTCATTATTCTGAAACCACTACTTTTCGGATCTTTACCAGTTGTTCCAGCAAGCTCTGGAGCAGGTCCAGCCTGAGCATATTGGCGCCGTCGCTTTTTGCACAGGAGGGATCGGGGTGGGTCTCTATGAACAGGCCGTCAGCGCCGGTGGCAATTGCGGCTTTTGCGATCGTACCGATCAATTGCGGATTGCCGCCGGTGACGCCGCTGGTCTGGTTGGGCTGCTGGAGGGAGTGTGTGCAGTCCATGACGACGGGTGCGCCCTCGGCCTGCATCCAGGGGATGTTCCGGAAGTCCACTACCAGGTCCTGGTAGCCGAAGGTGGTGCCTCTTTCGGTGAGGAGGATCTTGTTATTTCCCGCCCGCTGTATTTTTTCCACTGCAAATTTCATGGATGGTCCGCTGAGGAACTGGCCTTTTTTGACGTTGACTACTTTGCCCGTTTCCGCGGCGGCGATCAGCAGGTCCGTCTGCCGGCAGAGGAAGGCGGGGATCTGGAGGATGTCCACGTATTTGGCTGCGGGTGCGGCCTCGTCGTGGGCATGGATGTCGGAGGTGGTGGGCAGGCCGTACTTTTCGCCGACCTTTTTGACGAGGGCGAGGGCGGTCTCGTCGCCGATGCCGGTGAATGACCCTGCACTGGTTCGGTTGGCCTTTCGGTAAGACGCCTTGAAGACGTAGGGGATGCCCAGGTTGCGGCAGATGGTGGAGACTTTGTCTGCGACTTCCATGATGAGGTCCTCGGATTCGACGACGCAGGGGCCGGCGATGAGGAAGAAGTTTTTCTTGTCGTAAGATTGATGCTGAAAGAGTTGATCCAGGAATTCCATGGGTGCAAAACTAGGGGAAATTTTTTTGAACTGCCGCAGGCGCCAAATGGAAGTTAAAATGGGTATAGGCCGGCTGGAACTTTTTCCGCTGCTGGATAGTTAATAGATGAAATGAAAACAACCAATAATACCATCCTCATCACCGGCGGCAGCGCCGGCATCGGATTCGAAATGGCCAGGCTGTTCTCGGAGAACGGCAACCAGGTGATCATCACCGGGCGTAACCCGGAAAGAATGGCCGGGGCCATCGCCAGACTGAAAAACACCAGCGCCATCGTAAGCGACGTAAACGATGCCGAAGACGTGGAAAAGCTGATAGCGCGGCTGAACAAAGATTTCCCTACGCTGAACGTATTGATCAACAACGCGGGCACCGCCAACTATTACGACATGACCGTGCCTGACATCAACGCTTTCGGCAAAGCCAGCGAAGAGATACTAACGAATTACCTGTCCATTATCCGGCTGAACGAACGGCTGCTGCCCCTGCTTACGCAACAGCCCGAGGCCGCCATCGTGAATGTATCCTCGATCGTGGCCTTTGCTGCCAGGGCCAATAGCCTTCCCACGTATGGCGCCAGCAAGGCGGCCCTCCATTCTTACACCAATAGTTTGCGCATCATGCTGGAGGGGACCCCGGTGAAGGTATTCGAGTTAATGCCGCCGCTGGTCGATACCGAATTCTCGGCTGCCATTGGCGGCGCCGCTAACGGTATCCCTCCCCAACAGGTGGCCGACGACCTGCTGACCGCCATGCAGCAAGATATATTTGAGATACATATTGGCCGTACGGCAGAGATATTTAAGAACTTTTTCCCGCTATCCCCCCAGGCCGTACTGGCCATGAACGGGAAGCTCCCGGGACCGGCGCAGTCCACCAATGAAGCGCCAATACGTGCAGCCCTGGAGGCGCACTGGCTCGCCTCGGCTGCCGGGGATGCAAATGCGGAACATGATATTTACGATGACGATGCCATCTGTGATTATCCCCAGTCGGGGGAACGGATCCTTGGACGACGGAACCTGCAGGCCCTGCGGAGTCATCATCCGGGCAAGCCGTCAGGATTTAAGGTCCGGAGGATCCTTGGGAAAGAGGATCTCTGGATCACGGAATATACCATCACCTACCAGGGCGGGCCGGCATTCACGGTGAGCATTATGGAGTTCCGCAATGGCAAGGTCGTTCATGAGACGCAGTATTTCGCGGATCCTTTCGAGGCGCCGGCCTGGCGAAAGGAATGGGTTCAGGTGATGGCCGGTGTGATATAGTCACGGAAGGAGAAAAAAGAGGACTGCCAATGTATCTCGCATTACGATAACAAAAAGAAAGAGCTACCCCCTTGCAATGGTCTTAAATTGTGCCTTATTAACTGTAGGTTAGGGATATGCTTATAATGCTTATGATTCATGGTTAGGAGGGGCAATTGATAATGCAAGGAAGTTGCGGCTACAAAAGTATCTCCAATATCTGTATCATGGCTAAGTACATATTTTTGCACCAGACTGCTAAAAATATTTGAAATGTGATGATCTATGGGTAGAATAATATATTGCTTCAGAAATCGATTGATTTGTTGTAGATTTTCTTTGCTGGTAGCTCCTTGCTGAATTTCAGCAATAGTAACAGCGGACAATACAATATTGAAGGCTCCAATGTCATTTCTGAGGTAGGAAGCAACGGCAGGATTTTTACGCAAGATTTCGATGATTACATCTGCATCTACGACTACCATTTCTTACGCCGTTTTGCTGACCGGATCTTTTCAATGGAAATATCCTGCCCTTCCCACAAACCGTACATGCCATCGATAGCTTTCTCAGGATCCCGGCCGGGGGTAGCAAATTTTTTTATAATCTCTTTATGTAAAGCAGATTTACTTTTCTTTTGCTCCGGTAATTTAATGATTGTTGCCATGATCTTTGCTTATTTCCTTAGTAAAAATAAGCAAAAAAACTAATAAATAAATAACTAACAGCGCCGGGTGTATGTAGT
>Ga0247778_1001098_pt1 | contig 14910 bp, 22 predicted proteins | sample UWRJL049202B5_FD_179939 | JGI IMG/M metagenome (GOLD analysis project Ga0247778, IMG submission 179939) | Plant litter microbial communities from Arlington Agricultural Research Station in Wisconsin, United States - UWRJ-L049-202B-5 | ecosystem: Environmental > Terrestrial > Plant litter >... | reverse complement strand
ATAGTGGGGATATTATGTTTTGATGAGGCCTTGGTTGCTTGGGATTAGTGTATAGGTTTGAGGGATATAATGCCGGCGTTAGGGATGGAAATGTAAGGATGTCGATGTCTATATGGGCATTACCAAGCCGCTGGTATCAACAGGCGTGGTAAATGGCATTTTGTTACCTCTTTGAGTCCCTCTAGCTGGGGTGTTTCTTTTGGTGGGGAATTCCGTATAATGCCGTGCCGGCAATCCTTTCTCGTTGTGCCCTTACGTTTTAATCTGCTAGCAGATTGCCCTTCTTCTTACTGCTGTTCTTGTTGCTCGCTCTCCTTTCATTTCATGTCTACCTGCTATTGAAGTCCTGTTCGTTGATTTCTCCCATGCCAGTACATTTCCCCAGATTTCGTTCCGACTCTGTTTTCAGCATCAGTCGAATACCTTCAAATTTCTTGTATGACTTTACCCTCCAACATCCTTTCCCTCTACTTCTTGTCTCCTCGCATTCTCCATCGTCTATCAAAGTTTCCCCGAAGCATCTAACACTATACAAAAAGAGGTAAATTCTCTGTCATTGGGGTCTCTTTCCTTGTACATCTATTTTTTTGTCCTTTTCATCCTTTGTCAACTGCAGTATTTTCCCAACATACATAGGATTCCGCAAAGAGACATCCCAAGAATAAACGCTAAGGCTTTTGTACAGTTTTCTTTCATGTCGAGCGCCCTTTTCCGGGTCGGCATCTAGAAAATATTTTATCACCTTGTAATCAGCCCATTCGTTCTCCCATTCGTTCTCCCATTCGTCCTCTCTCGCTTCTATGTCCCGCGAGGATTTGAGATGAGGCCTCAAGAGTATTGGGAACAAGGCCTTGACTTTTTGAAACGATATATTGCATCGAGAACTTTGTCAATAAATTGTTAGCTTCATGTTATACAAATGTATGTAAAACACCTACCATTTTCTTCCGGGGTCAGTCTCAGAAGCAACAATATACTGCGAAGGGCAACCACTCTTTGGACAGCAGTTCGGCACAGCGAATTGCCCCATGACGAATGTCATGATAACATGCATACCGGGGTCGGGAAGGAAGAAATCAGGGTCAATCAAAGAAGGACCATTACGGCTTAAAACATCGTATAACTTCCATTGGCCTGAGCGGACTTTGGAACTGCCTACACGTGCATCTTGCTTGAACTTCGCCCGAATGACTGATTCGACCATCTAGAAGGCAAGCTTAGTTTTTAGATTGTACGTCGCGCTCTGAGAGAAACTTACATCCCAATTGAACTCCGCAGGTATCGGCATCACGTTTCCGAACAGGTCTTCAAACTTCATAGGGGGCTGGGGCCAGGTGTGGTTCAAGTCAGGCGCTGGATTTCGAAGGCCTTTCTCCACCATTTGCATCATCTTGTTCTGACCTTCTCTGGGTTCTGTCAGTACCTCATAGCTGATCATCAAGACGGCGTTACAGATTCAAAGACTTACAGCACATTGTTTGTTATAGACATGAGAGAATCAAGTTTTGGAACAGTGTTTCTGAATTTCGAAGTCGTTAACTTGAGCTCATTTTACATCACTTAGGACTACTGACTCTTGGGGTATCAAGGATATTTGAGCATGCATGGTTTGCATGTGCGATACCAAGCTTCTGTGTGTGGCCTCGCTGGCGTCCTGCTGGTTTTCGTGGCTCCTTCTTGCATCTTGTAAAGATCTCGCCGTAATTTTGCTGAATATCAATTAACTCCGTTGAAAGTCAAGGGTGCTGTTATTTCAAACTCACAGAACAGCCGTGTTCAACCTCAGCTGAAGGAATCCAACATGAGCAACAAGATAAGTGCGAAACTCCGGAATATCCTTCCTAATCAGTAACTCCCAGCGAACCATTCGCGGCGCGGCTTTCATCCTAGAAGACTGTGATGCGGCACCAAGCTTTTTGTTGAACGGCTCAATTTTCATCAAGAAGGCTTTGAGGGTGTCGTTACAAGAACAGGCAGCGAACTTGAGTGCGACGATCTCGGGAATTTGTCCAGCAGCTTTGGTCAAGTCGGATATCTCGCGGAGCGCGCGAGATAGAGCTTGGAGTTCAGTTTCGAGTTCTTGGAAGTGCTCTCGGGCACCGCCGGAGCTTCGGACGCATTGCACGATCTTGTTCACGAAGGTCACGGCGGTGACGATGTCGCCGGCGCTCCAGCCGAAAGACATCGTGCCGTGGGGAGATGGGATTCTGAGGGGGGTGGCGATGTTTTCTCAAACTCGGTAAGAGATATAGAACACCTGGATTGGGCTTTAAGGATTTGTGGCCATGACCCAGAATTGCTGAGAGGTCCAGAAACAGAAGATGGATGTTCCGATGTGAGGCTGTGAGGTGCACATGATGAAGTTTTTGGCCTGCAATGCCAGACCAATAATGTTGGGCTTTTTTTCAGCCTTGTTCTCGGAAGACTTATATCTACAATTCTAATAATTAGCAAAAAAGAATCAGCACGGTCTGCAGCAGAGGGAAATAGGTGAAATATTTAATACTCGCACCTCAGATTGAGGCGAAGATGAAGCATCCATTCCTCGACGCTAAAAAATACTTACCAAGTCAAACACGATATCTTTGTAGTCGGGGTCGTTATCCCCTGTGCTGAACTTTTGGTTCACATACAACGATTTGATAACCAGTACTGAAAAACGGTGTAGAGTACCTAGGTAGTAAACTTTCTCAACTTTTTGGATTCTCTTTCCCGCCAGTATATAAACCTCATGCTGAAGCAGCCGAATCTGAAAAGGATATAATGATATAAACAATAGAACAATGCAACCCCACTCTCCAGTATCATCCATCTCCATTTTCACCCTTCCAAATCGGACTTCCTCCCCTCACGTCTCTCCACACACCTCCACCTTCCCCTCCCCTATGCCCCTTACCCTCCTAACAACCTACGGCTTAGCAGTAATAGTAACCCTCGGCCCCGTATAAGTCGGCGTCCCAAACGCGGTACTCAGTCCGGCCCCATCACCCGGAATACATCTCGTATCCAAATCACTGCTCCCAGAACACTTATCCACACACTTATTATACGCAAGCAGGTTGCCGTCGGAAACTACGCAGATGGCTTGGTTGGCGTAGAATTGGTAGCGTGTGCCCGCGTAGATGGAACAGCATTGCATGGCGGCTGTTACGGCGGTGGCGGGGCCGCCGGCGACGCAGGCGGAGGAGGAGACGAGGGGCGTGAGGAGGGTGAGGAGTGGGAGGAGGATGGAGGATGTGGAGGGACGCATTTTTATAGATTTTGGTGGGGTTTGGGTGAGGGGTTTTGAGGGTGTTTTGACTTGAGAGGGGTTTTTGTCTGATTTTGAGCTGAGACAAGTGGATTCGTGTAGGAGATGATCTCTTGCTTGGTAGATTGAGAGATGAGATGGTAGATAGATGATGATAATGATGCTTTGGATGATGATATTTTCGTCCGAACTTTTAGACAAGAGTGGATTCCAGGCCCTTCTTATCGTACTTCTGACGGGAGGCAACGAAATTATTTTTTTCTTTCTTTAATGTAAAGGCCAGATCCGAAAAGCATGGTAGCGGTACAGAATAGCCGTTAATGTTTATTTGGACCCTTGACTCGTATTCTGGACGCAAAAACATTGTTGGTGCCTTCGGCTCAGAAGAAACAAGCTCTTTCGAGAAATTGATTTGATGTCCAGAATGTGACATTGATTTAACCTTAAGCCGATACCCTACTGTTTTCGCCTCTAGCTGCTGTGGAAATAGAATAGGGGACCTGGCTTTGGGAAAGGATGTTCGGATTGCGGGGATAGTTGCTCCGCAGAAGAAAGAACATGATTGGTCTGCGATCTGAGATACAATATAAACTACTTTATCCTGGTGGCGCTCGCCCCTCTTGATATTGGAAAGTGTGATATTTATCAGCCGATCGCAAGTTGTGGTTGGGAGACAGATAACCAACGTGCTGTGGCGGCTATTATGTATCAGCCGGCACAATAGGTCTCAGTAAAGGGAAGGTGCTATGAATAACCTCACTCATACCACTTTGCAGATCTTGGCACTTTGGCACATGGAATAAACCCATTGGCACAAGATGTTTTGCGGAGGAAAAGAGGCGTAGGGAGAGGAAAATTATTGGAGGAAGTTGGTGTTAGAGAAAGGGTTTCCCCGAGATCTTCGGCAAGGGCTGTTGGGTGACATCCATCAGGTCGCCACTTGACGGACCTCAATGGGCCGTTTGTACCACCGTAGTCGAAGACAAGCTTTTTCTTCGGAAGTGTTACCGGGCAATATTCTAGATCTGTTCCACTGGGAATGAGATGCGGCAGTCTGGGTCGTTCCGAAGGCCACTTTGCGGTCCAGAATCTGTAGAATTGTAGACCTGCAGGAATCTATTCTCGTTTCTCTGCTGCCTGGAATTCACGGTGATATTTGTTGCCTCTTGAATCGATTGTGATCTGTACAAGTCATATGGTTGAAGCCGTTGATAATTTAATATAGAATAGAGTGGTTGGGTACCGGTATTGCTGGCGCCTAGCGAGGGTTGATCTTTGAGATGCGTCGATGAAAAATGTTGATCTGGACTCCTCACTGCGATGATCAACTGTTGTGGCCTCTCGGGGATTAAAAATATTTCCAGACGAATTTGCGAGATGAGGAGCGAGCTTGACAATCCAGCAGCTGGTTTTCATGCCTCTCTCGGAATCTTTCTCCCCACTGTCGAGCATTGAAGTACGCTGGAAGAGTGAAATTCCGAGATACCTTCAATTGCAAAGCCACCATGAACGCGTCTTGAACTCCATACTGCCAATCTCCGAGAAGATCTTGGTAACTGCCAATAAGGGGACGGTGCAGAATGTTCAGACGAGTGTTTCGACACTTTCTTCACATTCCAGGCCAGTTGCGAGCAGAAGACCGGATTTCTGCAGCCGCCCCCCGGATTTTCTGCAGGTCCTGGTGGTCTCCAAACAAAAAATAAGATTATTCAGCCCCTCACAACGCCAGCATTGTTTTGGGAGGCTCGGTCTCTTGGGTAATGAAACATGTCAATTTTTTTGCAACAACTGTCATCGATGTCATTTTCAGTCGATCGTCCGGAGTCGGGTCACGAGAAAATGGACATTGGACAAGTTGTTGGTGGTGGCAGCTTGCATGAAACTGGCGCCGTTTGGGTTGTGTCGCGCACGAGACACTTCCGTGCTTCATCGACACCTCGCTTCGCCGGGAGAGCCCTCATGCGGTCAAGTCAACCTCCGAAGCACGGATGCCAAATGTTAAAGTTGCACGAGAGGCTAGGACCAGAAGCTTGTGTTTTCGCGCTGTGGATGAGGTTCTTACGATGCGATTCCTGCGATTCTTGTCGTGGTGAGAGAGCAAAAACGACGCTCGCAGCTCAAGTGAGCGTTAAGCGCCAGCGCGATGCGAATAGGGTCATTTTTCAGGTCACAGGAGGCAAAAGGAGGCTCAAACGCTGACGAATTCTCTTTTGGATATGCCATCCAATGTCTTCGTCTAAGCGCTGCGGGGCTTGTTCAAGCTGAACGGCAAGTCCAAAAGCCGTTTGAGACGTGCCTTGGAGCCGCGGGTCAAAACACGTTTCGAGGGTACAACCCACCACGAGCGCCTCCCTTTAATCCCTGCTGCGATGAAAAGAATGAGACAGGGGGTTTCCGGCGCGGCTTCAGAATTTGGGGATCATTCAAGCTGGCCTGCATCTTATTTATGCCTTCGCTGTCCCTCAGATCATATGTCTTGGCTCTTCATCTACCTACTCTTTCTTCCAACCTTCATCGTCGTTTTCGTCCTCTTGTTTATTTTTCTTCCATCCCTACATACTAGTAGTAACTTTTGAAATCACTTTCATTCTTTATACCTTAATTGTCGGCCAGTACGACACAAGCGCTAGACGCATATTTTCATTCCGACCCTCACATTCGTTACCTGAGATCTGGATCTTTAGAAAGGAAATACTTCAAAATGCAATTCACAACACTTCTCCTGTCCGCCATGAGCGTTGCCGGCGCTTTGGGTACGTTCCTCAAGACCTCAAAAAACTCGAACAAAACTAACATTCTCCCAGCACAAGACACAACCGTCCACGTCGTCAAAGTCGGCAGCATGAACGGCTCCAAGACCTTCACACCCAACGACATCAAGGCAAAGGTTGGAGACATGGTGCAATTCCAATTCGCGCCCATGAACCACACCGTCACGCAATCCACCTTCGACGCCCCATGCGTGCCCATCTCCAACATCATGAAGAACGTAACGGGCATCTACTCGGGCTACATGCCCGTCAAGGCCACCGATCAAATGACACCCACATATACGATTATGGTGAACAACACTACGCCAATGTGGTTGTACTGCTCCCAGGGCTCTCATTGCCAGGCTGGAATGGTCATGGCTATTAACGCCAAGTAAGTCCTTTTCCCCACTATTATCTTTTCCCTCAGTTTTCTAACAGCCGCAAAGCCCAGGAGCAAACTCCACCCGCACTGTCGACAATTACGCCAAGCTCGCCGCCAAAGCCTCAGCCAACCTCGCGCCCGGCGGTGTCTCCGGCGGCGTCTCAGGCACAAACTCCACCTCCTCCACCGGTAGCGGTTCCTCTGGCACCGGCTCCGGATCCGGAACCGGCTCAGGTTCAGGTTCCGGAACGGGCTCTGCTAATGGAGGTGCTTCGGGAACTGCTTCTTCTGGAGGAGCAGCTAGCACGAGCGGTGCGGCGAACACGAATTCTACTTCGTTCGCTATTGCGATTAGACCGAATGAGGCGATTAGCTTTGGAAGTTTGGTTGCTATGGGTGTTGCGCTGTTGTTTTAGATGCCTGGTTGAGTGGGAATGGGGATTGGGGGTGTACATTCGTGGTGATTGGTGGGAGCAAATTGTTGCTGTAATTTTTTGGAGTATTGGAGATAAAACAGAGCAGAAAGAAAGAAAGAAAGTCAAAGCAAGCATTTATTTTTGTATTAAGGTTTCCGCGCTTGATGACGCGATGATTTTGATTGGGGGTTGAATAGACGTTGGAGTATAGTACCTACCGTATATACCATTTTCTCTTGCGGATACCTGTCTTGTACTTGTTCCATGTCTATGTTTTGAAGGGTAATACACTGCACTATTTACAATTCGCTTTGCTCCTTTCCAAAGATCCACTGGAAGGCATATCATAAAACTTTTCCCATCCCAAAAATACACTTGTTCATGAATATGAAAGCCATCCTCCATCATTTCCCCTCCGGCCTCGCCCTACTGCTCGGCCTCCCCTCCTCAGCCCTCTTACACAACGTCGGAACCGGCCCCTTAGTCTCCCACCCCTTCTCCCTCTTCACTTGTCCAATCTTCGTATACTTGGGACTCTTCTCAAAGAAATCCACCCAATGCTTCAACGCCTTCCACACCTCAACCTTCGCCTCCCTCCTCTCCTTCGCCTTCAGCTTCTTCAGCTCCCCACTACTGTACAGCGAGTCGATTTCAGGATCATCTTTAGGTATGAAAGCCAGCTCCGCCCCTCGTAAATCCGGAACGCGATCTTCCTGGAAACAATTCGTGACGAAAGCCCGCGACGCGTCGGCCCCGGCGAAGAAATGGTAGGAGCCGCCTGGGCCGTAGAATTTGCGGCCGCGGCTTACGTCGTAGATTGTGCCGTTGATGGCGAGGAGGATAGGGAGATCGGGGTTCGTGCCATCGTAGGCGGCGAGGTCGGCGTCTGTGTATTGTTTTGGTCCGGACTGTAGATTTATGCGTTGCTTAGCTTGGAGCTCTTTGAATAGAAGGGAAGGGGAGGGGAGGACAAACGATGTAAGTTTTTATAACATCTATTCTAGACCATTGCGGTCGTTTGACGCCCCAGAAAAAAGACTCGCGCGTTACGAAATAGGAGAGGGCGCTGCTGGCGAGTAGGACGAAGACGAGGGTGCGGAGGATGTCGAGGTAGGGGATTCCGGTGCCGTCTTCTTTTTGGAGAGTTTCTTTTGAGATTATTTTTTCTTTGCTATCCGGGGGATCCGGTTTGCGTTGGCGGATGTCTGCCATTTTTAAGGATTTGGGGATTGAAAGAGAAGGGAAATTGGGGAAGGTCGTGGAGAGTTATTAATCGGGAGAGGTGTTCTGATGATGGTCATTTTAGCCTCGCGGTCATTGGCTGGAGTAAAGTTTAGAGTAAAGTTTAGCCTTGTGGGGTGGACCTGATGGATATTTTGAAAGTTGGATTTTTTAGAGGGGCTATGGGATTTGGATTATGATTAAGTGGTTTTAGATATTGTATTTCTTTCTTTTGTTATGTCGGAGAGATGGACGGGATGAGGCGCTGGTTAGGGGTCTCAATTGGCGTAGGTTGAAGCCCCTCAAACGGGAACCATAGCTCTCAGTAGCTAACTTCACGTCGCGCAAGTGCACAGCTCCAAGTTCTAGAAGTTGTAGGAGGCAATCATGTGAATTGAGCAGCGGAACTAGTTGTTTTATGCTTTGGTTGTCACAGATGTTACAGAGAAGATTCAAGCCAGTAGAAACTGCCGTTAAGAAGCAACTCGATTGGATATGCTACACCGAAAAAAGCTCCATGCCCATTGCAAAATGCCCAATCCATGCCCTTCATCCGCCATATCTACCCCGTGGTTGATTTCGAAGAAAGGTGGTCATGACATCAACGTCTCAACAGGATATGAGAGGTTATTCCGCAGCAGCAACCGCACGAGCTTAATTATGTCAGTATTCACTACGCAAAAATTCTCCAATGAAGAGGAACATACTGTAGATGCACAGCTTGCTGTGTCCAACAACCTTCTTAATTTGTCCCTTCTCCTCCAAATCCGCCAAACATCTCCGCGCGAGGGAGCCGTTGATCTTTAGTCTATCGACGAGGGTGGCGACTGTGATGAGACGGTACGATTGAACATCCTTGTAGAGTTTATCGGAGGTGGCCTTGTCGAGAATGACGGCGTGTTGTGCCTTGTCCTTGACCTTTCCCTTTGACCACTGTAGACAGCTGTATTAGTATAGGGATTCAATAATCGTGAGAATGCGAATATATTCGTAAATCCATCAGGGTCGTGAGACGTATGCTGCTAAGGTATAGACACGGTAACACTTTGATCCAAATTCCAACTGCTACTTGGCAATGATCTCCCATGGGAGCTTTTTATGTCCTGGAAGGTCTGGATCATTGGGTCGTGCATGTCGAAGGAACAGCGCAACAGGAGCATGCTGTTGGACCACAGCGGCCTCATCGAAGGGCGAGCCAGATAGCAGTCCAACAGTCGGCGAGTCCCTTTCTTCCGCAGCAGCTACGTCTCATGGCCCAGATAAATCGTTGAGGGGTGCACGAGGGGCGTCAAATGATGCCGCTTCAACCCCGCCGTGCATTCGGATGGTAGAGGAGTATTTGACTAAGACTAACCTTCTTCTTTTCTGCAAGATAAAAATATTAGCATTGTGGTCTGAAGAAGAGCAAAGAGTAGACGGCATCATTGCAAGCACAAATTCATCTGCAACGACGCATTGCATTGCCGCTGGGTCATGAAAATGGCTCCGACCTCCACCATTCAAAACTGTGCAGCAGATAATAAATCTCAAAGGGAGAGTACTCACGCTTCTTCGCGGTTCCTGCAGCGGGCGCCATGTTGATCGATTCGAAGTTCTTGACGTGGAATCCGGATGGAGGTTGTAAAGTTGTTCGAGGATTCACAATTTCGATTTCTTTGCGTGGTGCGGTCTCGTCAAATCAACCAATCAATGCAGCCCAGACTAAGCTCCACCTTCGCACCTTCCGCACCACGCACGATTATTTTTGACGAATTTCGAGAGCCACGACTTCGAGACGCAACCACGACCAGAAGAACATCGCCCACCCAGTCTGCCTTCGAACCCGCCGACAACATGAGCGACGTCGAAGTTGAAGAAGTTGCCCCCAGCGGATACACCGTCCTGCCCAAGGAGGTCACCGCCGAGATTGGAAGCGTCAAGCTTTTCAACAAGTGGTATGCATAAATTCGCAGCGGGGGAGGAGGAATCACGACAAATTGCTAATTATTCTGCCTCTGCAGGTCCTACGAAGATGTCGAAATCCGTGATATCTCCTTGACGTAAGGATTCCCATTTCGAAGCTGCAGAAAGCATGGCGCATTGAGGAAAGGGCAAGGAGGGCTAACAAATTCGCAGCGATTATATCCAAATCCGCGCTCCCGTCTACATCTCCCACTCTGCCGGTCGATACGCCCAAAAGCGATTCAGAAAGGCGCAATGCCCCATCATCGAGCGTCTCACCAACTCGCTGATGATGAACGGCCGTAACAACGGAAAGAAGCTTATGGCTGTCCGCATCGTTGCCCACGCTTTCGAGATCGTATGTCTAGACTACAAGGTGTAAGGAAGAGGGAAAACATAACTAATGAATCCCAGATCCACATCATGACCGACCAAAACCCCATCCAAGTCGCCGTCGACGCCATCGTCAACTGCGGACCCCGCGAAGACTCCACCCGTATCGGATCAGCAGGTACCGTGCGTCGTCAAGCCGTCGATGTGTCTCCTCTGCGCCGCGTCAACCAAGCCATCGCTCTCCTTACCATCGGTGCCCGTGAAGCCGCTTTCCGAAATGTCAAGTCTGTTGCTGAGTGCTTGGCGGAAGAGTTGATCAACGCTGCCAAGGGAAGCAGCAACTCGTATGCTATCAAGAAGAAGGACGAGTTGGAGCGTGTTGCCAAGTCCAATCGGTAAAGGGTTGTTGGTTTCTTGCATGCATGGGATGGGGTTTCGATTTGCAGGATGGGCGATACGGTTGCATTTTGTCACATAAATGGCTATTGAATGCTAAATGCCCTTGACAAATTGGATGATGAGCATTACATGTGATGTGATCTGGGTTATGCGGTGTGTAAGCTACGAATCACAGCCTCAAAAAAGTCTTTGATTTGAATCCCGTTTCGTGCAAATCTGAGGCTGAAAAAGACTTTGCACCCTCGTTAAGTGTCTCATCTCAGCAGAACATTACAGGCGCTATGCAATGAAATCTCATTAACTGCTGTGAACTCTTCGAGAACACTTGGGCAGCATTCTCAGAATCTTCCTTGCCATTACCTATCTGAATCTTACACCGAGCGGAAGGCCACTTAGTATTTGTTATAACCAGATATAGGATCTTCTAACTCCCGTAACAGAGAACAGCAGAAGCAGAAATAGGGACTCTCAAAGATCACGAAATTCTCAAGAATGGCAAGCTAGAATATCTGAATGGTGGATTAGTTTTCAATACGGTGGCATTAGAAAGAGAATGTTTCTACATTTCGGGATCACTCGGAAAGAATCAAAGAAGCAAAAGAGGAAGGAATATCTCACTTTTGCTTACGCTTTTATTAAAACTATAAGAATTCAAGTATACACTATGAAAATCTTCTCTAAATACTAGACCAGATTTGATCTGTCGTGGAGTTGGTAGCTCAAAAATCTACGGGAGGCTCAATCTTCGGTGACGCCGAGCCGGGCCAGAGGAATAACTCTTTGCCGTAGAACAAGACATGCAGTGCACGACTGAAACACGACCTGTCTAACCAGCTTCATTTAGTCTAATAGAGCCTCAAAATTTTACAAACTGACATATATATTTATAGCGGCTAGTCTTCAATGGTTGCTCCGTCAGATCGCCCCCTGTCTTTGCGCTTGGGGCTCGCAGCCGATGGAACGGGTGGTTGCAGCGTTGAATTGAGAGGGAGATGAATACAGAAGGAGAGGTGGAATGATATGAATTGTAGATAAATAAAAAGTAAATACTCAGTCATACCTTGGATCCGATTCAATTGAATAGTGACTATTGATTATTGATTATTGATTATTGTCATCTTTCTTCAAGTCTTCCCTTCATATCTCGTCAATAAAAATTTGATATTTCTGCCTCCCTCTTCAGGCATTAATCGGAGATTCTCGGCTGCTAGGTCGACGTTAGCTCGCCTCGCCCTTCAAATTTTAACGAAGCTGGCCTCCAAAGTCTCTTTCCGCATACAAAAACTTCTTGAGACCAGCTTCTCTCCCAAACTCCTGCATCTTCTTCCCATCCACCATTCCTTCCCATCACCACCATCTCCCCTCAGTCCTTGATCGCTGATCACCCGTCGCCACTATGAGCAACGAAGCTCCTAAGAAGCAGTCCGTCATGGGCGTGTACGTTGCATTCCCCCGTCCTTCATCCCCTTCCGACAGCCAGGAAATCTTGATCGCGACCAACTTTTTATCCACGAAGCTTGGCCACCATCGCCATCCAGCATCAATGGAGCTCAATTGGTACCTCGCGATGGTATAGAGAGGCATTGCACACTCTATCCTCGAGCTGCCAGCTTTGTTGATGCTCAATGGCGCCGCGATCAATTTTTCCTGTGACGTCCAACCATCCTCAAGAATCAAGCTGACACCTCTCACCACAGTCCTCCTTTCGTTATCGACTTCATGAGTATGTCTACCTCTGCCGCAGCCGCATAACCACTATCGCCGCCGGATTCTGACGGTGGTGATGGCTCTGTTGGCTTGTGAGGGAATTTTCCAAGGTGTCAGTGCTAACTCGCGATAACAGTGGGTGGTGTCTCCGCCGCCGTCTCCAAGACCGCAGCTGCTCCCATCGAGCGTGTCAAGCTCTTGATCCAAAATCAGGTACGTTTGGAGCCTCATCTTCTTTTAACCTATCGCGCCCTGCGCCGGATATCCGCATCGGGTCAACCCGACGGTTCTGGGCAAGATTGTCACTACATGCATACATCTACAATGGATATAATCTGCATTGGCATCTTGAGATCGCTCGCTTCTAGAAACACGCATGTGATAATGTAACCAACACTAACCCCTTTCCAGGATGAGATGTTGAAGTCTGGCCGTCTGGACCGAAAATTCAACGGTATCGGTGACTGCTTCTCGAGAACCATCAAGAACGAGGGTGTCGTTTCGCTGTGGCGTGGTAACACCGCCAACGTTATCCGATACTTCCCTACCCAGGCGTTGAACTTTGCTTTCCGTGACACCTACAAGTCCATGTTCTCTTTCAAGAAGGAGCGTGATGGATACGCCAAGTGGATGATGGGTAACTTGGCATCTGGTGGTGTAAGTTTCCCTGCTCTCCAACCTGAAACACAAATTTCTAACCTCTAATAGGCTGCTGGTGCCACTTCCCTTCTCTTCGTCTACTCCCTCGATTACGCCCGTACCCGTCTCGCCAACGACGCCAAAGGAGCCAAGACTGGTGGTGAGCGTCAATTCAACGGCCTGGTAGACGTCTACAAGAAGACCCTCGCCACTGATGGTATCGCCGGTCTCTACCGTGGTTTCGGTCCTTCCGTTCTCGGTATAGTCGTTTACCGTGGTCTGTACTTCGGTATGTACGACTCGATCAAGCCCGTCGTCCTTGTCGGTCCTCTCGAGGGTAACTTCCTTGCCTCATTCGCTCTCGGATGGGGTGTCACCACCGGTGCCGGTATTGCCTCATACCCTCTCGATACCGTCCGTCGTCGTATGATGATGACCTCTGGTGAGGCCGTCAAGTACAAGTCTTCCATGGATGCTGCCCGTCAAATCGTCGCCAAGGAGGGTGTCAAGTCTCTCTTCAAGGGTGCTGGAGCCAACATTCTCCGTGGTGTCGCTGGTGCCGGTGTCTTGTCCATCTACGATCAAATGCAGGTCCTGATGTTCGGCAAGGCCTTCAAGTAGATACTTCCTCCCTCATGTAGTTGTAGAAATGGGCGGGTATAGTGGCAGTGGTGAAGTAGGGCAGTAATTTGTGTTGGTACGGAAACGAGGAGCGCTCGCTAGGGGCGGGGTGTGGTCGAGGCAGGTGGAAGTTGTTACAGACATCCATTGCTATGGTGTTGGAGCAACTTGCAGTCGGGCTGGAAGCTTATTTCTAGACCGCTGCTGTACTTTAGTTACCAGGCAATTTCCCTGATGTGTTCCCTTTACCTCCTTGCTTCGCTGGGTCCTTGTCCTTGTCCCTTCTTTCTTATCTTTGGTCTCTTCTCGTCTTGCATTGGTTCGATAGATTACTGAAGATGGTGGGGGGTCGTCAAAAATGGAATGGAAACATTCAAAAATACTTGCAAGTCTCATGAAGTGATATATATGATATTTGAGCGCAGTGATGTCTAGAATCTGTCAAATTAAGCACTCTCTCAAGCTCGGTCTGAGCTTCCTTGAATTTGCAGTGAAATAGGTGAAGTGGCTCTTGTATTTTTGGTAACCTCTATCAAAGCTTTACGACGGCGCCTTTAACATACAGCAACCTGTTTCGCCGCTGTCCCGAAATCGAAGCCCAATGCCCAAATTTCTTTTGCTGTTCCTTGTTTGCCTTTATTTCGTGACACTCTCCTGCCTCTTCATGAATCCCGCTTCCCAGTCCCTCTTTCCTAGATCATCTGATTTCGCAGGCCATGCGATTTTCACCTTCGATTGGCCGTCTCCCTTAGCAAGTGCAATTTTCCAATCCACGGCTCCTCGTCGCTCTTTTTCTATCGTGATGGCTATCTTCAATCACTTCTCCCAAGTTTGGCGTCAAGATTCGAAGTCCGTTTCCGGCTTGTGGAACTGCAAGATTATTTAGCGGGTTTAGTCAACTTTCCGTATTTCTTGCTCTTGTGTGGAGTTGCGGTTGTTGATGTTTTGCATTTATCTTGTCATTACAATGTGTCATTTATTCAAGAACTCAATTACCCCTCATCACCCCCTCACTTCCCTTCTCCCCCCAACATATCCCTACAATCAACACACCCACAAACCGCACCCAACTCCCTCCTAACCTCCTCAAACTTCCCTCTAAACACCTCCAAAACCTCTTCATTCCTCAATCTCCTAAACCCATTACAGCACTTCTCCCCACTAACATAATCCCCAAACACATACTCCACCATCCTCCCCCTAACCTCCTGATCCCCCTCATACGCCAACTCCATCGCATACGCCCTA
>Ga0247778_1001097_pt1 | contig 14917 bp, 14 predicted proteins | sample UWRJL049202B5_FD_179939 | JGI IMG/M metagenome (GOLD analysis project Ga0247778, IMG submission 179939) | Plant litter microbial communities from Arlington Agricultural Research Station in Wisconsin, United States - UWRJ-L049-202B-5 | ecosystem: Environmental > Terrestrial > Plant litter >... | reverse complement strand
ATCCGCCGCCCGGGCGCCTCCTCTTTCAACCAGGCTGCTGCGCAGGGCCTCATCCTTGTAGATCATCATCAGCTTTTCGGCCAGGCTCCCCGGATCGCCGGCCGCAGCATATAAGACAGGCTCCGCATCCGCCAAGCCGTCTACCTTCCCTATCAGCCTGCGCGCATCGGTCGTCGTGTCGATCACCGGCACCCGGGATTTCCAGGCTTCCACGATCGACAGCCCCGGTTCTGACCGCCCAAAGGGACGAACGATCGCATAGGCGCCCCCCGTCATCGCGGGGCCGTCCTTCAACGGGAACCAGTCCTTATATTGATGGAGATCCTGCCGGTATTTGTAAGTCTCCAGCCGCAGGTCGATGGCCCGGGCCACCGCCAGGGAGCCTTCGCCCGCCTTTCCCGCCAGCACCATCTGCATATTGGACAGCTGCCGTTTCTTAAACCGGGAAAACGCACGTAGCAGACTTACCAGATCCTCCTCACCCGCGCCCGTCACATCCGTGAAAAAGTATTCCTTCCCTCCGGCATAGGTCTCTTTGGCCTTTTCTCTTTCTTCAAAACCCAGCGGTACACTGGCCGGCCCCGCGGCAGGTGGTATCACCACCACAGGGGTAACTGTATCCTCGGGAGAATTTTCTTTTATGAACTGCTGTGCATCCGCTGAAAAACAGAACATTGTATAGAAAGCCCGCAGGCTGCCCGCAAGTCTTTTCCGGGAGAGCCTCGCCAGTCCTTTCTCTTCCCCCTTCATTCCCGCATCTCCGGGCATCCAGCAAATCTGAGGGATCTTCACGGCCGCCGCCACCCCGCCCGTCGTCATGACCCAGTCGGGACGGTATTTCTTCACCAGCCGGGGGATCTGCCAGTCATACCAGAGCTTCCAGCCCGCCTTGCCAGGCAGTGAAGATGAATGGATCCAACGGGACTTGCCCGGTCCCCCATTCAGTCCGTCCCCGCCCTCTTTCTTCAATATATACCGCAAGTCCATCCCCCTTTTGTCCAGTATATATAGCCACGCTATCCCATAGCGGTCAGACAGCTCCCGGGTGCAGGAAAGGATCCACCGGGCCCTTTCCCCGGAACTCCTAACATATTGTAAAGGTCTGCAATCTAAGAGGATGAGCATGCGCAAAGGTAATCCCACGAACTTTCAAAAAAAATTGCAACATGTCAATGCTGATTATCAAATCCTTACATTTTAGCACTTCTGCTCAAATGTGGTTTTTACTGTCCGTCATAATCAGGTATTAACGCTTTGGCTTCATATTTGCACTTATTTAACTTTGTATTAATAATCCGTCTACTCATTTTTAAATTCGTGCCTATGAACCGTGTGTACCCAATCACTATTACTATCTGTATATGCATGATGGTAATATTCCCCCGTCTTAGTGTGGCTCAATGTAACTGCGCTGGCAAAGACTCCGTCACCCAGTTTATTACCATCGATACAGCCAACGGTCCCAAAATGCTGATCACCTTCAATAAATTCAATGATCCAACGGGTCAGATGTACCTGGCATGTATGGATCTAACCGATACTATCAGCATTGTCTCTTCCACATTGGTACGCAACCAATCGACAGGTCCCATCATAGGCGCGAATTTCACGATTTCCGTGACCTCCAAGATCACGGGTCCTCCCAGTATTAACTCTTCCAAATCCGGCACTCATGATTATGGCCCTTACGACTTCGGCCCGGCAGGTACCACTTTGCTGCCATCCGACTCTGTAATACTCGGCCCGGATACATTATTAAATAAGAAAGTGAACAGTGTGGCCGTCACAAACCCGGCACCCTATTTTGGCATAGGTACGGTCAGTGACACCATTACCTTTGGTGGAGGGGCATTTTCTGATGCGGGTACCTCTTTCGACTACAGCATAAGAACAAAATACTGGGGATCTGCACGTATTACCTATTTTCTTTGCCCTAGCATACCCCTGGCCACAGCTATCCACGATTTCACCGCGAACAGGAATGGCACTTCGGTATTATTACAATGGTTAACAGAAAACGAACAAAACAATACAACCTATGAAATCCAGATCAGCACAGACGGCAAACAATTCGGCAACGCCGGGCAGGCCCACGGCGACCCTGTTACAACAGGTACTACTACAAAATACCAATATCAATACAACCTTGATCAGGCTAATCCTGGCACGGTCTATTTCCGTGTCAAAAGGGTTGACGCCAGCGGAACAGTCAGCTATTCAGCCATCGTAATTGTCCGGCCCGGGGGCGCGGGAGATGACGCCATGAGTTACCAGACTTATCCCAATCCTGCCACCAATAGTTTGGTGTTCCATTTCAATACGGCACAAACAGGACGATATCATCTCGAACTGGTCAATACAGCCGGACAGGTGATACAGCAACGGGCCCTAACGCTGACGGGCACCTCGGAACTGCGCCTGGATCTCAACCCCAAACCCGTGAAGGGAATGTACTTCCTCCGCACAACGGACCTGAGCCATGATCATCATTACGTCAGCAAAGTGTTTATCAACTAGGCCGGTGTCGCCCAGGATGATATCCCCTAAGCCCTTATCGCCTGATCAGAAAATTATCGACAAACCTGTGAAAAACCAATAAATCTATCCTACGAAAAGCCTTCCTAAGGGGGGGCTTTCCTCTTTTGGGGGTCCTAAGAGCCATATTGAATTATGTAACTTTATTGCAAAAGCTAAACAGGACCATGGCAAATAAATCCGATAAACCGGAATTTTGGGAGTCAGCCTTCCATGATAAACATGAAATGTGGGGCTTCGAGCCATCAAAGTCTGCCGTATTGACGAAGGATCTTTTTGTCCAAAAATCAGTAAAAAACATCCTGATCCCCGGTATTGGCTATGGACGGAACGCGCAGATCTTCATAGACAACGGGATAGCCGTTACAGGGATCGAGATATCAAAAACAGCCATTGAAATGGCGAGAAGGCATTATGGCACAGATATGATCATACATCATGGCTCAGTAACCGATATGCCCTTTGATGACAACAAATATGATGGTGTATTTTGCTATGCACTGATCCACCTGTTGGACAGTAAGGGAAGGAAGAAACTAATCCGTGACTGCTATAATCAACTTTCTGAAAATGGCTACATGGTTTTTACAGTCATTTCGAAAGACGCTGACACCTACGGGCAAGGCAAATTTATTAGTAAGGACCGGTATGAAATGTTCGGGGGGGTTACAATGTTTTTTTATGATATAGCATCAATCCATACGGCGTTTGACAGGGCCGGATTGTTTGAAATCACAGAAATTGTTGAAAATTATCCATTCTTTTTAATTAAATGCAAAAAAGGCAGGTAACGGGACAATCACCCGTCTAATTTTCGTGCCATCTCAGTCCATTGATGGATTTTTTAAGTCTATAAGCTTAAAATAACCTTCAAAATATCATCTTATAATCTTACTTTTATGGCAAATCGTAAATCTATAAGCTTATGAAAATCAAAAATAGCTTATTGGTCATTCGCCAGCTGGACAAAAAATTAAAGGGCCCTTATGCCGTATACGAAGCCAATCAACCTGCCCGGGGATGGGTCAACCTGATCCGGAAAACATTGAAAATGTCCCTTCGTCAATTAGCGAATAGAATGTCTATCACACCGCAAAGCCTGAGCAATATCGAGAGTCGTGAAAAAGAAGGAACAATAACCCTCAATAAATTGAGAGAAGCCGCAGAAGCGCTGGACATGCACCTGGTGTATGCCTTTATCCCCAAAGATGGCTCTTTGGAAAAGATGATCGAACGCAAGGCATTGGAAAGAGCAGAAAAAATTGTCCTGCGTACATCCACCACGATGAAACTGGAAGACCAGGGGAACTCTAAAGAAAGGATAACCCAGGCTATTGCCGAAATGACGGAAGAAATTAAAAGAGAAATGCCGAAAAGCTTATGGGATTAGTGGAAATACAATACGAAGAAGGCCAAACCCCAATTGACGAGGATGAAAAAGACGGTTTGATAATCCCATCCGTGACAACAAGAGGCGAACTGGATGAAGTAGAACAAAGAAACATTGAGGAAGCCATCCGTTGGACACTCGGTCATAGAAAGAAATTCACCGCGGCAGAAATACTAACGGAGGCATTCGTGCAGGACCTGCATCGAAGAATGCTGGGGGAAGTCTGGCAATGGGCGGGCAGTTTCAGACAAACCAACAAAATTATCGGCGTCGATAAATACCAGGTCGGGATCGAACTGCGAGCCCTCTTCGATGATTGCAAATACTGGATTGAAAAAAGAACTTTTGGCGAAGATGAGATAGCTATCCGTTTCAAACATCGAATTGTCTCCATCCATTGTTTTGCCAACGGAAATGGACGTCATGCGCGCCTTATGGCAGACCTGATCGCAGAGAAGATCTTCGGGCAGGAGGTTTTCAGCTGGGGCGCAAAAGAGCTAAGCCGGCACGGAAAGTCCCGGTCGACCTACCTGACCGCCTTGCGGGAGGCCGATAAGGGCAGATACCAGCCGCTTATGATCTTCGCAAGATCCTAGCAGTGAGAATCTAACACCGCTCCGGAACCTCCATCAACAGCCTTACCTGGTCCGGCAGCCCCAGTTTGCCGTATCGTCTTTTTCCTTTAGCTTTGTCCCAAATGAGTATTATGGATCATATGGAATATAACACCACGCGGAACCACCTGGTGATGCGTGAGTACGGGCGTCACATCCAGAAGATGATAGAATATCTGGTAGCCCTGGAGGATAAAGATAAGCGCCAGCGCAATGCAATGGCCGTGATCGAACTGATGGGCTTCCTCAACCCCCACCTTAAAAACGTCGAAGACTTCCGTCATAAATTATGGGATCACCTTTTCCTGATCTCTGATTTCAAACTGGAAGTATCTTCCCCTTACCCCATCCCCACCCGGGAAACCCTGCGGGCCAGGCCGAAACCCCTGAAATACCCCAAGCGTTACCCCAAGCTCAGCCACCTGGGCAAAAACCTGGAGATCGTCATCAACAAGGCGCTGGCCGAAGAGAACCCCGACAAACGCAGCGGGTTCGCCAACGCCGTCGCCTATTATATGAAGCTGGCCTATAACAACTGGCACAAGGAGACCGTCCACGACGACGCTATCCAGAGCGAGCTGTCCAACATCACGGGCGGCCAGCTGGAGTTCACCAACACCCCCTACGTTAAGAGCTTCCGCCCCCAGGAGAACCGCGAAAGAGAACAACGCGGCGGCTATGGGGACTACCGCAACAAACGCAACCAGAAATTCCAGCAGCGCGGCGGCGGCCAGAACCGCAATGACCGCAATGACCGGAATAACGATCGCGGCGGTGGCAAATTCAAAAAGAAAAGATTCTGATATTCTTCATCTTGTAATCAATTAATTTAGCAGCGATATTGACAGGCGCCCCCTTTCAATATCGCTTTTTTTATTCCGTAAAAACAACATCGTGAATTCATTCGAAGTCATCGGCGGTAACAAACTGAAAGGGGAGATCATCCCCCAGGGAGCCAAGAACGAGGCCCTGCAGATCATTAGTGCCGTCCTTCTCACGCCCGAAAAAGTAACCATCGGCAATATCCCCGATATCCTGGACGTGAACCTCCTCATCGAACTACTGGGAGAAATGGGGGTCAAGACCCACCGCACCTCCCGGGACACTTGCAGCTTCCAGGCCGACGATATCGATATCAACTACCTCCGCAGCGAGGCCTTTCGCAGCAAGAGCGGCAAACTCAGAGGCTCGGTTATGATGGCCGGCCCCATGCTCGCGCGTTTCCGCCGGGCATTTATCCCCAAACCCGGCGGCGACAAGATCGGCCGCCGCCGCCTGGATACCCATATCATCGGCTTTGAGAAGCTGGGCGCCCAGTTCAACTACAACGCCGAAGAAGGTCTCTTCCACCTGGAAGCGCCCCATCTAAAAGGCTGCTATCTCCTGTTGGACGAACCCTCCGTCACCGGCACCGCCAATATCGTAATGGCCGCCGCCATGGCCGAAGGCGTCACCACCATTTATAATGCCGCCTGTGAGCCCTATATCCAGCAGCTCTGTAAAATGCTCAACCGCATGGGCGCAAAGATCAGGGGCATCGGCAGCAACCTCCTCCACATCGAAGGAGTCACTTACCTGGGTGGCACCGAACACCGCATGCTGCCCGATATGATCGAAATAGGCTCCTTCATCGGCCTGGCTGCCATGACCCAAAGTGAGATCACTATTAAGGATTGCAGCCTGGAGAACCTGGGCCTTATCCCGGATAAATTCAAGGCCCTGGGCATTCAAATGGAATTCAGAGGCGACGATATCTATATCCCCGCACAGGACAAATATGAGATCCAGAGTTTCCTGGACGGCTCCGTCCTGACCATCTATGACCACCCCTGGCCCGGCTTCACCCCCGACCTGCTAAGTATCGTCCTGGTCGTCGCCACCCAGGCCCGTGGCTCTGTCCTCATCCACCAGAAAATGTTCGAGAGCCGCCTGTTCTTCGTAGATAAACTCATCGATATGGGCGCCCAGATCATCCTCTGCGACCCCCACCGGGCCGCCGTCATCGGCACAGCCAGGGAACAGAAATTGCGTGGTATCACCATGAGCAGCCCCGATATCCGTGCCGGGGTAGCCCTCCTGATCGCCGCGCTCAGTGCCGAAGGAAAGAGTATCATCCAGAATATCGAGCAGATCGACCGCGGCTATCAGCAGATCGACGAAAGACTGCGGCGGCTGGGTGCACAAATCACCAGAATATGACGCCAAAGATCATCATCATCACGGCGCCCTCGGGCGCTGGAAAAACATCCATTACCCGGTACCTGCTGGGAAAATACCCCCAGCTGGCTTTTTCTATCTCGGCAGCCACCCGTTCGGCCCGAAACCATGAAAAGGACGGCGTAGACTATTATTTCATCAGCCTTGATGAGTTCCAACAAAAGATCAAGCACAATGAATTTGCCGAATGGGAAATGGTCTATGAAGGAAAATACTATGGCACCCTGAAAAAGGAGCTGCAGCGGATCTGGGACGCCGGGCAAACCCCCGTCCTGGACATCGAGGTCAAGGGCGCCATACATATCCAGGAACAATATCGCGGATCCACCCTCTCCCTGTTCATCGAGCCCCCCTCCGTGGACGAGCTGCGCCGCCGCCTGGAAGGCAGGGGCACGGAAACCCCCGAAAGCCTCCATGCCCGGGTCAACAAGGCCGCCTATGAAATCTCCTTCAAAGGCCATTTTGATAAGATCATCGTCAACGAGAACCTTGATCACGCCTGCCGGGATGCCGATCAGGCCGTTAAAAGCTTCTTAGGGTTATGAGTTACCGAATTTTCCGATTAAATTAGCGGCTGTATGATGATCAATACCAATACCCTTATCTGGATCGTAGTAGCGTGGTTGATGATCGCATTTTTTGCAGGGATCGAAGTGGCCTTCGGCAGCGCTAACAAGTTGGCCATCGAGCTCAAGAAAAAACAAGGGCTCAACAGCGCTATCATACTCTCCCAGTTTATGGAACACCCCAACAGGTTCCTGGGAACGACCCTCGTCGGATTCAACATCTTTCTCGTCATCTTCGGGCTTATGGTGGGTGAGACCTTCCTCCCACTCTGGAACCTGATGATCACGAAGATCCATATGCCTGGCAGTTACGTCAACGCGATCCATCTTTTTTTCGAGACCCTCATCGCCTCCATGTTCATCCTGATTTTCGGGGAGTTCATCCCCCGGGCCCTCTTCCGCGCCAAGAGTGACTCCCTGCTGAGCTTCTTCGCGGGCGCCACGGAATTCCTCAGCCGCTTCTTCAACCCCATCGCCGGATTCTTCGTGGCCATCGCACAATGGATCCTGAAATACGTGTTCAATGTCCGGATGGATGATCGCAAGGGCGTCTTTTCAACAGCTGATCTCGAACATTTCATGGCACAGACCCGGGAAACGACGGAAGATTCAAAGGATCTCAACAAAAGCCTTTTCGAGGCCGCCCTCGCCCTTCCCAAGGTAAAGGTCCGGGAATGTCTGGTGCCCCGAAAAGAGATCGAGGGCATCGATCTCAATTCACCCATCGAGGAGGCCAGGAAAAAATTCGTGGACACCCGGCTTAGCAAGCTGGTCGTTTATGACGGCAACCTTGACCATGTCGCCGGCTATATCCACCAGCTGGATCTCTTCAAAAGACCTTCACTGATAAAGAGTATCCTCCATCCCATCCCCGCCGTACCGGAGAGCATGAGCGCAACGGACCTGATCAATAAGTTCAGCCGGGAAAGAAAGAGTATCGCATGGGTCGTCGACGAATTCGGTGGCACCGCCGGCATCGTAACCATGGAAGACCTACTTGAAGAGATCTTCGGCGAGATCCGCGACGAATACGATACGGAAGAATTCGAAGAGAAGAAACTATCGAACGACGAGTATATCCTTTCCGGCCGCCTGGAACTGGACTATCTCAATAATAAATACGATTTCGAACTGCCGGACAGCGATTCTGAGACCCTCTCCGGTTATATCATCAACCAGCACGAGACCATCCCGCACTTAAAGGACCGGATCATCATCGGGGACTATGAATTTGAAATCCTCAATGTCAGTGATACCCGCATCGAGATGGTCCGTCTCAAAGTACTTAAATAACGTCTGCCCCACTCACCCCCTCATCTCTTCTACTCACCACTCACTACTCACATATAAGAATTAACCAATGTTAAGCCCCCGTTAAGCAGGTCTGATTTCTTTTATGGCAACTCCTTTTTCCTCACCTTCGTATTGCAAGGCGTCCACCTGACGACCCGCCTTTTAAAAAACTTATTGGCCCTTTTCCAGGGTATCTTTTTCATAGGTCAGTTAGGAGTAAACAATGCACTCTGTAATGGAGTGCTTGTTTTTTTTATATACCCGTGCCGGTGTTGGCATTTTCAAATTAACTTCGCGGGGCTGGTGGGGCTGGACAGGGACGGCTGTTAGCCGTACATTATGACCTTACAGATTGAAAATCAATGGCTTTAAATCTATTTAATAGGAATTCGGAACAGGAAGAGATGTCTTTTGTAGACCACCTGGAGGCGCTTCGCTGGCATATCGTAAGATCCGCCTTTGCAATCGTTATAGTCGCCATTGCCATTTTTGTCAAGATCAACTGGATCTTTGAAAAGGTGATCCGCGGTCCGATACGCAGCGATTTTGTCAGCTATGTCGGGCTTTGCAAACTGGGTAAGAAGCTGGGTATGGGCGACGCCCTCTGCCTGCAGTCCGTCGACGGCCTCAAACTCCAGACCACCCAATTCGGCAGCCAATTCATTTCCAGCATCAATATCAGCCTCATGGGAGGGTTTATCGTCGCCTTCCCCTATGTATTCTGGGAACTCTGGCGTTTTATCAAGCCTGCTCTCTCGGCAAAAGAACTCAAGAGCAGCCGGGGCGCCATCTTCTGGGTCACGTTCTTCTTTATGCTGGGCGTGTCCTTCGGTTATTTTCTGTTGGCGCCTTTCACCTTCAGCTTCCTGGCGAATTATACCCTGGGTGCGCCTGGCGCCATCCAGACGATCCCAACGTTGGACGACTATATCGAGAACCTGGTTGATATTATTATAGGATCGGGCCTGGCCTTCCAATTGCCCCTGATCAGCTATGTACTGACCCGCATCGGCCTGATCACGCCCAAATTCCTCCGTACCTACCGGAAATATTCCTATGTGGCGATCCTTTTTATCGCCGCAATCATCACTCCTTCACCAGACTGGATGAGCCAGACCATCGTAGCCCTGCCCCTCATTCTTTTGTATGAACTGAGTATTCGTATCTCCGTACGGGTGACGAAAGACCAGGAAAAGAAGGATAAGGAAGAGTGGAGCTAATCCCGATGGCGCAAAAATTGCGTAACTTTTCATAAAACCATTTTATGAATACACAGGAAATTGCAAACCGTCTCGTCGAACTATGCCGGCAAGGCCAGTTCGAAACGGCCCAGAAAGAACTCTATGCAGACGACGCCCTCAGCGTCGAGCCCTACAGCACACCCGAATTCAAAAAGGAGGTCCGGGGATTGCCCGCGATATTCGAAAAGGGAGAAAAATGGAAGTCCATGGTGGAAGAAAATCATTCAGTGACGGTCTCCGATCCGCTGGTAGTGGGCAACGCCATCGCCTTTACGCTGGACATGGACGTTACAATGAAAGGGAATAATAGAATGTCGATGACCGAGCTCTGCGTCTACAAGGTCAAGGACGGTAAGATCATCTCGGAAGAATTTATCGTGTAAAGGAACCGGGAACTATTCGGGCGTTCCCTCCCGGGCGGCCTCGTGCTTCTTGCGGATCTCCGCCTTCATCTCGCACCGCTCGATATCGCCCTTATAGTCCTTGATCTTATCATCGTTCTGGCTGGCCAAAATTGCCTTCTCAAAATACAGGACCGCCTTGTCGTAGTTCTGCCGCAGCTCCTCGGCAAGGGCATAACGCCCATAGACCCAGGATTTATCGATGGTTCGGATCCGCAGACATTTATCCAGGTGCTGACTCAGTTCGTCGAAGCGTTCCATATCCATCAGCAGGGCCGCAGTATGGAAATAACTATGGGGATACATCGGATCGCACCGGATGGCGGTGAGGAAATGGTTCTCCGCCTTGGCGTAATCGTCGAATTGTGTCTTATACAGCCACCCCATGGAATTATGAGCCGGTGCACTGTCCGGCTCTTCATATAAAATACTCTCGTATTTTTTAAAGGCCTCAGCGTAATTATTGTTCTTTATGTCGGCTTCTGCCTCGAGGTATAGCTCCTCAGAATTAGTGTTCATAACTTACGGTTTTTACCACCCCAGCACCCAGGCAAAGATCAGGGGAGCAACGATAGTGGCGTCACTTTCAACAATAAATTTCGGCGTATGGATATCCAGCTTGCCCCAGGTGATCTTCTCATTGGGTACAGCACCGGAATAAGACCCATATGAAGTCGTCGAATCAGAGATCTGGCAAAAATAGGACCAGAAGGGCACGTCATGCCATTCCAGGTCCTGGTACATCATTGGCACGACACAGATGGGGAAATCCCCGGCGATCCCGCCCCCGATCTGGAAGAAACCAACGCCCTTGCCGCCGCTGTTCTCCCGGTACCAGCCGGCCAGCCAGGCCATATACTCGATCCCGCTCTTGACGGTACTGGCCTTTAGTTCGTTCTTGATCACATAGCTGGCGAAGATATTCGCGGTGGTGCTGTCTTCCCAGCCCGGTACCACGATCGGCAGATTCTTCTGCGCAGCAGCGATGATCCATGAATCCTTCGGATCGATCTCATAATATTGCTCCAGGTCACCGCTCAGGACCACTTTATAGAGGAACTCGTGGGGGAAATAGCGTTCGCCCTTCTCCTCGGCATCTTTCCAGGCCTTTACTAGGTGTTTCTGCAGGCGGCGAAAGGCCTCTTCTTCGGGGATGCAGGTATCCGTCACGCGGTTATAATGATTCTCCAGGAGATTCCATTCGTCCTGGGGAGTCAGGTCGCGATAATTGGGCACCCTTTTATAATGGCTGTGAGCCACCAGGTTCATCACATCCTCTTCAAGATTAGCGCCTGTGCAGCTGATGATCTGTATCTTATCCTGCCGGATCATTTCGGCCAGGGAGATCCCCAGTTCGGCAGTACTCATCGCACCGGCCAGGGTGACCATCATCTTTCCACCTTCCAGCAGGTGTGTCTCATACCCTTTGGCGGCATCGACCAGGGCTGCCGAATTGAAATGGCGGTAATGATGCTCAACGAACTGCGAAACGGGACCTTTATTCATACCAGATTCTTTTTGACAGTTAATAATTTCAGCCGCAAAAGTAATTGATTTTTGGGAGGAATGCTCACCAGGCCCTGCAACCGGATATTTTTACTAATTTGGCGAATGGGCAACAAATGGCAATGGCGGATTGCGGACCTATTTAATTTTCCTGTATATATTCTGCGTAAAAAAGCGATGGGGGATGTCTTATGGATAGAGCCCATTATCCGGGCCATGGCCATGAAACATAAAAAAGTAATCGTCCATACCTACTTTAATGATCTTTTCGACAACTACCCTTACCCCAATGTTACGTTCAGAAACAAACTCAGTCTTTTTGAAAAAATAGGCAGGAACCTGCGCCTGTCCAATTTTATAACCCTGGATGAGAGTTATGAAAAAACACCACACATGCATATGCTGCATGCCTATCAGTTACGCGCACATTTATCTGTGACGGATGAATATCCACAGGTGTACCTGAACGAGATGGAAAAGGATCAGTTCAAAGGCATCCGGTATGCAGTATTACACCTGGAAGGATCTTCAGAAAAGAATTACCGGAAAATATATGGAGTGAACTGGGCCGAAATCATTTCCCATATCAAACAGGCCGGTTACGAAGTGCTGTATATCGGGCAGCAGAATGCCCAGGCCGAGGCCGCTGGCGCCATCTATCAACAGACCAGCATCCGCGAAATGATAGCCTTATTATACAATGCCAGCCTGTTTATAGGAATCGACAGCGGGCCATCACATATCGCCGCCTCATTTTCTGTTCCCTCCCTGCTCTTTTTTGGCGCCATTACCTTTGACTACAGGCACTTCAGACATCTGTTCAACGGATATCTGATGCAAAACGATTGTAAATTTGCGGGCTGCTATCATAATGTAGCCGATTACCGCCGGGCGCCCCAACTCGTCTGTCGTATCGTGGGTGATGAGGGCATCCCCCCTTGCTCGTTACACACCACGTCCGCCGTACTGCAACATATACAGAAACTGATATCCGCCAACTATGTATACAACAGCCTGTTATAATTTCTGATCCCAATACCGGTCCATCAACTGCCGCATCATCCCTGTCCGGAGTTTCAGCATCGCCGGCTGCAGCAACGCAAGGAACTGGTCGTGGGTGGTATAGAACCCCATATAGAACAGCCACCAGCCCAGGCTGAGATAGGGTACTACCGACAGTTCGGCATCCGATAGCGGGCGAATCTCACGGTAAGCCGCCACAAAGACCGCATAGGCCCTGTCGGCCTCATCTTGTTGCATCCTTCCAAAATGCACATCGAAACAGAGATGTTGCCAGAACGTCATCACATCATTTACCAGCCAGCCATAACCGAAAAAGTCGAAGTCGAAAAAGGTCAGCCGATCTTCCCCGTCAAAATGAAAATTCTTGACCATGAAATCATAATGACAATAGCCGCTGGAAAACTGCGAAGTATCCATCCCGGCCAGCCGATCCTGCACCCTCTTTGCCGCCGCCTCGATCCACCGGTATCCTTCCGGGTCTTCTTCAAAGGCATAACGAAACATTTCCAACGGACGGGTAAGGGTGGTCTCCGTATCAAAGGTCCATCGCCGGTCACTCAGCTGGATGGTGGCCGAAACATTGTGGAACGCCGCCATCTGGCGCCCCAGCAAACGCAGCTGCCCATCCGTCAACCGGGCCGCAGGGCTACCCGGCGCATAGCTGAAAACGACGGCATACCGGGTACCCTCAATCGCCTCAACGGCCTGTACAAAGGACCCGGACAGATCGGCGACAGGATAGGAGACCATGACGGCCGCCTCCTTCAACGCAGTCAGCAACTCCATCTCCGCCTGTACCTGCGAAAGACTGCGGTTGGGATATCGATAGACCCGCAGAATATAACGGGCATCTCCCGCCTCTGCCAGGTAGGTATCCGCGACATTCCGGACCAGCAACCGGCAGATGACGGGCCCCAGTCCATATTTTTTGGTGATCAACGCGGCCAATGACAGTGGATCAAGTGTGGAATAGACGGCGGGGAAATGCGTATTCATCCGGTAAAGATATCATAACACATTAAAGAATAAATATTCCATCCGAATCATCATTGTGGGGAATCTTACCCCGGGTTGCACAAACAATGAAGTTGAAAGTCCCGGATACTGCGCAAATAAAATCAAACAAGTCGAAGATGCAGATTATCCTGAAGGCGCCTGACAATGAATCCAAATGGATCATCATAGATTTTAACAAGGATCAGGGCCTCAACCTCATGTCTGGGGATATTTCGCCACCCATTTTGCCTTTATATCGGCCCTGGCATTGATAAATTCCAGGTCCGTCCCTTCTCAATGGCATTACCGGCCGAAGAGCCAGAACTTCGTTCCGAACACTGTTCGGAACTCGTTCGTAACCTTCGCCTTGCTCGGTTACTCCGTCTTCAGGCTCTTCACGGGATTGGCCGTGGCTGCTCGAATGGCCTGCCAGCTGACGGTGAGCAGCGTGATCAGCACAGCGCCCAGCCCGGCAACGGCAAAGACCCACCAGGCGATGGGACTCCGGTATGCATAATTATCCAGCCAGCGGGACATGATCCATCCACCCAGCGGCATCGCGATCACCGCAGCGACCACCACCAGCCAAAGGAAATCCCGGGACAACAAATGCCAGAGGCTGCCGACCGAGGCGCCTAATACTTTCCGGATCCCGATCTCCTTAATCCGCTGCTCGGCCATAAAAGAAGCCATTCCAAAAATTCCCATACAGCTGATGAAAATAGCCAGGATGGAAAAAAGGGCCGTCAGCCTTCCTACCCGTTCCTCCACGGCAAATTTCTTGGCATATTCCTGGTCGACAAATTTATAATCGAAGGGAGACGCAGGCAGCACCTGCTGCAGAGCCGCCTGTATAGCAGACAGCGCGTCCTGAATACCCTCACCCGGTCGTATACGGATCAGCATGAAATTGGCGTCATGCGCTGACGGCAAATAGTAAATGGTCTGCCGGGGCGGATCATAGGGTGAATCCATGACCATGTTTTTAATCACACCTATGACCTGGTACGGCCTGCCCCCCCAGCGGATCGTTGCGCCCAGGGGCCGTTGAAGGCCCATAAATTTTACGGCAGCCTCATTCAGGATTAATCCGGATGAGTCGGTGGCATAGTCCCTGGAAAAATCCCTGCCCGCA
>Ga0247778_1001096_pt1 | contig 14940 bp, 12 predicted proteins | sample UWRJL049202B5_FD_179939 | JGI IMG/M metagenome (GOLD analysis project Ga0247778, IMG submission 179939) | Plant litter microbial communities from Arlington Agricultural Research Station in Wisconsin, United States - UWRJ-L049-202B-5 | ecosystem: Environmental > Terrestrial > Plant litter >... | reverse complement strand
AAAAAAAAGGGGGGGCACTCGTTCCTGCATCCGATGCGGGGAGCGAGACGGACAGAGATCGTAATCCAATGGAACCCTAATTTCCCAGTTCCGAACTTTCGGGATTCGTGGAATGCCATGAGGGCTCATTGAAATCACGAAAACCAATATTGAAACGCTAAAGGGGAAATAGTCCGATGGTTTCCGACCCAAGATCTTGGAACCAGCCCCCTGTTCCCGAACGGCTGTTGTATAAATTGAATCAATTCTATGCAACCTCCAGGTTCGGATCGTGATACTAATCCCCAGATCGCTTGAAGATGTCTCCCTTGATAGTATGCTTACTATTGCTTGGTAATTTCATCTTTATCGCACGCGCAGTCCCAACCGTAAACACAGAACGTGATACGTCCTCTGCAGATTTCAATGGCGGATTGGGAAAAGTTGTGAAGAAAACACTCGATCTCACGTGGCAAGTTGGCAACCCAAACGGAAATGATAGACCAATGACATTCGTCAATGGGCATTTTCCTGGCCCAGATCTTGTTTTCGATGAGGATGATGATGTCCGGGTATGAGGAACCATTTCCACCAGAATAGCTGCATACTGAAGGTGGTGTAGATCACTGTCAACAATCATATGTCCATCAATGCATCAATCCACTGGCATGGCCTTGCGTAAGATTCACCTGCTTGGGGATTAAAATCTAAAAACTGAATAAAATCTAGAATGCCAGGAACGCCTTGGTCCGATGGCATGCCTGGCCTCAGTCAGACACCTATCGAGCCTGGGCGCAGCTTCATTTATCGATTTCGAGCAAGTCCTGCTGGAACATACTGGTAAGAGGTTCTGCAGCCAGCGTATCTTCTGATACTGACAGCCTTCTAGGTATCATTCTCATTCTCGCGCCGATATGTTAGATGGATTGTATGGCGCGCTTTTCATCCGGTAGGCAGAAATAACTTCAAACAGAATGCATGTCGCTAACCTCTCTATATAGACCAAAGCCCGGAAGTCCAGCCCCTTGGTCTCTGATTAATAGCGATCGTCGACAGATAAGTTCTATGGCCGGAGCTGCATCAGATCCTACTCTGGTCGTGCTTTCAGAGTGGACGAATTACACATCAAGAGAGTACATGAAAGCAGAAGAAGATTCCCAGCTTGATATTTTGTATGCTTCGCCAATGCCTCAGATTTGCTAAGATACTAACATTGGCTTGTAGCTGTATGGACAGCCTCTTGATCAACGGCAAAGGTTCGCTTTATTGCCCACCTTACGAGCAGATCATCGACATGGTGGATGATGGTATTGCTTTCGTTTTGCTACCTGGAGTGGTGAATGACAAGGGGTAGGGTTTTAGATATCGCAAATTGATACCAGGCTGATAGGGTCGCAGATGTCTGCCATTCGTGGAACTCACCCAAGGTCCATTTCTACCCGGAAGACCGGATTTGATTCCTCCAGGACTGCAAAGTGGTTGCAAAGCTGTCAATGGATCCATGAGTACAATCACAGTTGACCCCAATGCCAACGGCAAATGGGTCAGTTTGAACTTTGCCATGGCCTCAACTTTGAGAATTGCCAAAATCTCGATAGATAGGCACGAACTGTGGCTATATGAAGTTGATGGCAATTACGTTGGTAAGAGAACGCTGAGATACTTTTTCGGACAAGCGGGCTCTCAGTAACCTGTTCCAGAGCCGATTAAAGCCCATGTATTTACTATATACCCCGGACAACGTCTTGCTTTTATGGTAAAACTAGACCAAGAGCCTGGAGATTACACCATCCGATTCGCAGACAATGGCGCTGGCCAGATCGTAACCGGGTACGGCGTCGTGAAGTACAAAGGTGGTCATAAGCTGAAAAACTATACCCTTGGATATACTCTACCCTGGAACCAGACCGAAGGATACACTGACTACGGCGGCGCGTTAAGGTTTCCCAATTTCACCGAGTTCGACACTGTGAATCATACACCACCTTTCCCACCGAACAAGCCAGCAACTCCAAAGCAAGAGGGAGATGAATTATTTGTCATCACAATGGGCCGTCGTGGGAGCGCCTGGCAGTGGTCGATGCGAGGAAAGGAGCTGTATGAAGCGGATCGGTCTGCCTATGCTCCTCTTCTATATTATCCGACTTCTCCCGACGCGCTCGACGAGCAGCTGGTGATTCGTACCAAGAATGGCAGCTGGGTCGATATAATTCTCCAGGTTGGCGCTTTGGCTGGAGAACCGGTCGAGATCGGACATGCCATTCACAAACATGGCTCCAAGTTCTACATTATCGGAAGGGGCCTTGGTGTGTGGAACTATAGCTCCGTTGCGCAAGCCGTACTGGACCAGCCTCAGTCCTTTAATCTTGAGAATCCGAATATTCGGGACACAGCCATCACTGAATTCATCGGTGCAATGTGGGTTGCAATCCGGTACCACTCCAATAACCCGGGTGCGTGGCTTTTGCATTGTCATGTTGAAACTCATTTAGCTGGTGGGATGGCCATGGCTATCATGGATGGATATGACCAGTGGCCGATTATTCCCCCTGAGTACGCCCTTCAGCAATATGGGTTCCCAGGTTAGTGAGACAGAGGAATATGGCTGGGAAGTTTACCATCACAATCGTTGCAACAATGGTTATAATATACGCGACGAGGGGTAAAATGTGCGGTATGGATGAGTTGATATAATTGGACTTACTTGAAGCAAGCACACGTGGTTTCTTACAGCTTGTCCGATATTTTGCCGGATCCATGCGGCACTGGTTCTATCATTTCCTGAGTATGCGATCCACAAGGTTGAAGAGGTCAAAATTTCGAAATAACCCTGTTATTCTAGGGATCATATGATCATTTGTAGCTTAGTCATTCCTTAGTTAGGGTGGCCTTTGTTAGGCACGCTGCGACCAGAATATTTTACGGTTTTCACTCTGCAAAACTATAGCCCGGTGGTCAGTAAATCACGTGACCCTACGCGGCTAAAGCTGTGAAATGTTTCTATGGCCTTTTAGTGCCTTAGCCCGTAATACTCGGCCTATAATATAAAATTAAGTTTATTTTTAATATAATTCTTAAAGTAGACATCGAAGTTGAAGGAGAGAGTGGGTCCCCTCCCTCCCCCTCCGACGTATTATTATAAAAGATGGGGGAGCATGGTGTGTGTTAGGAGCACGCTCCGCGTCCGCTACGCTAGGGAGCCTTTGTAGCAGCGTTGATATTACCTATATTTAGAGCTATCATGTTTGTTTCTGGTGAGGAAACATCAGCAGACAGCCACGTGTTTCATCACTATATATTACGCAGCTAAAAACCCGTCGCGACCCCGCGCCTGTGGCCTTAATCATCACCCCTAGTTATCACACCACCTATCACACCACCTATCACACCACCTACCATCGAGTTGTCAGCATATTATTTTCGTCTCCGGTTCTGACAGCTAGGATTCCTGCCGCAGGATCGTCCCCAAGGCGTGATAATAGCCTGAATTAACTATCGCTACCCCCGGCATTCGCTATCTGTATGACTTTGTGTAACACCAACACCAATCCCAGTGGCCCAACCTATATCTTCTCGGTTCCGAGCTTTGGGCTCTCGGTCGCGAAAGATGAAAATCACAACGGCGAAGAATCCGACTCCGCCTCCACGGGTCCGAAATAAATTGCCGATTTTTGTAAGCGAATGCACCAAAATTAAGGCAACCTATTTCGCACCCGTGGAGGCGGAATCTCGGTGATTAATGAAAAAAGCGTTGGCGAATGGGCAATGTCACGGAATGAGTATGTGAATGAGCTAGCTATGACACGGGTTAAACAGCAAGACCCCGCATTCTATCACACTGTGTCTGAAGAATAAAGTCCAAGATAATGATCCAGAAACAAAATGGCCCAAGAAGACCCCGTTGAGAGCGTGCCAAAATTTAGTGGCAGTGGTCACATTCCAGCACTAGCAAGAGATGATGAGCTGGGAATTTCGAACCAAGGAAACGGTAATACTGAGAAGGCACCTCTGAAGAAGTCGGAAGTACCTGCAGGAGAGGAAGATGACAATAAAGTGTACCCTCCAACTCGAAAGGTCATGGTTGTTATGCTTGCTCTGTACCTCTCTCTCTTCCTCGTCTCTCTGGTAAGCTTCCCTAAGTTCATAACCCCCTCGCTATTCGAAATTGTTAGCCTAGCTCACACTCATAGGATCGAACAATTATCGCCACAGCGGTTCCTGCTATTACCGACGTCTTCCACTCTATCGACGACATAGGTTGGTACGCAAGTGCCTACATGATTACAGGTTGCGCCTTTCAACTTCTCTACGGCAAAATTTATATTTTCTATTCTCCGAAATGGATTTTCCTAGCAAGCGTTTTCATCTTCGAAATCGGATCGCTGATCTGTGGCGTTGCCCAGAACTCCCCTACATTCATCATTGGGCGTGCAGTAGCTGGGTTGGGCTCTGCGGGAATCTTTTCAGGAAGCATAGTCCTTACCGTCCATATCATACCGCTGCGCAAACGGCCCGTATATCAAAGTTTCATGGGTGCCGTATTTCTTATTTCTTCGGTGGTTGGGCCGGTGATAGGAGGTGCCTTCACGACGCATCTTACCTGGAGATGGTGTTTCTACATCAATTTGCCTATTGGAGGCGCGACAATCATATCGATGATTTGGCTCCTCCCTGCAAACAACAACAAAACCGAGGAAGAAATACAAGTTGCAAAGCTATCTATTCGAGAGAAAATCGACCAGCTCGATCCAATTGGAACGTTGTGCTTTCTCCCCGGCGTTGTATGTCTATTGTTCGCCTTACAATGGGGTGGATCAGCCTATGCCTGGAACGACGCACGCATCATTGCCCTCTGGGTCCTTTTTGGGGTTTTAATGATCGCATTCGCCGGAGTGCAAGTGTGGAAGCAAGAGCACGCTACCCTTCCTCCTCGCATCCTCAAATACAGTAGCGTAACTACGAGTACATGGTTTGCTTTCTGCATTAGTGGCTCGTTGACAGTTATAGTCTACTTCCTTCCCGTATGGTTCCAAGCCATCGAAGGTGTCTCTGCGATTGAGTCTGGTGTCCGAGTTCTTCCCGTCATTGTTGCTCTTGTGGTTTCGAGCATTATTGCAGGAGGATTGGTCAGCGCTGTAGGTTATTATACGCCATTCCTAATAGCCTGCTCCGTCATCATGGCTGTGGGAGCCGGCCTTATGACGACTTTCAAGGTTGATACTCGCAAAGCGATATGGATTGGATACCAAGTCATTTACGGGTTTGGTATAGGCCTAGGTCAACAACAGGCCGGCCTGGCTGCACAGACCGTCCTTCCAACCAAAGATGTGCCAATTGGTGTCTCGCTCAAGTTCTTTGGCCAGCAATTGGGAGGCGCAATCTTCGTTTCCGTGAGCCAGAACGTCCTCAGCACTAAACTCGTAGCTGGCTTGGCCGGTCTCCCCAACCTCGACCCACAAATCATTATCGGCTTGGGTGCTACCGAGCTAAGGAAGTACGTGGGAGCAGATCATCTAATGGAAGTTTTGAGGGTTTACAATAGTGCACTGGATAGTACCTTCCGAGCTGCAATGATTTTGGCTTGTCTGTCTCTTGCTGGAGCTGTGCTGACAGAGTGGAAGAGTGTTAAGGGCAAGAATATCAAGGGAGCTTGATGGAAAATACAGCATAGTTACGTAGGCCTAGTAAATGCCTCTCTGTTCATGGCAAGGCTATGTGGCTGATCTTCAATGGTTGATATTGTGCACCATGGTAGCTTAGATCTCTACAGTACTTGACAATGAATAGTTGAAGACGTGTGTGAGCTACAGCGCATGTCAAGATCTTCGTTCGAAAATTTCCTGAAGATGAGGCGAAGAGATTCTGGAGCCTAGCTATGAGCTAATGCGGCATCTTAGCAGGAGGATGCATTAGAAGATATGCGAGGTGCTGGGTCCAAAGGTGCTGGGTCCAAGAAACTCCGCGCAGATCTCTTTTCTCTGTCACAAAGTGCGGCGGGGTAGCCGCATTTCTCATTATTCTTAAGTGTCGATTTAGGCGCGTCCAATTCCTGCGAAATTATCAAGGTGCCACCGAACTGCTAGTCTCGGGTAATTTTGTTTTTAGCTGAGCTCTGAGGATGTCCGCAGCCACCCCGAGAGTGCCCGATGCAATCAATGTCCGCAAGTGCAATGCCCAGGCCCAAAAGTTGCATTCACATTGCCAGGAAGAGTGCTGTTGAATTCGATTCCGAATTCACGGGCTGGGATAACGCCACAGTTAACACGGAATAAATACGGATTTCCTTAATGCATAGCAGGTGAGCAGTCCGAGTCTCTAACTGCACGCTGCAATTTTTCTCGCTTTATTTCTTGCTCCAGTCTCAACATAGAGACATCCGCAAGAAAGCAATCCTCTGATCTTACTCTCTTCCCCCTTTCCTCATTTGATTTACCTCTTCAAATAGTCCCAAGAATCAGAATCATGGGCAAGCAAATACAGATATTTCTCTTCGGAGATCAGACGCATGACACCAATGCGAAGTTGCGAGCTCTTCTCAACTCGAAGGGTGATCCAATCCTGATATCTTTCCTTGAACAGGCTTACGATGTAATTCGGTCTGAAGTTGGGCGGTTGCCCCTCCAGCAGCGTGAAGTACTTCCAAGATTCCATAATCTTGCAGACATATTGGCGAGACAGAGAGAGGGAAAATTGAGCCCAGCCTTCCAGACTGCTTTGGCGTGTACTTATCAATTGGGAAACTTCATTCGGTATGGACCCTGATTCCCACAATCCTGCGAATTGCCCATTGACGTTCGATAGCCAGCACGGAAAGTCAGGGAGGGCATACCCACAGCCGTCCAACACCTACCTGCTTGGGCTATGTACTGGTGCACTCGCCGCTGCTGCCGTAAGCTCCTGCAAGACGCTTTCTGAGCTTCTTCCAGTTGCCGTTCAAGCTGTTGTTGTTGCCTTTCGTCTTGGCCTTCTCGTGGTTGAAGTTGGGAAAAGAATTGATCCCCAATCATCATCAACATGGTCTCTTATATTTCCTGGCCTTTCACCTAGCGCAGTTGCTGTGGCGCTCAAGGATTTTTCGGAGGCGAAAGTAAGTTTATCACAATTCTGTCTACGAGTGTAGCTAACTGTTTTTTCAGAACCTTCCTCCACAATCTCGTCCTTGGATCAGCGCCTACATTGTAAATGGGACATCAGTCAGCGGTCCGCCAAATGTTCTTAAAGTCTTGCGCCAATTTGGCCCCTTTACAAAAGTCAACGCCGTTGAGATTCCGATACGAGTTCCCGGGCATGCTCCTCACCTGTTTACAAGTGAGGATGTCAAGGCGATTTTGAATACAACCCCTGAATTGCCTTGGGCTGCTTATGACTCACTCATCCCCATGGTATCACCGGTCACTGGCAAACTGATGGCAGCAAGCAACTTCAGAATGCTACTGGAAGCCTCACTTCGTGATATTTTGGTCATCCCACTTCGATGGGATTGTATCAACGAAGAATTTCCGCCGATCCTTTTATCCGTCAATGTTTCTAAAATCAAGTTGGTTCCTATTGCGACAACAACCGAGCATGCTGTATTCCAGACCCTTCAATCATTCTCGAAGAATGGTGCACACGCTCAGAAAGGCCGAACCCAATCTCCCAGCCAGTCAAACGAAGGGGTGTTTTCCTTGATTGAAATTGACTACCAGGACACAGACGAGAAGCAAACTCGAATAAATGCGTCTGGCAAGCCTGAATTGTCAAAACTTGCAATCGTCGGATTCTCAGGGAGATTCCCCGACGCAGAAGATCCAGAGAGATTCTGGGATGTCTTGCGTCAGGGCATCGATACGGCTAAGGTCGTTCCCCCAAAACGCTGGAACGTTCACACGCACGTGGACATGACTGGAAAGAAAAATACGGGCGAAGTACCTTGGGGCTGTTGGATCCCGAACGCTGGCCTTTTCGATGCTCGTTTTTTCAGCATTTCTCCCAAGGAAGCTCCTCAGATGGACCCCGCCCAGCGTTTGGCTTTAATGACCACTTACGAAGCAATGGAGCAGGCTGGCATCGTCCCTGGCACTACACCGTCCACAAAAACCGATCGTATTGGAGTATTCCACGGTGTCACTAGTAATGATTATATGGAGACCAATACTTCACAAGCCATCGACACGCATTTCATCACTGGTGGGAACCGTGCGTTCATCCCTGGACGAATTAATTTCTGCTTCGAATTCTGCGGTCCAAGCTATAGCGTTGACACAGCTTGCTCCTCGAGTCTCGCGGCAATGCACCTTGCTTGCAATGCTCTCTGGAGAGGTGACGTTGACACTGCGGTTTCTGGAGGTACAAACATGATCAATAATCCTGATGGACACACAGGCTGTAAGTCTATTCAAACAACCCCTCCATATCCCACGAAGGTTGATTAAACGTCTCAACTTTTTGACACGGTTCAATTTGTAAGATGCCACTAACTTTATTGCAGTGGACCGAGGATTCTTCCTTTCGAAAACCGGAAACTGCAAGACATTTGACGACGCTGCCGATGGGTACTGCCGTGGAGAAGGTGTAGCAACCATTATTCTCAAGCGTTTGGAAGATGCTTTGGCTGATAATGATCCAATTCTGGCTGTTATTGTTGGTACCAATACGAACCATTCAGCTGAATCAGACTCTATTACTCGGCCACATGCCGGTGCCCAAAAGACCATTTTCGACAAGCTCTTAAACGCCACTGGCACGGACCCAAACGAGCTCGGCTATATCGAAATGCATGGAACCGGAACGCAAGTTGGTGACGCTGTAGAAATGGAATCCGTACTGGAAGTCTTCGGACCTGAACCAACTTCCCCAAGGGTTCGGAGAAAAGACTCCCCATTATACCTGGGAGCTGCCAAGGCAAACATCGGGCATGGTGAGGGTGTCTCCGGCGTCACTAGTGTCGCAAAGGTACTCCTAATGTATCAAAAGAGCATGATTCCTCCACACTGTGGAATCACGACTAAGATCAACCACAATTATCCGCTGGATTTAAAGGAGCGTAATGTTCACATTGCATTCGAGGAGACGCCATGGGTTCGTACTGAAGGGAGGCCACGAAAGGTGCTCATCAATAACTTCAGCGCGGCTGGTGGCAACACTGCTTTGCTGATAGAAGATGCACCAATAGAAGTTATCGATCGCTCGAACGACCCCCCGCCTGCCTCCTCATACATGATTGCTATTTCAGCAAAGTGTGCGGCCTCGTTGAAAGGGAACCTCCAATCGATGCTCGAATACTTGAAGGCACCACATGGTCCAGAGTTCTCTTTGGCGCGACTTTCATACACTACCACAGCCCGTCGTCTTCATCATCAACACCGAGTTATCATTCGAGGGGCCTGTCTCCAGGAGATCCAGTCTCGACTTAGGGACGCAATTGCTCGTGGAGACGGGATGACAAGAATCAAATCTGCGCCAAAGATCGTATTTGCGTTTACGGGGCAGGGATCTCAGTATCTCAGAATGGGAAAGACCCTCTTTCAGACATTTTCCAACTTCAGGTCAGATATCCTTCGATTTGATCAGATTGCCAAAGGACAAGGATCTCCATCTTTCCAGCATGTGTATCTCGCAGAAGATGGTGACGATGGAGACTTCACTCCCCAGGTCTTCCAGCTTGCTATCTGCTGTCTGCAAATGGCCCTTGCTCGGCTTTGGATGTCGTGGGGTATCTCGCCCGGGACCGTTGTAGGTCACAGTCTTGGCGAGTACGCTGCTCTCAACGTTGCCGGAGTCATTTCGGACTCGGATACCATTTACCTAGTCGGCAAAAGAGCCGAACTTCTACAGGAACAATGCAGACTTGGAACCCACGCAATGCTTGCGGTAAAGTCCTCTGTCAGTCGAATCCAAGGGCTGTTGGCTGGCAAACGATTTGAGATATCCTGCATCAACGGCCCAGAAGATATTGTCCTCGGCGGACCCATCGAGCAGATCAAGACCATGCAAGAGACTTTCGCAACAAACCAAATCAAGACTACAAGATTGGAAGTACCTTACGCGTTTCATACTTCTCAGGTGTTTTCTATACTGGGAGACTTCGAAGCTGCATGCAAAGGCGTCACTTTCCACAAACCATCTATTCCTGTGATTTGCCCCCTCCTTGGCAATGTTGTTTCTGAAGATGGCATATTCAATCCCGACTACCTTGCTCGTCATTGCAGAGAAAAAGTCAATATCTACGAAGCTCTCCTCTCTGCTCAGGAGATGCAAATAATCAACGACAAGGCATATGTGCTGGAAATTGGACCGAATCCAGTTGTGTCTGGAATGATGAAAGCAACACTCGGCATGCAGATGACTACCATACCAACTCTCCAGAAAAATCAGGACACGTGGAATACGCTCACAGCAGCGCTCTCTACACTCTACTCTGCTAGTCTAAATATTCGTTGGCAAGAGTATTACCGAGATTTCAAGGGCTACCGCAAAGTACTCCAACTTCCGGCTTACAGCTGGGACCTGAAGGAATACTGGATGCCGTACGAGAACGATTGGGTCATTCTCAAAGGCGCTCCGGATCCGGCAGCCCCCCAAAATAGGGTGCTACCTGTTCTTGAAAGCACATCTATCCATAAGCTTGTTGAGGAGACAATCAATGGCCAGCAGGCTACACTTGTTGTTGAATCGGATGTGTCCCGCCCTGACCTCAATCGGATTGTACAGGGTCATAGGGTCAACAAAATTCCACTTTGTACTCCGGTAAGTGATAATACTAAGGTCTCTACCCGCTTTGAAATGCTAATTATGCATAATAGTCTGTATATGCCGAAATTGCTCTTTCCCTCGGGAAATATTTACTGGCTCGCTTCCAACCAACATTAAAAGACAATCTGGTGGATGTAGCTGATCTCATTGTTGAGAAGGCGCTTATCCCTCATTCTAAGGGCCCTCAAATCTTGCGTACATCCGCGAAGGTTGACTGGACGGCTAAGGGTGCCCTCTTGTTGTTCCGCAGTGTTGATGTCAGTAACGTTGCTCGCTTGCAAGCAGAAGCTAACATTCGACAGGTCAATGGAAAAGTTACGGTTGAGCATGGCGAGTGCACAATTCGCTTCACAGATAGATCTCAGCTTGAGGATCTCAAATCAAGGGTTCCAGGTTACATGTCACGCATGGGTCATCTACGCAAAGGGATCGAAAGCGGCGCTTCGTTACGACTTAACCAATCATATGGTTACAAACTCATCAGCTGCCTAGCCTCATTCCACCCCGACTACAGGGCCATCGATGAGGTTATCCTCGACAGCAATACTCTAGAAGCATGCAGTAAGTGCAGCTTCGGTCAGGTGAAAAGCCAAGGCACCTTCAGCACCCATCCGGCATACATCGACGTTATGACACAGACTGCAGGATTTGTAATGAATGCCAAAGACAGCACGGACTTGGATGTTGAAGTCTACGTCAATTATGGCTGGAAATCGCTCCAAATCTTCGAGGAACTCATGCCAAATAGGTCATATACTACCTACGTGAAGATGTCCCAGAGCCAGAGCGACGGGGATTTTTGGGAAGGAGATACCGTCATGCTTGATGGCGAGAAGGTCGTAGCTTATTTCAAGGGCGTGACTCTCAGACACATTCGTCGGAAAGTTTTCCATATGGTGTTGGATGCTTTAGACACGACCAAAACCCCGAAGGAAAATGCCCAGGTTTGTAACGCCACGCGAATGACAAAGCCTATTACAGCTTCCAAAGCTGCTCAACCCGTCAAATCCGTTGAGACACTGAAAGCACCTCCTCCCAAACAAGTCGTTCCCGAATTCGAAGCAGTTCCCAAAGTTTCGAAGCCCGCACCGATCGAGCCAATTGTCCTACCCACCAAGAAGCCAACCAAGAAGAAAGACTCACAAATAGAGCCAGCGCTGCAAGTCATATCCGAAGAAACTGGACTTGCACTTGCCGACCTCACCGATGATTCAGTCTTCGCTGATATTGGTGTCGACTCTCTTCTATCTATGGTCATTGCCAGCAGATTTCGAGAAGAGCTTGGTCTGGATTTGGACCTCGAATTTTCTCTGTTCCTCGACCTGCCGACTGTGAAGCATCTGCGGGATTTCTTGGGATCTCCAGAGGAGGGGCTGGAGATTGAAGATGAACTAGTCCAGGTCGAAGTGGCTGCGGTAGCTCGGCCCGAGCCCGGACCCGAGCCAGTTCCAGTATCAATTTCACAAGAGGATGAAGTGGATGCTGTTCAACCTGTCGAGATCAAGTCCGCAATGATTCCCAGCGGTGCACTTGAACCTGCTTTGGCAATCGTCGCAGAAGAGAGTGGGCTTGCAGTATCCGACTTGACAGACGACACTGTGTTTTCGGAGATTGGCGTCGATTCACTCATTTCTATGGTCATTTCAAGCAGGTTCCGAGAGGAGCTGGGACTTGACTTGGATCTGGAGTTCTCTTTATTCATTGATCTTCCTACTGTGAAGCGTTTGAGAGAATTCCTCGAGCCAAAGATATCCAGCAGCGACAGTTTCTCATCAGAGTGGACTTCGGGACAAGTCTCAGAGAGTCTCTCCCTTACAGACCAATCAGACGGCGAAATTTCAGAACGGGAGATCAAGCCCCGATCATCTTGCTATTGCAAACCCGCAACCTCCGTCATTCTCCAAGGCCTCCCAAATGCCACTAAAACTCTCTTCCTCTTCCCAGACGGCGGTGGTTCATCTTCCTCTTACGATCCTGTACCCAAACTCAAAATCGACGCTGCAATCATCGGCTTCAACTGTCCATACGCGCGTGACCCCGAGAACCTCAAATGCAACATTGATGATCTTATGGATAGCTATATCACCGAGCTCCGCCAGCGGCAACCCCACGGCCCGTACCACCTAGGTGGCTGGTCTTCAGGCGGTATCTTTGCGTACATGGCTACCCAGCGCTTGTTAGCAGCCGGAGAGGAAGTTTTGAGCTTGCTTATCATCGACTCCCCGGTGCCGCGCATTATGGACAAGCTACCCACTCATTTCTACGAGTATTGTGACTCGCTAGGGCTGTTTGGGTACTCGATGGGGGACAGCTCACAGCAAACGCCAGAGTGGTTAATTCCGCACTTTAACGCTAGCGTGGATGTACTGCATGGATGCAAGGTCCCGCCTCTAGATGTACCTCGTGAGAGAATGCCCAAAGTATCGATTATTTGGGCTTGCGATACAGTGCTGGGTGATGCAAAAGTAGATTGGATGACGAACTTGACCGAGGGTCAGTCGAAAGGCATCCATTTTTTGATTGAGAAGAGGACCGACTTTGGGGCGTGTGGGTGGGAAACGATGTTGCCTGGGGCGGAGATACGGTGCGAGAAAGTGGTGGGCGCAAATCATTTCTCGATGATGGTATGTCCGATAAATTCTTTTACCCAAGCACTCATAGTTCAGAATGCGTCTCTTATTTTATTCTTATTTTATTAGAACACAAGCTAACCTCATTTCTCTTATAGCAAAAGCCTTTCATCTCCCAGGTCGGGCGCTTCCTCGAGCGTGGGCTGTCATGAATCGTTCAAAGATAGTGTTGCCGGTGAGGCATAGCAAATTGGTAGACTGATTTGTTTGATTTGATTTGCTTGCAGTGCTATTTCTAATTTTGCAATCTCTACCTTGAAATCCTAAAGAGCAAAGGAAGATTTTCTGGCTGATGATTCCTCCAGTTTTTGCTTACAATTGTATACTGTACTTTCTCGTTAATAAATGAACTATTGAATTTTAATATTTTTATTACGAACTGAAGTGGTGTTTAATATATTAAATTTAAAGAATTTAATTATCATATTTAATAAATATTTTATATTTTAAATATTAAACAATTACTATTAATAATTGATTTTCAAATTAATCCAGCCTAAAAAAGTCATGAAAATTAATCGGATAATTAATTTTGTTCAAAAGGGGGCGCAATAATAGCCTTTACTTTTACCACAATAGAGTATTCAAGCTTTAAGAAACTTGATGTTGAGAAGAGGCGAGAAAAAGACTTTTAGTTGACGAGGCATAGAATAAACTCTTCCTTATTTCTAGTACGTAATTGGACGGGCTTAGTTGAATTGTTGAAATAGCATGACCGTGCGCAGCACGGTTCTGGCCATTAATACGTCATTCTTCTTTCTCTTAATATTCAACAATTCCAATTGCTATATTGCCGAATCTATAAATTTGGAAAAATCTATAATTGTGATATATATTATAAATTTTATATATTTCGTATATATTTCATTTCTAAATATTTCAATTATATTATATATTATTTTTTATTATTTTATTGTTTTATAATATTTCTTTTTCAATTTTTATTTCTTTATATAATTTTTATATTTATATATAATATAAATAAAATTCTTTTTTTTCAATTTTCAAATTTTATTTTATATAATATCGAAAATTCTTTTTTCCAAAATTACAAATATAACAATTTAATTATATTTATTTCATTATAAAAGATTCTATTCTTTTCGTTAAATCTAAATACCAATTTCAAATAATTATAAAAATACAAATTATATCGAAAAAAAAAAATAAAACAAAAAATTTTTTTACAAAATTTTATTTAATTTATTTACAATTTTTATAATTTTATATTTTTTATATTTTAATATCCCCAATTTATAATTATTTAAATCCTTTTTTAATATTATTTTTTTTATTATAAATCTTCCATTTATATTTTGATTATATTTCTATAACTCAAATATCTCGAATTAAATAATTTTCGTTTTCAATAATTTAATTTTTTTATTATTATTATAAAAAACTATAAAATAAAATTTTCTAGGTTCGATTTATTTTTTTTTATTTTCAAAATTTTAATTAATATTTTTTTTTTATTATTAAATTTTATCAAAAATCTTTTAAATTTTATTATTATTGTTTTATATCCCAAAAATCTCAATAATATTATAAGTTTTTATTTCTCAAATTATTATATTTTATAATAAAAATATAATAA
>Ga0247778_1001095_pt1 | contig 14952 bp, 10 predicted proteins | sample UWRJL049202B5_FD_179939 | JGI IMG/M metagenome (GOLD analysis project Ga0247778, IMG submission 179939) | Plant litter microbial communities from Arlington Agricultural Research Station in Wisconsin, United States - UWRJ-L049-202B-5 | ecosystem: Environmental > Terrestrial > Plant litter >... | reverse complement strand
AGGCGCAATCTGCACAAAATAGAAAGGCAGGTTTTTCCCCCAGGCCGACCGCCAGGAACCAATCATCGTGCTGAATAGTTTGCCATAAGACCGGGGTGCAGCCGTATTGCTCTCCCCCTGATACCAGATAACCCCGGCAATAGTAAAAGAGGTCAGCGGAGCGATCATCCCGTTATAGCAATATCCGGGTGTATAAGGCCATCCATCAGATGGCTTCTGCCGGCCGGCAGAAGCCTGCAGGATAGGGTCTCCCGTCACCGACCCGGCCGGTGTCCAGACTTCCGCCGGCGAACCGCTCCAGGCCACTTCGATCAGTCCCACCGGGACATGCAGGGTGGCATTCAGCTTTTTGGCAAAGAAATAAGCCACAGCACTAAAAGTTTTCAGGCTATTCGAATCACAGGCGGCCCATTCACCTTTGCAATCCTCCTGCGGCCAGGCCGCGGTCGTTCGGGGTACGTGGAAAAAATGAATATTATTGGTGGCGCATTGCGGCAGCTCTTCGCGGACATCGGGCAGACCCCAGGATGCGCTCATTTCCATATTGGATTGCCCTGAACAGATCCATACCTCTCCCACCAGGACATTTTCCAGCACCAGCGTATTCCATCCTTTGATGGTGATCGTAAAAGGCCCGCCGGCAGCAGGGGTAGGGATCTCTACCATCCATTTGCCATCGCGACTGCCTTTGACGGAATCTGTCCGGCTGCTCCAGGAGGCCGTGACTGAGATCCGTTCTCCCGGATCGCACCATCCCCAGATCTTCGATCGGGTCTGTTGCTGCAGGATCATATTACTGGAAATAACAGCGGGCAGCCTCACCGTTGCAAACGCGGAGACAACCCAAAAAGTAGTGGCGGCAAGCAGACAGGTATTTTTCATCGTAGATTAAATATAATAACTTAATTCTTACATTAGTTATATGAACAACCAGTACAACCTCAGGTCAGCGATCACCGGAGCCGCCCTTGCGCTCCTGTCCCTCACCACCAGCAAGGGCTTCGCCCAGCTGAAAGATCCTGTTATAGACAACATCGTAAAAGAAGAGAACGACAACTCCCAGTTAGAACGGCTGGCGCATGAACTGTTCGATGGCATCGGTCCGCGACTCGTAGGCACGCCGCAGATGGAACAGGCCAACAACTGGGCCGTGGCAAAATATACAGGCTGGGGCATACCCGCCAGAAATGAGAAATGGGGCGAGTGGCGGGGATGGGAGAGAGGGATCTCCCATATCGATATGATCACTCCCCGTGTCAAAACGATTGAAGGCACCCAACTGGCGTGGAGCCCCGGCATGGGCAAAAATACCGTCACTGCAGAATTGATCATCATCCCCGATCTCCCCGACTCACTGGCTTTTCAGCAGTGGCTGCCGAATGTCAAAGGTAAGTTCGTGATGGTCTCCATGCTGCAGCCTACCGGCAGGCCAGATTACAACTGGCAGGAATTTGCGACAAAAGAGTCCTTCGATAAAATGAAAAAAGACCGCGCGGCCCAGACAGAGGCCTGGGCTAACAGGATCAAAAAGACAGGATACACCAGCAGGACCCTGCCCCTTGTCCTGGAAAAGGCGGGCGCCGCCGGCATCATATCCTCCAACTGGTCCGCCGGTTTTGGTGTCGATAAGATTTTCGGGGCCTATTCAAAGATCATCCCCACCGTAGACATTGCATTGGAAGACTATGGATTGCTCTATCGATTGACGGAATCAGGGGACAAGCCAAGGATCAGCATCCATACCGAGTCGAAGGAACGTGGCGCCGTGCCGACCTTCAATACCATCGCAGAGATCAAAGGCAGCGAAAAACCGGATGAATACGTGATCCTTTCCGCGCACTTCGATTCATGGGATGGTGGTACGGGCGCGACAGACAATGGCACCGGCACACTGACCATGATGGAGGCCATGCGCATCCTGAAAAAAGTATACCCCAATCCCAAACGCACCATCCTGGCCGGTCATTGGGGCAGTGAAGAAGAAGGATTGAACGGTTCCCGCGCATTCGTGGAAGATCATCCTGAGATCGTAAAGAAGATACAGGTGGTATTCAACCAGGACAATGGCACAGGCCGGGTAGCCAACCTGGCGGGCCAGGGCTTTTTGCACTCCTATGAATACCTCACCCGCTGGTTGTCAAAAGTGCCGTCTAATATCAGGGATTCCATAAAGACGACCTTTCCGGGAGCCCCTGGCGGCGGCGGTTCGGACTTCGCCTCCTTTGTGGCCTACGGAGCCCCGGCATTTTCACTCAGCTCCCTCAACTGGTCATACGGAACCTATACCTGGCATACCAACCGCGATACCTATGATAAGATCGTATTCGATGACTTGCGCAGCAATGCGATCCTGGTAGCCAGCCTGGTATATATGGCGAGTGAAGATCCCTCAACCACTTCACGCGAAAGATCTGTATTGCCCATCAATTTGAAAACAGGCGAACCCACGCTGTGGCCCGCCCCCGTCAAATCGATACGCAGAGGAGGACTGGATTAAGCTCTCTGGCGTCCGCCCCCGGAAGGCGATAAATGGGAGAAAATCACCGTTTAAAAATTTAGTGCGACAAATTTCAATATTAATTAGTGGATATAGACTCCATCTTTGTACTTTTACCCACAAATATATCGGCATGAAGCTTTTTGTAGCAGGTATTCCTTATGATTTTGATGATGTGGACCTGAAAGAAATGTTTGAATTATATGGCGCTGTCAACTCCGCTAAGATAGTAATGGATAGGGAAACCGGAAAGAGCAAGGGCTTCGGATTCGTGGATATGCCGGACGATACAGAGGCACGCCAGGCAATTGAGACATTGGATAACGCATCTATCAGAGGCAAGAAAATGGCGGTGAAAGAAGCCGACGAACAGAACAAAGGCGGCGGGAACCGCGGCCCGGGTGGCCGTGACAACCGTGGCGGTGGCGGAAGAGATGATCGCGGTGGACGTGATGATCGTGGCGGCGGCGATCGTGGCAATTATCGTCCCGGCGGCCCAGGAAGAAGATATTAATTTATAGACAGCATATTGTAGTGAACCTTCTCTGCCAACCCGGCGGAGAAGGTTCATCTCATTTAGTGCAGTCCCAAATTTCATAGGGGGAACTCATTATCCAAAAATAAAAAAAGCATTCCCAAAAGGAATGCTTAGCAAAAGATCTATGAGTAAGTTTATTACTTTTTAAATCCGGGCAGCTTGCCAGTCTTACTTAGCGGCAGCTAAGGTGTTGACTTTCCGGGCGAGTTTGCTCTTCAGGTTGGCCGCCTTATTCTTGTGAATAATGCCTTTCTTGGCCAGCTTGTCGATCATAGAGGCTACGTCCGGCAGTTTCTCACCAGCTTCCTTCTCTACCTTGATCTCTCTCAGATCCCGGATAGCGTTACGGGTTGTTTTACCGTAGTAACGGTTACGATCTCTGCGCTTGGTGGCTTGCCTTACATCTTTTTTGGTTGCCTTGTGATTTGCCATGAACTCGACATTTTTAGGACGGCAAAGGTAGCCCCGTCCACTGTAAATTCCAAAACTTTCTACCCTATTTCCGCGATTTTCCTTATTTCCGCTTATTTCCGGTCATTGTTAAATCGACCGGCACCGGAATCCCCGCCAACCCGCCTTTGCAGGCGCTCATCCCCCTGGCCGGTCCGGACTAACGCCCGTCTTACCCGCCGGCCAGCGCCGGATCCGCCTGTCAACCACCCTGGGACCCCAGTCGAACTTCGCTGCACCTGCCCCTCAAAACCGGAGATCCCTGACGCCCCGGCCGATGGACTGCCAAAATCAGTAATACCCCGGGTGGTCGATCAGGCGACCCAAAACCTTGGCTTTCAGGGGCCCGAAAGCCCAAAAAAACAAATAAATGGTAAAATCCATCAAAATCCTTCCAATCGGTGAGTAATTTTGAACGATATTTGTAAGCCTATTTCTGGAATAAATTGTTCAACCAGCACTTCTATGAAGGACTATTCATTTATAACGAATTCCCACCCTGCCTATATCGAGGGATTGTATCAGGATTTTGTAAAGAACCCCGACGCGGTGGATCCTGAATTCAGGAAATTTTTCGAAGGATTTGATTTTGCCGTTACCCAGGGGAAAGCTACCAATGGTACAGCTAACGGTACGGCCACGACGACAGGCGCAAAGCCTGCTGCCGGCGTATTGACCACGACCGATGGGGTAGACTGGAAAAAAGAACTGGGCGCCTACCGCCTGATCCTGGGTTACCGGAACAAGGGGCATCTTCTCGCAAAGACCAACCCCATCCGTCCCCGCAAAGACCGGGGCGCCAATCTTGACCTCGCTTTCTACGGCTTCACCGAAGAGGACCTGGAAAAGAATTTTTTTGCAGGCAACCTGATAGGACTGGGAACCACCCCCCTGCGGAATATCCTGCAACACCTCCAGAAATGCTATGCCGCCCATGTCGGCATCGAATTCAAATACATCAGCGACCAGAAAAAGATCGACTGGCTGACGACCGAAATGGAAAAGAAGTTCCTTACCCCCCTCTCCCTTGAAAAGAAAAAGAGGATCATGGGCAAGTTGAACGAAGGCGTCATGTTCGAGAAATTCCTACATACCAAGTACATCGGTCAGAAAAGGTTCTCTCTGGAAGGCGGAGAGACGACGATCCCCGCACTGGACACCATCATCAATACCGCCGCCGACCTGGGTGTGCAGGAAGTGGTGATCGGTATGGCCCACCGGGGACGCCTGAACGTCCTGGCAAATATCATGGGCAAGACCTACGAACAGATCTTCAGCGAATTCGAAGGAACGGCGAAACTGGACCAGACCATGGGCAGCGGTGACGTAAAATACCACATGGGCTACGGCAGCGAAATAAAGACCGACACCGACAAGACTGTCCACCTGAAACTGATGCCCAACCCCTCCCACCTGGAAGCCGTAGATCCGGTCGTGGTTGGCTTCGCCAGAGCAAAGGCGGATGTTCTCTACAAGAGTGATTACGATAAGATATTGCCGATCCTTATCCACGGGGACGCATCCGTCGCCGGACAGGGAATCGTGTACGAGGTCCTGCAGATGAGCGAGCTGAAAGGCTACAACACGGGCGGGACCATCCATTTCGTGATCAATAACCAGATCGGCTTCACCACCGATTTCGATGACGCCCGCAGCAGTGATTACTGTACGTCCCTGGCAGCTGCTATCCACGCCCCCGTCCTTCATGTCAATGGCGACGATGCCGAGGCAGCTGTTAAATGCGCAGATATAGCCACCCGTTACCGCCAGGAATTCAATACCGATATTTTCATCGACATGGTATGTTATCGTCGCCATGGCCACAATGAAGGGGATGACCCGAAATTCACCCAACCCCATTTGTATGCCCTGATCGACCAGCATCCTAACCCCCGGGAAGTATATACGCAGTTCCTCATCGAGAATGGCGAGGCGGATGCCCGGGAACTGGCTAAGGAAATGGAAAAGAAATTCTGGGGAGACCTCCAGGAACGTCTGGATGATGTCAAACAACATCCGCTGCCCTATAGTTACCAGCAGCCGGAACTGGCCTGGCGCAGCCTGCGCAAGGCCACGCCCGCGGATTTCGACCAGTCTCCCGATACGGTCATCTCTGCCGATTCCTTTAAGAAGGTATTTGACGCTATCATGAAATGGCCGGAGGAATTCAAACCTCTTCGTAAAATTGAAAAGATCCTACAGGATAAGGTCAAGCTCTTTACCGAAGAGACAAAGATCGACTGGGCTACCGGTGAACTCCTGGCATATGGCAGCCTGCTGCTGGATGGCAAGGATGTCCGTATGAGCGGACAGGACGTGCAAAGAGGCACTTTCTCCCACCGGCATGCCGTCCTCCTGGATGAGAACACGGACAAGCCCTATAACCGCCTCAGCCGCCTTCCCGAAGCCAAAGGACAATTCCTTATCTATAATTCCCTGCTGAGCGAATACGGCGTGCTGGGATTTGAATATGGCTACGCCCTGGCCAATCCCAATGCCCTGGTATTGTGGGAAGCCCAGTTCGGCGACTTCGGCAATGGCGCACAAACCATGATCGACCAGTTCATCGTCGCGGCCGAACAAAAATGGCAGCGCATGAATGGCGTCACGCTTCTCCTGCCCCACGGTTATGAAGGGCAAGGACCCGAACACAGCAGTGCCCGTATGGAACGATTCCTCCAGATGTGCGCCGAAATGAATATCGTGGTCACCAACATCACAACCTCCGCCAATCTCTTCCACGCATTCAGAAGACAGCTGACCTGGCCTTTCCGGAAACCCCTTATCAACTTCTCTCCCAAGGCCAACCTCCGCCATCCGGGCACCTGGTCGAAAATGGAAGAATTTACGACAGGCGGCTTCAGGGAAGTATTGGATGATACCTTTGTGGAAAATACGGACCATGTAAAAAAGGTCCTCTTTTGCAGCGGAAAGGTCTATTTCGACCTGGCCGAACGCCAGCAGAAAGAAAACCGGAAAGATGTGGCGATCGTCAGGCTGGAACAGCTCTATCCCCTGCCCCTCAATCAACTGGAAGCCCTCTATAAAAAATACAGCCAGGCGGCTACCTGGTTCTGGGTACAGGAAGAACCCCTTAACATGGGCGCAGCCAGTTTCCTGCAGATGAACCTGAAGACCATCAATTACGGAGTGATCAGCAGGCAGCCCAGCGCCGCCACCGCCACAGGTTATTCCAAGGTACATGCCCAGGAACAGGCCGAGATCATCGAGACAGCATTTAGTATATAGACAATATTGTAATTTTTAACAAACACACGCTCCCGCCTGGGAGAAGGAGGATTAAATGATCGACATAAAAGTTCCGGCAGTAGGCGAATCAATCAGCGAAGTGACTCTGGTAAAATGGTTAAAACAGGAAGGCACCTATGTAGACCGCGATGAAGTAATCGCCGAACTGGAAAGCGAAAAAGCAACTTTTGAGGTCAATGCCGAACAGGCAGGTGTACTAAAAACCATCGGCAAAGAAGGCGATACCCTGAAGATCGGGGATGTCGTAGCCCAGATCGATGAGGCCGCACCCCGTCCCGAAGGTAAAAAGGCAGATGCCGCCCCCGCAGCAGCCGCTCCTCAGAGCAATGGCAGCCCAGCAGCACAAGCTTCATCCGCCGCTGCTGCCGCACCCGCAGCCCAGGGACCCGTAACCGCAATATCAAACGATATCAAGGCCACCCCCGTCGCAGCAGCGATCATCTCGGATAAAAAGATCGACGCCGGCTCCATCACCCCCTCCGGAAGTGGTGGAAAGATCCTCAAACATGACGTGCTGGAAGCCCTGGCCCACCCCGGAAGAACACCTGGTAAAGAGCTCTTCACCCGCCAGGACAGACGCGAAAAGATGAGTAACCTCCGCAAGACCGTCTCCCGCAGACTGGTGGAGGCAAAGAATACAACGGCCATGCTCACCACCTTCAATGAAGTGGATATGAGCGCCATCATGGCCCTCCGCGCCAAATACAAGGATAAGTTCAAAGAGAAGCACGGCGTCAACCTGGGCTTCATGAGCTTTTTCACCAAAGCCGTCTGCTACGCCCTCCAGGAATGGCCGGCAGTAAACGCCTATATCGACGGCGATGAACTCGTCTATCATGACTATTGCGATATCTCCATCGCCGTATCCGCCCCTAAAGGCCTGGTCGTACCCATCATCCGGAATGCAGAGAGCCTCAGCATGGCCGAAATAGAAAAGAAAGTAGTGGAACTGGCAACCAAGGCAAGGGATAACAAGCTCAGCATGGAAGAAATGCAGGGCGGAACATTTACGATCACCAATGGCGGCGTCTTCGGAAGCCTCATGTCGACGCCCATCATCAATATTCCCCAGTCGGCGATCCTGGGCATGCACAAGATCGAAGAACGCGCAGTGGTGGTCAACGGTCAGATCGTAATCCGCCCGATGATGTATCTCGCCGTTAGCTATGATCACCGTATCATCGACGGCCGTGAGTCCGTCAGCTTCCTGGTCAGGGTGAAGGAGTTGTTGGAAACCCCGGATCTGCTCCTCTTCGGAAAAGACCCGGTGAAGGCACTGTTGGAATTATAAAGACTTATTTATTATAAATTAAGAACGCGCCTGCGAGTGGTGCGAAACGCATGCCACGTTTTTGATAGAACATCAAACCCGTGGCATGCGTGTTTCTACAATATTGTAAAAAGCAGATCACCTTATTTTTAGTAATTTTAGCAAAAACAAAAACTCATGGCGGCTTTTCGAAAGCAATATCTCTACCCGGTAAGAACGGTCAATGATGTAAAAGCCGTTATTGAGCCTGAGTTTCAACCAGACTTGTTCGATAACCAGCAATTATATGTCGATCTGGATGAGATTAGGGACAAAACATACCTGAACGACCTCTTTTTTGACCTGGGATACAACCCCGCAAAAAAGACATTTAATGTTATATCTGATTATATAAAGATCATTTTTTCCGGGCACCGCGGTTGCGGCAAATCAACTGAATTGAGAAGGGTTAATAATGCCCTGGATCATCCGGACCGTTATCTTACCGTATTTGTCGATCTGGAAAAGGAAGTGGAAGTAGGATCTTTTCAATACGCCGATTTTTTCAGCCTGCTGATCCATAAATTGATCGAAAGCCTGGAAGCGAAGAAGATAAAAGCCGGTTCCGACAGGCTTATCCATCTTGCAAAGCAGCTCCTCCCGACAAAGATCGAAGAGACCTATATTGATAAAGAAAAAAAGAATGCCAGATCAGAAACCGGGGTCGAAGCCGGGTTTAAATTATTCGGCCTGTTTGGTCTTAAAACATCCTTTAAAGAAACATTCAGCGGCGAGAATGAGATATCAAAGACCATTCGTAAGGAAATCAAACAAAATACGCTGACTCTGGTAAATAATCTCAATGCAGAACTCGTAGAGATAAAAATGGCTATTGAGCAAAGCGGCCAGGGAAAGGATATCTTATTTATCATCGACGGTTCTGAAAAAGTAAAATCGGAGGTCTATGAAGAATTGTTTATTTCGAACGGTAATATTATTTCTCAACTAAATATAAATTTGCTGACGGCGGTACCTATTTCTTCCTTTTTTCAGATCGAGAAGGCTCCATATAAATTCCTTAACCGTTATACGGTACCCATGCTCAAGGTCAATGGAAATAATAAGGCTGTCGCGCTAATGACCGAGATCATTGCCAAAAGGATAGATATATCGCTCTTTATTGAGAAAGATGCATTGGATACCTGTATTGCTTATTCAGGGGGCTGTATCAGACAGCTTTTTCAAATTGTGCATACTGCCTTAAAGAAATCGTTGGGCGAAAAGATCCAGCAGCAGCATGTAGCAATAGCTGTAAAACAATTGGGAATGTATTTATGGGAATACCTGGATAATGAGCATCTGAAAGTTTTGAAGGAAGGTGAATATCGTCCTGCAGAAAGGAAAGTAGATGAACTGCTGTATATCCTCATTTTGCTGAAATACAATGGAGCGACAAAAACCAACCCTCTTTTAGAGGCTTATCCCGATTATAAGGAATGGCAAAGCAGGCAAACGAAATAGCCGAACAGGAGAGGCAGACCCTTAACGAGATGCTCTTTACCCTTTCTGAAAGGGATAGGGGAACCCTTGCCATGGCCGTGGTGCCAAATGAGTGGAAAAGAAAGGCGATCGACCGGTTCTTAAAGGATCATTTAAAGGAATATAGTTTTTTTGAACTGGACCTCACTTCCCATACCTATACATCGTTATACCGGGCATTGCAGGAATTATTGCCCGTAAATATTTTAGAATCGACAGCTGTTCAATACCTGGTGAATGTTACGGGACTGGAAAGCAGCTTGCACACAACACAGGACGGAAAAATCGAATTTTCGTCCCTTTTGAGCCAATTGAATCTTGAAAGAGAACTGATCTTTAACCAACCCTATATTGTTTTTTTATGGGTGAGCGAAGGTTTTGACAAAGAACTGCAAAAGAAAGCCCCCGACTTGATGCATTGGATGTCCAAACGCTTTGTTTTTGAAGAGGAAGACGCAGGAGGATTCGAGGTAGCGGAAGCTGCTGTTGAATATGGAGAAGTAAAGAAAAAAGGAAAGATCCCTGAAAGACTGGAACGTATACGGCAATTGGAAGAGACCTGGGAAAAATTAAAACTACATGATCAAGACCAGGCCCGGTTGGTAAAGGACAAGATCGCGTTATTACTTTTATTGGCGAAGGAATATGCGGCTGCCTTTGAGTTCCGGAAGGCGGAAAGTGCATTTGAGAAAGCGCTGTCGCTTAACAATAAAATAAAGGCCGGGCGTGAAGGAGAAATATTCTACGAATCCGGTATGTTTTATTGTAGATTTAACAAATATGATTTGTCCTTGCAATATTTCCGGAAATCATTTGATGAGGCTGAAAAAAAGGGTATCCCTGATCTGGGAGATGTTTACCATATGCTTGGCATAGTTTACCAGCAGCAACGAAAATGGAAAGAGGCTGCTGATAATTACGACAAGGCCTTGGGCTGGTATAAAAAAATGGGACGTGAATATACCCTAGCAAATACTTATCATCAGTTGGGGCGATTGTCTGAAGAACAACGGAAATGGGACGAAGCCTTAACTTACTACGGACAATCCCTGGAATGGAAAAAAAAGACAGGCAATGAGAGAGGACTTGGTGCTACCTATCATCAGATCGGCATGGTATATGAAAAGCAGCAGAAATGGGAAGAGGCTTTGGAAAATTACCATCAATCCCTGGAATGGGAAAAGAAGACGGGCAATGAGTATGAGTTGGGTAGTACCTATCACCATATCGGCAGGGTATATGAAGAGCAGAGGAAGTGGGCGGATGCCTTGAAAAACTATGATCAGGCCTTGGATTGGAAAACGAAGACAAGCAATGAGTATGAAATGGGAAGTACCTATCACCAGATCGGCCGGGTATATGAAGGGCAACAAAAATGGGAAGAGGCCTTGGTAAACTACGGACAATCCCTGGATTGGAAAACGAAGACAAGCAATGAGTATGAAATGGGAGGTACCTATCACCAGATCGGCCGGGTATATGAAGAGCAGCAAAAATGGGAAGAGGCCTTGAAGAACTATCATCAAGCCCTGGAATGGAAAATAAAGTCGGGCAATGAATACGAATTGGGAGCCACCTATTATCATATTGGCAAGACATATGAAGCAAAAGATGCGCTTTCCCAAGCATTAGAGTGGTATGAAAAAGGATTGCAAAATCAGTTGATGTTTGATCGCCCCAACCTACAAATGGACCGCGACGCCATCACCCGCGTCCGCCAAAAGCTCACCGGCCTGAAAAATTCCAATCCCTTTCCCCCTACTCCATGAAATTCGACAACCAACTCCGTCACGCTGCAGGGATCATCCATGCCTACAAAGGGGAGACACCCCTCCACATCTGGCTGAAGGATTTTTTTCGGGTGAACAAACAGATGGGTTCCCGGGACCGTAAGCTCCTCGGCAATTTGGTCTATGGCTTCTATCGTCTGGGAAAGGCCGTACAGCAAATGCCCGTGGAAGAACGCCTGTTGCTGGGACTATTCCTCAGCAATGAGAACCCGGGAGAACTGCTGGAATACTTCCGGCCGGAATGGAATCCGCAGGCCGGGTGCCCCCCCGAAGAAAAGATCGCCATCGCCCGTGCCTCCGGCATTGGCATCGTCGCTGAAGACATCTTTCCCTACAAGGATGAACTCTCCGCAGGGATCGACCATCATGCGTTCTGTCTTTCCTTTCTCAAACAGCCGGACCTCTTTTGCAGGGTCCGTCCGGGCCACCAGCAGGCCGTGCTGGAGAAACTGACCGGTCATCATCATACATTCATACCGCCCTTCACCCTCCGCCTGCCTAATGGATTTAAAGTAGAAGAATATTTTACCCCCGATAAAGAAGTGGTGATCCAGGACTATAGCTCGCAGCGGATTGCTGGTTTTTTGCAGGAGCCCTCCGCCCCCCGCAATTTCTGGGACGCCTGTGCCGCCAGTGGCGGCAAATCCATCCTGGCCGTCGACTGTTACCCCGCAATGGATATAACGGTCTCGGATCTTCGGGAATCGATCCTGCACAACCTCCGCCAAAGATTCCGGCAGGCCGGCATCCAAAAATATCACGCCTTTTTGGTGGACCTGACAGTTCCCCAAAGTGTTGCCACTTCAGCCGGCCCCTTCGACCTGATCCTGGCCGATGTCCCCTGCACCGGCAGCGGCACCTGGAGCCGTACCCCGGAAGAACTTTATTTCTTCGATCCCCAAAAGATCGACCGCTACAGCGCGATGCAAAAAAAGATCATCGCCAATATTATCCCCCGCCTGGCGACAAAGGGCCACCTGGTATACAGTACCTGCTCAGTATTTAAAAAGGAAAATGAAGCGATGACGACCCTGATCCGGGAGTCTTTCGCCTTGAAGCTTGAAAATGCGGGAGCGGTAAAAGGCTATGAAGACAGGGCGGATACCATGTTCGCAGCGCGCTTCGCCCGGGCCTTTTGATTTTTGCCCTGGGCTCCGGCCTAATTATGAGACAACAGCGTCAGCGTCACTTCATACCCGATCTTATACCCCGTCTGTGAACCATTGGGCGTGGGCGGCTGGTACTCCCATATAGCAGTATGCCGGTACACCAGCCCCACATTTTTTGCATAGGTCTCCGACCAATAGGTCCGCGAGGCAAAAGAATTCGGGTCCAGGATAGGCACATTGATGGAATCATTCATCTGCATAACGGTGACCGTACTGTCATACGTATTACTGCCTATTGTAGCCGGCTTATTTACATCCTGATAGGTAAAGTTCCACAGCTGCAAATTAAGATGGGAATCATCGCTGAAATCAAAGAAATCCTTGAACGGCGCATAGGGGAGGAAGCTATTTCCTGACCAGCTGACCCCGTCGTCCACGGGGAATGCCAGCTTGATAAAACGCAGATTATCCTCCACCACCTCCAGATGCTGCCTGGTCGGAGTGACCCAAAAAGTCCCGGACGGGGTCCAGGGAAGCGTTTCATCCGGATCGCTGAGATAACGCACCACCCGCCAGCCCGGGCGGCCTTCATTGTCGATCAGGGCTTCCTCCACACTATCTTTCGCGTGATAATGCGTGACCGTATCCAATTGACCGTAATAATAGAAGGTCAGGGAATCCAGCTGGTAAATAGCGTATTTGCCGACCTGCAGAGAATTGAAATAGTCAGTCACCGTGGCCGGATTCTTATAAGTCGTTTTCTTGCAACCAATTAAGATTAGCAGGGTAAAGAGGGCGATAACAGCAGCGGATTGGTTTCTTTTCATATATAAAATAAAGATCCAGGAGGCAGAACCTCCCGGATGGTAACGTATTAGTAATTTATTTATTGTTTGCCAGCGCCTCCCCTAATTATGAGACAGGAGCGTAAGGGTCATCTCAAAGCCGATCTTATACCCAACGGGTGTACCATTGAGCTTCGGAGGCTGATATTCCCAAAAGGCAGTATGCCGGTAGACCAGCCCGATATTCCTGGCATAGGTTTCAGACCAATAAGTTCTGGAGGCAAAAAGGGTATCGATCACAATGGGTACGTTGCTGGATTCATCCACCTGCATAACGGTGACCGTGCTGTCATAGGTCTGATTACCCGCCGTAAAAGACTTGTTGACATTTCTATAGGAATAATTCCAGGAATGAAGGTCCATATGGTTCGTGATATCGCCGAGATCGACAAAAAAATCCCGGAAGGGGTCATAAGGCAAAAAGCTATTCCCCTGCCAGCTGAAACCATCCTCTATCGGGAAAGCCAGCCGGATAAAGCGCAGATTATTTTCAACAACCTCTAACCGCTGCCGGGTTGCTGTGACCCAAAAAGTCAGGGAAGGGATCCAGGGGGCAGTCCCTGAGAGATTGCTGAGGTACCTGACCACCCGCCAGCCGGGGCGACCCTCATTATCCGTAATGGCTTCTTCCACACTATCCTTGGCCAGATAATGGGTGATCGTATCCAGCTGTCCATAATAATAGAATGTAAGGGAATCCAACTGATAAACAGCATATTTACCTACCTGCAGGGGATTATAATACATGGTCAGATCATCATGGCGATAGCTTGTTTTTTTACAACCTATCAATGCTGACAGCGTTACCAATAATATAACGGCGGCGGATAATTCTTTTTTCATATATAAAATAAAAAAATCCGGGCAGCAGAACTACCCGGATAATAACGTATGAAAAGCCAACTTATTTTTCACTTATGTTCCGCTGCGCTGGATGATCCCGCCACCGATCACCTCATCACCTTCATAAAAAACCGCACTCTGCCCGGGAGCAATGCTCTTGGCCATTTCGTAGAACCGGACCTTCACGGTATTGCCGTCGGGGTAAAGATTGCTGAGCGTTCCCAGGTCTTTATACCGGATCTTGGTAATGGCTTCCATCCCCGGCGTGATCTGATCGTATTTCATCATGTTGATCTTACCCACGACCATTTCCTGTTCGTTAAGATCCTCCTCGTCGCCCAGGACGACCGTATTGGTTTCCGGACGGATCGCCGTCACATATACCGGCTTGCCAAAAGTAATGTCAAGGCCCTTACGCTGCCCGATGGTATAAAAGGGATATCCCTTGTGTTGTCCTAATATCTTTCCATCCCGGTTGACAAAATTCCCCCCGTCCACCCTTTCCTCCAGGCCGTCCACCCTCCGCTTTAAAAAACCGCGGTAATCATTATCGGGCACAAAGCAGATCTCGTAGCTCTCTGCTTTTTTTGCAAGCTCCGGATAACCATAATCCATGGCCATCTGCCGGATCTCCGTCTTCCGGTAAGGCCCCAGCGGCAACAAGGTCCTGCTCAGCAGATCCTGTTGCAGACCCCATAAGACGTAGCTTTGGTCCTTCAATTCATCCAGGCCCTTGCTGATGGTATAACGTCCGTTTGTATGCTGCCGCACATTCCCGTAATGACCAGTTGCGATAAACTCACAATCCATGGCATCCGCTCT
>Ga0247778_1001094_pt1 | contig 14975 bp, 15 predicted proteins | sample UWRJL049202B5_FD_179939 | JGI IMG/M metagenome (GOLD analysis project Ga0247778, IMG submission 179939) | Plant litter microbial communities from Arlington Agricultural Research Station in Wisconsin, United States - UWRJ-L049-202B-5 | ecosystem: Environmental > Terrestrial > Plant litter >... | reverse complement strand
AATTCACCTGCGGTACCGTGACGGTGGGTGGAAAATGCCGTGGAGCCATCCTGATGAAAAGGGAGTTGCGATTCGGAGACACTTATAAATGCCATGCTATCAAGGATGCCGCGATCAGCGATTACCTGGTAAAATTAATGGATACCATGCAACCTTTCGGCGCCTGCAATGTGCAAATGAAATTGAAGGATGGAGTGCCTTATATTTTTGAGATTAATGCCCGCTGCTCGGGTACGACTGCAGCCAGGGCCCTGTGTGGATTTAATGAGCCCCGGATGATCGCCGATTACCTGTTGAAGGGGATAGAGCCCTCTTTTGATGTGCGGGAAAAGACCATTTTACGCTATTGGAATGAACTGGAAGTGGAAAATGACTGGGTTGAAACCCTAAAGGCGAATAATAATATATCCTTAACCTCTCATCCTGGCTTATGATCTTTTTTACAGCTGGAGGAGCCATATACGAGGCATTTGCTGCACAATACCCCTGCAGGAGAATATCATTACGCGAAGAAGGGCCTGAACAGCTGGTCAGGCAGCTGGCGGAAGGGGATGTTCTGGTGCACAATGCGGCAAATCTTGCCCCCGCCGACCTGGATATTGCGGTAAAAGATAATTTTATCCTTACAAAGGACCTTGTCGATACGATGCTGCGGTCCGGGGCTAAGTTCCCGTTGATCTTTATCAGCAGCATGAGTATGCTGGGAAAAGGGGGAGTCTATAAGGCTCCCACAGAGATGAACCCATATTCATTCTCCAAATATATTGCGGAGCTTTACTGTCTTAAGAGTGGCTTGCCGGTAAGCAGCGTCCGTTTCTCCACCCTGTTTTACAAGAATGCTGCCAGGGATGGACTATCAAAAATGATCGCAGATGCGGTAGCTACAGGCCAGATCCAACTGATCAACGGCGGGAAGGATACCAGGGATTTTATTCCCCTGGCCAACGCCATCGGATACCTATATAAGATAGCTGGCGTCGCGCACAACGGATCGATATACAATATTGCGTCGGGAAATGCCGTTTCCTTTGCAGAAGCTGCGGCCATGGTACAGGAATCGATCCCCGGAATTATTATCACGAGCCAGGAAAAGTCTTTTGCCCCGCAATTCATATTGAGTGAGTTCGGAAAAGAAGACATTGCCAGACTGGGAATATTACCACTGAGCCTGCAAGACCATATCCGGCAATATATCGGGGAGCTACGATGAAAATAACGATCTTCAGCGATGTGCATGGCAACCTGCCGGCCCTGGAAAAGCTCCTGAAGCAGGAAACTGCCTCTGATCAATATGTATTCCTGGGTGATGCGGTCAATTATGGGCCATGGAGCAATGAGTGTGTAGACCTGATCGGGGGATTGGAGAACTGTATATGCATCCGGGGGAATCATGAAGAATATTATTTAGAAGGAGCTTACCCCGGAGCCAATCAAATAGCCAGGGAGTTCTTCGGGTTTTGTTTTCCCGGGTTCAGCAGGCAGGACGAGATAAAAAAATACAGGCAGCAATGGCAGTATGCAGATTACACCTGCGTACATACCATTCTGGATAAGAACATTTACCCCGATACGGCACTTGAACTGGATGGCAACTATTTTATCGGGCATAGCCATCATCAATTCCATACGGTGAGCAACGGATTTAGTTTATATAATGCCGGCAGTGTAGGACAGAATCGCAAATACATCAACTTCGCCAATTACCTGAATTGGTTTCCGGAGGAGGATCGGGTCGACAGCCTGGGTTTCATCTATGACGCGGATCTCGTCATCGGGGAAATGAAACAGCGGGGTTACCCGCAGGCATGTATTGAGTATTATTTATCGAAAGAAAGAAAGTGAGTAACCAATATGACTGACACGGTAAATGCGGTAAAACAATTGGCAAAATGGGTGCTTCGCCCAGCGGAAAGGAAGCGTGCAAAACGGGAAGCAACGGTCCGGCGGAACCAGGACAAATTCCTGGCAGACCATTATCCGGCCAATGCCAGAAAGCTCATTATTTTTTTCCTGGACAGCGCCGACCTGGATACTGGCAAGGAGGCGGTCTCCGGGGGATTGTTGTCGATTCACTCGATTCTTGAAGAGACGATCCGTCTAAAAGAATGGCATGACGCAGAAGTCCTGTTATGTACGGTAGAGGGCGCCTATCTTTATTTCGAGTTTTCCACATTTGCCACCGATAAAAGGGTCCTGCGTTATGAGCAACTGGAGAAATATTTCCGGTCGGCGGAAGAGATCATTGCGCATATTCCGGAATTCATGGTCGAATACGTCCTTGGTCAATTACAGCAGGGCAGGCTGGGCTATCTTACTTCACGCAAGTTACATATCAATATCCTGAATCAGAATATACGTCTGATGCCTTCCGCAGAAATTGTGGCGCAACTGCGGCCCTATACGGAAACGCTGACGCAGACAACGGCCCACGAGCGTTATGCAACGGCGCATAAACGGGCGCAATACGGCATTCCGCTGCATCATTTTTCGACCTTTATCGCTCCCGAACGATACACCTTCCGCCCCTATGAGCATAAGGAGCGGAGGATAGCATTCTCGCCGGATGACGCCGGTAAGAATGCCATTGTCATTGAGGAACTTCGTAAGGAACTTCCCGAATATGAAATCGTAGTGATCGGGGGCATGACCTACGAACAGTTCAAGGAATTCATTTCAAGGACTAAATTCACATTTACCTTTGGGGAAGGTCTGGACGGCTATTATTGCGAGACTGTCCTGACAGGGGGGATCTGCTTTGCGGTATTCAATGAAGAATTTTTCACTCCCGATTTCGCGACGTTGGAAACCGTTCACAAGGGATTCGAGGCCCTTGTGGAAAATTGTGTGCAACAGATCAGGCAAATGGACAGGGCTGAAAACTTTGCCGGTGTTAACCGGAAACAATTCAATTTGCTTACCGATCATTATAAATTCTCCACCTACCAGGATAATATCCGGAAATTCTACCTGAAGGAGTATACTTTTCAATAATGCAATATCTTCCTCTTGCAACCGTTGTGATGGTCACTTATAATTCCGGGCGCTTCATTAAAGACGCGATTGAGAGCATACTTTGTCAAAGCAACGAAAATTTTGAACTGGTCATTTGTGACGACGCTTCAAAAGACGATACCTGGCAGATCATACAACGGTACGATGATCCCCGTATCAGGGCTTTTCGAAATGAACGGAATATCGGCGAATATCGTAACCGGAATAAGGGCATCGAACTTTCAACGGGTGAATATCTGATCTTTATCGATGGCGATGATATGATGTATCCCCACGGGTTGGAGTTTATGGTGAAGATGTTACATGGTTTTCCAGAATGCGGGATGGCATTGATGCAATGGTTCCGAAACAACCTCTTTTATCCCATTGTAATATCTCCGGAGAAGTTCTATGAAGGTGTGTATTTCGGCTCCAATTTCAATGATGTTGCTTTTGCCAACGTTTTATTCAGGACATCGGCGTTGAAAACTGCAGGTGGCTTGAGTGAGATATATAAAGCGGGAGATAACTATATAAGGTTGAAAATTGCCGCTACGAGTCCCTGTGTACTTATCAATGATGATTTAACATGGTGGAGAGAGACGCCCGGGCAGGCATCCGAAAAACTCAATAATTCCATCGACGGCATTATTACGGAATATAATATAAAATACGAGTTCTTAAATCATCCATCCTGTCCGCTATCGGTGAATGACAGAATCGTCGCAAAAAAGAACATGGATCATGTGCTTAGCTGGTATGTCATCAGGCAATTGATAAAATTGCATTGGGGAAATGTATCCGCTATAATGAGATCCTGTGATTTTTCAATTGCGAACTTATTTAGTTTTTTCGGCAAAATGGAAAAAAGAGATCTCTTTGACGGATTCACTTCAACTTTTCCTCTCAGGCTGGGCTGGGAGAAAAACCCCTATGCAAAAACTGAAAAATTCTAATAAATGTTTTTAGAATCTTTATTAACTACATTAAAGGAGAAGGGTAGCAAGGATGCTTTCTGCATAAACGACCTCCATTACACCTATAAACAACTGTACGAAGCTGTTTGTTCCATCCGAGCTCAGATAAGTAGCATCAAAAGAGATTTTGAACGTAAGAATATCGCCGTAGTTTGCTCTGACGATTTCAGAACTTATTCCTCCTTGCTGGCAATTTGGTTTTCCGGGTGCGCCTACGTTCCCCTCGGGCTACATAATCCTGTGGATAGAAATATCAGCATTTTGAAAGACGCAGATGTGGAGTTGATCATTTCGACCATTCACCTGGATGAAGGGGGGTATTCGGGATATACCATTGTAAATCCGTCCGTGGTAAATATCCCCGGTTCCGAGCTTACGCTGCCCGATCTAAATGACCTGTCTTTGGCTTATATACTCTTCACCTCAGGAAGCACAGGTCTGCCAAAGGGCGTTCCGATCTCCTTTAATAGCCTTGATTCATTTGTAAATAACTTCGATAGCTCCCCTTTTAAGATAAATGCGGACGACAGATGCCTACAAATGTTCGAATTGACGTTCGACGTATCCATTTCTTCCTTCTTGGTACCCATGATTGCAGGAGCATGCGTATACACAGTCCCGAACAATGCTATCAAATATGTTCAGGTCTTAAAACTGCTTCTGACATATAAGCTTACGAGCATTCAAATCGTTCCCTCCATCATCAGACTGGCCAGGCCCTTATTGAAGAAACTCGTGTTCCCGGATGTTAGGAATTGCATACTTACCGGCGAAGCAACCTATTCCGAATTATTGGATGAATGGAAGCCATCTGTTCCAAATGCACGGATATTTGATTATTATGGACCAACGGAGGCCACCGTTTATTGTTCCTATATTGAATGCGGAAACGATCATCCGAAGGAGTACAACGGAATGCTGGCTATTGGAAAGCCGCTTGGAAATATGAAACTGATAATCGTTGATGAAGAATTCAAGGAAATAGGAATGAATGAAAAAGGTGAATTGCTCATAGCGGGTCCCCAATTGACGAAAGGATATGTCAAAAATCCCGAAAAAAATAAAGGTGCCTTTATCGATCTGGTATTTGATGGGAGCGCTGGCACGTTTTACCGATCCGGAGACTCCTGTTACAAGGATAAAGACGGAGATATTTTTTATTGCGGAAGACTTGATAACCAAGTAAAAGTTCAGGGTTTCCGGGTGGAATTAAGTGAAATTGAAGTGGTAGTGCGAAACGGGTTTAATATCGGCAACGTCGTCATACCAGTGGAAAACAGGCCGGGAATCGTAGAATTGATCTTAGTTATAGAAAGAAGCGCGCCTGATATCCGTGAAAACATCGGCACTTTTTTAAAAACTAAACTCCCGGTATATATGGTTCCCGCAAAAGTGATCCAGATAGAGGCATTCCCTTTGGGGTCAAGCGGAAAGATGGATAAAAACAAGATAAAGGAAATGATAGTGAATGAACTTTAGAGCCGCCAATACCACTAACTTTAATTCCCTGTATAACTCGATAGGTAATGGTGTCAATATCTTCAACTTCAGGAAGCATGAAAACTACTCCATCATAGTTTCAGATACGACCGCATGGCCCAATGGAATATATGATATTGACGTCCGGGAGCATTCCATCGAGGATGTGGTGGAGAATATTTATAAGAATACCGAAGAATTTCGCATAAAGCCGCTGATTATCTCGATAGATAATGAAGAACTTGATTGGAGCCTCCGAAAGAGCGGCCACCATTATTACCCGATCGAGCAATGGGTAGGGATGTATAGTGCGAAGTCAAGAATTGAAATTCCACCCGTCGACTCTTCGGTTTTTGCCGAGGCTCTCAGACCCGATTCTGATATCCCAGCCTGGGTTAAAGTGGTTTCCGGGACACTATTCAAAGGGAAGGCATTGGCGGCGGAAATTTTTTATTATTTATTGGAAAAGGGTCATACCCTGGTTGCCCTTTGGAAAGGCGATGCAATAATTGGAACAGCCTTGATTTACAGGGACGAGGATAATATTTCCGGGTTATACCTGGTTTCGGTAAAGGATGAATTCAGAGGCCGGGGCTTTGGTAAGATCATTATTAAGTATTGCCTGGAAGTAATAGAGAGCCGTGAGTGCAAAGCATGCGTCTTGCAATCCACCAAGGCCGGCATAAGACTTTACGAATCAATGGGTTTTGCTGCGTCCAACCTATATAATCTATTCTGGAAATTAAAATAGAAATTTATGAATGATAAGGATGAGATTTTAAAAGGAGTTTCTGATATTTTTAAGCGGGAGTTGGAAGATCCCGGCCTTATTATTAGTTATACCTCTTCTCCTGACTCTATTGAAAAATGGGATTCCATAACCAATCTGATATTGATCAACGCAATTGAGGAGACATATCAAATCTCTTTTCCGGTGGATGTCATCTTTAAGATTGAAAAGGTAGGAGATATCTGTGACTTCATAGCAGCAAACGGGAAATCATAATAAGGTATGCTGATAATTATTAAGGTTTTCAGAAAGATATATATATTCCTCTTTCATGGCCGGGCGTATCAATGGGTAATAAGAAGGATTCCGTTTTTCGCCCCCGTTTACCAGACCAGGTTTAATGAGAGTCCTATAGAGGTTAAGCAGTGGCTAAATTTTAAGAGCTCTCCTACTAAGAATAAGCCTTATTGGCCGGTTCACCCTACATCCATGGTCCGAGGGAGCTGGAAGAATGTTTATGTTGGGATCGATGCGGCCCCCGGCATTTCGCCGGGATGTTATATCCTTGCGATCGGGAAAGTCTATGTCGATGATTATGCGCAAATTGCGCCCAATGTCGGAATTCTCAGCGGCAACCATTTTATGCTGGACATCCGTAAGGATATATTAGGAGAAGTACGGATTGGAAAATATTGCAGGATAGGAATGGGGTCGATCATTCACCCGGGGGTTACCTTGGGGGATTTTACTACTGTTGCTGCAGGTTCTGTTGTAACGAAGTCGTTCCCTAACGGTTTTTGTGTAATTTCCGGTAATCCGGCTGCAATTGTTCAGGATTATTCCGAGAATGAAAAGATCAGGGAAAAATTTACCCGGTATAAAAATGAATTTGAATATAATGGGTTCATTCCGCACAATGAATTTGAATCATTTCGTAAAAAATATCTAAACGTTTAGTCATGTGCGGCATTAGTCTGGCTATTAATGTAAATAATGTCTCTATCAGCAAAGAGCAGATAAAGGCAATGAATGACAAGGTCAGTCACCGCGGGCCCGACGATGAAGGATTCTACATCGGCAGCCATTTTGCGCTGGGACACCGGCGCCTGTCCATCCTGGACCTCAGTCCTGCAGGCCACCAGCCCATGCAGTGGAAGCAATGGTGGATCACCTTCAACGGAGAAGTATACAATTATATAGAATTACGCGAGGAACTTAAAGCACTGGGACATACTTTCCGTTCAGGAACGGATACGGAAGTCATCGTGGCTGCCTATGAGCAGTGGGGGACCGCTGCATTTTCCCGGTTTAACGGAATGTGGGCCTTTGCCATCTACGACACCCAAAAGAACGAAATTATCTGCTGCAGGGACCATTTTGGGATTAAACCCCTCTATTTTGCCCGGACAGGTTCCTGGTTCCTGGCGGGATCGGAGATTAAACAATTCACGGTTTTTCCCGATTTCAGTCCTGTATTGAATAAGGACGCGGCCGTCAATTTCCTGGTAGATGGATTGTTGAATTATTCGGAAAAGACATTTTTCGAAGGGGTAGATGAGTTGCGGCCAGGGCATTACCTGCAATACGATCTATCGGACCATGGCGTAAGAGTGCATTGCTGGTACGACCTGGACAAGGCCAGTATAGGAATTAACGACTCCTTCGAGTCGGCCACCCAAAGAACCAGAGAATTATTCGTGGACAGCGTGCGGCTCCGGATGCGATCCGACGTTACGGTGGGATCCTGCCTGTCCGGAGGTATCGACAGCTCTTCGATGGTCAGTGTTATACATACTGAGAAGATGGCCAATGACACATTTGCGACCGTGACTTCCTGTTATGAGGATAAAAGATATGATGAACAGAAGTTCAGCGACGAAGTGACCGGGGCGACCGGTTTCCGGTCTTTAAAGGTTTACCCGGATCTGAATTGTTTATGGGATGAAGGACATTTTGATAAGATGCTGTACCACCAGGATCAGCCTTTCAGTACGGCATCCCATTATTCGGAGTTCAGCGTTTTTCGCAAGGCCAGGGAGAATGCGATCATCGTCATGTTGGACGGGCAGGGATCGGATGAATACCTATGTGGTTATGGAGAATTCTTCATATTACGCATCCGGGAAATGCTGAGACGTTTTCAATACTTGCGGGCCTGGCGCCTGATCAGGGCCAAGGCTGCTCATAGACAGGTCAGCACCCTGGCCGAAGCGCGTTCATTTTTCAGGACGGCCTATTATTTTGGAGCGATCCGGGCTGTTAAAAAGCTCCTTGGTAAGGACGAACACCCCTGGATGAGCGAAAAGTGGAAAGAGATCGCGAAAAAGGCTGTTGTACAATTCGATGGCAAAGATATCCGGCAACAGAGTCTTGCAGAGATATCCCATTCCAGCATCCCCTACCAGCTGCATTCGGAGGACCGGAATTCCATGATGTTTTCTATTGAATCCAGGCTTCCTTTCCTCGATCCCAGGCTGGTGGAATATGGCATTGGCCTGCCATCCTCCTATAAGATAAGAGAAGGGTATACTAAATTTATTTTGCGTGAGGCTATTGCCGAACTACCCGGATCCATCCGTTTACGGAAGGATAAAATGGGGTTTGTGGCCCCTGACGCACCCTGGATCATGCAGAATAAGGAACTTGTGCGTAAAGAACTGGAAGAGGCTATCGCCAGTACGGGGATCTTTTCGGATCAGCTCTTATCCCGGTTTGATAAATTTATAAGTGGAAGTTTAGGATATGAGCCTATCTATTTCCGGGCGATGGCACTAAACCGGTTTCTGAAAATCTTTAAAATGAAACTGAACTGATGATCGTGATTGTAGACTACGGAGTAGGGAACCTGGCATCCATCCGGAATATGCTGAAAAAGATCGGGACTGAGGCGGCTATATCCTCGGATGCGACGGTAATCAGGTCGGCGGAACAACTGATCCTGCCGGGCGTAGGGGCATTTGATACCTGTGCGGAAAAACTGCAGCAGTCGGGTCTCATTCCGGCACTGAATGAAAAGGTCCTGGAAGAGAAGACCCCTGTCCTGGGGGTATGTGTCGGCATGCAGCTGTTAACAGAGGGAAGTGAGGAAGGTGTGTTGCCCGGCCTTGGGTGGATCAAGGGAAGAGTCATTAAATTCAGACAGGAAATTTTGCCGAAAGAATGCAAGATCCCGCATATGGGTTGGGCGGATATTATACTGAACAAGCCCTCCCGGCTATTTGAGAATATGTATGAAGATCCCAGGTTCTATTTCGTGCATTCCTATTATCCTGAATTGACCCACCCGGAAGATATATTGGTGAAGGCGGTCCACGGACATCCGTTCGCCGCGGGAATGGAACATGAAAATATAATGGGCGTCCAGTTTCACCCCGAAAAAAGTCATAAGTTTGGCATGAAACTGCTGGAAAATTTCGTTACTTATTATTGAGCAGACGATTACTCATTTAATAACCCATATTCTTTTAACCCATAACTTCAAATCCTTATCGATGAAAAATACCATACCCGCCTTAACTGGGGTCAGATACATCGCCGCATTGATGATCGTGATTGAGCATCTTGTTCCCCCGACGGGAACTCCCTGGCTGGATGGCCTGCTGAAAGAGATGAATGTGGGGGTGATGATCTTTTTTGTGCTCAGCGGCTTTCTCATCAGTTACAGATATTATGAAGATTATACGGACAGCCCTATCTGGAAAAGATCCTATTTGGTTAACAGGGTTGCCAGAATCTACCCCATGTATGCCCTGGTTACCTGTTTTACATTCTTTTTCCTTTTTCGCTCTCCCGGGGAGAGCAAGGGACTGCTGACCCCCTTCTTTTTGAACATGACTTTTTTAAGGGGCTTTTCGGGCAAGTATGTCTATTCCGGTGTTTCCCAGGGTTGGACCTTGTCGGTAGAGGAAGTCTTCTACCTTTTGGCTCCATTCATATTTTTTTGGAGTAAAAAGATCCCCTTGCTTTTGCAGACCATATTCTTCCTTGCATGTGGCTTTTTATTCATTTATTTCCCCGGATTGATGAGTGTAAAAGGCATGTGGATCTGTACCTTTTTTGGGAGGAGCTTTGAATTCATGAGTGGCATATTCCTGTATTTTATAATTAAGAATAACGCCTTTAACCCAAAAATGAAAATGACGCTGCCAGCTGTAGCACTCTTTACAATGCTGATCTTTATAATGTCAAGGCTCAGCTATCCGCCATATGAATATGGAATTCAGAATCCTGTAGGATTAGCGCTAAACAACTATATTACTCCCATGGTGGTCGCTTTGCTATTCTGGGCCTTGATAAATGAAACATCTGCCCTTCAAAGATTGCTCTCCACGAAGGTTTTTGAAGTCCTGGGGAAAAGCTCCTACACTTTATACCTGATACATTACGGGACCTATACTTACCTGATAAATAAATACGTTAGCAAGAATTTGTTTATAGTTATCTTGATTTTACAGATATCGGCGATACTCGCCTGGAGATTTATTGAAGAACCAATGAATAAAATGATAAGAAGTCTTTTCGGTGCAAGAAAAAGTTCGCCGCAATTATTAGACACTAAAACAGTTTAAAACGTTTGAGAAGACTCAGAGTCATACCGGCATTGTTGATCCAAAGGGGGGGCCTGGTGAAATCCATCCGGTTTAAGGATCATAAATATGTAGGGGACCCTATTAACGCGGTCAGGATCTTCAATGAGAAAGAGGTGGACGAGATCGTTATACTCGACATTTCGGCCACGGCGGAGAAGAGGCCGCCCAATATGCGTCAGATCAGGGAAATTGCCAGCGAGGCATTTATTCCATTGGCCTACGGCGGCGGTATTACAAAACTTGATGAGATCAGGGAATTGATCTCATCCGGGGTCGAAAAAGTGATATTGAATACCAGCGCCTTTACAAATCCCCAACTGGTTAGCGAAGGGGCCAGGTACGTAGGTAGCCAGAGCGTGGTGGTCTCCCTGGACGTGAAGAAGAACCTGTGGGGAAAATACAGGACATTTGTACAGAATGGGGCTACAAATACCGGGATCGATCCCGTTACATTTGCCAGGCAGATGGAAGAGGCGGGGGCTGGAGAGTTGATCCTGAATTCAATAGAAAGGGATGGGACTTTTGGGGGGTATGATACGGAATTGATCCACTCGGTCAGTTCTGCCGTCAACATACCGGTGGTGGCAATCGGGGGAGCGTCGACGGTGGACGATTTTGCGCAAGCCGTGCAACATGGGGCGTCGGCGGTTGCGGCGGGCAGCATGTTCGTTTTCCAGCGCCCGCACCGGGCCGTCCTGATCAGTTATCCATCCCAGACTGAGTTGCGTGAAAAACTTTATTTAAGTCAGTAAAAGATCAAGACATGGTGTTATCCGATAAAGAGCCCGGTTACAGGCAATGCAGTATTACGGTGATGGACAATATCGCCGATCCCCATATCACATTTGACTCTGCAGGCGTATGCAATTACTACCATGAGTACCGTAAAGCCGCCAGTGAGGAAGTATACCAGGGCGCAAGAGGAGAAGAACAGCTGGCCAGGCTGGCGGAGAAGGTAAAAAGAGACGGGAAGGGTAAACCCTATGATTGTCTCATAGGATTGAGCGGCGGTGTGGACAGCACTTATGTGGCATACCTTGCCAAACAGATGGGACTCCGGCCGCTGGCGGTCCACCTGGACAATGGATGGAATTCGGAACTGGCCGTTAAGAATGTTGAGAATATCATCACAAGGCTGGGGTTTGATCTTTATACGCTGGTCGTTAACTGGGAAGAGTTCAGGGACATTCAATTGTCTTACCTGCGGGCGTCAGTAGTGGACATCGAAGTGGTTTCGGACCATGCCATTTTCTCCACGATGTACAAACTGGCGAAAGAAAAGAATATCGGGTACATTATCAGCGGTACAAATATCGTTACTGAATATATCATGCCGCCCGACTGGCTCTACCAGAAAATGGACTTTACAAATCTTAAAGATATTCATGGGCGCTATGGGAAAGTAAAACTGAAGACCTACCCCAGCTTCGATTTTAAGAAACACGTTTATTATTCCGCCATTTTACGACTGGTGCCGATCTCCATCCTGAACTACGTGCCTTATAACAAGGAAGCAGTGAAAGAGATCATCACGCGGGAACTGGGCTGGAGGGACTATGGGGGCAAGCATTATGAGTCCATATTTACAAAGTTTTACCAGGCCTATATTCTGCCGGAAAAATTCAAGATCGACAAGCGCAAGGCGCATTTGTCGACATTGATCTGTTCAGGACAGATCAACAAAGAGCAGGCATTGATCGAATTAAAAAAGCCCCTGTATAGCCAAAATGAATTAATGGCAGATAAGGAATACGTCCTAAAAAAATTGGGCCTGACGGATGATGAATTCGAAGAGATTATGCATTTGCCGGTCAAAAGGCACCAGGATTTCAGGACCGACAGGCATTTAAAGGATTCCTATATGAAACTATTGACGAGAACAGCCCCGGCCAGGAAAATGATAAAAAAAATACTATCCCGATGAACACTCCTTTAAAATTCGCTATTGTCGGCTGCGGCCGGATAGCGCAGCGACACGCAGAACACATCCAGCGATTAGGAAAATTAGTGGCCGTATGCGATAACATTCCGGGTAAGGCAAAAGATCTGGCGGATAAATATGCAGCAGCCTCTTATGAAAATATTGACGATCTCCTCCGGGGGTGCCCTGACGCCGACGTCGTATCCGTCTGCAGCCCCAACGGTCTGCACGCGGAACATTCCATCAAATCGTTGCAGGCGGGGTTCCACGTCCTCTGTGAAAAACCGATGGCATTATCGGTCCAGGATTGCGGAGATATGATCAATGCGGCGGAAAGGGCGAACAGGAGATTGTTTATAGTCAAGCAGAACCGGTTCAATCCGCCCGTTGCAGCGGTAAAGAAACTTATTGATGAAAAAAGGTTCGGCAGGATTTATAGCGTACAATTAAGTTGCTTTTGGAACAGGAATGAAGCGTATTATAAGGACTCCTGGAAAGGGACCAAAAACATGGATGGAGGCACCCTTTTCACCCAGTTCAGTCACTTTATCGACCTCCTATACTGGATGATCGGGGATGTAAAGGAAGTGGCGGGCTATACGGGCAACATGGGACATGAAGGTATCATTGAATTTGAAGACAGTGGAGTCATCGGCCTGAAGTTTTATAATGGCGCCATCGGTACCATTAACTATACGGTAAACAGCTACAAGAAGAACATGGAAGGCTCTCTCACCATTTTCGGCGAAAAGGGAACCGTAAAGATCGGCGGCCAATACCTCAACGAGTTGGAATACCAGGATATAGAAGGGTACAAGATCGAAAACCTTCCCCCGGGTAATCCCCCAAACCAATACGGGCAATACCAGGGTTCCATGTCCAATCACGATAAAGTCTATCAGAACCTCATCGAAGTACTAAGCGGCAGCGGTATCATTGCCACCAACGGTTTCGAGGGCCTGAAGACGGTGGAGATTATCGATAAGATCTATTCTAACGCCAAAGAAGCATGAATATCAATATCAGACAGGCCGGGATCACGGCCGATACTGTTTTCGGTGAAGGCGTAACAGTCGTACAGCCTGTGAATTTATATGGCTGCACCATCGGGAGCAATACCTTCATCGGCCCTTTTGTAGAAATACAACGGAATGCTACAATTGGCAGATCCTGCAAGATCCAGTCTCATTCATTTATTTGCGAATTGGTAGAGATCGGGGACCATTGCTTTATCGGGCACGGGGTGATGTTCATCAACGACCTGTTCGCCGGCGGCGGTCCGGCGGGGGGGGATCCCTCGAAGTGGAAAGCTACGCGGATAGGGCATCATGTTTCTGTGGGCTCCAATGCCACCATTCTTCCCGTCAACATTTGTGATAACGTAGTCATAGGCGCTGGCGCTGTGGTGACAAGGGATATTACACAGCCGGGCATTTACGCCGGCAACCCCGCGCGAAAATTGCGAAATATATAATTATTCTCCCGTATGTTATTTAACTCGCTTGAATTTGCTATCTTTTTCCCCGTCGTAACGGTCTTGTTCTTTCTTTTACCTCATCGCTTCCGATGGTTGCTATTATTAATGGCGAGCTGCTTTTTTTATATGTTTTTCAAGCCGGTATATATATTCATATTGATCTTTACAATCATTATTGATTATTTCGCCGGGATCTGGATTGCCAGGGAACCTGACAAAAAGAAAAAGAAATATCTTTTATTATTAAGTATTATAGCGAATGTCGGCGTTCTTGCGATTTTTAAATACTACAATTTTATAGCAAGCAATCTTAATGCTGTTCTTCCATGGGCCCATCAGGGAGAGGGCATCCCGTTGCTGAATATATTGTTGCCGATAGGATTATCCTTTCACACCTTTCAGGCTATGAGTTATACCATCGAGATTTACCGGGGGCATCAGCAACCGGAAAAGCATTTTGGTATCTATGCCCTGTATGTAATGTTTTATCCTCAACTGGTAGCCGGCCCGATCGAAAGGCCACAAAATATTATTCATCAGTTTCATGAAGAAAAAAAGATGAACTATGAAAATATACGGAGTGGCTTGATCCTGATAGCCTGGGGATTGTTCAAAAAAGTGGTGATTGCCGACCGGTTGGCCCTTTTTGTAAATCATGTATACGGGAATCCGCATGATTATAAAGGGCTACCCTTGATAATGGGAACTCTTTTCTTTGCTTTTCAGATCTTTTGTGATTTTTCCGGCTATTCGGATATTGCTATCGGTTCTGCCAGGTGCATGGGATTTGTCCTGATGAGGAATTTCGACC
>Ga0247778_1001093_pt1 | contig 14978 bp, 20 predicted proteins | sample UWRJL049202B5_FD_179939 | JGI IMG/M metagenome (GOLD analysis project Ga0247778, IMG submission 179939) | Plant litter microbial communities from Arlington Agricultural Research Station in Wisconsin, United States - UWRJ-L049-202B-5 | ecosystem: Environmental > Terrestrial > Plant litter >... | reverse complement strand
CCTCACCCCCTTTCCCCACTATCCCCTTCCACCCGCCATCTCCATACTTTCCCTCAACTGCCCCGAGATGCCAGCAATTCTTATACACTAGTATCACTAGCCTTCGCCTCCTCCGCATGAACCGCCACCTCCTTGGACCCCGCTCCAGACCCATCAATACTAACATCACGATGGATTTCCTTTTCGACAGCAATGACCGCTTTATCCGCTAGTTCTTTATCTTCGAACACTGTTTTATCACACACATTAGTCTTCCACCCGACAAACACATTAACACTCCCGAAAAAAAAAGAATCAACTTACAGAAAGCCAATTCCTCCAACGTCCTCCCCTGAGTTTCAGGGTAGAAAAAGTACACGAATAGGACCTCAAAAGCAATCCACCCACAGTAAATAGCGAGGAATTTCCAATCAATGGCATCGATGGCAACAGGGTTAACGTTATTGCTGAAGAAAGCGCCGATTTTGGAGAAGACTTGTTCGACGCCGATACCGCGGGTTCGGGAGGAGTAGGGGAAGAGTTCGATGAGGTACGCTAGTTTTATTAGTATCTATACTGCCAAAACAAGAATGATGGAAATAGAGGGGGGAGGGGGAGTTTACTGTATGTCAGAGCGTTGTTTCCGAGATTATAAGCCGGCGTATACGCAAAGAAGAAAAACAGCGCCGCGATACCAGCAGAAGGATTTTTATAATGGCCATTCTTCGCTTCCAGGAGGCGTTCAAACGAGACCGTCATAGCGAGGAAAGCGCCCAGCATGCCTAGTGTAGAGATGAGGAACATAGTGCGGCGCTTGAAGCGGGCGACGAGGAGAGCGAGGACAGTGGAGACGATAAGACTCCAGCACTGATTCGCGAGGTTGATTCTCGTCTTGGCGTAGGAAGTCGTGTAGCCCATCATTTGGAACAGGAGATTCTGGTAGTATGTGAGGAGGGTGTTGCCCGATAGTTGGGTAAAGAGGCCGAGGAAAGCAGAGATGAATGTGCGGCGGCGCATGCCGGGGGTGGCGACCATGACGAGCCAGGATTGCTTGGAGTTGTCCATTTCGATCTTGATTGTTGACCGGATCTGAGCCATCTCTGCTTTGACGAGGATTGAGTCTCGGTCGCCTTCAGCGTGATACTTGACGAGGATTGCTTCGGCCTCTTCGTTGCGGTCGCGGCTTACGAGCCATCTGGGGCTTTCTGGGAGCAAGCTGTTATTGTTGTTAGTACCCGGTGCGTAATTCACCGATCGGTGGAAGACTCACTAGACTGTCGAAATTTGTATGATGGAGGGAACCATCTGCAGGAGGGACGGCAGACGCCAACTCCAGTCATTCCTGATGTCAGTGGTTTTGAGCCCAATGGCAGCAGCGATGATGGAGCCAATAAAGTACGAGGAATTGAATAGTGATGTCAAAGTATCACGATCCTTTGGGTGTCCCAGTTCTCCGATCAAAGATGAGCCAGAAATGATACAGAAAACAATACCAAAACCAAGCACCATTCTGGCGAAGATATACATTCCGACTAGACCAGATTGTTAGCATATAAACCCTTCCTGCTTTAGAAAAAACCCACGATCCTGAGAGAATCCTTGAATTATCGCTCCAACAACCATAAGAATCGAGCCAGCCATGACATTTGCACGTCTTCCAAATCGCTGATTGAAATACGGAGCAACAGGCACGCCAAGAATGGATCCAAGTTGATAACAGGAAGACACGAACCCCAGCATGGGAGGGGACAATGCTGGTTTCCCATCTTTATCTTTATAGCCGTTTGAGAAATCTATCATTGGCCCCCATTAGCTGTATATCGAAGAAGATTCAAAGTAGAATTTACATTTGTTCCATTTCGGTGAGAATTGCAAGAGATTGATGAGTTGCGAGTCAAAACCCGAAGTCGTCTCAACACCCATACAGCAGCAGAAAAGAAAAAAGTACATAAGTCTCAAATTGGGCTTCTTGTACCATTTTACTTTATCCTCGGCCGCAATCTGCGTGACGATAGGAGCCGCGAGATCCCCGTGAGGCGCCATTGCTGTTGCTTTCCTTGAGACTTTCGGAAGAGAAATTCGAGCGTCAACTTCTGTGTGACTTTCGACCGATTGAGCGGCTGAAAATGGAGAGGGAAGGGGAATTCGGGTTTGCCATTGCTATTATAGCGAGGTTGCATTTCGCTGTGGGGTATCTGGCCGACAGTAATCCCGGGACGCGTGATTTTTTGTGTTCAGCCTGAAAGATCGCCCCGGCATTTTAATATACGTTAAATACTAACAATAACGGGCTATCATAGTGGTATTAGCCGCCACAGGTAAATGCATAACGTGTTTGTCGGGCTGCGGGTGAGGGTTGCTGTGCTCCCGGTTGACCGGCTCCGAAAGTGTGCCCGAGCCAAGTGATTGGGCCAGCGTGGTCAAGTCGTATAACTGTCCGAAATCTCCCCACTCTTTATGCAACACCACTCATCATTCTATTGGCGGTTCAATTAATGTAGCTCGAAAGATTGCATGTGCAGCAGCCCATCATCTAGATCCCGCATTGCTTCACCATCCATCAGCCCTTGGACATAGGCTTCTCCGACCAGCAGGTAGTATTCCCCATCCGGCCTCACGAGGAAAGGAACCTCCAAACCGGGAAAGATGCACACTAGGTCACCAACCCGAGTTTCTGGAAACGACAGGCCCATGTATCCCTGTTTTGTCAAGAAAAACCGTCGATTGCAGCAACACATTAATATTCCGCTGTTCGTTTGAACCTCGCACAATTCGGGCCCAGTTGTCTCCATTGCTCTCGCGATGATCTTTTGAAATCCATTATGGGCGTGATGAATATCCAAACTGTCACGCCGACCCATTAGTGCAGTTCTCCAGAAAGCGTCAAGTTTCGAAGTGTTCCCTCGAACGTATTTAAAGGACCCCAACGCTTCTTCGCTCGCCAGCGTCTGTTCATGTTCCTCGTCGTGAGGCAACAAACTGTCAAGGCCAATAAGACTTGCCCAAGACCGAAAGACCGCGTTGAATATACCAAAGTTCCCGAGAATTTCTCCTGGTGGCACTTCCATTGGAGCGCCGACATCATGAATCGCATCAATCAAAACCCCTCTGAGCTTGAGAATTAAAGAATTTGGATGTGTCATGATCTGAAGTTTCGAGTCTCCTGACGCCTTGAAGTGCTGTTCACCCGAATTCAAGTCTCTAAGCACGATCGGATTTCCTCCTCTCGTGTTCCAATGTGGCATCCAAGATGGGAATCCGTCGGGTCTTTCGGGACCACAGCAGTCAAACAGCGGCTCGAGATTTTGACGAGTTTCGATATGAAGGCGTGCCATTCGTAAGAACACAGATCTCGGCTGCTCTTCGTAGTTCGGAGAGATCTTTGTGATTTCTTCAAGTCTCTCGTCTGCTAGACCTAGCAAAGCCAAAATCTTATCTCGAGGATCAGTCGCTTGTCTACCCCTGTACCGTCGCACGACGTCATAAAATGATGATGGTAGTGGTATAGCCTTTTCTCTTTCAAGCTTTGATAAAGTAACTCTGTTCGTGCGATCAATCACAGTTCCGAACCTATTGAAAAGTTGCTGGAGCCTTTTGACTCTCACCGTATCAGTGAGGTAGCCCGTCTTCTCCTCATCACGCTGAGCAGCCTCCATGAACTTAAATCTGTAGATGGCAACTGCTTGCATGGCAAACAAAAAGTCATCGTACTCCATCCCCAACACGCCACAGCGGAGCGTCCCCTTGCGAGCGACGACGACTTCTTGCACCACCCAGACCCGAGAGAACCAAGGTCTTTCTAGTATTTCCAATAATGGCAACCATGAGTAGTCGTGAATTCCGGGAGATACACAAGCAGCGAGCCAAGCAGAAGTTGAATCTGTCTCGCGACAGCCGTCTTTCTTATAACGCTCAAAAAGTTTCTGGAGAAGGGCAAATGCCTTTTCTTCGCGATCCGATAGTTGGGGTCCTATCCAAGCAATGACAAGTTGAGCACCAGCATAGATCTCTCGCATATGGCCGACCTGATGATTCCTCTCTTCGACATCGTCCTGATTGATGCAGATAGCGTCTACCCAGAGCCGTATCTGTTTCTTGGTATCCCGTATGTGGCGAAGTGCCACTTCTAGATTGGCGGTGACGTAGAGGATCCGATCGTTGAGCGTGATGGGGTGTATATCAAGGGGATCACCCCAGGCGTAAGAGAGAGCGAAGTACTCGTATGAGAGTGGCACGTTGTAAATATCGCACACGACCTCAGAAGTGGGGGTTGGCGAGGGCTGGAGAATGATTACACGGATTTCGCGGGTATCTCTGTTCAGAGGCCGGTATTTGAATGCCGGTCTGCTGCCCGGGATGAGGTCTTTTGTGTCTTTGTTGCAGGTGACGACAGGCTCATCCTCGGATACAGCTCCTCCCAGGAGATTCTCACCGGCGGCCATAAAGCCCGATAATGTTAGTGCAAATAAGAGATGAGAATTTTTAGATCACTCAGAAGATTTGGAGAAATTCCTATGAATTGTTGAATGAGACGGTCGTTGAATTAAGAGGCTGTGGCGTTTCTTCCAAGCCCGACTCGCCTACAAGTCCAATGGGCCATCCTTCGACGGGGACTCCCGCGGATTTGAACTTGGCGCCCAGTCGGCACTGTAGATCTGGTAAAGGATTGAAGTTGGGAAGTTCTGAAGAAGCTGCCAGAATGGTTCGACGAACTTGGGTTCTCGAGAGCGTCTTGCGGCCACAGTAGCGACGTGTATTCTTTCAGCACTAAGTACTTCGAGATCGCATCCCTAAATGCCGAGCCTGAGGTGCAACAACTGCTTGCGAATACTATATGAGGTGTACTGGTTTTGATATGTGGTCATGGTGGACGAGATGCTAGGTGCGGGGTAATGGCTCCAGTGCTGAAGGGCGATTTGGAGAGGGTGTTGGGGATGCAGGATGTAGAGATGCGGAACGGGCCGGTTGATGTTGAGGGATCTCTCGATCAAAGACTTGAATGCTCCCACCAGCATATCCGCTGCTGATGTGTCTATGGAGGTGTGAATAATAAAACGGTATGGAGAGTAATGGGGAGACAAGTGACATTGTTACGCAAGAACGAGGGGCTTCAACCTGGGAGGGAAAGAGCGAATGAGAAATACCGAACGACGAAGCAAACAAAATAGTCAGATTGTGCACCGAGTGAAGGCGGAGGCAAGCAGCCACAAAGCTTGATATAACTCCACTTGGATGGTAAATTAACAAAAAACAAAAAAACAAACGGGTTTTAAGGCGCTCACGGGCACGGAAGACAGTTGTGAGGTGGCCGAATCTCTCATTATATGCCCTAACCGAGGGCCTAGTCTGGCAAATCCACTGGGGATCGCCGGTTCACAGTCATCAAGATCATGAACAAACTACAGCAACAGCATTCCCATGCATCCCAACAGAAAGGAGATTGAGTGGTGCGAAGAGGTCGCCCGACCTGTGTGTGGTGTCCTTCCTAGCGCCAGAGCATACCCTCAGGGCAGTCCAACAGCCAAGATTTCCAAGACAAAAAGCAAACGCGTTCCTTCCGTTTCATAATCCAAACAGCAAAGCGGGGGGTATTAGAAAAGAGTGGAGGATGATGTTATCGTGTCATCGGAAGGCGGCCAACCTCGATAGCGAAGTGAAATTTGTGACGAGCGCAAATTCCATAAATGGTCCAATCTGATGGAGATAGCAGTCGTCCTCGGAACAATTTTGACTCCGAGCTGGGTACCTATCGTAACGTGCAACCTTAGATAGTCTTGGGAGAACGGGAGTTGCTGGGGGAGTCAGTCGAGATCCATATCACAGATGTGGAGGAACATACCCCATGTCCACAATGTCATCCACATGATTGCATAGAGCCACGAAAAGGTCAAAGAAAAGTTTACCGCCACTCTCCATTTCTGTCTGCATGGTTCCGCTCCTCTTAAACGTCTTGCGACATCTAATGATCAAGGCAAGATAATGAGCGCGGAGCCTCGAGTCCGAGTCCGGCGTGTTGTCATAGGCATATCGTGCACTCCGGAGAATGGTAGCGACCTCGATTCCACTCTGCAGACCCTGCTTCCTAAGAGCAAGGCGCTTGAGCTCCTCCAGGCCGTACTTCTCGGCGGCACAATATATGACGGTGTCCTTCAAAAGGTGTTCTCCCACGCTGGAGATGTATGTTGTAGCCTCGACGGATCCGCGGCCACCGGTGTTTTCTGGGTTTGGGCTCTTCTCTGCATCTTCGAGTTCCCAAGAGCTTCTGCGCTTGTTGTGGACCAAGCGGGGGTAGTAGTCGCCCTTCTGCAGATGAGCTGTTAGCAGATGCGCAGCAAGCAGGGAGGCAAGCAGAAAGGGCAAACAGTAAGGGAAGAGATCGCGGAGTAGTAACGTACGTATAGGTACTCTAGAACACAAGAGAAGATTTCGGGTTCTTCGTCTGGGAGATCGATCCTCTTGCTCTGCGCCTCAAGGAACTGCCCTCTACACAACGCCGCAAAGAATGGCGATATCGAGAGAACATCCTCATGGGCCGCAAAAAGCCGTCCTTCCTTGCCGACTGTAAAAGTTACAATCTGCGAAGTCAGAGAACTGCGCGCGCAGACATTAGCATCCCTCCAATTCCATTTGCGACTCGACAGCGAAAGTAAATCAGGCAGCCTTACCTCCCAACAGGGGGACTCTGACCATGGTCGAACGACCGCTGCAATTTCGCCAACTTCGCGGGATCCCTATACGACTTCTTCAACTTGACAGCCTTCTCCACGCGGTCCTGCGACCGGAAGGAGCGCTTGAACATGGCTGCGACGCGGTGTATTTGACGGTTGAAGGCGGGTATCGTGTAGGGACGTGGGGGGAGGAGATGTTTTCGTTGAACGAGGGACGAAAAGAGCGTGAGGGAAGAATTGACGCACAAAAATGATTGACTGGGCCCAGGCAGATATCTCTAGATATTCAAAGAAAGTCTAGAGAGTCTCGTGTGTTGTTTGCGACCCGAATGGTGTGGTGGGGGGAGGAAGGAAAGCGGAGCAGACGCGGCGGAGGACTGCGATATATACTGCAGCTTGGAGGCCTTGGCAGCCCAACGCCAACACGTGAGGCGCGACTCAGCCATATCTGCAGCCATATATGATATATGGGCCTCCGCAGAATCGGGTCGATATGCTATCTCTCATACCACTGGGTGCCACAGAGATACGGTATGAGTCCCTCGCTGGCATTCGTGGTTGTTATTCGTCCAGTTGGCTGTCGCACTGCAATGATGCGTCACTGTTGATGCCTGTCAGTGAAAGTTGAGGCTGCAGAAGTAGGCGCAGCAACAGCCGAATCAGGGGAAACACAGTGCTGATTGGCGGGGGAGAGGAGCTAAATCACGGGAAAGGGTCCACGTATGTATAACGAGAGAGTTATATATCGGGATATGAAACAGTTAGGAATTGGAAAGATGTTTATAGAAAATTCTACGATGTCGTAAGGTGGATATAAGATAACTTCAGGTAGGTCTATATAAACAAAAGGGGTAGTGTCTCCTCTACCTAAGCGAGGCCCCTAAATATCTTCACAACAATGCATCGTGCCATCAAACAGCCTACAAATAGTGAAAATTTAATAAATCACCCTCTCTTTGAAATGATGCAAGCCGAAAAACACCCCAGAACGCCCTCCGTCAGAATGAAAAATAAAACCACCCCGTCCATTCCCAAAACCGCCAAGCTCCCGTCTCGGAACCACAAAAAACCTCACAATTACAATCCCAACTAAAACCACACTATATAAAAAAGCACCCCTCCAAATTTATAAATTCCAGAATTATAAACTGCCCATTTCTAAACTCTTCCCAATATCTTACATCCTCACACAAAAAAAACGCTCCCAAAATCATGGCACAAACCCCCTCCAGAACACCTCTCTGCCGCTTCAAAGAACTAACAACCCACCCCTCAACCCCCATACTCTCCCACACCTTCTCAAACTTCCACACAATCCCCAACCGCAATCCCTCCGTACCTCACAATCCGTTGTGGAGCGGTGACCTCTCCATCACGCTGAAACCCGGAGCGATGAAGAATAGAGCGGGAGTAACTTTATATTTTATTGAAAGGGCGGCTTCGAAAAAGGCTGTGCAGCAGGAATTGGCGAGGGTGTTTTTGATGGGGTATGGGGATAAGATTTCTGGTAAGTCTTTTTTTTTTTTCTGGGGTTGAGTGAGTGAGTGAGTATGAGGATCTGGTGGATGTGAAGATTGATGATGAATTTGCTAGGTACCAAAAGAACCTCTGCTCAGAAGAAAAAGAAGGCGGCGAAGGCGAAAGCCAGGAGATTGAGACGGCAAGGTGGGTTGAGTTTGAATAAATGTGCGTATAAGTATGAAGGGGTTGAGGTTTGAGGGAAGATGGCTGATGGCTGATGGGAAAATAGATAATATGTTCCTCTCCCCCGATATCTTAGGTAGAGAAAAGAGAGAGATGGAAACCTGGCTCCGCAAAAATACCCCCTGCACCAAGGAGCCCAAAAATGAGGGAAGAGTTGCGGAATGGCTGAAATATGAATTCGAGACGATGCCAGAGATGCAAAGGTATGGGTTGATGCCGAGACCAGAGGCGTTGAGGGAGAAGTGGTTGGCATTTTTGGAGAGGGGGGAGGAGAAGAAGAAGAAGAGGAATAGATGTGAGTTTCCCCTTTTTTCTTCTTTTTTTGGTGAGAAAAGAGAGGTTACTGATAAGGCAGATAACATGTTTTTGGCGGCTGGTGAAAATACGGCGAGGGAACGTGGGGAGATGGAATGCTGGTTGAGAGAGAATATACCCAGATTGTGAAATGTGAGAGGAGGTAGGAGGTGAGAATTTACTTTGGGATTTAGCGCTGTCTAACCTGCGTCCCTTCACACCTTTCTTCGCCCTCGTAAATAAAACAGGAATAGAACGCAACTCGAAAGTTACCGCTCGGCATCCATGTGACTGCATCTCTGGCTTCCCAATCACCAACGTAAAAATGCATGCTTTCCAGCTCAGAGCCTTGTTTCCGATGACGCAGTTCTTTGAATAGCTCTAGGGTTGTTTCGTTGTTGATGAGAGGATCTGTGTCGTTTCCTGTCAAAGATGCGTAGTCCAGATGTGGCCCATCTGGAGACGGAAATCGTAGCGTGAGGTGTCGAAGAGTAGGCGAGGCGATGAAATATCTGTAAAGTCCTTCATCCCACGATATATCTTCTCGCTTCAATGTGACATCCACACTCTCAAGTTTAGGGCTGGAGGTCAAGAGATGGTGAAGCATGTCGTTGCCGATCGGTGACCTGTTTTTGTGGTCTGGTCGAAGGGTGAAAGATTTCAGTTCCCGTCGAAAGCTGGCATCAGACATGAACTCATCCTCCACTTTCAGATCAAAATCAATCAACGAAAGCGATTCCAGCGGCTTTGCCGTCTCCGTAATAAACTCCGCAACCCTCCCCCTATCACCCCCCCTCCACCCCCCACACAAAACCAGCTCCCTCAACTCAGGCAGCTTATCACCGCCCAGCCTATCCAACACCCACTCCTCCAACCCACCAATCTCCAACGTCCTCAAACTCCCCCAATCCATCCTCCCCATCCACGTATCCAAATTCGTCTCCCGCCTCCTAATCCTCTCCTCCCCCGGCCTAACATCGCCCACCAACGCCAACAACTCCACCCAAGACCACGCCCAACTTCCCCCCGCCCCATCATCAAACCGATACCCCCTCAACCTCAACACCTCAAGCGGCGGAAACCTCACAAAAGGGTGCGAGCGGAAGTTAAAAGAACAAGCTGTCTTCGCCAGTATACAACCCCACCTCTCAAGGTTCAGGTCCAGTTCCCTAAGATTAGGCGCCGCTGCAACGATATCGAATACCGTAGCCATATCATAGAAATTATCTTCAGCGCTGTACGTAATATCCACTTTTAACGAATATAGATTCTTGGAATCTATAACGGATTTCTGATCGGAGTTCCAAGCTTGGATTTCGAGCCAGAGATTGGAGAACCAGTCGAGGAGGCCGAGGCCGGTGGAGAGAGATAGGGAGCCGCGAGGGGGGAAGGGGAGCGTGTAGTGGAGACGACATGAGGGGTTGTGGGTTTCTAGGGAGTGGAGGATGCGTGGAGAGATAGGTTTCGTGGCGTGCCAATGAACGGTAGTGAGGTTTGTGGCGCGGGAGAAGAGTTTGGTCACGAGTGGCCAGTTGCCGAGGGTTGAGTCTCCTGTTACGGTGATGTGGTGGATGAGGTTGATGGGGTATTTTTCATGAGGGTTGGTGATGGTACGTAGGATGTTTGTGGTGTTGTTTGCTGCCTGTGGGCTTGAGAAATCGATGGTTATGTGAGCGGGGTCGGGATCATGGAGGGGAGGATCATGGGAAGTGACGGGAAGCTTCTCAGCTGTGAGAGGAGCTTGCTGTAAGGCGAGAGATAAGTAGATAATAATGGCGACAGTCAGTACTGAGAAGAGGCATGAACGTATCATCGTGTCCTCTTGCGCATTTTGCTGGTGGAGGAGTTTGGTGTTGGAGATCTGACGGAAGGCTAGGTCATACGTGTTGGCAACAGTTGGCGGCGCAGCCATTGGGGCTTATCCTTAGGGGTAGCGATGCCTGCAAGTCGCTAAAGTTTAGCGAGTTTCTCCCCTGAATACCTCACATCACCTTAAGATTTTACAACACAACTATATAGACCGCATCCGACTCAAAGACATGAATTCGTCTCTATCCCCAAAATCGTCAAATTTCAACTTCAAAACTGTATCGTCTTCTAACATTGCAAACCGACAAACAGAAATCACAAAAGAAACGAGTGGTATGTCTTTACCTCGTAAGTTCCCTGGCGCAGATCAACACCCCGCCTCCGAAACCTCCCACTTCAACCTTCAAGCGAAAACTGTAGTGAGATCAAGCTTTAACGCACTTCCAGCTACTAGCCCTATTATCAATCCAAGCAGGCAACTCCGTAACACCCCCCGTATACGAATACCCCTTGCCATTACAGTTTTTCTCCCTGACAAAATGTCAGAATACCCCACAAAACCTGAGGAAATCTAATTCTGCAAGAATTACTTACGCTCAGATAGTACAACGATATCCATCACGCGCCTTCCCCGAACTCGCCATATTGGAAATATTGGTCTCGATATCGATACACACATTTGCGGCGCCGGACCCGGCGTAATAGGTGCCGTGGTAATTGCTATTTTGGGGAGTATGTAAAGCGGTGGAGGGGTGGTGGGGGATGAGAAGGGGCTTACGATGATTCGAAGAGCTCGATCAATATGGTAGTAGAACTTGGTGGTGAGATGTAGGTGGAGTAGTATGAGGAGGTTTTTGAGGAGTAAGTGGAAGTGGAGTAGTAGGTGCAGGTTGGCGGGGTCGTGTATGTGGGAGTGGGAGTATAGGTTGGGGGGAGAGCATAGTGAGGAGCGGCAACGACGAAGGTAGAAATGAGAGAAGCTGTGATGAGGCTAGAGAAATGCATTTTGAAAGGGGATACTTTGAAGGTAAGTGTCTGTTGAAATTATGGGGTTTTGAGAGCAAGGTTGATGTTGTTGGTATGTCTTTGATGATGATTGAAACGGAAGAAGACGTTAATGATGAGAGAAAGGAGGTAAGATGAGGTGAGGTGATATTCATGTAGATCAGAAGCGGATCTCAGATAATTGACGCTGCTCGCATGGTAATTTTTCTTTGCAATCCCGAAGGGACGTACGGGAGTTGGCGATCTGGATGTTTTTTTTAGCAGTTTGTATCCATTCTTATCATCTAACCCAATCTATTCAGAATTTGATCCTTCGACGGCATGACTTTTCAGTGTGGCTGACTTCTGTTCATTCGCTTCTCGAAAGAGAAATGTCGACCAATCCGAAGTCATTCTTAGCCAGACACGTCCTAATTTAGAACACGTAACGAAGCTACCATTGAACCGCACGTTGGAGTAAATAAGTACAATAACTCTCATTGACGTATTGTTCCACTAAAGCCTTCATATAATTGATTCCTGTGCGGGTTTCAGCCGAGATATTGGGTTGGACCCAAATATGCTTACTCTGCGGCTGAGACCGATGCGGAGACGATCCAATTAACCTTATTCGTACGCCCAAACAACAAGAATGGATCTATCAAGCTCGTCCAGCTCTGAAATTTTTGATTTTTCATCAAATGAAATCATGGCAGCGACGTTTGATGCTATCAGCTTCGCAGTCTGTTGGTGTTTCAGACTTTTCGTATTTAGAAGACTCGCTGGCATTGTTGGCAGTTTTACTTCACGGTCACTTCCGCAAGCTGAATTAATATATCAATTTTCCAAAAACAGAAGCTACTCACCGGCAATGCCAAACCTGATGCCATGAGGTTGGAACAGCCGTGGGTCGCAAAGGTTGAATACCTCCTCGGCGAACTCGAATAACCACTTCAGGTGTCTTAACAATTGGGATGATCATAAAGCAATAAATTTCGCGTTTTGAAAAAGCTTAACTTGTAAAAAGCATGAAAAATTGGCTGAATCAGTGAACTCAAGGGCGAAACCCCTGAAATGAGAAGGAGCCCCGCCAAACAAGCGAGGTGCGGGGTCCAAATCTTCGGTGCGGGGCACTTGGGTCACTTCCCACCAACTCATGTAACGTTCAGCACCCCATTGTTGGTAGAGTTTCGGGTGACAAGAAATAAATGATTTGATAACCTCGTAGGTTCTTCATAATTTCACAGCAGCGCGTCTTCGGATCCGCTATCGTTGTTGCTGCATCGATGCAAAGATGGGAAGTCAAGTGATGGCCTTCTTTCTTTCTCTTCTCTCATTCGCTCTGGTTCCGAGCCAAACTACCGTGAGCGCAAACACTTCGCCGGAAGACCTCACACGATACGTCAATCCATTCATCGGCACTGAAGGTCAAGGAAACCCGGGCACTGCAATTGGCGGAGGAAATGTATTCCCAGGTGCAGCATTACCCTTTGGAGTGGTGAAGTTCGGAATCGATACGACCGCTTTTGACTGGACCAATGTTGATGCAAATGCCGGTTATACGCCTGATGGATACGGTTAGAAATAATTTCAATTTCACACTAAGAACTTGACAACCTGTGAGACTGACAAGCTTGATAGTTACTGGACTGAGCATGCTCCATGAGAGTGGGACAGGAGTACGTGCAGCCTGAAGACTTTTTATTTTGCTGATAAGTTTCAGGGAGCGCCAACTTATGGATTCATCCATCAAATGCCACTTTCCACTTTAGAGAACGTCAACGTCCTGGACAACTTCACCTATATGCAAGAACGAACTGGGCCGGATGTTGCCCACGTAGGCTACTACAAGACTGTGTTATCCAACGGCATCACTGCAGAGCTGACAGCTACTGCTCATGCCGGAATCGTGCAATATTCGTTCACATCTGGTGAAGGGAGGCACATTCTAGTCGATGTGTCGCATATGCTACCATCTTCTGGTGAAGCACAACACTCTCAATTCTACAGTAATGGGTTTCTAGAGAGAAGTCTCGATGGACGTCACTATCAAGGCTACGGTGTATATGGTGGGGGCTTTAGTGACCGTAAGTAAACACTCCATCGATAAAGGGCTCGTCTGACAGGAGATCCAGGGCCCGATGCCCCAGTTTATTTCTGCGCTGAATTTGATACCCAGCCCGCGGAAGTCAAATTCTTCTCGGGTCAGTACACAGATCCATACTGGCCGAACAGCACGTCTTTCGGACCTCCAAACTTCACAAATGCAACTTCTATTTCTGGTGGTCAGACTTATTACAGCTACGCGAAAAGAATCGGAGGATTGTTCAGCTTCCCCTCTAGCACCCGAAACCTGAAGTCTCGCATTGGGGTTTCGTTTATTTCTTCCCACAAAGCTTGCCAATATATAGCAGATGAGCTCCCAACCTGGGATTTAGAGCCCATAATCGCAGCAGCCAAGACCAAATGGAATAATGAAGTTCTCTCCAAGGTCACCACAACAGAAAAAAGCAACAGCACTCTCCTCGAGATGCTGTATTCTGGATTGTACAAAATGCATCTCATGCCCTCTGACCGCACAGGAGAGAATCCGAACTGGGAGACAGACGAGCCTACTTACGATGACTTTTACACACTGTGGGATACGTTCCGGTGCCTGAACAGCTATCTGGTACTTACAGCTCCGAGAAGAGCAGCAGATATCGTGCGGTGCTTGATTGATATTTGGAGGCACGAGATGTTCATGCCGGATGCCAGGAGTGGAAACTATAATGGCAGAGTGTTCGTAATTCAAAAATCGAATAATTTGTGCTGACAGGGAAATAGGCAAGGGGGATCGAATGCCGACAATATTCTTGCTGATGCATATGTTAAAGGTCTTTCAGCACCTGAATTTAACATAAATTGGACAGACGGGTATGCGACAATGAAGACCAATGCAGAGTTGGTTCCGTACAATACGTTCGATGCAGGAGACCCAACTGGTAGTGTGAAAGAGGGAAGAGGCGCTCTGCCGGACTGGCTGAATCTCGGTTTCATCAGTCTCTATGATTCCGTCGCCGGCACTGGTTTCGGAAGGAGTATCTCCCGAACTGTCGAGTATGGGCTGAATGACTTTGCTCTTAGCCAAGTGGCAAAGTACTTGGCCCCTGAAGAACACATGAAATACTTCAATCGCTCAGCGTGAGTGGTTCATCCTTTGAAATGAAATATACTGATGGGTATCTAGGGGCTGGCAGCGCATCTGGCAACACAATCTTACAAGCCTAAATTTCACTGGATTTCTCGCACCAATGTTTGCCAACGGTACTCGGGATCCAACATACTCTCCCCTCAACTGCGGGGTATGGTGTTCATGGTCCGACGTAACTTACGAAGGACTTCCATGGGAGTATTCTTGGACTGTGCCATATGACATGTCAACACTATTTTCTTTCATGGGTGGACCGAAGAACGCTGACGCACGTCTGGATGCCATGTTCATTCCGGTGCTGCAAGATAGTAGTGTTGGAGCGGGCAACGGCGCCGGAACAGCTATCT
>Ga0247778_1001092_pt1 | contig 14983 bp, 11 predicted proteins | sample UWRJL049202B5_FD_179939 | JGI IMG/M metagenome (GOLD analysis project Ga0247778, IMG submission 179939) | Plant litter microbial communities from Arlington Agricultural Research Station in Wisconsin, United States - UWRJ-L049-202B-5 | ecosystem: Environmental > Terrestrial > Plant litter >... | reverse complement strand
GCACCGACCTTGTTGGGCTAATTGCTGTCTTTGGAGAAATTATGAGAAAAAAGATAGGCGGAAAATGGGTAATTGAAAAATGGTACGGAACCTATAACCCATATTTCATGCCTAGAATTTTAACCCCTGGCAAGAAACTCATTCATATAGACAGCTTAGTATTGGGAAACGTGAAGTGGAAAGTTTCATTTGTTGACACGATATTTAAAAATACAGAAGGAATTGTAGACCTGGAAACTACCAATAAGTATCACGAGTGCAAGATTTTAGAAGAGTGAAGGTGACAAGATTCGAACCTGACAATCTTGATTTTCAATAAGTTATTTTTTAGTGTCCGCAGGTCAGAAAAATTCGAACCACAAAAAACCCGCTCTGTAGGCGGGTTCTGTAAAACAAGATAAAAAAAAGTCGGGAAGACAGGATTCGAACCTGCGACCCCCTGGTCCCAAAGCCCGTATTATAAATATTACTACTACACATTTAACCTGGTCATTAATAGCAACTTATAATAGCAGGGAGGGGATTCTCATCTCAATTAATTAAAAATGCGCTTAATTTCTGACCCAAAATGTTAAAGAACTATTGTTTACAGGTCAAAAATAGGCTTTTTTCTACTTCGCCATTGGACTTCTGATCGTTCTGGCTTCTATCAACCACACAAGCATTTGACCAGAACTGTAGCAGCTGACCATTACCTTCCAACGTCAGCCTTAGCCTTTCTCCAGGAGACTTGGAAAGCCAGATCTTCAGTTGTAATTCTTTAATATGCTGAGGGGTATCTCTCATCTGTTTATCGGATCAAATGTACGTAACCCCATCCAGGAGAGGCTTGATTTCCTGAAAGGGCCAAAACAATCATAAGTAATTGATTTGCAAATCATAAAAATTACCAAAGATTTGATTATTTTTGCCTTATGAATAATGCCTTACATAGAGATACCATACTTAGCATGCTTTCAAGCAATAAGCAACGGTTAGCTCTATATGGAGTTAATCGAATTGGGTTGTTCGGCTCCTATGTAAGGAACGAGATGACGCCCAATAGCGATATTGACTTGCTCGTGGATATTCAAAAAGACAAAAAAACGTTTAATAATTTTTTGTCGCTTAACCATTTTCTTGAAGACTTATTTGGCAAGAAGGTAGAGTTGGTGACTACTCAATCCTTAAGTCCCTATATTGGTCCACACATTCTGAAAACCGTGGAATATGTCTCTGTCGCAAGTTGATTTTCTCCATCATATACTGGATGAATGTATCTATCTCATTAAAGAATCAACAGTATACCTTCGAAGGATTTCTGGCTGATGATCGATTAACCAGAGCTGTTTGTCGAAGCCTCGAAATAATTGGTGAAGCAAGCAGCAAAATACATCCCGACTTCAAAGCAAAATATTCTCTCGTGCCTTGGAGAGACATGAGTGACATTCGTAACAAGATTATTCATCACTACTTTGGGGTTGATTATGACATTATCTGGGACACTATTACAACGAATATTCCACAGTTGAAGGAAAGCATTGAAGTGGTGATCGAAAGAGAAAAGAACTAGTATAGTCGAGTGCTTTTATTATTAAGGATAACGTACTAAAACCTTATGGCAGACGTGGAAGACAGACTGTAATAGATATGTCAACCAGCAAACCTTTTTTGGATGCTTTATTTTATGACCTTAACATATTCTGTGAAAAACACAAATTACCAATGACGGTAAATAAAGAGCGCACTTATGCTATCGCTGAATTTCTATCAGGCAGAAAAATTCCAGATCATCTCAAATAATGTGAAACCTTATTCTAATTGACCAAACAGTCTTCATTAAACAGAACAGCATCTATCTAGATTCGCAACCAAGAAGAGAGGATAAAAAATCATCTGATCCATTTCTGACCCAAACCTGACCCAAATTATGATGTCCGGCCAAAAATAAAAAAGCGAGTTAATACATAACTCGCCTTTTATCAGTCGGGAAGACAGGATTACTTCCGGTGTCCTCCGGACATCCTCACTGATCCTTTACTCCCTCCTTCTTACCCAAGAAGCCCCGTCCCGACTTCGTCGGAACTGTTTTGTCTTTCCATCCGCTTATGCGAACAAGTTCGCAACGCGTCTGAAAAAACAAAACCCGCAGCTTTCGCTGCGGGCTTCTTGTTCGTCGGGAAGACAGGATTCGAACCTGCGACCCCCTGGTCCCAAACCAGGTGCGCTACCGGCCTGCGCTACTTCCCGGTCCGTATGTGATCCTGACAGTAACACTGCCTAAACTTACCGGATCGACTCCCCCCTAAGGGAACCCTGCCTAAGCAATGGGGAGCAAATGTAGGGTTTTTATCCTGAATTGCCTAACCGACTACTACATATTCCACCAATAATTGAATTTAACCACCAGGGCGCGGCTCCGCACGGAAAATGGGGTGGTCAGATAATTATCCGTATAGACGACAAAAAGATCGCTGGCCGGCTTGAAACGCCACTGCAGACGGGTATTTAGGTTCATATTCCGGATCTGCTGGTTATACTGTATATACGTAGTAAAGAATAGGGTATTCGTCATGGTCACATCGATCTTTGGCCCCACCAGCCAGAATGTGGTATTTCCCCAAGGCCGGGGGAGGGAGAGATAATTATAAGACGTGCTCAGCGCGATGCTGACATAGGGCTGGATCCGGTATCCAAGGTCATTCCCCAGGGTCAGTTTGGCGCCATCGGCATAATAACCGCCATAGCGACAGGAGAACCCATAGGTGAAGACGCTCTGGGGCCTGGAGACAAAGTCGATCCCCGCGGTATTCCAGTTATGCCGGCTGCCTCTTGCCAGACTGGCGATCGCCGTATTGGTCGGATCGAAAGGCTGCAACAACTGCACATAATCATGCATCAACACAGCCGACAGCGTTGCCTTGCTGCGGAATGTCGTCAGCCATGTCAGGATGGTCTCGTCATCCGTATGACGCAGCGACGTATTGTAGAAATAAGTCGAGGACAATTGGGGTCCATGGCTCAATACTGCTCCACCCCGGGGAATGAACAAATACGCCGCCGTAGGATTGATCTTGAAATAGCCCTGCCTGGGCACATACCCCACTTCCGCATTATAGTTGCTACCCGTATATTCATACTGCGCCCCCAGGATCCAATGCCGGTCAGTATACTGCAGGTTACCCGCATGGACAAGATCATCGCCATGCCTGCCGGGGCTGAAAGACTTCAACAGAAGGGCCTTACCCGTCCAATAATTGTTGGACGATGCCAGATTGAATTCCAGCCCCATATTCCGGTTATACAAAGAATAGGCCGGGTGCAGCGTATCCTTTCCAGGCTGATAATGAAGGGACTGCTTGTTTATAAAAATGAACCCGAGATTGGACCGGGCAAAGATCTTCCGCTGCAAGGCCACCACCGAAAAATTCTGCCCGGGCAGGCCGATAGAATCCACCGACCCGGTCTGCATGTCCATTACGCCGATACGCCAATTTCGATCTAGTTTACCGCTGAGACGCCCGCCAAATTCGATCGGCACGCCCAACCCTATCCGCCGGGAGAAGAAAGGGCGGAGGGTCGAATACCCGAAATTTGTAAAATGGTCGCCATTCTCCAGGAAGAACTGCCTCTTCTCCGGATAGAATAACTCATACCGGCTGAGGTCGATAACCTGCTTGTCCACATCCACCTGCGAAAAATCAGGGTTGACCGTCAGGTCGAGGTTCAGGGATGATGTTACTGCCACCTTCAGATCCCCTCCTATTTCCTTTTTGTTGCTAATCGCTTTTTTACTGCTGTAGTCTTTCTGTCCCCCGGCCAGCAGATAGGGTATGACAGAGATATTAGCCCCCGGCGGCGGCGGTGGCGAATCCCAGACCAACACCCCCGTATAGGCCAGAGAGGCGGTAGGGAATTGCCTCGGAACGGGCGCCCAGCTGGACTTCTCCGTTGTTTTCAGATCGTTGCGACTGAAATTGATCCCCCAGCGGGTAAGCCCTTTTTTATACCGTAGGGTCTTGAAGGGAATGGCCAGTTCCAGGACCCAGCGATCGTTGCAGCGGCGGACCACGGAATTCCACTTGTTATCCCAGCTAAGATCGACCTTGCCGCCTTCATACATCAGTCCATCCCACTGACCGCCGGCGGCATTCGCGCCAAAGCTGAATCCGCTGGTCTGGTCCTCAAAAGGATCGATAAAGAAGATAAAATTGTCATTCCTGACAAAGCTGAAATCCCGGCGCAAGGACTCGACCATATCGGGCCCCGGCACGGCGTCATAACATTCCGCGGCCAGGTACAGATAGCGGTCGTCATAGGTCATCCGCACAGTCGTCCGCACATTGGCATGACTGGTATCCATCGGCAGCACCATGTAAAAATCACCGGTCTTTTCCGCCTGAGCCCAGGCATCCTCATTGATGAAGCCATCGATATTAAGGACACCGGTCGCCTTCCTGATATGCAATTCGAATCCGGCATTCTTTTTTTGCCCGAAAAGGTGCGACCCCGGAATGAAAGAAAATAAAGTCAATAAGAACAGACAGGCGGCAGCAAAAGACTTGGCTATCACTTTGAAAAAATACGATTTTTTCAGGAAGATGGGCCCGTCTCATAAAGGTCTCTGGGGTATCCGGACCCGACAATATCAAAAAGGGTAAAAAAAAGCCCAATTCCGGCATAGATATTCTTTATTAAGGACGTTACTTTAACCATGACCAAAAGAACACTGTTGTGCGGATTTGTCTTTCTGGCAACGATCCTGACGACTACCGGACAGATAAGAGTCGCCATCCTCCCCGCCGGCCAGGGCGCCGGCGAAGTATTCGACTACGCAAAAAATGAACTGACCTGTTTCCTTGAAAAATATTACAAGATCACGACCGATGCTGCGTCGGCGAAAACGATCATCTACCTGGCCACAGACAGCAGTCTCGCAGAAGGCAGCTGGAGCGTGGACAACCGTTCGAAACTGGATAAGCCGGTCATCCGGCTTTATGGCAGTGATGAAACCGCCGTACTGCATGCCGTCTATACTTTTTTAGAGCTGGCCGGAATACGGTTTGAAGCTACGGGCCCTGTGCTTCCTGCCAGGCTGCATATAGATAGCATAAAGAGAGAGCTGGCCGTTACCCGGCCAATGGTCAGGCGACGCGGTATCCGCCAGCATATCAATTTCCCGATGGACATGTCCTCCTATACCCTGGACGAAGCCAAAGAATATATCCGCAACCTGGCCAGGCTGCGATTCAACCATATCGCCTTTCACAGTTATCCCGGGCAATGGTATGAAGTGCACCGGAAGGATACCACCGAATATGCAGGGAATTTTTTTTATGGGCAGCAGCATACGATCCCCGCGCAGCAGCTCTTTCGACAGAAGATCCATAATAAAGCCATTTATTGTATCCCTGCCATCGAACCTTTTTATAACGATACGGTGATACGCAGCAGGATGGCGATCGCCTGGCTGCAGGAGGTGATGAAGGAATGCCACCGTGTCGGGCTGTCGATCCGTTTCTCCTTTGAAGCCCGCAGTGCCTCCACCGATGTCTCCAGGACTGTTGAAACAGCCAGGACGATCCTGTCCCTGTATCCGCAGATCAACGAGCTGGAGCTGCAGGGAGAAGAAACGGGGGGCTGGGAAACACCCGCCACCCGGGCCGAGACGGAACAAATGCTGGTAAGGCATTTCGGGGATCCCATTCTGAAGGATGGGATGGTCATGGCGCCTGTGAAGGATGGACAACCGGGTCTGGCCTATTTATTCGGAAGTATCGGTCACAATATTGCAGCCTACAGGATCATCAATGACTCCCTGCTGCGTCCCCGCAAATTAAAGGGCAGCCTGGGTATCTATATTACCATCCCCGAATACCTGAAAGCCTGCTATACCCTGCTGCGGAAATATGCACCGGATGCAAATTATTCGGTGATGCCAGCACATGGGGCCAGAAAAACGGAATTACAACTGCCTCTCCTGGGCATGGGTCGTAAGGATTGGGAAAAGACCATGATCTATTCCTGGGTCGAGTTCGATGGTATCATGTATTTGCAGCAGAACGAATTGCGCGGTATTCGCAGGCTGCTGGAGTATGCGGAGGACGTCAATGGTCCGGGTAATCCCATCGAATCCATCTGTTTCAATCACTGGCGTCTGGCGGAGAACCGGATCACCCTGCGCTATGCGGCGCTGTCAACCCTGTATGGAGCCCTGGACGAGAACGTATTTTATACGGACTATGCCCGCGGGCTGGGTATCCGGGAGACCGGCTTATTTGCCGAAGCGATGAAAAAATTGGACGATGCCGGCTGGTATGCAACGACGGATCTGCCGAATGTCGGCTTTTGCTTTGCAGGCACCTGGGGCAAAGGCTTTGGGACTTTCGGGCGGATGAACCGGGATAAACTGCCTAGAGGAAGAGCCTTGTATGAAGAGGCTTCCGCCTTGATCCGCCAATGTGCGGCTCATGTCAGGGATACGGCAGGTCGTAACATGCTATCTTTTCTTGATAACCGCCTGCGCGCTACCATCGTCTATTTTAAAGGATATGAAAAGGCCGCTACGCTACAGCAATATGTAAGGTCCACGTCCTTTTCCGCTGCTGATAAAAAGAATATTGCGGAAATTTGTAACCAGTCGCTGCTGCTGTTCGGGCAATATATGCAGTTGCATGCCTCCATGATGCCGGACCGGGGTTGCGAAGGCACCCTTATCAGCCTGTTCCACACTCCGGTTGCTATCTTACAGCGCATCCGCTATGAGTATGCCGGTATTCCCTATACGAATCAACCCGTGACGGACAAAAAGGTCGATGCGCCCCCGCCACCTATCACTTTCCAGTAGAGAAGGGCTTCAAGTGAGCATCCACCACGTGTAAGAGCATGGATAGGTGAAAGGGCTTCTTTAAGGAAGAATCAGCCCCATAATCTTCGTATAATTTCAATGTGTTGTGGTTGCCGGAGATCATTACAACAGGGATATCCTTATATTCGGCCTGCGCCTTTATCGTCCTGCACATCTGGCCACCGTCTTCAGCGCCCAGGTAAATATCCATGAAAATAAGGTCGGGCTTAAATGTGTCGAGGCTGGAGGTCGCCTGGTCACCGGAAGATGCTACGGCGACATCATAGCCGTTCTTTCTGAAAAAGAGCTTCATCGCCGTTAAGAGATCTTCATCGTCATCAACAACCAGGATTCTTTTCATAATGCAGCATTTAGGGTTAGCAAGTAAGCATTACCTCTTAGATGCCAATCAATATGCCAAATCTGACGGAAGGAGAAAACGCTTTGAAATGGGGCCATTTACCCAAAATCGGGCCTAAATATACACGTCATACGTATGATTTGCAAAAGTGTAGAATTTCTTCCTCAGCCCCTGGGAAGGTGGGGTTGCAACCCATTCCGCCGGATGAATTCCTATTTTATTCTGGTGACAGACCATACAACACCGGAAACCAGGTCACCACCTATAGTGATCGGTACGGTCAAACCGTTGGCATTATATGCCAGGGTAATGACGTCACCTCCTGAAAGATTTATAGTTCCTGCCAGGTTCACTGCACTACTACCCAGGATCGTTCTTAGGGTAAGCACCAGCGGCACGTTTACATCGAATACAGGAAGATATGCCTGCAGCAGACTGGCGCTGGTCGGACTGGTTCTTGTAACTTCGAAAGATGGGTTGATCTCCTCACCCATGCTAGTAGTGGTTGGAGCGATCGTTTTGTAATTGATCGTCGCAGTAATGGCATAAGTACCCGTAACCGGTGTAAAAAAACTCCCGGTTACGGTATTGAAAAAACCCATATTGAAAAAAGGATCTATCGTGTTCCAGCCAGTAAGTGTTATATCGCTGGCCGTTACCAGGTTCGATATGCTGGCACTAAATCCGGATAGGGGCGATGAGCCGACTGCATTCCATGCATCCCCGTCGTAATAATAAAATCCGCCGCCGCCATCTGTCTGATACACCATTAATCCAATAGCCGGGTTGGCTATACTGTTGCGTGCGCCTGCGTCCATTCTTGGGATCAGTAACCCTTTTGTGCCGGAAGTAATATCCAATTGGGCAGACGCATCCGGGGTAATAGTACCGATGCCCACCTGGGCCATAAGTTTGGATGAAAAGAATAAAAGGAACAATGCAGCGACGAATGTTTTAAAGGATGTGGTTGCAATCTGTTTTTTCATAACGATTTTTTTCGTGTGATACATTTGTTTTTAGTACGAGTGACTAATTCGGGGAATGAGAAATAATTCGGGGAATGAGAAGAATTGCGAGAGTTGTCTTATCGTTTACGAATGTAAATCAACAAATCGATATTAAAATATTATTTTCATTCCCGAAAATCACAGGAAGTTCAAATTAGCGGCAGAACACTAAAATTTTTAGGCGCCGGTTGTGGCATTATGGAGCGATTATTGTAACTTAATCCAGAAGCAAAACACCTGGCTTCATTGCAAAACCCTTTCCAGATGAGAAATACCCTTGGCTCGCTATTGCAGGCCTTCAGCATCGCTCTGCTCGCATTATATATCTCCTGTCAGAAGCCATCCTCCCCTCCTCCTTACGGCGGCATCAACCCCGACTCAACAGGCAATTCACCTCAAAAATCAGATTCTGTTTTGTGCTGACCAACCTGAGCAACTGGGATATCTCGGGCACCGGAAGGACCTACGATTCCAGCCTGATATCCTATAACGCGGATGGGACTATATTCAGCATAGTGGAAAAGCACGATGAAAATACAGGTAACCTATATGACTTTACGGAGTACGTTACTGTGCTCACGTATAACTCCCTCAAACAGATAGCGAAAATATATACCAAGATCAACGGTGGCACACAGGCTTTTTATTATATCCCTGTAGGGATCACCTCCTATAAAAAAAATTACTATCAGCCAGCCAACGACAGCCTATTGGCAAAAGTGGAATTGTACCAATTCGTCCGAAGATGGCAATCTCGCCTACGATTACAATGTAGACAGCCTGCCCATAAAATGCTATTATCCCAATATATCGCAGCCAATAGACTATACTAGATTCAAGTATGTGAAGGTGAAGAAATAGTGATCCCATAAGAGGGGGAGGCCGGATCATTCTTTGCCGTAATTTGCGGAAGTTTTCCCGGACGAGCAGATTGTCGTATCGGCAATACGACAATTAAGTTGGACACATTTCATAGCGTTGATCCCTTTGAAAGATTCATTACAGAGAGAATTTTACATAGAGTTATGCAAAATAGAAGGATGGAATGTAAAAACTTTGCGCCAAAAAATTGACGGCATGCTTTATGAACGCACTGCTATTAGCAAAAAAGCCAGACCGACTGATAAAAAAAGAGCTAAAGGAGCTAAGAGAAGACAACAAAGTAACCCCCGATCTTATATTTCGCGATCCATATTTTCTGAACTTTCTGGGCTTAAAAGATACATTCAGTGAAAAAAACATAGAAGACGCCATTTTACGAGAGTTGGAAACTTTTATCCTTGAAATCGGGCAAGGATTTAGCTTTATTGAGAGACAGAAAAATATGATCATTGATGGTGAAGACTTTAAATTGGATTTGCTCTTTTTTCACAGAAGGCTTAAAAGGTTGGTAGCCATAGAATTAATGCTTGGTAAATTTAAGGCGTCCTATAAAGGCCAAATGGAGTTATATCTTAGATGGCTGGAAAAGAATGAAATGCAAAAAGGGGAAAAAACTCCTATTGGCCTTATCCTTTGCGCTGAAGGGAATAATGAACAAGTCGAACTACTTCAACTAGATAAAGCAGGAATTAAAGTGGCCGAGTACCTAACGGAACTTCCGAGCAAAAAAACATTAAAACAAAAACTGCATCAAGCCGTAGAACTTTCCAGGAAAACATTGGAGAACAGAATTGAAGGGTAGTCTCTTGCAAGATCCTCCAAAAGTCAACCGCTGCGGGTTAGCATGGATGATCTATTGCACTTAGATTTCGAACACCTTATCGCCTGGTAACTGCCCAATTAACGTAAGAGCTGGAATATACACGGGGTAGTTCAAACAAAAGAAAACCCTCAAACACATTGACTTGAGGGCTTGCGGTAAATTTTTTGCGGAGAGGGGGGGATTAGCTGCGCTGATCCCCTGGAGGGGGCGACAAACAAACACAGGGCCGGCACCAAGGGTGCCTTTCATTTTTGCGCGCTTTTGCTTAGGCGAACGAGTTCGCCACGCTGTCACGCACAAAAATGCCCCGCGATTGCGGGGCCCTGTGTTTGTTAGCGGAGAGGGTGGGATTCGAACCCACGGTACAGTGTAACCCGTACGACGATTTAGCAAACCGTTCCTTTCGGCCACTCAGGCACCTCTCCAAACACCTCATTCGCCTTAATTTTCGAATGGGGAGGCAAAAATAAAGATTAATTCCCTTTGCACCCAAAATGGGCCTCACTTTTTTATGGGGATTTGTCCGAAAGGGGGCTGAACAGATAAAATGAGCGTTGACAGGTCCCTTGGGGGGATCAAAAACGAAAGACCCGCCGCGGTAAACCGAAACGGGTCATAATTGGTATCGAATGGGTAAATATATTAAACGAACAGTGACCCGCGGCGCGGATAATGCGCCGGTGGTTTTGAATTAGATCAAAGATTTTGGTGAGTGGTTGAGGCAGGTATTTTACATGGCAGCCAACTGCACTTTCTGCTGTAATTCCATTACATTCTCCCGGAAAAGACTGTCTGTATCCATGAGATCCTTTACAGTCTGGCAGGAATGGATGACCGTGGTATGATCGCGGCCGCCGAAATGTTCGCCAATCGTCTTCAGGGAATTCTTTGTAAACGCCTTAGCTAAGTACATAGTGATCTGCCTCGCCTGCACGATCTCGCGCTTGCGTGTTTTCTGCAGTAGTTTATCGTAAGACACATCGAAATATTCGCATACCATGCGCTGTATTGTTTCGATCGTGATCTCCTTACTGCTAGTTTTCACAAAATTACGGAGGACTTTCTTTGCCAATTCCAGATCGATTTCCCTCTTATTGAGCGAAGATTGTGCCAAAAGTGAGATAAGGGCCCCCTCCAGTTCGCGGACATTACTATTAATATTATAGGCCAGGTATTTCACTACTTCCTTGGGCATATCCAGACCGTCATTCTTCATCTTTCTTTCTAATATATCAATACGGGTCTCATAATCAGGCACCTGCAGATCAGCACTTAATCCCCAGCGAAAACGGCTGAGCAAACGCTCCTGCATACCATCCAGATCTTTCGGTGGTTTATCAGAAGAAAGGATCAACTGTTTGCCGGATTGATGGAGATGATTGAAGATCGCGAAAAAGGCGTCCTGGGATTTTTCCGCCCGGTTGAAGAATTGCACGTCGTCAATGATCAGAACATCTACTAACTGGTAGAAGTGGATAAAATCATTGATGGCGTTATTCCTGCTATGATCTACGAATTGATTGATAAATTTCTCGGAGCTTACATATAATACCACCTTATTCTGATGAAGACGCTTCACCTCATTACCAATCGCCTGAGCAAGGTGGGTCTTGCCCAAGCCTACGCCACCGTAGATCACCAGGGGGTTGAAAGAATTGGCGCCTGGCTTTTCGGCCACCGTTTTACCGGCACGACGCGCCACCCTGTTGCAATCACCTTCGATGAAAGAATCAAAAGTATACACAGGGTTGAGCTGCGCATCGATCTGCATCTTTTTCAAGCCCGGTATTACAAAGGGATTCTTGACGGGGTTGTTTATGATTAGCGGAAAATCCATTTCGTTATTGGAAAAAGTTTTATACCCATGCGCCGGCACATCCATCGTTAAAGGCTTGTTCTGATGATTACCGCTGTCTACCATGATACGATATTCCAGCATTGCCTCTTTACCAAGAATACGCCGCAAGGTCTTGGCTAATAAATTTACATAGTGTTCCTCTAAGTATTCGTAAAAAAACTGACTGGGAACCTGGATTACCAGGATATTGACCTTCAATTCTACCGGCTTGATCGGCTCGAACCATGTTTTATAATGTTGCCACTCTACTATATCCTTGATTATTTCCAAGCAATTGCTCCAAACTTTTTCAAACGATTTTGCCATTATACAATAACCAATTTTTATGCCGATTTAAAGAATTGTATTTTCTAAATTTAAAAAGGAACTGGATTTTAAAAAAGTTGCGCAGGGCGGCGAATATCAAAAATTTTAATGGAATAAAAAATTTTTTATTCACTTCTTTTTTTTGGTTTGAATACAGTTTCAGCTTACAACGATCTTTCCTTTCGATTTACCATCAAACGCATGTCCAGACTGGTTAATATTAGACCAAACAAAAATAATATCCCTTTAATTTCAGAACCATTTAATCTTTACAATAACCGTTTCTTTAGGACTTATTCACATTCACGCACATGTAGACACCATTGTGGAACAATGTCCCGTGGGCGTTGAACAACAATAGTGAAATCAGCTGATCAGGACGGTGGGTCCTGCATGGAACCTTAAACTTACTGTGTACGAAGAAAGAAGACAAGAGCTTCGATGTGACCGAACCTTTCTTCATATATGTAGAGTTTGTTGAGAAGTAGTTGAAGATACAAATTATTTGATTGCCATTTTCATTCCGGTAATTTTTTTATCAAAATTTGCAAACCCCGTTTTTTCAAGATAAAAATTTTAAAAAAAAACAATCGATCAAGGCGAGTGGGTACGCTATATCTCATACAGGCAGAGTGAATTACATTACCTTTGCGTCTCTTTCAGGTCTTGTTTTATAATAGTATGCAACAACCTCTACAATTGAAATTACTGCCGGCAGAAGCTGCCAGCGAAAAAACCGTTCGGGAATTCGCTGCCCGGGCTATTGGCTGCCCGGAAGAAGACATTTCCGGCTTTCACCTGCTGAAGCGCTCGATCGACGCCAGGAGCAAGCAGCCGCATATTATGCTCACCGTACTCGTCTTTGTTCGTGAACCATACCAGAAAAGACAATTATCACCCATCTCCTTTCCTGATGTCCACCGTTCGGAAAAAAAGGTCATCATCATCGGTGCTGGTCCGGCAGGACTTTTTGCTGCGTTGTCACTTATCGAGCATGGCATTCGTCCCATTATCCTCGAAAGAGGCAAGGATGTTCGCGCCCGCCGGAGAGACCTGGCCATCTTAAATAAAGAAGGCATCCTGAACCCGGAAAGCAACTACTGTTTCGGGGAAGGGGGTGCGGGTACCTACAGCGATGGGAAATTATATACCCGCAGCAACAAAAGGGGCGATATCGACCGCATCCTGAATCTATTCGTCCAGTTCGGCGCCGAGGAGAATATTCTGTATGACGCGCATCCCCATATCGGCACCAATAAACTTCCCCAGATCATCCAGGCGATGCGGCAACAAATTCTGGACTGCGGCGGACTATTCCTCTTCGAAAAAAAAGTTGTAGATCTTGTACTACAAGACGACCGGGTAAAACACGTATTGACTGCCGACGGCAGCTCCTTTGAAGGCGATGCCGTCATCATGGCCACGGGACATTCGGCCCGGGACATTTTTCAGCTGCTCCATCACAAAAAGATCCTGATCGGGGCTAAACCCTTTGCACTCGGCGTCCGGATCGAACATCCTCAGTATCTTATCGATCAGATCCAGTATGGCATCCTGCGGGGACAACTTCCTCCCGGCACCTCGTCCGTCACGACCACTACTACCGGCCGCAGGCCATCTTATCTTCCTCCGGCGTCCTATAGCCTGGTCGAGCAGGTCCATCACACCGGCGTCTTCTCCTTTTGTATGTGTCCGGGAGGAATTATTGCGCCGGCTTCCACCGCGGCAGACGAACTGGTGGTCAACGGGTGGTCTCCGTCCAAGCGCAATAACCCCTATGCTAATTCCGGCATCGTAGTCAGCGTGGAAGAAAAAGACCTCGCTCCTTTCCGGAAAGAAGGTCCTCTGGCCGCCCTTCATTTCCAGCAAGCCGTGGAGAGGGCAGCCTTTCGCCAGGGTGGAGGTAAATTTGTGGCCCCTGCCCAACGGATGGCAGATCTTGTTGCCAATAAAGTATCAGGCGATCTGCCTCCCTGCAGCTATCTGCCCGGCCTTCATTCCACTTCTATGCAGGAAGTCCTGCCTGCCTTTATACACCGCAGTCTGCAGGAAGCATTCATTCTATTTGGTAAAAAAATGAAAGGTTATTATACCAACGAAGCCGTCGTCGTCGCAACGGAGTCCAGGACCTCCTCGCCGGTAAGGATCCCGCGGGACCCGCAGACACTTCAGCATCCGCAAATAAAAAATTTATTTCCCTGCGGCGAGGGCGCAGGATATGCCGGAGGTATCGTGAGTGCCGCCATGGATGGCGAACGGGTCGCGGGTGCGATCGCTACTAATGGCTCTTAACTCATAACGCTCAATTCTCAATCCTACTCACCACTCACCACTCATCAATCACTCGCTCCCATCCTGCAAACGGGACAGCAGGAGCCCCTTTTCGATCAGCTGGTTTTTTTCATAGGCCCTGTATTCCGCTTTTTTATCTTTCCTATCCTGTCCGCTGAGGGGCGTCGTCAACAGCCTATTAAGGTTTGGTCTACCGGCATCCACCCAGGCTGTATACCAGAAATCGGCGATCATATCGGCGGAGCGCAGCAACTGGTCATTCACCATCGTTCCCAGACGGGCGCCATAGGCGCTGGCGAATGCGGGCGAATACGCGCGGTAGGTCTTGCCGTTTTTCCCCGTCATCTGGCGATACTTGAGGGAGTCTGGCATTCCTTTCGAAGCTTCTTTTTCCTGCAGGAAAAGTTCCTCCAACAGGCTATGACCATGGCGAACAGCCTCCCAGATGGCGGTAGCTGGATCGGATACATAACGGGCACGGTGTCCATCTCTCAGCCGGTAGCTGTTGAGAGACTGGTCGGGCACTGTCGTTTCCCAGAGTGCATGCAGGCCCCGCTGGCCCGTCAACTGACCGTCATAATTGATGGAGCTGTGCAGCGGCACATTCGCATCTCCAATATAATGGCCC
>Ga0247778_1001091_pt1 | contig 15012 bp, 15 predicted proteins | sample UWRJL049202B5_FD_179939 | JGI IMG/M metagenome (GOLD analysis project Ga0247778, IMG submission 179939) | Plant litter microbial communities from Arlington Agricultural Research Station in Wisconsin, United States - UWRJ-L049-202B-5 | ecosystem: Environmental > Terrestrial > Plant litter >... | reverse complement strand
GCCGAAAGTATAAAATATCGAGTTGGGCTTATCGCAACTGGCCCTATATCTCCGCTTTCATCGATATACATTAGATACATAGGTAAGGCGTTAGATAATAAAGGTATGTAGTTTATGCTTTTTCGAGAAGCATTTTCCTTACGTCGAGGAGCTAATTTCTTCTCTAATTCTCTTTAGAATTCCGGTCGTTTTTTGGCAAGGGATAAGTTCGTACGAATGCCATTGACTGGCGGGAAGTACGATCAGCGCATCTTCCGTTAAAAAGATGAATATGGATTTATGCGGACAAGTGGTTAACCCGACGGAAGTTGAGCAAATACTATTGCCCGGCACGCTAACGACCGAGAAAAAAAGATCAATTAAACGTTTGTTTAATTCAAACGTTTGTTTAACTTTGCGCCTGTAATTATTCCTAACACATGTCAGACAATAAAAAAGATCATATTCTCGCGGTGGCTGAGGAGCTTTTTGGCGAAAAAGGCTTTGACGGGACGTCGGTGCGGGATATCGCCCAGCATGCCGGGGTCAACCTGGCCATGATCTCCTATTATTTCGGCTCGAAGGAAAAACTCCTGGAATCCCTGGTCGAAGTAAGAGCTGGTTATGTCTACGGCATCCTGGAAGAGCTGAATAAGGACCAGACGCTAAGTCCCTGGGATAAGATCGACCGGGTAGTGGATTTTTATGTCGACCGGGTACTGAGCAATCAGCGGTTCCATAATATCATGTACCGCGAGGCCACGAATGCACGATCTGAAGAGATCCGGGACAGTATACTCCGGATCAAGATGCGCAATCTGGAGCAGCTCACCAAGATCATCACGGATGGGCAGCAGAAAAGGCTGTTCCGGCAGGTGGATATTCCCTTGACGGTGGGCAGCCTGATGGGCACCATTTCTTCCTATACCCAATCGAGGCCTTATGGCTGTGCGGTCCTTGCCCTTGGTTTCGATGTCAGCGATGAGCAATACAGCGTCAAACTTTCTCCCCGGTTGAAGGCCCATTTGAAGCATTTGCTCAGGGCCCACCTGGACATTAAGAATGAAATAGCCGAACCAAAATAAAAATTACACGGATGAACCGGAACACATTTAAAAAGTTGGCAGCAGGATTAAGCCTTGTGGTCATTACCGTCTCAACGCTATCCGCACAGACAGCGCAGACACGGACCCTCGGGCTGGATGAAGCTGTACAGCTGGGAATTCAGAACAGCAAACTATTAAAGAAGTCACAGTACAAGATCGACGAAGCGCTGACGCGTGTGGAACAGGCAAAGGATGCCCGTCTGCCGAGCGCGAAGGTCAGCTTCCAATATCTGCATGCCCTGATGCTGGCCCGTACGATCAGGATTCCGGGCTCGAGTGAGCCAACGCACCTGCCGTTCGACCTGCCTACCTACCTGGGTACGCTGTCCGTGTCGGAGCCAATCTTCGCGGGCAACAAGCTGAAATATGCCCGGCAGTCAGCCGAACTCATGGTGCAGATGGGCCGGATGGACGCCGATAAGGACAAGGAGGACATCACCTACCTGATCATCAACTCATATATTAACTACAACAAGATCCTGCAGAACCAACTGATCGTCGCCCAGAATATCCAGGATATCCAGACCAAGCTGGATGAGATCACCAAATACGAAGGACAGGGTCTGGCCACAAAGAACGATGTGTTGCGTTACCAACTGCAGAAATCACAGATGCAACTCACCGTGATCGAGCTGGAAAATAACCGGCAGATCGCGAACTATAACCTGAATGTGGAGTTGGGTCTTTCGGATTCCACGACGATCATTTTGCCTGCCGTCAGTTATAAGCTGGATGAACACCCGGTCTTTACCGACCTGCTGCAAACGGCCGAGACCAACCGCCGGGAATTACAGGACCTCTCCTATCAGACCAAGCTGTCGGATATCAATGTCAAAAAGATCCATGATCAGCGTCTGCCGACGGTATCAGCCAGCGCCGGCGCCTATTATATCAACCCGCAGGGTAACCCGATCCCCCAAGACCATTCGCTGATAGCGCCGGTGACCTTGGGTGTTGGGGCTTCCTGGGATATCGCAACCCTGTACACCAATAAGAACAAGGAAAGGGAGGCCGCCCTGCAAAGGCAGGAACTGAACACCGACCGGGACCAGACCAAGGACGATATCCGCAAAGAAGTCAACAGGGATTTTCTTTTATACCGTCAATCGCTGGAAAAGATCAAGGTGCTGCAGGAAGCGGTCAGCCAGGCGGAAGAGAACGAACGGATCACAGAGTCGAAATTCCGGAATAACCTGGTGAATACGACTGACAGAATCGATGCCCAGACTTTGTTGTACTCCTCAAGGGTCAACCTGGAACTAGCTAAGTCGGATGCGACCATCGCCTGGTATGACATGTTACGGTCCACCGGAAAAATTCATCTTTAGTTTTAACCCTCTTTTTCAAAACTGCATTTTTATATTATATGGAACAAAATAACACTCCAAAGAAAGGCAAGAAGTTGATTTTCCCCATTATCCTCGCCTTGGTGCTGATAGGGGCCCTGATCTTTTCTGCGAAAGAATACTTCTATTACCAGAGCCATGAGGTGACGGACAATGCGCAGGTGGATGCGGATATCAGCCCCGTAGTTGCCAGGGTTGGCGGCTATGTGAAGGAGATCCGGTTCACAGACAACCAATTCGTAAAAGCGGGGGACACCCTGGTGGTGTTGGATGACCGGGATTACCAGGTGCGGCTGCAACAGGCCCAGGCGGCGCTCAGCTCTACCCGCCAGTCCGTAGACGTCACACAATACCAGGTGTCGGAAGCCAAGACCAGCATTGCCACGGCGCAGGCGAATGTGGCCGCCGCCAGGGTAAGGGTATGGAAGGCGAATGAGGATTTTACCCGTTATGCCAATCTTTATAATGATCATGCGATCACCAAGGCGCAGTATGATGATGCGAAGGCTGAAAAGGATGCTGCCGAGGCTGCCCTGAATGTAGCCCAGACACAGGTGCCGGCACAGACCCGGCGGGTGAGCACGAACGAAAGGCAGGTGGGCGCCGCGGCCTCCAATGTCGCATCCCGTCAGGCCGATATCGACTTCGCCAAACTGCAGCTGACCTATACGGTTATTACGGCCCCGGCCAGCGGGATCGTCAGCAAAAGGAATATCCAATTGGGACAGCTGGTGCAGGGCGGACAGACCCTCTTTGCGATCGTGAATGACAAGGGGATTTATATCACTGCCAATTTCAAGGAAACGCAACTGGAGCACCTGAGGATCGGTGAAAAAGTGGACATTATTGCCGATGCCTATTCCGATACAACGGTGCAGGGCTCGGTGGAATCTTTTGCAGGGGCTACGGGCGCCAAGTTCAGCCTGCTGCCCCCTGACAATGCCACGGGTAATTTCGTAAAGGTGGTCCAGCGTGTACCTGTAAGGATTAAGCTGGATGCTGATCCCAGGTTCGTCAGTCTGTTAAGGCCCGGGATGAGTGTGGAGGTGATTGTGCATACGAAGTGAGTTACCGGTTTCTGGTTCGAGACCGGAGGAATTATAATATACTACTCAAAATATTGAGTTATGGCGGAACATGGATTTAGAAAATGGATCATTACCATCACGGTGATCGTAGCCTCCCTGTTGGAGCTGATCGATACGACCATCGTGAATGTAGCCCTGCCGCAGATCATGGGTAACCTGGGTGCCACGTTGGAAGATGCGGGTTGGATCGTGACGGGTTATGCCGTGGCCAATGTGATCATCCTGCCGATGTCAGGTTGGCTGGGTGACAGGTTCGGCCGGAAAAATTACTTTATTACTTCGATCCTCGTCTTTACGTTTGCCTCCTTCTTGTGCGGCAATGCCCATAGTCTTACAGAGCTGGTAGCCTTCCGTATATTGCAGGGCCTGGCGGGCGGGGGATTGCTGTCTACAGCTCAGGCTATTTTGATGGAGACCTGGCCACGGGAAGAGCTGGGGATGGCTACAGCCCTCTTTGGCCTGGGGGCCGTGGTAGGACCTACCGTCGGACCCACGATCGGAGGCTATATTACGGACCATTTCAGCTGGCCCTGGATATTTTATGTGAATATCCCGATAGGGGCGATCGCAGCCTTCTGCGTCTCCTCCTTTGTGCGGGAGTCTCCGCGATATGCCAAGGGGAAACCCATCGACTGGTGGGGTATTTTGCTCCTGGCCACCGGGGTCGGGAGCTTGCAGGTGGTGTTGGAAAAAGGAGAGACGGAAGACTGGTTCGCTACGCCGTATATCTCTCTGTTGACTGTGACGACTATTTTATCGGGTATCGGATTTATCTGGAGAGAGCTGAGCACTGACCACCCGGTAGTCAACTTTAAGATTTTGAAGAACCGGAGTTTTGCCATCGGCATCGTCACTTCTTTTGTGTTGGGCTTTGCCCTGTATGGGTCCGTGTTTGTTTTCCCGGTATTCTGCCAGAATTTGCTGGGCTTTTCCGCTCAGCAGACCGGGGTCATCATGTTTCCCAGCGGGGTGGCCACCATCTGCCTGATGCCATTCGTAGGTATTATGCTGAAAAAAGGGATACCTGGCCAATTCATGGCCACGGGCGGATTCTTTTTATTCTTTGTGTTTACCTGGATGCTGTCGAATTCCACCCTGGAATCCGGTACCGGCGATTTCTTCTGGCCGTTGGTCATCCGGGGGATCGGAATGGCTATTTTGTTCGTGCCGCTGACCACCCTGGCCCTGCAGGAGCTGCGGGGTCCGGAGATCGGGCAGGGGGCAGGCCTGAACAATATGATGCGGCAACTGGGAGGCTCCTTCGGCGTCGCCATCCTGACAACCCTTATCCATATTAAATCCGGTACGGTGCGCAATGCCTTGCTGACTAATATCAATCCATATAACCCGGCCTTTGTGCAGCGGCAACAGGGGCTGGTGCAAAACTTCATGAGCAAGGGTCATTCGACCCTGGATGCACAGGAAATGGCCAACCGGGCGATAGAAGGGACGATCGTCAAGCAGACCCTACTGGTAAGCTATGATGGTATTTACCTGACGATTGGGATCTTCGTGCTCCTATGTATCCCGATAGTCTTTTTGCAGAAATTTAAGAAGAACGTGGTTGTGCCGACAGATTCACATTGATCCATCCCCCTGCTCCGGAAGGGGAAGGGGGATATAATATAAGCAGATATTTAATGCAACAGACTGGAATTTAGTTAGGAGAAGACCGACAGAAAGGAAATAGTAACCGATGATGTGCCCGTTTGAGATCCATGCTAGAACGTGAAAAGTCCTGAATTTCTTCAGGACTTTTCAATTTTTTTGTACGATACCTTACCAACATTTTCGTGGCCATCAATAGGTACAAATTTAGATTAACGGCTTGTTCTTAGGATTGGATCTTTGGATTTGGAATTTCTGGACTTTGGATTTTGGATGATAAGTTGTGATCGATCAATGATTCAATGGTTTCTTACAGGATGTTGATTTCTTTTGGATTTTCAGGATTTTTGGACAGTTGGTTTTTCTTCGGATGGTTTGGATTGGTTTTTCTTGGATTTCATTCATTCATTCATTCAGTTGGTCTTTCTTCGGAACATTGGATTTTGTGAATCGCTCATCAATCATACTTAACAATACAAACATACAATAGGATAGCAATCAGTGCAAGAGAAGAAATGCTAGATTTAATGACTGCAGTTTTTACGGGTATTATCGTAGATTTACGATCTGCTGTCCCGGGTATCCTCCTTATTTTTTGGGGCCATCAATATTTAGCCTATTTTGTAGTTCTTAATGTAGTAGTAATTATTCTCTTATATGGGTAGCTATGACAATACAACGGTACTGATCACCGGGGGGACCCGGGGCATCGGCAAGGCCATCGCCATCAGGCTGGCCCGGGAAGGGGCGAATATTGCCATTGTAGGCAAGACGGCCGAACCCAACCCCAAGCTGGAAGGAACCATTTATACGGCGGCCGAAGAGATCGTTGCTGCCGGTGGCGGGAAGGTGCTGCCGATCCAGGGTGATATCCGGTTCGAGGAGAGTATCCGGCATATTGTCGGGGAGACGGTAAATACATTCGGAGGGATCGATATCCTGATCAATAATGCCAGTGCGGTCAACTTGTCTGCAACGGAGCAGACGGAGCCGAAGCGCTGGGACCTGATGCATAATATCAATGTGCGGGGAACCTTTCTCATGAGCCAGGCCTGTATCCCTTATCTGAGGCAGGCACATAATCCACATATTTTAAATATGTCGCCACCCGTAAACCTGGATCCCCGATGGTTCGCTCCGCACCTGGCCTATACCCTTAGTAAATACGGGATGAGTATGATCATCCTGGGATTGGCCGAGGAGTTGAAGCCGTATCGTATCGCGGCAAACGCCCTCTGGCCGAAAACGACGATCGCGACGGCGGCGGTGAAGAATTTGTTAGGGGGGGATTTTCTGATGCAGCGGAGCCGGAAGCCTGAGATCGTGGCGGATGCGGCCTATTATATTTTACAGAAACCTTCTTTTGAATCGACGGGCAATTTTTTTATTGATGAGGACGTTCTACTACAGGAAGGGATCACGGATTTTGAGCCGTATGCGATCAATCCCGAACAGAAACTCATGAACGATCTTTTTTTATAGTGTAATGCTGGTTCTCACGGTTACACGTATATGTAAATATTTTCATTTTTAATCCTGGGTAAAAGGCAACATCCTCCTCCCGTTCAAAGACGGGAGGTTTTTTTTATTTGCGCCTATGGCCTGAAATTTCTTTGACGCCTGGCGCAAATAAAAAATTAAATGATGGGGAACTTCGGCCTTCAACACTGTTGAAGCCCTCGTTAGAGCTACGTTTCGAGCACTGTTCCAAACTTGCCCGAAACCTTCGTTTCACTCGGTTTCCTTCGCTGCGCTCGGTTATGGCGAGCGGACCTGTGGTCCGCTTGATTTTTGGAGGTTCTTAAAGATGGGGGTCGACGGTTGAGGGCCCCCATCTTTTTGTTCATGCGTGACGTCCTGCCACCAGCAGCGCAGCAGCGGCCAGACCCGTGTCCTTGATCAGGTTGACCATGGGGAATCTCCTGGATCCTTCGTCGGGAGCGTTCAGGACGGCCGGTAGATGGACCGTGATGACGATCAGCAAAAGGAATAAGGCCAGTAAGAGTCCCGCCAGTCGGGTCTGTTTGTTGATGAGAAAAGAAATGGCCGCTGCAAGGAGGGCGGCACCTGTGATGTAGACCCAGATCACTCCACCCGGGAGGAATGAGGGCACCATTTTCTGGAAGCCTGTACCATTCATAAAATGGTTTATGCCAAAGAAGCCAATAACAAAGGCATAGAAAACGGTTCCGATCTTTGAGATGGTTACGTTATCCATATGGCGTCGTTTAATTACTTCTAATGTAACGAAAAACGGGGACAATCAGCCGATAAGATTTGCACAGTAAAAACAGATTGTATGCAATCTGTTTTTACTGTGGGTTTTCGGGTCGCATTTATTCGCCGGAATAATGTCTTTTTTAATGGTGCTCATGAATGCGACGGGGGCTCATTATTCAGTTTTTCGGGTCGCATTTGAGGGAATAGCAATACATCCTGTATGCTGGGTGAATTGGTGAGCAGCATGGCGATGCGGTCGATCCCCAGTCCGATCCCGGCAGTAGGCGGCATCCCATATTCCAGGGCGCGGAGAAAATCATAGTCGATGAACATCGCCTCGTCATCGCCTCTTTCCATCAGCGCAACCTGAGACTCGAACCGTTCACGCTGGTCGATGGGATCGTTCAGCTCGGTATAGGCGTTGGCGATCTCCTTGCCATTGACCATCAGTTCGAACCGCTCCACCAGTCCCGGCTGGGTCCGGTGCTTCTTCGTGAGGGGGCTCATTTCAACGGGGTAATCCGTAATAAACGTCGGCTGGATATAATTTGATTCACATTTTTCGCTGAAGATCTCGTCGATCAGTTTGCCCTTGCCCATGGTATTGTCGGCATGGATATTCAACTGACGGCATACCTCGCGAAGACCGTCTTCATCCATCCCGCCGATGTCGATGCCCGTGTTCTCCTTTATGGCTTCGTACATGGTGACGCGGCGATAGGGGGCCCTGAATTCTATCTCCTTATCTCCTACCGTGACCAGGGTCCCGCCATTGGTGGCCCTGGCGGCTGTCTCCAGGAGTTGTTCGGTCGTCTCCATCATCCAGAGATAGTCCTTATAGGCGACGTAGAATTCAAGAATGGTGAATTCCGGGTTATGGGTGCGGTCCATGCCTTCGTTGCGGAAGTCACGGCTGAATTCATAAACCCAGTCGAAACCGCCCACGATCAGTCTTTTCAGATAGAGTTCGTTGGCGATCCGCAGATAGAAGGGAGCGTCCAGGGCATTGTGATGGGTAATAAAGGGGCGGGCGGCGGCTCCTCCGGGGATGCTCTGCAGCACGGGGGTATCCACTTCCAGGGCGCCCCTTTCGTTGAGGAATTCCCGCATGGCATTGACCATTTTAGTCCGGCGGATAAAGGTCTCTTTTACCTGGGGATTGACAATCAGGTCGGCATATCGCTGACGATAACGGAATTCCGGGTCGGTGACAGCGTCGAAGGTCTCTCCTTCCTTTTCCCGCACCACGGGCAACGGCTTAAGGGATTTTGTCAGGACAGTGAACTCCCTGACATGGATGGAGGTCTCTCCGGTCTTGGTGGTGAATACATAGCCTTTTACGCCGATAATATCCCCGAGGTCCAGCAGATGCTTCCAGACCCGGTCATAGAGACTCTTATCTTCTCCGGGACTGATATCGTCTCTTTTGATATAGATCTGGATCTTGCCTGTGCTGTCCTGTAGTACGGCAAAAGACGCCTTGCCCATGTCCCGGCGGCTCATCAGGCGGCCTGCCAGGCAGACGTCGGCAAAATCCGGCACAGCCGGATTGGCTGCAACCGGGCCAGGCGAAGGTTGTGAACCAGACGGAGCGAGGGATGCTGCATCGGGTGCTGCTGCGGCTCCGGGAGCGGGGTGATCCTCTTTCCGGTAATTGGCCTTTATATAAGCTGCAGTAATATTGACGGGGTATAAGGGGGCCGGGTAGGCGTCGATGCCCAGCTTATTCAGTTCGTCCAGTTTTTCCCTGCGAATGATCTCCTGCTCTGACAAATTTGATGTAGTCATATTCCAATACAATTGCGAAAATTGCGGCAAAGGTAAAGCAATTGGGGCTAATTCAGCGCCAGCAAGACCTGCCAGGCTGCCAATACTTTCCCCGATCGCAGTAATTCTTTGGCATACAGATGCAATTCCTTTTCCATTTCGTCCGGGTTGACGGAATAATACTGGAAGATATTTTTCAGGGTCTCGTCATGGAATGAGGGGTCTACGAGTGGCAGGTCATGTACATTGGCCAATTGACCCAGGTCGTTGCCGCTGAGGATGGGACTGTTACGAATTGGGCCGGGGAGGGCGTCGATGCCGATCCCCAACCGGGTATTGGGCTTTTCCACCCGAAAAAGATTCTGCTCGTCCACCTTGCAATACCAGTCACCGCCCAATCTGGCGATAAGGTGCAGGCGATGCTGGTCGATGGATTTTTTTCCTTCATCCAGGATGGTATCGTCGATATGCATCCGCAGCGCCTCGCAGATGACCAGGTTGCCGGCGCCGCCCTGGTCGCCAAGGGATTTTACCTCCAGCACGGTGCATTCGATCTTCACCTTGCTCTCTTTTACCATCGGGGGCCGCACGAGGGTGGCGGGCTGTTGGGTAAAACCCGCCTTGACAAACTCATTGGTTTCCTTGTCGTATTCGCAGCTGGCCAGGCTCATCTGGTGGACCATGTCATAGTCGACGATATTGATCACCACTTCGGGAACTTCCAGTACGTTGTGAAGGGTATGTTTGGTCGTATTATCCCTTACCCGCCGGGCGGGGGAAAAGATGAGAATGGGCGGGGTGGTGGAAAAGAGATTGAAGAAGCTGAAGGGGCTGAGGTTGACCAGGCCTGCTGCGTCGATGGTGCTGGCGAAGCAGACCGGCCGGGGTGCTATCGCCGCATTCAGGAAAGATTGCCTGTCGACCGGAGCTATATTTTTCAGATCGAGGATCATGGCGAAAGGTTTATTGGGCGGTTTTCTTTTTTGCCAGCAGGGAGTAGCTGGTCTCTTCCCGGACGATCTTATTGGTAAGGATACCCAGCCCTTCCACTTCCATTTCCACCGTATCGCCTGGCTGCAGCCATTGTTCCTGGTAGTTCGGATCGTTCAGTTTACCTGTGCCGTTGAGTTCGAGAAAACAGCCGGTCCCCACGGTGCCGCTGCCGATCACATCGCCCGGATAGAGATCGACTCCGTAGGAGGCCCGTTCGATGATTTCCGCAAAGGTCCAGTCCATATCGCCGACATTTCCTTCACTCACCTGGCTGCCGTTGACTCGGCAGACCATCTTCATATTCCAGCTCTTTCCGACATGACCGACTTTACAGGGTATTTCCAGGTTCTCCAGTTCATCCAAGGATACCAGGGCGGGTCCGATGATGGTTGAAAAATCCTTGCCCTTGGCCGGGCCGAGGTTCAGCAGCATTTCTTCCATCTGGAGTCTGCGGGCGCTCATATCGTTCATGATCATCAGGCCGGCGATGTAGTCATCGGCTGCCTCTGCAGGTATATTCCTCCCTTGCCGGGCGATGACGATGGCAACCTCCAGTTCGAAGTCTAATTTTTCAAAATGATCGGGCATACAGCGGATCTCGCCGGGGCCTGCGATGCTGTGATGATTTGTAAAATAGAAAATGGGATACTGATCGAATTCCGGGATCATCGGTACGCCCCGGTTGCGGCGGGCGGCGGCGACGTGCTGGCGGAAGGCGTATCCATCTCTGCAGGAACTGGGGAAGGGTACGGGCGCCAGGATGGTCACACTGTCGGCAGGGATCGCCTTCCCGGACCGGATATGACCTTCCCGGATGGCGAGGTCCCCTGCCTGGGCGATAGGCAGGAGTTCATCCCAGTAATTGAGGAACATGTTCATATTTCCGGGGATATCCGGGTGGATATGCTCAGTATCGTAGAGAAAGCCACCCGACAGGATGGCGAGTTGCTCGTGTTCTTCTTTCAGGTAAGATACCAGCTGCATATGGAGGTTTTTATAATGGGGCGAACGGTTTTAGGGAGGCCAAAGGTAATGGAATATCCAAAACAGCCAAATATGCGTTCCGGGATCAACGACTGCCTCCGGGAGCTGGGTGATCCCGGGGGTCCGGGTCACCCGCCGCTTCGTACCCATGAACGATGAGGAGAACAGGGTGACGAACCCGATCCGGTTCCTGACGAGGGATGGACATTTGGCCTTTTCCCAACCGGCGGCGCAGGGCCGGTTCGCCTTCGACTTCAGCCGGCCTGCGTTGCCCGGCCGGGCATATTATAACGGGAATGACAGCCTGATCTACTCCCCTATGGATTTCACCCGTCATAATACGATTCCCCTGGAAGACCTGCAGCTGACCCTCCGATCGGTCCTCTTTTCCGAGTCGGTCCCGGCAGCCCGCGGTTCAACCTGACAGCCGAAGATTACCGGTTCCCCTACCGGTATATGTCCCAATATCCTTCGGAAGAGGCTCATCCTCAATATTATACGGAGGAATTCTTCGATAGTTACACGAAATTCTTCCTTTTTCAGGGCCAGCCGGACCCCCATCCCCTCCTATATACGGGTGTTTAACAAGCCGGGTTGGTCCTATGGTTTTTTGACGGATGTGGCCGATATCGCGGACTTTAAAAATAAAGTCGAATTATGCTGAGCGGGGTTATTTATGTAAATAGGGACGGGGTCTTGAATGATGACAAGTATGAATACGAGGAGACCGGCTACCCTTTTTTTAAAGAAGTGGGGGAAATTATTTACCGGTATGAGTGTGGGCGAAAGAGGATGGAGGTCCCCGATCTGGGAAAATTCATTTTGACCTATAACTGACCGGAATAGACTGATAGTTTATCATCATTCTTCGTATTTTTGCAGTTGGAAGGAAGAGTGTGCGAGTGTAGGCTATTGCGGAGCAATTAAACAATCATCAGACGAATCGTCCAAGGCAAAATTTACATTAAGACGCATAGGGCAATGGAAATTTTGTCTTGGTAAGATCCATTCGGCCCGTAAAAAATAAAAATTAACGGATGAAATTCGAAAAAATTCATAATAAGGGTCAGGCGCAGTTGTTCAAGAACCAGTATGTGGAGATGTTGACCAAGACCCATCCCCTGGTGATCTGGGGGATCTATGTGCCCATCATCTGTTATTTCCTGTATTACAGCGGATCGAGCCTGGGGTATTCCGTGGTGAGGGTCGCGCTGACCTTTGTCGCGGGTGGCTTCTTCTGGAGCTTCTTCGAATACCTGATGCACAGGTTTGCCTTTCATTGGGTGGGTGAGAGTCCCCGGGCACAGAAGTTCGTCTATATCATGCATGGCAATCACCACCATTTCCCCCGTGATAAGGAGCGTCTGTTTATGCCCCCGGTACCCAGCCTGATCATCTCCTCTGCCATCTTTGGCATCATGTACCTGTTCATGGGTAACAATGTATTTACTTTCTGGTCCGGGTTTATGCTGGGCTACCTGATGTATGGCAGCATGCATTATGCCATTCATGCCTGGAATCCACCCTTCAAATGGATGAAGCCGCTCTGGCGTAACCACCATCTTCATCATTATAAGGACGACCACAAGGGCTTTGGCGTCAGCAGCACGATCTGGGACCATGTCTTTGGGACTATGTTCGATCTGAAGAAGGAACATAAGGAGACAAAGGAAGACAAAGAGAAGGTAAAGGAATTAATGTTCTGATAATGGGAAGAGGTACCGGTAGGTCCGATGTACCTTATCCCTGGTGGCCCCGGTCGCCTCATGGAGCGCCAGCATCTTTTTGTTGAAATCTCCCACCCAGGCCAATTCTACGCTTTTGATCGATCCTCTTGGCAGCACTTCTTTTTGCAGGCAGCGGATGAGGGCGGATTCGATGCCATGATGCTGAAATTTCGTTTTGCAGCCCATAATGGTGATCCGAAGCCGGTCGACGGTGCCGGTGTGTTTGTGCCAGAGGAATTTCAATTTACCGACCAGGTTGAGTTTACCGTTAACATGTCGCAGCCACTGATTGACATCGGGCAGGCAGAGGACGAAGGCGATGGGTTGATCCTGGTAGTAGGCGAACCAGATGATCTTCTCATCCATGACCGGGCGCATCTGGCGAAAGGATTCCCGGATGGTATCCAGTCCGATGGGTGTGAAATTCTCGAATCCACTCCAGGCATCGTTGTAGATCTCGAAAAAGTCCGAGAAGTACTTTTCTTTCCTGCGGATGGAAAAATGCTGAAAGGTATAGCCCGGCTTCTTCATCAGCCAGTCCGAGATCCTCGTGAAGCGTTCGGGGAGGGGACGGGTGGCGTCCAGGACATTGGTGTATTGGTCGTAGAGTTTTTGGAATCCGTAGGATTCCAACAATTCGCGATACCAGGGTGGGTTGTAGTTCATCCCAAGGGTGGGCGCCGAGAAACCTTCGATCAGGAGTCCCCAGTATTTGTCGTTCTCGCCGAAGTTGATGGGGCCGTCCATGGCCTGCATGCCCTGGGATTGTAACCAGTCCCTGGCGGCATCCAGTAGGATACGGGCGGCGTCGGGGTCATGGATGGATTCGAAGAATCCCATTCCTCCGGTTGGTTGCGGGTGTCCGTGTGCTTTTTCAAAATTGATAAAGGCGGCGATGCGTCCTATTGTACGATCTTTGTCGCGGAGGATCCAGCGAATGCAGCGGCCGTGATGGAAGAAGGGATTGCGTTGCGGATCGAAGATGGCATCGATCTCTTCGTTCAGGGGGCAAACCCAGCCGGGATCGTCTTTATAGAGAAACCTGGGCAGTTCCGTGAATTGCCGGGCATGGGTGCGATCTGTTACTTCCTGCAATTGCATCATTTACCATCTTTCTTCACCGGAAAGGGCGTCATCCGCCCTGTATTGCCGGCGTGTCAATATTTTTTGTTGCTGTCTTTCGATGACGAGGCGGGCGATGATCAGGCCCGCGTCCTCGCCGCTGCTTTTCAGCAGGTCCCGAAGGCGGGCCTCGCTGACGTCCATCCGGTAGAGGAACTGGACCAGGGCGCTGAACTGGTCGCGGATCATGGCATTGAATTTTTCTGCCAAAAGAGCCTCGAGTTGAGCGACTGACAGTTGTTCTGCCAGTTCCAGTCCGCAGGTCTGGCTAAGGTCCCTGATCAGTTCTGTGGAATTGTCCATCGTTATGGGTTGTGGTTGTCAGAATTTTTCTATCGCGCCCAGTCCGAAAAGGGCGAAGTCATATTTTGCCGGGTCTTCTCTATCTAAAGTAATCAAATATTCAGTTAGTTCAAGGGCTGCCTGCCAGTCCGTCTGGGTACGGGTCAGGATGCCCAGGCGGCGGGCTACGCGGGCCACGTGAACGTCCAGCGGACAGACCAGCTGAGATGGCCGGATCCTTGTCCAAAGGCCGAAGTCCACGCCCCGGTCGTCCTTCCGGACCATCCAGCGCAGGTACATGTTCAGCCGCTTGCAGCTGGAGTTCTTTTCGGGCGAGGCGATGTGTTTGTAGGTACGGGGCAGGATATGTTCTAAAGAAAAAAAATAATTATAGAATCCGGTGAGGGACACGGTCATGGCTGCGGGGCCAGGAGGCAGGGGCGCCGGGCTCCGGACAAAGGCGTCTTCCAGTGTATCGTACCTCGAATAATGGTGCCTGAAAAAATGGATGAAGTAGTACAGATCGGTGGCATTAAAAGTGCGGTGCCGGAATTCCATCAGCCTTTTCAGTTCAGCGTCGCTGTGGTTACAGACGAACTGCCAGGGTGTATTGTCCATCATCTGCATCAGTTCGGTGGTCTTATTGATGATGGTCGTACGGTTGCCCCAGGAGAAGATGGCGGTAAAGAAGCCGGCGATCTCGATATCCTGCGGGATGGTGAAACGGTGGGGGATACTGATGGGGTCGGCGGCGATAAAGGAAGGCCGGTTGTATTCGTCCACCTTTTCA
>Ga0247778_1001090_pt1 | contig 15040 bp, 4 predicted proteins | sample UWRJL049202B5_FD_179939 | JGI IMG/M metagenome (GOLD analysis project Ga0247778, IMG submission 179939) | Plant litter microbial communities from Arlington Agricultural Research Station in Wisconsin, United States - UWRJ-L049-202B-5 | ecosystem: Environmental > Terrestrial > Plant litter >... | reverse complement strand
TTTTTTTTATTTTTTATAATTTTATTATTATTATTTAATTGGTTAATATTTATTTATTTTATTTTTTTTCCCACCGTTTCTAATAATTAAAAAATATAATATGTTTTTATTTAAATAATTAAATATATATTAAAATATTTTTTATATAAATTATTAATAAAAAAATTAAATAATAAAAAAAATATATTATATTTTTTTTAAATAATAATTTGAATTCAATAATAATAAAAAATAATCTTATATTGATTATTCTTTCTACAGAAAAAGAGATCTTATATTTATATACAAGATCTCAGGAAACTAGCTAAATCACATGATCAAGCCCATCACCAGATCACCCACTACAATAACCACCGCTTTAATCGTTATTGATATTAATAAAAAAGTCAAATAATCTAATAAAGATATTATTAAATACAAAAAGATATATTAAAAAAATTACGAAAAACAAAAAAAATTTAATATTTTATTATACAAATTATTATTTTTAGATTTGAAAATAATATAAAAAAACATTTATAATAATCAAAAAATAATAATAATAAGAAATATTTATATATATTTATAAATATTAAATTAATTTCGTTTTATTAAAATTATTTGAAATAGATTTGATATAATAAACAAATTTTATTATTAATATTTTAGATAATATTATTATAAAAATAAAAATTTTTTATTATTATTTGCGAATATAAATATATTATATTATAATATATTATTAATTATAAACGAAATATTATAAAGATCAAAAAATGTTATAATTAAATTAGTCGATTTTTTGTATTAATCTTTTTCATTTTTATTTTTAAATAAAAGATTTAAGTTTTTTCTAAATCTTAAATATTTTATTAAATATTTAAAGATTAATTAAAAAAAAATTAGTGTAAATAATATATAAAAAAAATATTTAATCTTTATTTTATAATTACAAATATAAAACCATCAATTTGTATATTAATATAATTATTTTTATTATTCAAATTTGTTTAATTAAATAATCACGAATTAAATTAATATAATTAATATAAAAAAAATAGCCGAATCGTATTAACCTATATTTTGCGAAAACGATATTAGTTTTTCTTCAGCGGATGAAAAAAAAAATCTAATATTTAAATATTATATCTAATAATAAAAATTAAAGAAAAAAGATTTAAAATCTAAAATCTTAATATAAGATTTATTACGAATATATAAATAGAAAATCGATTATTTTAATATTTTTCGGATTGTTTTTTAATTAATATAATATATATTATACAATAAAATAACGAATATCTAATAATAATTTTTAGGAATTTTTTTGTTATAATAATTATTATAATAATTCTAATTTTTTTTTGATCGATATTGAAAATAAATTATAGATTTATAATATTATCGATAAGTTTTGAGATTTTATATTAATAATTTATTTTTTTATAGTAGAAAATATAAGAATTGAAAAACAATTATTATACATTTCTTTTTTCATTTATATAATACTTATATAATTAATATAATAATATATAGAAAATTATATATAAAAATCTATAATTACGTTAGAATTATTATTTTCAATATTTTCTTTTAAAATAGAATATAAATAATAAAAATTGCAATCATTAGTAAGCTTATTATTGATCAGATCTAAATTTAAATAAGGATCAAAACTGAATTATTTAATATAATAACATTCGTATAACTGTAATACATATATTTTAGTTTATGGAAATAATCTTCGTTTAATATTTAGATTATTCCATCTTACGGAAAACGTTATTATTATTATTTCTATCCATTCCAAATAACAATCGATATGATTTTAATTACGACGAATCTTATTTAACGCAATTTGAATTTTATATAAAATTATAATACTATTATCAATTTTAATTAATTATATTTCTAGAATTTACGTGAATAATTTATCGAAATATATTATAATCTTAATTAATTTATAAAAATTACACTTCTTAAAAATTATTCCAATCTATCGAATTATATAATATTAAAATGGGTTATTAATTTAAATAAAATTGATTACAATTATAACAAGTTTTAAAATTATATATATTATAAATTATTTAATAATAATATTTTAATATATAATTTAATCTCAAAATTAATCTCAAATATAAATATAAGATTTTCGATTATAATAAAATTATATTTATATAAATTATTCGTATTTTATGTTTATATTTTATTAATTAAATTTCTTCATAATATAATAATATAAAGAAATATATTTTTCAAATTTTCAAAATCGATAAAAAATAATTATAAATCGATTAAATCAAATTTTTTCGGTAATAAAAATTCGGGAAAAAAATAAAAATAAAAATTAAATTTTTAAATAAATCTAATATTATAATAAAAAAAATTGTAGAATAAAAGTAAGAAAAAGAATAATAAATTAAAAATAATATTTTTAATTTTAATTTAATATTATATTTTTAATCTAAATTTGTAATTATTTGAATATTTATTGTTTATATTTTATTTGAAAAATTTAATATTTCAAAGATCTTATTTATATTTTTTATAATTTTAAATAATTTTATTAAATCGATTATTTTTAGATTTATTAAAATTAATATATTATTTTTTATTTTTTTTTATTTTTACTCGATAATAAATTATTAATAATAAATATAATTTTTAAATCTCAAAAATTTCTCGATTCGGTAATTAAATAAATTTGATATACAAAAATTATAATCTTTTTTCTAGAATTATTTATTATAAATAAATAAAAATAAATATTCCGGGATTATTTATAATTAATAAAACTATTATTTTATAAATATTTTAATTTATTTATTATAGATCTCAAATATTCAAATTAATAAAATTATTTTCGTTCTTTTTTAAATTTTAATAATCTGTATTTAGGATTTTTATTAAAAAATTATTATAATAAATTATTAATAATAAATAATTTATAAAAATTTTCAATAATTTTAATTTTAATTAATAAAGATTTTATAAAAATTTGAAAAAATATATTATTTTGATTAATATTTATATTATATTAATTTGAAAAATAATTTAAAAAAAAATAAAATCAAGAATCCAAATTATATTATATTTAAAATTTCGTATTTTTATAAAATTATAAAAAAATAATTTAAAATAATCTTTGATTCCACTTTCGTAATTAAATAAAAAGATTTATTGGATTATATAAAAGTCTCGATTCGAATAATAAAAATCTATTATATAGTTTGTTTATTTATTATTAATTTATCTTTTATTATTATAAATAAATAAATATATTTCTTTCGATCACTTTTTTTATTATTTATATTATTCTTCTAAATACTAATTTTATAATATATATTTATTTTTGTTATATTTTTATAAATACAATTTTTAATATATTAACCGAAAATTAATCTCGTTTGTAAAAGATTAATAAATTATATAATTTGTTTTATAAATAAATTTGTTAAATATATATTTCCAACAAATATTAATAAAAAATATAATAATTTATTATTATAAATAATCAATCGAATAATAAAAGTTTAATATTCGAAAATTTGATTAAATTTTTATTTTTTAAAGATTTTGGTTTTTATATTTGCTTTTTAATTTAAATTATGAAAACTAATATTATAATTATTTACAAATAAAATAAATCAAAAATAAATATAATATCGAAATTGGGTAAAAAATAAGTAAAATTTTTAGATTAAAAAACTTTTTTAAATATTTTAATAAAAATAAATTGTATTAAATTAATTTTTTTTGTATATTTATATATAAATATTAAAATATAATTATAAATTTAATATAAAATCTTTTTTTTATAATATTTTGAAAATTAAATTCTCAAGACTAAAATATAAATATTTTAATATTATTAAATTTTCCGTTTTTTTTCGAAATTTTTTTTTTAATAATATTAATAATAATTTCGAATTTATTAAAATTTATTAAAATTTATAATAGATTAAATAACGAAAATAAATATAGATTTGATTAAATAAATAATTAAAAAATATCTGAATAATTTATAAAATATTATATTATTAATATATAATAATTTTCAATTTAATAAAATATTATTTATAAATATTAATATCATTATCTAAGAAATTATTTAAATAATAAAAAATATTAATTTTTATAATTAATATATATTTAGAATTTTGACTAAATTTAATTTAGTAAATAAAAAAACTAAAAATAAAATAAAAAAATATTTGTAAATTTATAAAATTATTTATTAATCTGATTTTAGATCTTGGAATTTATTATAAATACGAAAAATAAAAACCGATTTGAATTTAGATATATTATAATATATAATAAGAATTAAAATAATTTTAATATTATATTCGATAAACGTAATATAAAAAAAAAATTTTTATTTAAAAAAAAAGAATAAATATTAAAATTTTGAAATATTAATTAAATAATTTATTAATTGATATTACTCAAAAGAATTTTTAAAAATTATTATAAATTTAATAAAATAAATAATATATAAATAATAAAATTATTTTATTAATATCGTTTCGAAATTCCGTGAAATTATAATAAAAATTATTAATATATATTATAACCGAAATAAATAATATTTTTAGATTAGTTATATTTATCGCAAAATAAATAAAAATTTCTTTGAAATGGTTTATAAAAAAAAATTTATTCGAATTTTTAATAAAATCTCATTTATAATTTTTTTTTTTTTTTTTATATTTTTTAAATTCTAATCGAAATTTTAATTATAATATTATATATTTTTCGGTATAATTTTCAATTTTTGAGATCGAATTATTAAAATATTTAAAATTACGGAATATTATAATTTAAATAAAAGTATTATTAGAATTTATTAAAGATAATATTATAAAATAAATTATATATAAATATAATTAATCAAAAAGATTTAAGATTATTATAATAACGATATATTTTACGAACAATTATAAAATAAATTATTTCAATTTTGTTTTTATTATATAAAAATATTATATAATAAATTTCTTTTTTGGTCGAAATTAAATATTATAAAAATCCAATAATAAATTATTATTTCACGAAAAACGTATATAAAACACAAGAAATATATTTGAAATTTTCAAATTTTTATATTTAAAAAATATATTAAAAGTAATTATAAATAACGATAATTATACGATTTAAGATTTATATAATATATTAAAATCTTATTATAAAATCGTTCGGAAGAAATTCGTTAATATTATTTATTTATAAATAATTGATTATTTTTTTATTAATAATAAAAAAAAAATTTTTTTAGATCTTTTTCTTGTATTTTATTAATAAAATATCAAATATCGAATTTTATTAAATTATAAATAATAAAAATAAAATTATTAAAAAAATATATATATTCGAAACCGAGTTTAATAATTTGAAAATAAAAGAGAAAATGCTAGAAATTTAAATTTCTCGTTCGATAATATAAACTCTTTTTGTTATTTATATCCGAGATTAAATTCGAGTAAATAATTTATTTTAATTATAGGAATTAATTTATTATTTTATTAAAAAAAAACATTAAAATATACGATTTGTAAATTAAAGTTTTTTATAAAAATTGATTAATAAAAAATTATAAAACATTTTAATAATCCCTGAATCTTAAACTTTATTAATCTTATTCTGGTCATTATATTATTCGCTATCTCTGCAGTTTTATAATATTTTATATATCGTAATATAAGGACGTATATAATCATCATATGGAGGGAGAGCAATAAAATAAATATTGTTTAAAGATTCAAGAACTAGTTACAGGAAAACTCTTTATATAGCTTGGTGGCACGTGTCTGCGAACCACGTGACACACACCCTTTCCACCACTGCTATAGTAAGACCTTATATAATATTATAATGGAACTAAGTTTCTTACAAGATTTTTTATTATTATAAATTTATTTTCGATTAATATTTTAATATGAATTTTTATCCAGATTTATCTAGTTTAACTTAAGAAAATTGATTATTTTTTCGATAAAATTGATATAGAATTAATCAAAAAAATTTGCGATAATTTATTTATTATTAACGAAACGAAAATTATATATTTTATTACAAAAATCTCAGATAATAAAAAATTAAATAATAAGAAATTATCAAGTGTGTTTATGGCATGGCTGGTGTCGAATAGATTGTTTTGAAGGTAGAAAAAACAGAAATATTTGATAGTATGACAGTGCTGCGCCCCGTCCTGGCTATTAAGACTGTGCTTAGGCTATAAATACTAGGTATTGGCGCGCGCTCGTCTGCCTCGAGCTTTAGTCTGCCTGCGGCCGGTTTCGGTTCTCGGCTTCCTCACGACGCGCAACATGCATTACGCACCATGTATAGCTCGTTTTATAAATGGGAATAGTTTCAAATTAGCCTAATACATGTATGGCTATAAATATAGCTATAAGTGTAATTGAAACTTCAAAATTTAAGGGGGTACTTACGTCAAGAACAGAGTCAAGATTTTAGTATTTTTAGCGTCTTAATCCTTGCTTCAGGTGGTTCTCTCTCTTCTGGTTATCCTTTCAAAAAGACCATTATCCAACAAGTTGTCTTAATGGCATTGGATTTCAAAATTGAACCTCCGAAAACGCGAAGACACATTTGAGCACGCACAGCACCTCTATTTAACAGCAAAAACATTCTTGACAGCAACTGAACTCAATGGTCGTATAAATATTTTACATTGATAAAGAAGACGCCACCAAAGACAGCTTATTGGCATAGTAGCAACATGACTCACATTATTCATCAACTGTCACAAGTCCATCCGTGGAGTTTTTTCCACCTGCCTGTAATAACTCGTTTCGTAAAGCTCAACAGAAAGTCGGAGGTTATATATCGGCGCACCAAACTGCCTTTTACTCCGACTTCTTTAGACGGATCTTGATTTCGAAAGGCTTCTGGAAATCGATAGCTACAGCCAGTGAATCTATAAGATACCCCCTCTAGAACAACTTGCGGTAATATCGCAAAGCCTGTTATTAGTTCAGACTCCATGTGGGACTTCAGGAATACCCGCCAGGAGGTAGGAACATTGACGGAGGCTCTGAATGTGTTTGTCTTTTGGAATATCGAATCCTCCAAGGTGCGGGGTATTGTAGTTACCCCGCTATCAAACCCTGACAGAAAGTAATTTATTGACAACAACCATTTACAGATGGTCGCCTAGATTTGAAGTGAATACATTTGTCAGAGCTCCAATATAGCCCTTTTGCAAATGCCACTAACAAATGTCACTATTTTGTCTCGGCCTAGAACCAACGCCGGACCTTCGATTTCTGTCTAATACAGTAGGGTATTTCTGTTGTGCACGATTAAAAACATTCGGGATGTAAAGCAATTTTATACATAGATAGCAAAAATTTTTCGATAATCGTTTGAGAAAGTGATCACAGGTTATAACAAAATTTATTTTGAATAATATATATTGACCGATTTAACAGCTTGGAACATTAAAAGAAGTTCCATTGGGTCTATCGGATTGATCTTTGTTTCTTGACATGAGTACCCACTTCATTGTCTTAATTGAAAGAATTATGGGAACGCTCCTTACCTTGACGTATATTGCTTGTGATAGAAAGTCTCTGGAACTAGTTGGGGTATCATTGACTGTGTCCGAGATTGACAGCAGCAAAAATTTCTGACTGCAATCTCAGCATAAATCATTCTGTGCTATAGTACATGAGATATCGCAAAACAAGAACTTTCTTTATGATGGTGGAAGCAAAACCCTAAACGATTATCAACCGTGCCTTCACAATCTTTCGATCCCATCCCGAGTCCCTGACACCCCCCATAATACTCCACAGAGGTGAACCAATTCCTTTTATAAGACTCATAGTGAAGCAGGGCTGGTTCAACTTTTGAAGCTACCTGGTAGAAGTGAAATTCCCGTTCTGAGAGTGGGGCCGACATCTAGTCCTGTATAAATTTCCAGGAGAGAAGAAACTTGAAATATCAAAACAGAAAAAGCGACACAGAATGAGTGATGGTTCTGCGCTAGAATTAGAAACGCTCAGCTTCATTGTTGAGCTTTTTCTCAGTGAGACTTCCGTGTTGAGACGTTGCGATAAGGAATTGAGGGTAAATTTACATACTATTCACCTCCCAACTGAATGATATTCCTTGACAGCAAACAGGAACATTCAGAAAATATAATACACATCGGAGGATGGCCAATATTCACAGTCTCCAGCAGTCCCTTGGGCAATTATATTTTATTATATTGCACCTGAACCAGTAACCCTTCTGGTCACCAGCCTATCCTTCTCTATTTAGATGACGGATACTAAACGTGTAGTAGCTTGCTTTTATAACTAGTCCAAGGTTGCGCATAGGCTGGCAAATATTCAAGATATTCACACAGGCTACGATACACAAACTCACGTGCTAGCTCATGAGCCGGAATTTTGTATAAAAGGGTAACGAGATATCACCATACTGGCTCTCTCAATGAGAAAGTAAAATCAGTCAGGGCGCATCAGCAAAATCTGGGAAAGTGGAAGGCAAGAGGAAAGGAAGAAGCCTTTTATGTCCGTTTATTGCCAGCTCTCTAGACTGCTGCTACCTGGAAGTGATCGAGGGATTGATTACCCCCCTTGTGTAGGAACTACCGGCGACAGCACTTATTTCTTGACAGCAAACAACCTCATCCCCTTCGAAATAGTCGACTCAAAATGAAGGAAAGAAAGAAGGAGGGATAGGTAGCAGCAAAGCGTGTGAGAGTAAATGTGCAAAATGAGAAGCCTTACGTCCAAGACCACATATTTCTAGTTGTGTCTATAGACGCATGCCTTGCATCTTGAATGAAGAGGTATAGCAGAACTTCTTATACCTTGCGGAATGACATATTTTCGTAATTAATCCATCTCCAACCTGCAACATCTATCCCTACTTGAGGAAGAAGGAATGATGCACTCGAGGAGTATAAATAATCAACGGGGAGAGAGTAACGAAAAGGTTACAAGTGCGAACTGTCGGAGAGATCATAGCCCACGAGCAAAGTACAGCGGTCACTCTGAAAATGATGCACGACCTAATGTCAAGACAGCTTCTCGGCCCTTGGGTTAGGGCTACAGGAGGGCATGGACTTGGTGAAATTTCGAAACAACAACAAACGGTAATTTGACTGCAAAGATATTCGATTGGTAATTGAGCGGAAACAAAGTGAATAAGCTGTAAACATAACGTGCAAAATGCTTCCTTTCAGAAGGTTTAATAACCTTACTACTTGAAGCAGCGCCAAACAGCCTGAGCTTGAATGGAATGTAGCTCCTTCTCCGTTCCTTGAATATATCAGAGTCAACGTACTGCTTTTATAGAATTTTTAATCCTCTTCGCTTGTAACAACCCATTGGAGCAGCCCCATATCGCACTTGCCGGCCTGAAGTCAGGACCCACAAGGTGTGAATCACCGGTTGTGGACCCTAGCCTATAAATCCGCAGTGGTGCAGATCGAAGAAGAGGGGAAAACGTACAAAGCGTATATATCAAGACCTACTTTATGCCGAGGATGTGGTCCCAGGTAGTGATGTCTCAAGCTTTACCATTTCCTTCGTATTGGCTTAGGGGAGACATGGAGCTGTGTAACGAGTTTTGTGGTGAATAGAATAATGAATGAACAGGTACATGGCCTGACAACAGGAGCCTACTTGACAGCAGCAGTGTATACCGTCAGCAGAAGGTACACGGACCCCCATGGAGCATCCGTACACTGGTTGATTGTCATCAACTAATATTTTGAAATTTCATCATGCCATCTAAGCCGTCCTGTCCAGACCCATATCGAGGATCCTGAGTGACAGTTCGATGTTGTTAGTAAAGAAGCTTGAAAAGCCGGGAGCTTTATACCCCCATCAAGAACACATGCTCTCAAACGTTCAGGAATTAAACTCCTCACCGGAAGTGAATCTGAAATGCTTATTTAAATACATCTTGAATTGAAGACTTCAAGTCTAAAACTGAACACAAGTACTTGGTGCATGGAAAAACATGGAGCATACGGACAGCTGACAGAAAATAACTCGTTTGTCGCAGTGAATCAACCACCGTTGTATTCTCAAAAAGCTGCAAAGGAAGGATATTTTGCTACACAATGAATGATTTAGAGTGAGTGACAGCAAACGACTTAAACGCAAAGACATACCCAGATTCAGAATTCCCCAGAAGAAAACGAACTTGGACCGAAACCAAGGGAATGGACAAAAAGCTGCGAATGAATCAGACCAAGAGAGACAGACTCCATAATTTGCAGTAACGGCGCTTGTTGATGTCTTTGAAAGGTTAAAGTCATCACCGTAGTTGAGACTTTAATACTCCAGACACCATGGGATACACACAGGAGTTCTTTCGAACTTGGCCGGGAAAGAGATCAGAAACATAATGAGTCGAGCGCCAACAGGTATAAAAGGGCCAATGAGGTCCCCGAATAAATACTCAACAAATACTTAGAAGAAAAGGCACAAATCTGAACATGGAGAGCGTCTGAATATTCAGTGCCACCCCTTATGACGTCCTGAGACGCCTCTTGGGAATTATGGTTCTGGCGATGAAGGCGGGGCAAAGTAGAAAACCCCCAACGATAAAAAGATAAGTTGACAGCAATACATTTCTTGACAATACCCCCAATATCTCCAAACCAAACTAAAAAGAAGTGAATGTTACGAAAGTTTCATGTCCCGTAATCTCGTCAAACCATGGATGTCGTAAATGCACCAGCTTTGGCCCGCAACCACAGACCGCGTGTTGGTGTTACTTGTCATTCATTGTTTGCTGGTAGCCTCGCGTAGGAACTGTGCGAGAAAGAGACTAAATATTCCTTGAATTCAATTGCGAGCAAGACTTGGAACTGGGAAGATGTGTACTTCTCGCGGGTATAAAAGGAACCAAAACTTTGGAAATTTTGGTCTCCAGTCTGGAAACAAATTCCGTCGTAATGGACTCATGGGGTTGAGGCCGCAGTCCGGATGATTTAACAGCACTTGCCGGAAACCCTTGCTATTCGTAATTTTTCATGGGTAGAAATATATAACCAACCATATAGGCTGGGGCTGGATATTCAAGTAAGGGAAGTTCGTGACAGTGAATGCTTTCTTGACAGCAAGCTTGCACTTTCAAAGCGATATAGAAGGAATGGGGAGTATATGAAACCACAAATAAAAACGAAAGAGAGCTAAGGAAGTGCAAAGAACCACAAGTTCAAACACTGGACTAGGCGCCCTGAAAGTCTTAGCCTACACCAGATATCGTGCATAGCGATTGAGAAGGAACAAAACACCATTTTTATACCACGTTGAAAGTTTCGGACGCTCAAAGTCTTTACAGCCCTGAGTCCCCAACGTGCTATCAAGGGAAGGAGCGAAGGGGTCGGACCTCACCCGCCCTGAGGGGGATAAAAGCCCAGTATCGGTGTTAACCTTTATGAGTATGTGGTAAAGAACACGAGTGGATGCTGCATAGCGAGAGGGGTGATAGCAACACCAGTCGTTTTTCACTGTATGCGATGCTTTCATATGGGTGTCATCAATTCAATCTCATGCAGCAGATGAGATTTAGAAATAATAATGACCGTGAAAGAAGGATGGAATGTGACAGCAAAGTAGAACTTAACAGCAAAAAAAACTCTCTCAAAATAACGACAAGAGGTATAGAATGTGCTTAGGATGAATTGACATTTCCATGACGAAATCCATTCAAAAAATCCTTGATGGACAAAATTGGTCCCGACTGCTTCCCAACAGGTAACTTTATTCAGTCCTTGTCGTGCTGTGCTATGCTCATCGATATCCCGCGTGCGAGGTCTCGAGTTTTATACTTGCCATCGGTTCGAATCAGAAGGCGCCCATTTCGCATCTGTCTCTCGCTGATTCTGCGGAGACCCGAATTACGCCACTTGGGAGACTGAAGTGATTTCGAATTGGATTGAAAACGGTGGCGGAATTCAGACGGTTTGGTCCGGCGTGTAGAAGCGATGTATACTAAAAATGGGCCTCAGCTAAGTGAAAGTTCGGTCACTTGGTCTTCCCGAGATTGAAAAGCGTACAAGGGAAACAGTCTATTGTGGAGAGCTTGCATGCTAGATAACTCCATGCCATGTCTCTCAAATTCCCATTCTCTAGACTCTGCCGAAGAAAAGGAAATGACATAACTCATTATGAAAACGCCCACTTTTTTCTACCCATTTATTGTCCATTGACTCCCTTTTCAACCGCATCAACTATATCCTCCTTTCCACCAACCATCGACTTAGCAGCCGGCTTCAGAGGTGGAAGAAGACTTCTTGACATTTGCCTTGCTTGTTGGCCCATCAATGCATCAATGACCACCAACGCCGCCATGGCTTCAACGATTGGAACAGCTCTGGGAACCACACATGGGTCATGTCGTCCCTTTGCCTCCAGAGTTCCGTTCTCGGCGCCGTCGTAGGTGGCAGTTGTCTGGGCTTGGCCGATAGTCGCAGGAGGCTTGAAAGCCACACGGAAATAGATGGGAGCTCCATTCGTGATTCCACCTTGAATACCACCAGAGTTATTCGTCTTTGTAGTAAGTTTTGGTCTTGGGATGCCGTTCTTCGCCGCGCCAGTTTCCAAGGGTGGTACGACAGGAGCAACAATGAAAGGATCGTTATGTATTGAGCCAGGGACTTCACAGCCGCCGAATCCAGATCCAACCTCGAAGCCCTTGGAAGCGGGAATACTCAGCATAGCGTGAGCGAGCATTGCCTCCATGCGATCAAAAACAGGCTCTCCCAATCCACTCGGTACATTTCTGATAACACAAGTCACCGTCCCGCCGATACTGTCATGTCTATCCCTGAACTCCGCAATCTCCTCCGCCATTCTCTTAGATGCTGCCTCATCCGGACATCTCACAGGCACAAACTCGTCCACCTTCTCCCGTGTAACCTTTTCAATGAGTGACAAGAACGCCGGATTCGTAGAGGGCGAAGGATGCGTAGCCGTAGGAGGGAACATATGCACACCGCCCACCGACGAAACAAACGCCACAATCTCAATCCCATGCGAAAGCCTCAAATACTTCTCCGCAATCGCACTCGCAGCAACCCTCCCCACCGTCTCTCTCGCACTGCTTCTACCCCCTCCACTACTCGCCTTCACACCATATTTCTCCAAGTACGTCCAATCGGCATGGCTAGGTCTAGGATACAAATCCATCGTCGAATTGCCGTAATCTTTCGGCCGCTGATCATTGTTCCGCACGATCATGGCGATGGGCGTGCCCAGCGTGATACCGAATTCGGTCCCGGATTGGATCTCGACTTTGTCTTTTTCGTCGCGGGGTGTGGTGAGGGCGCTTTGGCCGGGACGACGACGTGTCATTTGCGGTTGGATGTCGGCTTCTGTCAGCTCCATTCCGGGGGGGACACCGTCGACGATGCAGCCCACGGAGCGGCAGTGTGACTCGCCATAGCTGGAGATTTTTTGTTAGCAATTGGAGGGGTAGAGGGTTCAATTGGGGGAGGGGATGGGATTGCGTACGTGGTGACTCTGAAGTATTCCCCGAAAGTCGACATTTTTGCTTCGATTTTCTGGATATGTGGAGGAGGAGAAAATTGCGGTCAGCGAGAATATAACTTTATATTTGTGGTGTTGTGTGACTGCAGATCGGCGGCAGTTTATTTTCCCCCCAGGCTTGAGTGATGACCCGCCCTATGTCTCTTGGGATTTTCCCGCGGAACGTGCCCCGCTGCTGACAAAAATGTCCCAAAATTAAGTCCGACGCAATTTCTAAGCCCAGCCAGCCTTAAACAACTCCTACTGTACTACTGTACCTCAAGTTGAGACTCTGCGACTCCATATCCATGTCCCCCTCTAGAGGCCTCAACATCTTCCTCCGAGCTCGAATATCCAGTCCTCGGCAGTGTCAGTATCAATATCAGCATGGCCGCTCCATCTCGACCAGAGTCGCCAACTCCCTTTTCGTGCAAAAGGCAACGTCCCCCACATCCCGCACGCTCTCCCAGATCTACATCTCGCGCTCCTCCAATCCCTATCTGAACCTCTCAATCGAGCATTTCCTCCTTCAAAACACGCATGCCGATTCCACGATCCTCTTCCTCTACATAAACCGTCCCTGCGTCGTCATTGGCCGCAACCAGAATCCATGGGTGGAAGTAAACCTCGCAGAGCTGAAGAAGAACCATGTAAAGGTTGATCTGGTACGGCGGCGCTCAGGAGGCGGCGCCGTGTTCCATGATGTGGGGAATGTGAACTACAGCGTGATATGTCCCACGGCGCAATTCGATCGAGACAAGCATGCTGAGATGGTGGTCCGGGCCCTGAAAAAGCTAGGGCAGGATCGAGCGAGGGTCAATCAGCGCCATGATATCGTGCTGGACCCAAATCCAAAGAGCAAGTCTAGTGATGGTGTTGCGAAGAAGGTCTCAGGAAGTGCTTATAAGCTTACGAGGTTGAGGAGTTTGCATCATGGTACTTGTCTGGTTGATAGTCCGATGTTGCTGCAGATTGGAAAGTACTTGAGTAGTCCGGCGAAACCGTACATTACTGCGAGAGGGGTTGACAGTGTTCCTTCGCCGGTTACGAATGTTGCTCGTGAGGGGACTCCGACAACGACCGACTTTATTAAGGCTGTTACAGAGGAGTTCCAGGAGATGTACGATGTCACGGAACCGTTCTATGTTGATGAAAGGGAGAAGGATGTTCCCGATATCAAGGCGGGGATGCAGGAATTGAAGGCGAGTCTAACGAATGGTCTTATATTTCATCTAGCTAATACAAAGATCTCTAGTTAAATTCATGGATGCTCGGCCAAACTCCTCAATTCACATTCGAAATGACCAAGACCAACCCAGACAGTAACCCGGTCCACAGCGTACGTCCCCTTCCCCCCTTCCCACTACACCCCTAACACAACATCCCAGTTCTCCCTAAACTTCACAGCCCGCAACCTGAAATTCACCGACTTCAACCTCACGATCTCCGGCCATAACATCCCCCCCACCCTCTCCACAGAAATCAACAACACCATCCTCTCCTCCCCCCAACGCTTCTACACCTTCGACTGG
>Ga0247778_1001089_pt1 | contig 15079 bp, 4 predicted proteins | sample UWRJL049202B5_FD_179939 | JGI IMG/M metagenome (GOLD analysis project Ga0247778, IMG submission 179939) | Plant litter microbial communities from Arlington Agricultural Research Station in Wisconsin, United States - UWRJ-L049-202B-5 | ecosystem: Environmental > Terrestrial > Plant litter >... | reverse complement strand
TTATTTTATACTAGAATTATTTGCCAAAAATATTAGATTTTAATCCTATCGAGTAATATATTATAACTCGATCTTATTTAATTAATTATATTTTGAGATTATTTATCAAATCGAAATAAAAAAAAAATAGAATAATTTCCTACAAAATTGGTCTAGGTTATATTATAAAAATTTATCAAAACCTTTTAATGTTATTTTATATTTTATCGAAACTCGATATTCTAATAGAAATTATTATATTTTTCTGGTTAGAATCGAATAAATTATCAAAGGAAATATTGAATCGTTTTTATTTTATTTAATAAAATAAAATATTAACTGCGTTTGAGTAGTTAATAATTTATAATTTATTATAAAAAAAAATCCAAATCGATTATATTAATATTCAAATATAACTAGAGAGATTTATTCTTAAAATTTTAATAGAAAATTATATAAAAATCAATATAATATTAATAGATTATTATGATAGATATATTATATATTTAAATATAAATTCAAATAATAAAGAAAAAAACGAGGACAATAACGAAGATAACTTAGTAAAAATTATTACAAATTTTTTTTTCATGGATTAAAAGAGTTAAAATATATTTGTTTACATTGATCAAGTCACATTATTCGCAAAATTCCAGAAGATTTATAAAATATTTATAATAATATTAAAAAAAAATAACAATAAAATAGAAAATAATACACCCCAAATAAACTAGAAAACAAAATATCTATATATTTGATATAATAATATTTTCGGTATTAAAATATTCAACTCCTAAATAAACCCGGATTATTTTTTATATGCTTTTTTTATTCTTTTTTCTTTCAGCAAAGATAGATATTTTCAATCTTAGGAAACATTTTATCCGAAAGATATTTTGTTAGTTTTTTATACCAAATAGGCTATGGAGCATTATAGTTTCCGCTTTCAACGCCATTATTTCTTTTCCTATATCCTCTACGATATAATTCTGCTGCGCCAAGTTATTGTAAATAATATGATCTAAGCACGAAACAATTATTAAGCACGAGGATAGATTAATATTATAAATTTATCTGCGGATATATTATTAATAAAAATATTAAAAATAAAAAAAAAAAAAATTATTAAAAATCTAATTATTCGGCGATTATTAAGAAATATGAAACTTATTTTATTATATAATCCTGAATTTTTTGGTCGGAAACTGGTTATGTGTTCAATCTTCCTAGATTATGTTCTGCAGTATGGGTTACCTGTTTTCTGGTTTATATTTAATTTATAAGACTTGAAAAGCTTTATTGTATTGTGGCTTGTTAGGGTCGAAATTATTTCCTATATATTAAGAGCCGAGCGAAAGAATTTATGTTGTTTGACAATATTAGGAAATCCTACATTAGTGGTTTAATATTTTTATTATATGATAAAAATATTTTTTTAGGAGTTTTTTGGTATGGGTCTCGAAGATGTAAAAATTTTAGGATTTGTAAAAACATATTTTAACGTTATTAAATCTAATGGGCGTGAAATGTTTTATTTGTATAAATTTGTTTGGTTTGATGGGTATCATGATTTCAAAATTATTGGCAAATAGATCGTTAACAATGATATATTTAGATATCAGATAATAAATTATATAAAAAATATTATATATATTGATATCAATCTAGAAAAAACTAAAAAATATAAAATAGAATATCTTGATCGATTTAAATTCGACAACAATTTGCAGAATTTTGACAAGATTTTTTATATACATTTGATAGATGATTTTAATATTATTTACTCGGAGAGGAATATATATAGATATAGAACTATCTATTACAAATACGGGAAAGATATGCCGGTTTATGACAAAAATAATAAATAAATCCTAGGCAAATATATCAAAATCTGCCGTTTTTTATACCCTAAATTAGTATAATCTAGGCTGAAATGGAATGAAAATAAATCGGTATAAGATTTTGCGAATGGAATAATATAGGTAGATGAGAATAATAATATTATATTTGATACACAATTAGAAGAAATCAAATTTTGCCGAAACAACCCCAATATCAACGAAAAAAATCATATTATTGTTTTTATATTACAATTTAATTATAATATTTTTTTTGTATTAGGGACATCGAAAATACTAGTCGTTTTATATTATATATTCAATTATTTTACTAAAAATAATATCAAAATACATAATTTGATAATATTAGCAATATTATTCAAAACTGCCATAAAAAAAACAATTCAGGTGCAAGAGAAAAAGACTGATGCAGAATTATACTTACTTGATATTATATTTAAAAATTTTACCCTAAAAATATATAATAAATTTCAATATAAAAAAAAAATAAGGGTTATAACAATAACTTTATTTTTACTTGGCCAATCCATGTTTTATATATCAAATAACCAAAATTGCATTCTATATTTATATTAAATAAAAATTTATATACAAAAATTAAATTGTATATTATTTCTGCCAACTTTGGGAGAAAATATAAATTTATCATAAAAAAATATATCTGATAAAGAATTAAAAAATTAATATAATAATATTATAAACGAAATTAATACTACAATAAATAATAACAATTTTACCAAATTTATAATTAAAAACGCCTAGATTTCTTATTATATCAATTATTAATATTGTAAAAATCAATTCTCAAATATATATTTATATAAATACTTTTGCCAAATTAATATATATCTTCTATCTATTATATTTTTAAACTTTTTTTATTTTGGTCTCGAGCATCCAATATACAAAATTTGCCAGCAAATTATAATATTTTTGCCAAAGTAAAAATAGAAAAATAAAATATAAATTCCAACTTTTTACAAACGTGCTATATATTTAAATAATTATAAAATCAATCAAATTGCCGAAAAAATTTTCGTAAATAATATATATATTAAAAATAATATTATAAAATATTTTCTTAGATTTTTTATATTATAATAAACATTATTAATATTATTTGCAAAATATATAACTAATATAAAATATTTCAAATAATCAAAAAATATTTATATTATAATTTGGAAATATATGCTCCCAATCTTACTATTTTATATCTAAAAATTTGTTAAAAATTTCCAAAATCTTCAATATATTAAAAATAAGGCTAATAAAGATTATATTATGCATTAACTGGAAATCGATAAATAAAAAAAAATAATTATAAAAAAATATAATTTCGCAAATAATAATTATAACAAAAATTAAATTGATAATAAAATTATTATAATTATTTAATTTTAATATAATTTTATTAATATTTTTTATTAATAAACTATACAAAAAATAGAATTTGGAAATAATATTAACAAATTTGTCAAAATTACAACGCATTTTTTAATTCCCAGAGCAACAATTCTATAAAATATTTTAGGGAGTGTGTATAATAAATTTTATATCAAATTATGGGAGATGTAATTCAAGTAATAATCGAACGCCCGCAAAAAATAAATATCCGACGATAACAATTAATACAACAATAAACGGCGTAAAAAAAGACGGAAATTAACTAATAAATATTTTAGGCAATAGCAGAAAATAATCAAATTAGAATTGAAATCAAGATTTTTAAATTAATTAAAATTTCTAAATTTACAAAAATATTTTAAAATAAATTTAATATTATAAAATTTGATAAAATTTATAGAAACAATTTATAAAACCTTAAATTCGAAATAACAAAATACAATTATTATATTTTTATCTCGTACAATAAATATTTTTATTATTATAAAAATTTTACAACATCCATTAATTGAGGATTAAAATTTTATTTATATTATTGATGCAAAAGGCATAAATAAAATATTAATAATTATAATATTTTTATTTAATATAAATATTTTGGAATAAACTAACAAGGTCTTATTAATAGCGCTGATAAAGGCAACAACAGCTTATATTGGAGGAACAATATTATATAAAATTCTTAATCTTAAAATTAAACAAATAAATATCGAAACAGAAATAAATTCTCCATTATTAACCATAATTCAAAACCGTTTAGCAAAAATATCCTTCGTAATTATAAATAAAATATTAATAATAAACTAAAAAAGTTTTGTAGATTTTTATAATTATATTAATAAGATTTGGAAAATACCGATAAACTCAAATATAATCTTTAAAAATATCCTTAATATTATTTTCCTTAGGGACTTTCAATAATTTATTTTTATATTAAATATTTTATTATAGGTACCGATACCAGGAGAAACAAAAACAATAATAATAACAATTATTAAAAAAATAATAAAATTATAAAATTATATTAAAGATATTTTAATTTTAAATAAATAAATAAAACAAAAAAGAGATCTGGAATATCAAAAATTGTTAGAACAAGCTTCCAAATGTTCCATAATTTAGGCAGATATTAATTTCTTCAATTCAAGAATATAAATATATTTAAAAACTAAGGGAAAATTTATACCTTTTTTAGTAATAAAATGCCTTAATAATAATTATTTAAAATACAATCGACTTACAATCGATAAATTTATAACAATGTAAGACCAAAAAATATAAATATTTATTACAAAATATTCGAAACTGCTCCAAATAATAAATAAAGGGAGGCCGGTAATTTTATAATATTTTATACTATTATATAAAAATATAAAAAATTTCAAAAAATCTAGGTTTTTTTTTTTTATCAAAGATATATTATTTATATTGTTAAACAACGCCGCTATAAACCTCAAACTTTCAAACAACAAACTAAACATAATTAAATCTGCTATTATTAATCCCAAAAATAAATATTTAATTTATTTATTAAAATTTCAATTAATAAATTTTAGGTTTTATATTTAATATTAATGACCGATATATTTTTTGCACAAAACCGCTATTAGTTATTATTATACAATTCGATATTACAACCGGCTTATAATACAAGAATTTGCTACGTAACATGCAATTTTTATTCTTATTTATATCGAATAATTTTATCAAAAATCTTTATATCTAAAAAAAGATTTTCGTATATTATTGATAAATTCTAAAAACAATAACGTTTGTTATTATAAATTTCAAATATTAAAGTCAATCGTAGAAAAAATTGGAAATTAATATTATATTCACTCAGAAACACAATAGAAAAAAAATTTTATATCAAAAATAAATTTTTTTAAATATTTAATTTAAATAATTTATCTCGTCGAAAAAATTATATTTACAAAAGCCAATTATATTTACAAACATAACTTTTCAATCAAACAAGAAATTATTTAAATTTGAAAAAAAATTTATAATTTAAATACAAGAAATTATAATAAAATAAATTATAATTTTGAAGAAATTGAGGGAAAAAATTATATAAAAAATATCAATATCCCAATTATTTATATCATTATATTTTAACCCCCCCCCCCCCTATTTTATTTTGTATTTTTTCTTAATATATTAATTTTTCATCATTTATTATTATATCTCCTAAGAGAAAGAAACGGACCAGAAAGCGGTCCCCTTTTATAAATACAGACTTGCTTGATATTTTTAATATATAATATAATATAATATTGATTTGGCAATTATTGATATATTTATAACTAATTTTAATATAATAATAGATCATTAAATTGTATATTTTGTTTAATAAGATTAGGAGAATTCGGTAGGAACGGGTCCAAGCCCAACTGAAGTTACCTCAATTGCCCCTAATACCCCACCCCCCCGAGCCATTATCGATGGCATAATAATTATATTTGATATAGGCAAGATTTTTTTGGTATCAAGTCCCGCGATATTAAATATTAATAAATTATTTAAAAATTTAATAACATCATTTCCGTTGGTTGGGCGATTAATATTATAGGCTAATAATGTTTTTATTAAATCATTTATACTTAGTTCCGAGGAAATATTAACAGAGTTTCTCGAGGCCCATAGAATCAATATAAAATTACAAATAATAACAGATTAGATATCAATAGAGAAAGCGACGATTGCTTTTGCCGCTAATAATATTATTACAAATAAAAAAACTAGATCGGCACCCAAATCCTTGATTGCTTTAGAGAATAAATTTGCAATTTAACAAGCAGTTATCTAGATAAAATTAAATATAGAAATCGAGGCCTTTCGATAATCCCATATTACAGAAATATTAATTAATATTATTGGATTATTTTCTAAAAACCGAACTATTAATATAATATCCTAGATCAGCGAAAATACCCAAATCGCCGATTTTTTGAAAATATTCTTAGAAAATAAAAAATAAATTAAAATTACCGCAATAATAATATTTTTTGCAATAATTCTTGACAATATACTCGAATAATTTTATAACGCGGATAAATATTAAACTAATATTTGGATTGATAAACGAGGAATAAAATAGAATAAAACAAAAAACCGTGGTAGCAATAATTATTTTGTAATATTTTAGGAGATACTAAAAACGGACAATACAATTGGGGAGGAAGAGATTATCTTAAAAATAAAAGACCTTTTGTATATAAAAAAAGAACTTGGGACAGTTACTAATAATTACAACAATAAATTATAAAACCAATATTAATCTATTTCCTTTATTTTCCCCCCTAATATTTATTCGCAAATACAAAAATAGACGCTACTAGACCCCAATAAAAATTATTTGGATAATACTATTCAATTGCTACTAAATCCAGATAACAATACAAAAATATTCTTCAATACGGAGAAAAAAGATTTGGGAATCGATTTTAATAATATTATTCTAGGTCAATTATTCCTAAAATTCTACAATCTGCAAGGAATAAAAGTAAAAAATTCTATTCCTAACTTAATATTCGAGAGTTTTTTCGCCAAATATCTAATCCTTATCAGATTTAAGGCGCGAGTTTATTAATTTATATAATCTGACGAATATAAGTCAGGGTATAGATAGATTATGTATAACATATATTATACTGGGAACCCGGCATTGGTAGCCCCCAGATTGCAAAGAATAAGAAATAATTTATTCGCGAACTTTAAGAAATTATAAAAGGAATAATATTAAGCAAATCAGAATACCAGATAAGAAATGGAAATAATATTGTGGATTTATGATATTTCGTTTGTGATATATTAGTTAGTATAAATTAGATTATATTGATTAAATTTGTTTAATATTGTTTTTTATATCCGATTAAATTTATAATAAAATTTTGCACTGGATCTATTGTGGGGTTTTTGACCGGGAGCTATGTATTATGATTCTTTCCGAGTATTATTTTATAAAATTCAAATTAAATTTATAATCGATATTTGTGTTGTAAAAATTGATATTATATTAATAATATTCAATAACGAATCGTGGTTCGCAAGATTCAAATTAAATTAAAAAATTAATTAGGAAATGAAGAGAAAATTTAGTCCCATAGAATTGGCTCGGGCTAACAAGCCGATATAATTGTGATAGCAAAATAATGGGCAGATCCTTGGATATCGTATCTTGATTTTTTATAAGAATATAATTTTAAACTAGGATTCATGAATCAAATGTTTAGGATTTCTTTAATAAGGATAAAGAAAATAATTTATATATTGACCTTGATAAATTAAAATTAAGTTTCAATTTTTATTCGTAATTATAGACCTGATACAAATAAAAATTAAATAGTTATTTATATATCGGTTATATCTATATCAATATGTCCAAAGTTTGTTGGATAATAGATCCGCACGACTTTTCTAAAAAATCTCAAATTAAAGAATAGAAACAAAAACCTAAATAGACCACTCAAAGGGGACGATTTATTTTTATCGGGGTAAATAAAGGTATTTTTATATCAATAATTTTATTTAATAATTTATAAACGGTTTATCTTAATATTTAAAAATTCTCAACGATATAGAAGATAAGCAAGTACAATAAATAATAATATTTGCAAGAATATGGGTATATAGCAAATTAATCAACGACCGAATAGCAATAGTAATTATACAAGCGATAATATTTTTTTTAAATCTTAAAAAAATGAGAGAAAAAATCTGATATATTATATATTCGATTTAATAATAGCGGTTTAAATATTGTATAATATTATAATCTAGATATTAGAATTGACGAAATTCTATATTTTGAAAATATTTAATTCGGATTTAATTTTAAAATTTTAAAAAATAATACTCAATATTATTTTATAATATAGAGTGGGCCAAATATATCGAAAAATAAAATAAGAAAATTATCCTGCAATAAAATTACAGAAGAAACAATTAAAAATAATATTTTATAATTATAAAACAAATAATTTATAAAATATTAATTTATATATTTAATCAATAATAATAATCTCCTTTTTTTTCTCTTTACTTTTGGTATTAGAAATCTCTGCATCAGTTATAGGAAATATAAAAATAATAATATTATTATTTTCGGGGTCAAAATCAAGATTAACAATATCTTTGAAACAAAAAAAAAACCCAGAAATTGGATTAGTACCGAGAAAGGATTTTTTATTATGCTTAGATTTGGAAATATTAAAATTATTAAAAATATCGTGGATTTTTATATTAAAATTGTTAAAAATTTTTATTATATCTTGATTTTATTTATTAATAATAGCAAATATTGCAATATTTAGGTTTTTAATCCAATTTTTATTAATTTCTAACTCGGAAACAAAAATTTCTAATTATTTTTAATTATCAATCACAATATTCGATATATTATAAATATTAAGAAAATAATTTTAGAAATTATTTGGGTTGAGAGACAATCTTATATTATAGAAAATCGTTATAATAATAGATTTATAAATTATATAATTCTTCGTAACACTATTTGCAATCTAAATAATCAATTGAATATAATATTCTTTTATTAGGAACTTACCCTTTTCCCAGATTTTTCTATTTTCGTCAATTTATATTAATTCAAAATCGTTAATATTGTCCTTGACTAACTTATTGAATATAATATTACAAGATTATACATAACCTATATAATTACCCGGGATCAATAATTATAATATTTTAAACTTATCAAAATTAATAAAAATTTCTTCTAATAAATATTATTTTTTTTCGTACAATTGGCAATTGACGGAAAATTTGTTTTTTTTGTATTTGAAAAATTTGCAAATATAAGCAGGAAATTTATTAAAAATAAACAGATGTAATTTTTGGTTTTTTAACAAAAAAATAGAATTTTTAATATATTAATCTATAATCTATTTTAAGAATATATAGCGATCCATAGACCCAGTTTTATTGAATATGACCTTTATACAAAAATTATAATATTTTCGTTTTTGTCTTTGATATTGATTATCCTGCTCCAAACTATTAAAAATAATAAATGGTTTCGTACAGAAGATATTATTAGCGTAAAATATTATTTGCACAGTATAGTTCGTTTTCGACCAATCAGGGCAGGTCTGCTGCATAATGACCTGCTTAGATCTTCTAGTAATGTAGGTCTTATTCCTTACTATCTCGAAAGGGATCGGGGTCTGATCCATATTATAGATCTCAGACAATTTGAAACGACCCACGATAAATATACTAAGTCCACGGGGTTTTTTACAAATTGAACCATCCCGAATAACTATATTTTTGCGGTTGTATTACAATTATGCCTAAACGATCGATTTTATTTTTGCCAGCGTTTTTTGGGCGTATTTGGTGCTTGTCCGCCACAAAATATTTTAATATTTATTGAATTTTTGTATCCAATTTGTAAAAAATCAGAATTCCTCAAAATAAATCCGGTTTATAGTATTTTTCTTTTTACAATTAGGATAAAATTGGTTATAAATAACTTTTGTATGCCGGCAAATCTAATTTTTATCAATTTTCATACCGCACTCCCGAATATTTTCAAATTTTATAAAAAATTACTTCTTTATTTTATATTTTTGATTTTTTTATATTTTCCGGAAATTTTGTATTAATCCGCGAAATGTATTTATAATTTTGATTTTATTTGCGCATTATTTATTAATTTGGTTGATGCTACAATTCTATTTTTTGGTAATAGCATTGTCGGAAATTGGCTCTATTTTCTTATTCTTACCCTCGATCTATGGCTAATTTTTGACTTATTTAATTATTTTCAATTTTTCCTCCCGAAACCATATTTTGTAATATGTGTTGGTTTTTTTTTCGATATAAATAAGATTTACGATTTGTTCTAGCAGAAACGTTTTTAACAAGTCTCGACGGTTAAAATATCTATTTATATTTATATTTTCAATTTAATATAAAAAATTTATTATTTGGGGGGTTTTTCGCATGTAATTTGAAATCGCAATAATAATATAAAAATAATATTTGGCTGAAGGAGTTGATAATTGAAGTTCACGACCATAAAATATTATAAATAATATAAATTAATCAATAATCTATATATTTGTCGAATTCTTATAATCGATTATAATAAAAGATCTACGAATTTATAATCAAAATTTATATTATAATTTTGTCGGATCTTATACTAAATCTAATTTTATATATTTCGATAATATTTTAATTTCAAAAATTAAATCGACAATTGAAAAAAATTATAATTTATTACAATTATTCGCCGAATATATTTTTTTGGTTGCTTTGATAAATCTATATAAAACAAGATCATATTATAACGCACGATTAAACTATTAATTAGATCAATATTTTAACAATCCCCAATTATAGTCGGATCGACTCGAGAACAAATTCTTAAGTTTATATGCAGAAAACGTCATCGAACCCCAAGGGAACCAAATTATACAATAATAACAATAAAACTAAAATAAATATATTAAGAATTAGATTTAATCGGTTGGATATTTTCAGAAAGGGAGGTAATGCCAGGTGATGACTCTAGATATTTTTTGCGTTAAATAATCATCGCAAATTCGCCGCTAATTGAAAATGAACAAGTTAAATATCAAAAAAAATATTATACCTCTATGAGGAGAATTGTTATTTTAAAAAAATCTAACCGAAATATTGAAATTATTAAAATAATATTGATTTTTTGATTTTTGAAAAGAGAAGAAGAAATAAATTTTTTGGGTGCCGAAATTTAATAATTTCAAATAACAGATATTATATTATTATTTCTTCGAGCAAAAATAGGCGATATTAATATATGAGAGACTGCCCTAATTTTTATTTAAAAATCTAATATTGAAATTTTTCAGCAAGAAATCGAATAAATAAAATTATATTATTATATTAGAACAATAAATTATAAATGATCTAAATTCTATTAAATTTTTAATTAAATTTTCCAGATTTTTGATTATTTGATTTAGAATTTTTTTGGCCGATTAATTGCCTATTTTATCTTCAAGAATTCTATACTAATAAATAATAAAAATTATTATAATAATTTATTAATTTATTTCTATTATTTGACTTTTATCTGACCAAATATTGCGGGCCTGAAATATCTTCAATAAGGATAATATATAGTAGAAGGTCACCAATTATAGGACAAAAAAACAAGATTTTATTTTCTGAGATTCAAGAATCTCCTCAGAGATATCATCTTTTTATATATAACAACACGAGATTTATTGCAATAAATAATTTGTTCTCTGGAACCACAACAACAAAGGAGGGCTTTAATAGAACTGTTTAAACAAATAATAAGCCGATATTAATATTGATTTGCAATCTAAAACCGACCCAGACGAAACTAGATATAAAAATATTTAGCCCCAAATAATTCCATTTTTCTATATCTCTTTTGATAATTATATAATAGCGTCGACGAGAACGACGATCGCATAACAACAACAACTACTTCAATAACTATATAATAATCTTGGTATTTTACAATTTCTCCACCAACTCTCCTTCCGCAAATTTCAATAATATATATATATAATATAAATAAACAAAAAAAAAAATCTCTCAATATTGATTAAAAATTCGAAAAAAAAAAGATAATATATTTAAAACGTCGATATTGCGATAGATAGTCCAGGATCCTGGAATCACGATCATAATTATAATAATATATATAACTATTTCCAAACCCTTTATTATTTATCTATCAATAATAATAATTTATATCTATCCTAGAATAGTAGAAATTAGAAATTGAATAACATTGATAGGTTTGAGATTTACCTTGACCTGACCCTCCAACCAATTCATTTCTTCAATCAATCGACCAATTTTTCCTTTTATTATTAATTTTCTATAATAATTTGCAAATTTTCCCAAAAAAGATTAACGATAATAACAATAAAAAAAATTAGTAAATTCAAAAATAAACAAAAAATAGGGTCAATATATCAATAAAACTTCCCCCAAGATATTTTATTACTACTTTATTTTCCCTAAAGTTTCAACTGTGGATATATCTAGAACATCATTAATTTGAATCTTTTACAACAATCTGCAGATTCGCCTATAAAAAATTAACAACAACAACAACGAAAAAAATTAACAAGTTCAAAATTATATAAAAACAAAAATTAATATATCAATAAAACCTCCTCCAAATTATTTTCCCTAAAATCTCGGTTATAAATATATTTAGAATATTATTAACTTGAATCCTCTACAATATATATTATTTTTCTGCTCGAGGGCTTACCCCTGTACCATGTAAACAATAGGCTTAATTCGAAATATTGAAAAATAAATTATTGATTTATAAAAAATTAAAAAAAAAATTAAATCAAAAATAGAAAATTTATTCTAGATAATTTATATTTAAAATTGAGCCTGGCTCAGGTTTAGAAATATTAATTTCGATGCATAATTGAAAAATATCGCTAGACACGGAATTATATATGTTTTTATCGATATATGGTTGACTCCACACTTGATTGAAAAACTTGACGGCGGCGTCGACGATAAGGAGATATTGAGGAAATATCGAAATATTATTAAAATATCGAAGTATTATTAAAGTGTCGAAATATTATTGAAATGTCGAAGTGTTGAAATCGTGAAAAAGGAGAAGTAGATAAATAGATTGTGAAAAAGTATAACTTATATTTCTTTAAGATTGACGATGGCCGGGGAAAAATGAGATTTAGATAATAATTTGATAAAAAGTTTATTTTGAAAAGTCGAAAAAAATCTGAAGAACTCGAGAAAAACGGGGTAAGGGGAAATGGCCTAATATCGAGAAATAATAAGGAAAACCATATAAATCGAGACATCAAGTTATAGTTAGAAAAAGGGCTCAAAAAAATATAATAGATCGAAAAAAAAAAACAACGGAGAAATATTTATACAGCTTGAGGGGGTTCCAAACCTTATTGTGAGGAAACAATAGCAGCGACAATAATAAAAAAATAGTTTCTCGAAAATTATTATATTTTTTTGCAAAAAATACGATCTAAATTATATTCAATCCAGAGCTTAAAGTTTCGAGTACGTTAGGGTAATTATTGTATTTTTACCGTGAAATATGGCAATTTGAGGAGTGAGAATTCACGGTGCTATTGAGATTCTTGGGACGCAGAACGATAGTAGCGAAATTCAGGAGATTCCTGATAAGATTTGGCAATAAAAAAAAAAATATTAATTAAAATTTTAAAAATAAAAAAAAATAAATTGGACCTAGAAAGTTTTATTTCACGGCTCTTCACAACAGCAGCGAAAAGATTGAATTATCGAAGACGAGAACCATTCGATTCGAGGCGTTTAAATTATAGAAATATAATCGAGGTATAGGTGGAAAGTTTGTAATAAAAAGAAATAATGTTGAAAAAGGATTTAAATAATTATAGATTGGGAATATTGAAATATAAAAAATATAAAATTGCAAGAATTGTGAGTGAATTGAGTGGAATTTTATAAAAAAATTTTTTGTTTTATTCTCTTTTTTCGGCATAACTCGTATTTTTATAATTGTTTGAAATTGGTGCCTGGATTCAGCGAAGAGAGTAGAATCTTTTGCAATGAAATAGATATAATTAAATTGCTGTATTTACGATTCTGGAAAAAGGGATTTTCGATATCACGTGAAATAGAACCTGAAAACTGAGAAAAGAGGGTTTTATTTGTATTATATATAAATACAAGAGTTATATAAGGAAATAAAAACTGAAAGAGGAGTATTATAAAACGATAAAATGATGGAAAATAATATATAGTATAATTGAGGCACTTGGAAGCGAAGCACGTGCGAAGCGCATAAGGTTTACGGTGCATATCACGACCGTAGACTTCTCCAGGTTCACAGATTCGGCAACGTAGCAATTGGAATTGTTGAATATTAAGAGAAAGAAGAATGACGTATTAATGGCCAGAACCGTGCTGCGCACGGTCATGCTATGATAATAAACACTCCTACTTACGGGAGTTCCAGTTGTGAAGAGGATCGACGTCGAGAGATTAGAGACGTTCGTACATGGTACACGGTACTTCTGCACAGAACAGTGTTGGAAGAACCCTGCTGGACAGTTGCGAAGCCTGCCGCACTCGCCTCATTGGCCGGTGCGCTGCAGCAGAACATCGAGAAGCCGACAGCCTCCCCCCTCCCCCCAATTGATGCTAGTCGCGACAGGGATATGCTTACTCATGGGGCAGTGTGTTGAATCGCTCCTGAGAGCAAGTATTCGGGTACGCTTATTGTGGCAACAGTTTCATGCGCTTTGTAACCACTTATTAATTTTATCCTATTAAAAAATTTAAGTATGTAGGCTGCGTAGCGCAGGCACCCCGCTTAATAATTATTTATGCCATTAATACAACTTGTTGGATAATGGTCTTTTTGAGGAGAAGCCAGGAGAGAGAGAACCACCTGAAGCAGGATTTAAGACATTAAAAATATTAAAAATTTGGTTTATTTTTTAATATAAATATTTTAAATAAATCAATTTTATTAATCAAATCTTTATTATTATTTTAAAAATTATTTCGATTTGACCCTTAAAAAAGAAATTTTTATATATTTATATTTATAAATATTTTAAAAATATTATAAAAAAAACTTTTATAATTATATAAATTTATTTATAAAAATTATATTTTAAATAAATTAAAATATTAATTTATTTTTATAATATTATTAATTTTTAATTAAAATCAAAAATAAAATAATTCAAAATTTTATTTATTTTATTTAATTTATATTTCGATTTTTTGAAAAAAAATATTTATATATAAATATATTTATATTCAAATTTATTTTTATTATTTTTTTT
>Ga0247778_1001088_pt1 | contig 15095 bp, 13 predicted proteins | sample UWRJL049202B5_FD_179939 | JGI IMG/M metagenome (GOLD analysis project Ga0247778, IMG submission 179939) | Plant litter microbial communities from Arlington Agricultural Research Station in Wisconsin, United States - UWRJ-L049-202B-5 | ecosystem: Environmental > Terrestrial > Plant litter >... | reverse complement strand
GGGGGGAAAGGGGGAAGTACCGCCGGTTCCGACGCGCTTATCGGGCGTACCGTCTTCTTTCAGACCATCGTGTTCTGTGAGGGGGAGGTTGTTAGATTCTTGTCCGTTTCATGGAGGATGATTAAGGGAGGGGAGGGGAGGTACCGGTTGGTTTGTAGGAAGACATTTTTGGGGTATTTGGTTTTGATTTGGGGTGAGGTGGGAGATTGTTGGAGTTGTGTGATGAGTGGGAAAGAGGAAGAGGGGGGGAAGTGGTGGTTCTTATAGATTTTCTCTCTCGAGGAAGGAGGATCATGACGAGATGTCGAATTTCAATTCCTCGGATTCGTATTCGTGTTTCTTGTTCCAGATCTCTTCTTTACTGAAACAGAGGGTATCCCGATACTGCAGCAGGAGCATTTGCTCCATCTCCCCGGCTAGATCATGATGTATGTTGAATTTGCAAGACTGACAGGACCGGAGATGGTTCCAGGGGGCGGGAATGGTGGATGATACTTGCCGGATGGAGTATAGAGCAGATCGGTGCCTGGATGCTACCGGTGAAAGAAGAACTTGATCGTACCTGAGAGATCTACAGTCGAAGGAAGACGCGATCCTTGTGGGGAGTTGTGGGGTAAGCTATCAAATGCACTAAGAGTGGTGACGCGCTTTTTCGCGCGAGCACGTGAATTTTCGGAGCAGTCACTTTACGACTCTGACGCCATTCGAACACTTCGATACGTTTATTTTGCTTACTCGATTTAATCGTTATTTGAATACGGAGGGATGGTGGACGATAGCACTTCTGTCAAACGACTTTCCATCAGCCAGCGCATGGTTTGATACTTTCTAGACTGGTCGTGATGATGTTCAATTATGGCATTGATAATTCGTCATACCAATAGTTTTAGCTTCATCCGCTTTACTGTCGTTTTTTTGTGGATTGAGACATGCGCTTCATGACGTTGATATCTGATTCCATTTCCCCTTGCTTCGCCAAGAGAATCAATTCAGATCAATCGACTTAGGCGATATTTGCCAGGGAACTGGCAGCTGACTTGGATATGAGTTCTCATTTTTTATTTTCTCTGCACATAGGGCACAGCTTTGATTGATGGGTTCTCGGCAGAAGCTGATGAGTGAATCAACCACTTGACTTGAAAGCTGTGTCTATTTGGATCATTTTAACAACATCCTTCAATGAACGAGGGTTAAATGGTAAAGGCGTATCCGGTATTTTCGGGCTCGCGACTTGCGTTGCGTTCATTCCGCAACTTCTGATGAGCAACTATACCATTCTATTCCCCTCTCACTATTGCTTCTGTTTCTGCACATATTACCCTTCCCCATCCTCTCTTTGCTCTCTCGCACTGATACGGGAACTTCTCCGCGGCGCTGAACTTTTATATTCTTACTCCTGCTTGAGAAAAAGATTATGTTCTGTTGGTGCTGATGGATTGAAGGTGTGATGAAAACGTGACTCCACTGCCTTGCATTCTTTTCTGCGTCTTAGTTGCGTGGCTCCGGATCTTTCGATCGTTTTCGATGCCCGCTTTGGATACGTATATCTTTGAGTTTAAGCGTTGGCCCGTCTTGTATTCTGTCTCTACTTCCTCAAGAGGGTTGAACTCTTGCTATCTCGAGGAGAAAACTTTGTTTGAAGCGGACTGCATTATTGTTGATAGAGATTGGTTTACTTGAGCTTTGTCTTGTAAATAAATACTTGTTGCAAATTCGGGGTTCTCGCGTTGGGATTGATTATGGATTCTTTAGTTTTCACTGCCCTTACCTAGCCGTCATTGCGCTATTATTTCTTGAATTTGTTAAGGTTGCCTTCATGGTCCCAATATTTAATAAAACCGTGCGAATTTTGAGAGCTGAATCATGAAGAGTGAACTCATAGAGTTGCACCATTTTTGTATGTCGAAAGACACTTTACACTCACTAAGTTCTAGTTGTTCAGCTCGCGCGCAGGATAACCAGGTTCGGCGAAGGGCAAGATGACATTTATCAGCCTCGTGGTGGCGAAAATAAGCTTGACACTTCGTATCTCTTTTTCTAGATGCGGGGTTAGGTAGTCTGAGAACGGCTTTCGTGTAACCAAGAAGCTCTACCTCGTATTAATATCAGCGTCAGCTGTCGTTGTCGTCAGAGGTTATAAATTATCCTCCATCATCTTCGTCAATCGAGGCATACGGTCCTGTAACTCTAGCGACCTGACATGACTCTCTCCACCAACAGCCCTACTGTACTGACAGCAGTTCACTCAAATCGTCTACTTGCCTAAGCATGACGATAAAGAGGCGGCGGCAGTTTTATGAGAACATCAGACCATCCATAAAGAGAACAGTGAATTGTAGTCTTGCTGCTAAAACAACCTCACTATGAAATCACTATGAAGCCAATCCCCCCTGATGCAAACGCTTTTGAGGACCCATTTAGTCGCAGTCTCTGCACGTAAGTCATCGAGTCGGGCCTTCCTGTAATTCTGCTCCGGCTCAATCAATCCTCCCATCCAAGGTCTCAACGTTGATAGAAGCTGCGTTGTTCCATTCCAGAACCGAGAACCCTTTCCTTTAGATGCCAGTTCCAAAAGTCTACCCCAATTAGGTGGCTGTTCCATAATAATGAAATCCTGAAGAGTAACCATCATCATAGCATCGATGTGACTCGCCGTATCCTCCGTCTCCTTATCAAAGAAGAAACAAACATCGTGATCCGCGCCTGCGCTAAGATACTCTTCCAGAATCAAGAAATAATTTTGTCTAAATTCCATACCCAAACGTTGCCGCAGCAGAGAGGAAACATCTCCACACATTATTATGAGAAATGCAGCCCATACAGTGGTAACCCGTTTTTCTTCTGGGTCATGCGCGGATATTACCGTGATCTGCTGATTAGGTGATGCTCCATGCTTCAGTAAATCACGAACTAACCACAATTTATGATTTCCCGGATACATCGACGAGGTCAAGAGAAGACTATGCTCATGGACCAAGGTTCTTGAGGTCTCAGTCAACATGAGGTGTATCATAACATCGTTTTGCCTCCCGAGATACGCTAGCCAGTGGATATAGGAGATGTCGTGACTGATTGGTTTCAGTTCCCTTTCTATTGCATTAATGCTCAACCCCCAGGAAATGGTTCCTGGATTTTGAATTATCTCATCCGACTTAGGAAATGGGTTCTGTCTGTGGTGCTCCAGGACTTTACCACATTCATCCAAATATCTTGAAGACATTTCCCAGCATTGCGAGTCCTCTTTAAGAAATATATTGTAGAAGCAACTTCTGAGTGCGGTTGAACGATCCACGAGGTACTCATTCATGGTTCTCGCATATTTGAACTCTGCGAGAAGCAGACGTTGGTACGCCTGAGCACTGTCAAACTCTCCGAGTCTGACTTTTATGCTGGCATACCTTACAGGCTCCATAAGATAGTCTCGAACAGAGCGATGAAAGAAGTCAACTTCATATCCGAAATAGATATCTTTAGATGCCACTGTGCTAACATCGTGACTCCATTCCGAAGGCTTCATTTCCAGCAAGCCTTTGGACAAGCTATCTAGCTGAGCTCGAACACTTGTATGTCGATCCCTAATCTCTTGGTCGGAATATGCCTTGATAGGCGCGCCATAGGGAAACTCGGGGTCCTCGAGATCTTCAAGCCAAGAGTATAGGAGCGCGTTTTGACCAGCGTATATCCTCGAGGGAGAAGTAGCGAGCATTAGTATTCTGTCGGATCGTTTTCGATCGGCTGGGTTTATGTCATTGAACATTTTGTCGAAGAGCGAGTCTAATCCTCTTGGAATCAGATGTAGCTTTTCCTTCAGAGTAGCAAGTGAAAACCGATGTCTGACACCGTCCAGCAAGGATCGAACCACGAGACGGACCCACAGAAACACGCCAGCTGCTGATTCAACAATATCCCCAACAATCTCCGCAAAAGCTTCATTATCACTTGAGAATTGCTGCAAAGTATCAAATTGGGCGCGGATAAACCGTTCGATATCGCCACGTGTTAAGTGATGTAGTTCCATCCTAAGATTGCTATTAAACACTTCAAGGAATTCTGTGTATGGCCGACTGCTCACACAAAGTTTGACGTCGTCAGAGGTAGCCCATTGTTGGAGGACCTGGGCTAACTCCCAATGATCCGTGGTGTCGGCTTCAAACTCGTCAAGTCCATCGATAAAAAAGCAGAAGCGGTGGTTGGAAAGCCTGTTCGTGCCGACGATAATGCTCATGGCGTCTCTCAGTTCAGATAATCGGAATGGAATTTCCTCCCATCCAGGCATCTTGGCCTGGAAATTGTGCCAGTGGTTCGGAAAGACCTCCTTGATAAGTTCGGGGCATTGGTTCAGAATCTCGAACAACAGAGATCTATAAAGCCCCTCGAGTGATCTCTGTTGCACGTCTCCTGAGCCCCAGAAATAGAAACTCCCAACAACCAGTTTCTTGTCTCCTGCCCACATTTTAAGCGCTTCCATGAGCCGTGGATCATGGGTCAGACTTTTCATCAAAGTCGATTTACCTGAGCCTGCTTTCCCAGATATATGATAAATCTGGTTGCCTGAATTAAGCCACTTCAGGAATGAATTCCGAGTCTGTTGATGCAGCTCTAGCTCTTCGGGATATCTGACTGGACCCTCACTCGTCACCGATGTGGCCTCCAAATCGTCCTCGCCTTCAGAGTCACCTGAGAGGCCGTCGCTGTCGGAGCCTGATGTTTTGTCCTCTGACTGTCCGCTGAGACCATCATCCTCGCGTTCTTCCTCCTCTCCGTCTTCATCTTCGCAATCTTGATCGCTTAGATCTTGTAATTGCAGATCTGTACTATGCCCATTATCAGATAGGTCTTCCGATTCACTGAGCTCAATCCTTGCGAATCCTTGGGCTCCTAACCCGTCGTTTAGTGAGTTATCGTTACTTGTGTTCTCGCCCGATAGGATTTCATGCTTCTCTATTTCAACCGTCCTGGAGCTGCTTGAGTTGCTCCTATGGGAAATACGTTCGTCGTCCGTGTCGGGGGGTTGCGATTTCCTCCTTTCATCCTCCAATAGCCAACCGAAAGTTCCAGATTCAGCGTCCAATATAGCGTCGCTACGTGCATAAATAGAATTAAAATATAGTTTCCGGAGTATATGGGTTTCTCCAGTGTTGGTATTTGCAACGACTTGTAGCTGACTTATTAGAGAGGACAAAGACCTATGTATCTCAAGTAATGAGGAAGCGTTGACCGTGTTCTCGGATTCGTTTCGTTGCATCGCTTGAAGAAGTTCTCCTCTGATTTTCCGTTCCATGCTTTGTATAGCCTGATGGACCTCGGTAAGTTTATCTAAACTTCCGGACGAAAGTTGAAGTCCCGTTCCTTGGATCTCATCCAGCTGAGACTTAACTGAGGTTTGCTGCTTACTGGAATTTTGTTAGTTTGAAAAGAAAAAATCATCGAGAAGATGACATACCTAAGCAAAACGTTAAGCCTAAGAAGCAGTTGCAAACGATACTCGACAAGTTTCTGCTCAATCGCCGCAATATCTTTCTCTTTCCGCATGCTCTTCCATTTTGCTTCAAGGCTGCGCCAGACCTTGTTACCCTCCTTCATCTCCAGTTCCTTCAGTATTACTGAAAGCTCTTGAGACACCTTGACACACTCCGTGGCCAGGCTCTTCAGATCTTTCACCTGAGCAGTATCCCCCTCCACACCCGACTGGAGGGACTTGGTGATACCATCGAGGTCGTCTAGAACGCTAGTGATCCGCTTGTTACCCGATGTCGTCCCGAGCTCATAAACTTCGTAGGAGCCTTTGATAAGGCTCGACGAGAAGTCAACAAAGGTGAGGATGCTGGCGGCAAAGCCGACAGCAGTGATTGGATCAATCATCGCTCAAGATTGCAAGGCGTAAGGGGAATGGCCCTGATCGGAGCGAAGGATGATGACCGAATAATCGTTCTTGAGAAAGGTCTGCAATTTTTGGACGTCGCGAAATCAGGCAGAAGAAGCAAATGTGGCGGAGCTTTATGACTGTGGCTTGACCAACTGAAAGCTGCCACGCTACACCCACCCAAATCACGAGTAGAGCCTTGCTCCCGTGTAACTGCAAAAATAACATACTTGGTTTCTTTCTCAATTCGGTGGCTTTATCGTCAGATGACAAAGCAACTAAAAACGTAGGCTGAGTGCAAATTAAGGTATATAAATCGGCTTTAGGTGGAGCTTGCGTGATAGTACTCCTCATAGCTAGCCTTGTACCCAAACATCCATTTCCCGGCAAATACACCTAAAAACCACGTCAGGATGCAAGCAATCAGAATCCCGATTCGTTTCAAAATACCAAGTGCAAACACTAGAATAATTAGCATATATAAGCAGAGTTTTGTGCAACGTAGCTTACTTAGTTCGCATAGAGGCATATCAGCCTCCCAACATACCAGGTTAGCCACTAAACAGCTAGCCGCTTTCGGGCCCAAACTCAACCACCTACTCTAATCCTCTATATATCACACACCAAAATTCACAAAATTCAAACATACTACAACATCATTCATCCAAAAACATTCATCCAAACACATTCCCCACAGAATGTCGAGAATGGATCACACTGATGCTGGTGAAAGGCGGCAAGTCACGCAGCGAAGCCGAAATACTGGCCCAGAAATTCGAGGGCTTTGGACCGAATTTGTGGTTGAATGATTGTGAGACTTGGATAGATTGGTTTGGGAAGTGTGGTGAGGCTATTTATATATTGCTTCAGCAAGTTAGGGGTGAAGAGGGCGCTGTACCCAATATAGTGTTGAATCCGCTTTATCAGGGAAAGGAGGGGATTCGCAAGGAAGTGTAGGGGGCGTGGAATATAAGGGAACATAGTACATTGCTTGCGCTATCAAATTATTGTTAACTGAAAGTGGCCGTGCGAGTACTGTGTAAAAATTAGCGAGCATAGGTAGTCTAGAGTAGCTCTGGAGTTCAGCGAGTAACAAGCCCAGAAAATTTCCGAGGGAGGCTCACTACCGATGACGTTGGGGGCTGCCTTAGGGGCTTGCCGGCCCGAAAAATATCGAATAGCCCCAAGACTAGCCCGAGATTAGGTAGTGCGGCGCAGCATAAAGCAACGATATAAACACCCAGCACGTCCTTGTTCCATTTTAATTTATTTATGATTCATTTCTGCCATATCAAACCTCCAAAATGCTCGCGCATATTGCAGCATGTATTGCCATGATTACGAGTCTGGCATATGGCCAGAGCCTCGAATATCACTTCACCATGGGAGTGACTTCGCCGGCTCCTGTGCCGGGAAAGCCGTTCACCTTCACGTGGACAGGAGGAGAGTCAACGGAAGCTGTCTACATAGTTCTTAATGGCTACTTCCCTGAAACTCCAGATCAAAATATTATTTACGGAACGACTGACATTCTTTGTACGCCTCTTATTCAAACTTTTCACTCTCCTATTCGACTGAACATATCCAGCCAATGCCCCCAATAACGGTTCATGGACGTACAATGTGCCTGCGAATATTCAAGCAGGCCGCCATTCTTTCAGCATTGGCTACAATCCTCTCCAACTCTCAGATCAAACCCCTATCTTCACGATCCTTTCCTCACAGACTTCCGCAGTCACAGGATCACCAGCACCATCTACAATCAACACTGCTTTTCAGACCTACCGCGGCTGCGGCCTACCTCCACTGCCAGACTACACTTATACAGGCTATCAAGCTCCCTGCACAATTACTACCTCAGGTCATGTCGAGACGATATATCCCATAGTTCCCGCTTCTGACAGCTCGTCGTTTTTCAGCGGGACATATTTAGCATCGTCAACTTCAGCATCAGCATCAATTACGACATCTTCCAGTCGAGCAGAACTCTTCCCAACTTCGACCTCAATCAACACAGCTTTTGCTACAGGGGTCTATGCTCAAGCTCTTCAATGCCGCACTCCTGTGACGCCAAGTCCAGTCCGATTCATGAATCAAGGAACCACCACAGTTCTCTCATTCGTAGACTGCACCACTGCATCCGCATCAACCACCAACAGGGGAGGCATATGTCATACGAGTGGCTACGCAACATTTTCTGTCGGTGGGTCAAGTAGCGTTTGCTGTCCAAGTCAGTGGGCTACGAGCTCGTTGTATGCGGAGGTGTTGTGTTATACGGCTGTTGGTGGAAGTGGTATGGTGAAAGGAAGGCAAATCGATACGAGTTTTTCGCAGTCTAGTGCGACGACTGTTTCTGTGCTTGTGTTTACGAGGGCTGGAGTCGTTACGCATGATGCAATGACTGAGACTGGAAGCTCTACTACGAGAAGTAGCCTGACTTCCGCGGCTAGTACGACGGTGACAGGGATGGGATCAGCATCCAGCGCTAGTCCTACGAAAAACGATAGCATGAAGCCAGGTTTAGGGCACTGGGGAGTATGGGGAATTGTATCCGTAGCCGTGGTTTTATGTTTTGTTCTATAACACGTCGGTGTTCTGTTACGAATATTGTATATATATCCGAAATATCCGAAATTTTCGATACCCAATATAAATTTGCACATGTTTTGTAAACGGCACGCTTGAATCATTGTCTAGAAACTTGGGGATCGAGTGGTAGAGCGGCCAATATCCAGCAAATTGGTAACGTTGCCAATTTTGAGTCTTGAGATAAACTTAACTGACACTAAAGTGTGGTAAAAACAACATTCAATGTTTCGCTCAAGCCAAAAATTTGCGGGGGAACGCAATAAATACATTCTTGCTCTGCGCCTTTGAATGCACAACCCCCAAGAATTATTGTGCCACGCCTTAGCGGCTCGAGAGGGGCTTCTGCACGGATCCCATTCGGTCAATGATGGTCCGGTAGTGCCACCAGGGATCTTCGGCATCGGATACATTGGAGGTCACCCCAAGATTTACCCACGAATTATATGACCCCGCAGGAACGTTATTTGGTGCTGTATAAACTTTAAGGTTTGATCGAGAAATCCACCACAAGTGGGGTGTGAGGTCATTGAGGAAAGGATAAGTACATCCCTGAATGCTGGCTCAATGTAACGTTATTTCGTTTCTCCACTTCAAGGAACAATGTTCCATATCATCGAGCACTTTTACAAAAGGCCAAATTCCTGAACCTCCGAAAAGATCTGAATTTGCTTTTTTTCGTTTATATATTGATGTCAATGGCCAACTTCAATCCGGATATTGATAATTCTAGACTTCCGCAAACATGATCATCAGTTTCTCCTTCATCTTGACTATACTTTCCACGTTGGCAAGCTTGACGGCCGCTAATGCATCGCCATCGCCAACTTTAAGTGCAGCCCCGGCAGCTTTTACTTACAATGCTACGACTTTTCTCCTTCATGGCGAGCCTTATATCATCATCGGCGGTCAAATGGATCTGCAGCGTATCCCATACCAATACTGGAGGGATCGACTTTCCAAAGCGCGTGCCATGGGATTGAACACCATATTCAGCTATATCTACTGGAACATACTGGAACCAGAGCCCGGAAAATGGACTTTAGACGACCCTCAAAACGACATCGCCGGCTATTACAAGATTGCTCAAGAGGAAGGGCTTCACGTCGTCCTTCGACCTGGTCCATATATCTGCGGCGAACGAGAGTGGGGTGGGTTTCCATACTGGCTCAGCACTGTTCCAGGGTTGACCGTTCGAACATACAACGAGGCTTATCTCAATTACTCCAAAATATACCTCGAGAAACTTGCAGCTGTAGTGAAACATTCACAAGTCACGGAGGGAGGACCACTACTCATGGTGCAGGTTGAAAATGAGTATGGCTCATACGATTCAAACCACAACTATACATCTGCTTTGAGAGACATCTTGCGAGCTAATTTCGATATCCCACTTTACACAAATGATGGGACCGAAGATTGGACTCTTCATGGCGGCTCGGTTCCAGGGGTTCTTGCTGAAATTGACGGAGGCCCCACGTACGGGTTCCCAGCTCGAGACAAATACATCACGGATCCTGCTCAGCTTGGTCCTCTTTTAGATGGAGAGTATTACACGCTTGCCCCAGACAATTGGGGACAAAATGTTTCTCATCAAACGACAGATGGCCATCCCGATCTCGTGGCTGGATTCGTGTCGGATATTACTTTTGTGCTCAACGCAAGCAACTCCATCAGTTTGTACATGTTCCACGGCGGAACCAATTTCGGTTTGAGCAATGGTGCTATTTGGCAGAACTACTCAAAGGTCTTCACTACCAGCTACGATTATGGTGCGCCCCTAGATGAGAGCGGCCGCACGACAGATCTGTATTTTACACTGAGAAATCTGATCCAGAAATATGTGGCGAATGGTAGCATTCCCGAGCCGCCAGCAAATTTACCTAGACTGACAATTCCGGATATCAAATTGACTCCAATGGCATCTCTATTTGAACTTGGCACACCCACCCGGAGCAGTGCATCCCCCGTCACCATGGAAGACCTCGACCAAGCTTACGGCTTCGTTCTCTATGAGCACCAGGTCGCTGAGGCTTCAGAAGGACTTCTCCTACCCGGAGATCGAGCTCGAGATCGAGTTATAGCGTACGTAAACGGAGCAATGGTAGGTGCTATCGATAGCACGTATACAAACCCTCAGAACCTGACGGTTTCGCTTAAAAAGGGGGACAAACTTCAGCTTCTCGTGGAGAATTTAGGCCGAGTCGATTATTATTCGCCGCCATCCCACACGTATAACGCTCTCCTTGATCCATACAAGGGTATCCTGAGCAACGTCACACTTGGGGGAACTGTATTGTCTGGATGGGAAATGTATTCTCTACCAATGGACGAACTGCCAAAAACTACCCGGAACATCAAAGTGAAAGAAACACCGGTCTATTACTCTGGATCCTTCTTCGTGGATCAAATCAATGGCACGGACACCAGGATTTTGGATACCTTTGTAGCTGTGCCAAACGGCATCAAGGGAATTGTGTGGGTCAATGGCTTCATGCTAGGTAGATATTGGATTGTTGGACCGCAGCAGTCAATGTACTTGCCGGGGACAGTGCTGAAACCTGGAGCGGTTAACGAACTTGTGGTACTTGAGCTAGAACCAAAGGCGAACGGGACGATGATAGCCCAAGGGCAGTCTGAGAGAGTCTGGGGTAACTTCCCGGACCCGGACTATCCTTGAGGAGCCAATAGAGAGTCGGGGATTTTTTAAGACGAAATGCAGATACGTATTACCCAACAGAACTTAATTTGAAAAGATTTCCTTTCAAAAGAAGGTGGCCAATTTTAATGAGTCGTAATGCCAGTTTAGATTCTGGTAGCGTCATAAGTCCAAATCTCAGCCACTAGCGCGGCGTTGGTGCTTTGCCTTTCCAAATTCTTTTTCGGTTCAGATTGCAACTAGCGCCTTCTGCGTTTATATATTATTTTCCAGTGTCAAACTTTGCATTCCCAGTATCATCTTTGTAACTCTGTTTTGTATTTATTCCCACGAGCACATCGTCCTGTCCAGATTTGTCACCAACTATAAGTCAAGATGGGCAGCTCAATCTCAAAGCAAAAGAAGAGAGAATCTCGACCACCACCGTATGAATTAATTTCACATTACCCAACTGCGATACAACCTGCACCAGCATCAATAGCACATGCAATCCTATCAACTCCACACGCCACACTGAAGAAAGAAGTACCAGCCAGCAGAAATTACCACATAAAAGCGACGGATACCCCCCAGTGGCTCTGGAACGAAAAGCAATGCAAATATGGCTAGCGGAAGTTCTCATCGAGTATTGCTGTAAAGAAAGAGAAAAGGCAGAGCAAATAGAGGCAAAATTTGAGGGCTTTGGGCCTTCTCTATATCTACGGAAATTCGACAACTGGTGTGCGCTTCTTGGTCCATACGGTCCCGCGGTACATGCTATTCTCTTGGAAAAGTGCTACGACGAAGGTGCTATGCCGAAAGGCTACGATCCAATCCCTCAGGCAAATCAGGCAAACGCGAGCGAATAAAATGTTGTGGGAAATGGGGAGCTAAATTGGGTTTGACGTGGCGGAAACCAATCGCGTGGAAGTCTGGGTCCGGTGAAGTTTAGTCCTGTAAATATTTTGTGACCAAATACAAAGGAGATACATCATCACAAATTCAATTATCCTGGTCTACATACCTCGCCCAAAATGCCTTTCCGTGCTGCCGCAGGATTTCTGCGCTCCTTGGCGGACAAATTAGAAGGCAGCAGCTCAAGAAGCACCTTCACAGCAAAACCTCCGCCATACGAAAGCGTGGAAAAAGAAACCGCAGAGTCAAAGCACCACAACAGCACAGGATCTCAAGACTCGACTCATCCAAGCCAGAGACTTCAAACACTCGGAGAAGTCCATCGACGCCAATCGCCAGACACAAGCATCCAGGCCACAGACGTCCCACAATGGCGTTGGACAAACAGTCAATGCAAAGAATGGCTTGTCGAAGTTCTCGTCGTATACTGCGGCAAGAGTAGAGTTGCTGCAGAAGAGCTTGCAAAGCACTTTCAGGGCTTTGGTCCTACTTTATACAGGATCAAACCTTCATACTGGGGGAAATGGTTGGGAGCCGATGGGCGAGCAATTTGTGCGTTGCTGTTCGAGATGCAGCCAAATGCTGTTCCGAAAGGAATCATTTTCGATCATGACGCCTGAAGGAACTGGTATTCGCGGGCCCTAAGTTGGTCACTCACTTAGCTCATCAACCAAAGTGTCACGCGACTGCGATCACTTTACCCACAACTAGAGGAACCAGTGATATATAACTTCTCGAATTCTCCATGTTCATGTTCTATCAAAGATCCCAATGGCCTATCATTTCATGTTTGTCATGCTTGCCACCGCCATGGCCAACACTGACTGCACGAACCGGCGAAACTATCAGGAGATATCACCACCACCTTACACTACCCTTCGAATATCACAAACCAATCAAACCCCTCGAAGCACCGATGAACGAAATTTTCAAGCATCCGCAATTCAGGAACCAGCACGCGAACCGGAACTTCCTCAACCGCCATCAGGCCCCCGGATCAAAGCTTCAGACACGCCTCAATGGCGCTGGAACAAGGAACAATGCCGCTCTTGGCTTGAAGAGGTGCTGGTGGAATATTGCAACAAAAGTAGGTGGGACGCATCCAGGATCGCTATGAACTTTGAAGGGTTTGGTCCAAGTCTTTATATCAAATCGTGCGAGAGTTGGGTAAAGTGGCTGGGGCTTGATGGGCAATCGATACATGCATTGCTAATTTCAGTCCGTAAGCATGAGGGTGCTGTTCCAGAAGGAATTTTGGTTGGATCTGCGCCAGCTGGAGGAGGGAAGTTCAAGACTTATTGATTGGCGATATGGCGGGGAAGAGAGGCTTTCACTCCGCTTCTTTCTTCTATCTGGAGAATCAGAATCATATGATCAGAATTCTTTTTCAAGGAATAGAAGATACTCTCATACGTTGACATTTCTGTGACTCGACTCAAGTACACTGCGTGACCTCGACCTGATCCTTTAGATCATCACACGTGGCTCTGACTAACCTAGAAAAATGTCTTCGATTATTCTAGCTTCCCCCGTAGAAGATTTTAGGACGAGTCAAAGTTGTGGGATTCTCTATGGTATCGCACGGCTCGAGCGTGTGAGGCAAGAAGCAATATCTCCCAAAGCCCCAAATCCTATCACCATGCCCCCATACTCTGTCTCCAAAGGATCCCCAGATACTTCACAATGCTTCTACTGATAACTGAAGCTCTCATAAAATACTACTGCAGAGAGCGCCGCAATGTTGAAAGGCTCGTGAGTGTGCTCGAGCGCTTTACCCGATGTCATATGTGAAGTCATGTCAAGGCTCAACCGACGACTAGACTATTTGCGGCTTACTTAGCAAAGTGCATAAGAATGACGGAGCGGTGCCAAAGGAAATGTGATGATGGAAAGACCCCAGCTAAAGGTGTCATGCGGACACTAGTGTTAAGTGCGGCTCCATTTGAGCTTATAAGGACGATATTCAAATGGAAGAACAAACAAGCATCCTCTCCACACATCACACAAAAATTTCTTCAAGCACCAAAATGGGCAATTCCTCATCGAAAGCCAGCAGCGGACAGAAGTCTTGCAGCAAGATCCGCAACCTCTGCACATCCGCCAACAACGCCGCGCCGCCCCCATACAGCAACGAGGTTCAAACGAGACAAATCAAAGCTTCGGACATCCCACAGTGGCGGTGGAGCAATAGACAGTGCCGAGAGTGGCTGGCGGCAGTTCTTATCGAATATGGCAATTTGGAGAAAGAAGAAGCAGAGAGGCAAGCACGACAATTTGAAGGTTTTGGGCCCCGTTTGTTCTCAACCTTCTTCGAGACATGGGTCAAATGGTTTGGCGCAAATGGGTCCTGTATACACAACATCATCTATGAGATGTTTTACGAGAAGGGTGCTTGTCCAAAAGGGATAAGGTTTTCCAAAAAGGGGGACTCGAAGGACGGGGCACAAGGCGGAAAGTGAATGACTGGCTTAGCGTCTGCTTCAAATTGGAAAAGCAAGTAAACCTTCGATTCGTTCTCCTCATATTTTCAAAGCTTAGCCTTGAAAGCTTGATGTTATTTCCAGGAGTTCGTCGATCAATGAATCAGATTGAATATACTCTCCCGAAAGTCTTGAATGGAAATACACTTGCGTCATGAAACTACTGCTAAACACGGCACTCAAGCTAGCTACCCAATCCATTTCCCACCACCACCCACACAAGAATTTGACATTGACTGAACTGATGATCCAACGATAAAGAAACAAAAGTTTCTCAAATGCACTTGCATTGTAAACTCTCCCCCAAAAACGGCACCCAAAATAGCCCCTCAATGCATTTCCTACCACTACCTACACACAAAATTTGACAATGACTGAATACAAAAACCAGAATTTCCCAAGAGCACTTGCATCATAAAACCACCACCAAAAACGGCACCCAAAATAGCTCACTCCACCACAACCTACACACCAAAAATAAAAATTTCCAAACCCTCACTGCACCCAGTTCTCAACTGAAGCCATAAAAATATCAATGCAACTCCTCAACCTCCCAAACAGAACAAAAAATCCCATAAACCCATAACCCAGAACAAAACGACCGCCCAAACTT